>OGNN01000180.1_pt1 | contig 50372 bp, 53 predicted proteins | sample 1573461 | NCBI WGS metagenome assembly OGNN01 (sample SAMEA2581998, study PRJEB24529) | metagenome | biome: Human gut stool | place: China | collected 2011
TTTTATCGGTACTATACAAGTGGGATACGTATTCTATAAATATTTTTTTATTTACTTCTTCCATATCAAATCGTCGTTACACAATCAAAGTCTTTCCCATACATGATGTAGGCTCCACGTTTCCGAAGTTCGTTCACCAGCTGCTCGTTGGTGTATCTGGCCAGCCGTCCATGAAGCCTGTCCTGTTTTCTTCTTTCAGACGTGTGTCTGCTCTCACATAACCGGCACCTGCTGGTGTAATGGGTACCGGATTTCGTTTCATAGGCACGGAACTTTCTTTCCGGAAGGTTCCGTCCACACTCGATACAAACTTTCATGATGCAGCCCTCCTGATTAATCCCATGTTACGGTTTACAAGTTCGATTATACGGTTATGGTATGCGCTTGTTTTATTACAGGCCGCTCGTGATTGAATTACTTTAAATGTCTTTAATGATACCTCAACAGTTTCCATACGTTCTCCGTTTACTTTTGCTGATAAGATAAGACTATCCTTTTTCTTGTAGTATTCATTTTCATAGACACAGTGATGCATGCTGTCACCTTCATCTATGAACTCTAACACACTCTGTAAGACTTGGATTGATAGTTCTCCGTCTGTTATTCTTATTCCAAAGAACTTCTCTTTTTCTTTTACGTAAACTTTATTCTCCTTTTCTGCTTGTTTACGCTTCTCTTCTTCTGTTACTTTCTTTTCTATCTTTTTATATGAAGCTAGTGCAATTTCATGCGCTTTGTACAAATCATCTGGGCAAATAAATTTGTGGTTGTGAATGTCTTTCCCGGTCATATTCATGAACGAAAGCATATCAAAGTATATTGATGCATCAGTTATCACATAATGGTTTCTATGACAGATATTCATTTGCGGCATATATTCCAAATCTTGTTTATTACTCCTTACCATCCAAAGGAATACATCGTACTGTCCTTGTTTTACTATTGTCTCTGCATGCCTTGATACCAGCAGCATCTTCATACACTCTACAACTGACACGTATGGCAACTTCTCTATAGCTTTGCACCATCCGTATTTTCTCAGTTTCTTGGTAATGTGGTAGTGTGGGTATAAGTAATTGTCTTTTATATCGAACACATCTTCAAAGACATAATATCCATTACAGCTTTCATTGTGCTTTCTTATATCGAATCTGCTGTTGTAGTCCCAATGAAAGAAGTTATATCCACGAGAATATCTTTTCGAGATGATTATTTCTTTTCCTTCAGGTGATACCCAGTTCTGATACACTTCATTCATTTTATATTCCGTTGGATAACCTCTTCTGTTGATACGATGCACATCATAGGTTCTAATTACCTGCCATTTGTTATAGGTCTGTATTACTGAGTAAAACTTCGATTCAGTCAGACTATCTTTACGTGGCTTATTTTCTAATATGAGATGATTCAGGCAGCTGCACTGATACCCTAATTCTAAATCCACTTCCAATAATCCCGGAAGCTGATGCTCTATGCTTCCACAGCAATGGCACCACACTTCACCATTTTTCTTATAGTATCCAGTTGATGGGAATATTGTTTTTGCATATTCCTTCTCTTTTTTAGATATTGGTTTGAGATGGCTGCTCATTTCAAGTACCAATTTATTTAAACTCCTTCTCATAATTACATATCAAATAGTGACAGTTGTCTTGAATCAAATATCTTTTGTAGTTCCTGCTTCGTTTTCTTTCTTGCAGATTTTTGTTTCACTGGCTTTTCTTCTTTGACTGGTTCTTGTACTACTGGTTCCTGTACTGTAGCCGGGGCAACTACCTCCACACGTTCTTTCACATCTTTAACCTTGATGTTGTCCTCATCGTAGTAGTGTACGGCCCATCCATAGACGGTTGCATCATCTACCCCGACTGTATTCCCTCCCTTTGCCAGCTTCTCGGCTTGTGAGTAAATATACTTGCAGCATTCCTTTATGCTCTTGTTTGCTTTCTTGTATGTTTCAGCAAAGAGAGAATCGGTCTTTGCACGATTATCCAGATATATTTTGATAGCTTGTTCCATACTTACTGCTTTCATTGCTATTTCCTCCTAATTTCAATCAAACCTTTCTTCACTTCTTCCTGTAAGTTCTTGATGTCATCCTTTGACAGCATACATTCAACTTCTCTATTAATGTTGTATCCTGCAGGTAAGGAATATTCAGCCTGTATTCTTGCTATTTCGTCTTTCCTGTTAGTCGCATAACAGATTGTTCGTTTCTCTTTTCCCATTTCCTTGTTTTAAGGTTTACCGACCAGCTAATGGCTGTATAGGACAAGTTACCTGAAAAGATAACCGGACACAAAATAACTCCCTAAATGAAACAAACGCTGTTTCAATACGTTTCACGAAAAAGTTATTACTTTGATTTTCAGTCATATTCCTATATGCCTATAAGGTCATTAATTGTTTGCCTCATTGAAAAGGCTCAGTAACTTGGTTTTATACTCAATCTCATGAGGTGATTGAAGCATTCTGAAATGGCATTTAATCTCATCCCATGAGTTGATGAACTCTCTTATAGTACGATATTGCTTGTCAGTCAAATGTCCTGACTTCCAACGTTCGTATGTACTTCTCAGGTAGTCATCCCTTCCCAGCCTCAACAAAGCCTCAGCCTTATCTATCTGGCTTGATTTGATGCCTTTGTCAGCAGTTAGTCTCTGCCTGAATCCTATTGTGGCCCAGTCACGGTAGAAGGTATGTATGATGCTGTATATCGACTTCTCAGAGAAAAAGTCAATCAGGCTGACAGACTGTCTCCTGTATATGGTCTCAATCCTTAGAATATTACCTTCACATAGTCTTCCCTTATCGCGTGCCTCAAATCCTTTGTCATAAATCTTGAAAACCTTCTTGATGTTCTTTGATTTCTCCGTTGTTTTCTGACGGTTCTTTTCAAAGTTCGCATCATTGAAGAGCTCCCTGTTCCTCATTACACCAATAGATTCGGCCAGAGATATGTATTCAATCGGATCATGGTCAACTGGTATATTCAGACCTACCTCATAATAGGTGATTCTTACCTGTTCCGGGTTTATGTCCCATTCATCCAGCAGCTCTGATATAATCTGTTTGGCATCCGATATGGTGAACATCTGAGAGTTGTCCAGCGTGCCATATCTGCACTTCCAGAATATCTTATGCAGTGAGCATTTTATCTGAGCCGTTCTTCCTCGTATCTTCCACCATATACCCTCGATGTTGCTTAATGCCGATGACTGATAATAGATTTCGTTTCCCTCCGTACATTGTATCAGATGGTGCTTCCTGGCTATCCTTTCCGCATCACGTACAAAATCAATCTGGGCATTAAAAATCATCTTGTCAAACATGTTGTTTCAATTATATTTTTCCTTCATTCAGCAGCGTCTGAATCTCATCTTTATTGGCTACCATTTTACCTCCTATAAGGCATGTCCTTATTTTTCCTTCACTTCTTAGCCTCCATAGTGTAGTACGTGATATTTGTAACCACTCACACAACTCCGACATGGAAACGTAGTCGGTTTCACGGTTATACAGCGTTTCAACCTTCTTCTGTATATCGCTTAACCTTTTCTTCATATCATTCCATTCACTCAGAGGTACTGTTATCATTTCTTTTCCCATTTTTCCTCCTCCAACTTTTTGACCTCAGCTTTGTAATGGCTTATCAGAGCTTTCAACTCAAAATCACTCAGCTTGCAGGTCTGGTTCTTCTTTGCTTCAAGTAAGAGCACCCGGCTCAGGCCGATTTTATTTATCAGCCGTTCCCGGTAGTTGTAGATGTTTCCTTCATCAAACCGATTGCAGAACTTACATTGTGCATGGCAGTTGTCTTCATCAAATCTGGTTGACATGTGACCTCTGTTGATGTAGTGGCCACAATCAGCCTCATCGTATGACTTAATTTTTCCACAGCTGATACAGCGGAAAAACAGTTCTCCATTGCTTACAAATGAATCCCTCAGCCGGATGTACTTTGAAAACCATCTGTCCAGCGTTGCTACCAGTTTCTGATGCTCCGTTTTTCCTGATGTCTTGCTTTTTCGTTTATTGTTCCACATAGTATCTATAAAAAATCACCGGCTCCCAATCTCATTACCTTTACCTGTTCTAACCTTAAACACTATGCCATGAGATTATGTGTTATCCTGATGGAGCCAGTGATTTCTGTTTTTTAATTATTCAATAAATGCCGTGGCCGGATCTTTTAATTCAACCTGGTACAGACCTACAGCCATTTTCCTCACACTCTTTACTTTTGTAATGACGGAACTAACCTCATCATCCATCACTTCCACAATTTCACCCACATCAACCTCATATCTGGTCGTGATAGGAGAGAGGTTGCCCGATTTTATTCTTTTCATTACTGACGGATGTACATAGATTGTGGTCATATTCCTATCTTGTTTCTTCTGTTTCAGACTCCGTTTCGTATGTGTACACATCCATGAGGGCTGTCTCTGATACAGACTCTACAATGTAGTCCGACAGTGTTCCCTTCATCCGCTCATGGAAGTACTTCTCGGCATTGACCGTACTGTCTGACTTAACCAGTGCATACCAGCCGGACCGCTTTTCTTTGCCTGACTTCTCATCAACGGTGATAAAGTTTGCTTTTACCTTATACCACTTGTCATCATGTTCCTTGTCGCTGTTGAAATACTCTCTGTAGTTGGCCAGCTTTATTGCTGTCACCTTAAACTCATCTGTGATGAATGGCCGCATTTCTTCAATGATACGCGATTCAGCTTCTGTAAAGCTCATAGCGTCTACCAGATACAATTCATTCACCTTCTTCTTCATTCCGTTTTCCATTGTCTTTTCGTAACGGATTTTGCACTCAAACCATGTTCCCATTTCTATTACATTTTTAGGTTATTACTATAATACCGTTGATTTAGCGTCCAGCTTATATCCATCCCAAATCTCTGGCCGTGTGGTCATCACATACCCGTTTGGAATGTGTATTTTGCGGACTGGCTTAATTGAACTTATTCTGCTTACCTGTTCTTTCGCATGTGCCAGATGCTCGTCCATCTCCACATGTGACGGAGGATCTGCATTGGTAAGAGGTAACAATACAATCATGTCATCCTCTTTAGACTTCCTGTTCGTTGTTTCCATTATCTTATGTTTTTATGATGTAGCTTTAGAATATCCCGGCCCATTGCTGGACCGGGATGAAATGAGTTAAAGTATGATGTATAGCGCATCACTGCGGTAGTTTCTTATCCTCCATTGCCTGCACGTATCGCATCACATCGTATGCACTCTCTGTAGTGTCTGCAGGCTCAATATCCTGTTCTTCCTCTGTACGTTGGAAGTGTGTGGCATCCTGGTAGTCGCATGTTCCGGCTATCGCCATAATTACCAGGATTCCGAGGCATAAAAGTGCCCCCTTAGTCATGTCATTCAGTTTCATAGATTCAGATAATATTCGGTTAATTCTCTTTTACTGTAGTACACGCATCCGTCTTTCTTGTGGGATGGTATCTGTGTCTTGGACCTCCGCTGTTGCAGGGCGTTCAGGCTTATTCCTAAGTATTCAGCCGCCTGCTTGGGAGTCATCAGCTCATCTGTCATCTGCAGCACCTGTTCTGCCACCTTTGCTGCCAGCCTGTTTATGTCCGAACTTGTCATCATAATTCTTCCTCCTTTCTCACTGACTGACTCCCCGGCTGCGAACATGTAGCAGCTGTGCTACATCATCCGGAAGCTCAATCAAAACTGTGTTATTTCTTTCCATACCAAAAATCAAAAGCCCGAATCCAGATAAGTATCCTATTGTGGCTGTTTGATACCTATACTGAATCCAGGCTTTATAACCTATATCCATAACCTAAAGTCCTTTACAATACCCACCATAACAGCCACGAAACAGCGGATTTTATTACTATTATTTGGGTGATAAAAAGGAAGTTACTATATTTGCCTGTGAAGATTGAATTGAAAAGGTTACGGCAATACCGCAACCACCTTTTTTACACCCGTAACCGAACCCCTGTCGATTACGAGTACAAAGATTCATAACATTGTGGATATATCCAAATATTATCCATAATATTATGAATCTTAAAAACATTTATTAACTATTTATGCCGTTTTACGGGGGTGAGCGAGTATAAAACATCCATAATGTTATGAATATTGGCCAAAAGGTTAGCCTCATCAGAGAATACTTCTGCGAAGGGAACAATTTAAAATTTGCTGAACGCATGGAAGCGTCACCTACTACAACTAGTAACTGGTGCAAAGCGGAAAGTCTTGGCAAAGATGTATTAGTTAAGATACTTTCAAAATTTCCTGAAGTTGATGCCAACTGGTTACTTATGGATTTAGGTGAAATGCTAAGGCAAGTAAATAATAACTCGTCTACAGAAACCAAACCTCGCATTCCATACACAGCTGCAGCTGGTTCTATTACTAATGCGGTAGAAGGAATAAGTGAGTCACAATGCGAGCATGTTCCTGTAGTACCAACATTCCCCAGCTACGATTTTACGATAATAGTAAAAGGAGACAGCATGGAGCCAAAAATAGAAGGAGGTGATGAGGTTGCCTGTAAACGTGTTGACCAAACATCATTTATTCAATGGGGCAAAGTGCATGTTCTTGATACAGCTCAGGGAATTGTGATAAAGAGAATCTATGAAGATGGAGATAAGATAAAATGTGTTTCGTACAATCCTGAATACCCTCCATTCTCTATTGATAAATCTGAAATTTACTCTATCAGTTTAGTTGTTGGACTTTTAAGAATATAGCTATGAAAAATTCTGTTTTTTTAGTGCTGTGTGTGTTAGTAGTCTTAACTATTGCTGCACCATCTTTTATGATTCCTCTTATAGCTCTGGCTTTGTTGGCTTATCTTTTTTATAAAAACAAAAAGCAAGAGGACAACTTTACTATTAACTTTTCCAATGATGCTGATAAACGCTTACCATGTCCCGGCGAAGACTATTCTTATTATGAAATTGTAGGGATGCAATATCGTAATCTAAAGAAAATGGACTTTGGTATACATAACTGTGCTTTAGCTGTTGCTGAAAGGCACAATCCTTATGATGCATTTGCTGTAGGAATATACAGGATTGATAATGGTGAGAACAAACTTGTAGGCTATGTGCCTAAAGGGCAAAATGTTGAACTTCATCGCTACATTATTGATAGGTATAATGGGCAAACAATGGCTACATATAAGATTTGGAAAAGGGATGACAAGATTTATGGAATAGCTTATATCAAAGATGATGGTTTATAATAACCCCTCCATTCTTAATTGATAAGTCTGAGATTTACTCTATCGTTGGGCCTTTAAGAATCTGATGATATGGAAACTGATATTTATCTTAAAATGAAGTACTTACAACTACAATCAAACACAATTTTTAAAACATAATAAAATCATTATGAAAATATATCATTATACATCTATAGAAACTTTAGCCTTGATATTGCATAGTAAGAAAATTCGATTCAATAGATTAGATCGAGTTGATGATGTCGAGGAGTCTTGTTACGGCTCTGGGCCTACTAATGCAAGACTTGGCATGTATAGTTTTGTTTCATGCTGGACAAAAGATGTAATGGAGAATCTTTCTCTATGGAAAATGTATACAGGCTATAAGGGAGTTAGAATTGGGATTGATGAAGATATGTTTATTACTTATCGAATGAATGACCAGTTTAGATCTTTTTTCCCAGGTTTTGGAGATATAACTAAAGAATATCTCGTTTTCTCAAATATGAATGAAGCCAGATTATATGATGTGAAATATGTCCCTAATCCTGAAGAAGAAATAAAAAATATATCTGAACTTAAGAATGATGGAAGAACTTATATAAAAACTAATATTAGCCGCATAGGATTTTATAAAAGGAAAGAATGGGAATTTCAAAAAGAAAGTCGTTTTAAGGTTATGTTACTTCCTGTTTATAATGAGAATTTGAAAGAACAATCTTCAATGAATGACTTTGAACTTTTTTTCAATTCGATTATAGACTCTGTTAGGGCAACTCAAGTTAATTATCCACTTAAAACTGAATATATTGATATGCCATTGAATCCAGAGAAAATGAAGACTATGGAAATAATGCTTGGTCCTCAAACCAGTGAGGCTGAAATGTTGATAGTTCAGAGTCTGTTGAGAGATTATCCTGACGTGACAATCCGCCGTAGTTATTTTTATGGTAAAATAAATAAGAGATAGTTTTTATATTGACTCCAATTTAATAACTGCACTATGAAATGCTTAGCACCTATTAGTCTCGTCATATCATTCATCGCACTGGCTTTAGCTTTACCCAGAAAAAATGAACTTGGATTTGATTATCTTGGATTTATCGTGGCTATTATATCATTGGCCACTGCTTTTGCTGTCGGATTCCAGATTTGGAATGCTTTGTCACTTGAGAATCGGTTGAAAGGACTTAAAACTCAGGTTGAGAAAGAATATAGTGAAAAAATGGATTCTTTAGAAAAGGGTTTGAAAGTTGATTATAATAATAGGGTTGCGAATTTGTCTACTATGGTTTCATTCTCAACTTCAATTATTTCTGCAGATATGTCCATCAATAATTATAAATATAACTTGGCCTTTATGGCTTATATTCGTGCTTTGGAATGTGAAACTATTATATCTAAAAATTCTGATATTAATTTAGGTGCATCTTCTGTGCCTATGCTGAAAAAAATGATAGATAGTATGCCTGTTTGTATTACTGATAAAGAAGAACAGAAATATATAATTAAAACTATTCTTGATAGTGGTAATGAAGAGCTAATCGATAGGATTGTGAAAATTAAAAATGATATATTCTATTCAGAGAATTAATGATAATTCCGCATCGCTATACTGAGATGCTATACCATTAGCCGAAAAGCCTGGCTAACCTCTTGACTTGTTGGAAGGTTGGTGAGTCCCGCTTTCGGCTCCGACTTAAAACCGCTTATTCCATGGTGAATTAAGCGGTTTTTCTGTTTTCTATACTCATATTAAACACCCAGTACTATATTGGCGTCAATATTCAATTTCTGGCTGATTTCGCGGGCTACTTTCAAGGTCGGTTCACATTTACCGGAAATATAATCACTCAAGCGTGAAGGACTGACTCCGATTAATTTTGCTAAAGATTTCTGATTAAGTCCCATCTCATACATACGAAGTTTGAGGACATCAACCAGCGTTGGTTCTCCCAGTGCGAAATGCTCCTCAGAATAATCTGCAACGAGATTAGAAAGTAATTCTAACTCTATACTGTGAGGATTATCCAGAGGGGTTTCATCTGTAACCAGTGGAAGTAATTCCTCAACTCTTTTTACTGCCCAATCGTATTGAGCTTTTGTTTCTATCTTTGTCATGGCTCTTGGTTGATCGGTAATTGCCGATTCTGTTTAATTATAAAACTGAACAATCAGCTATCTTATCATACTCGGCATGAGTGCCTATAAAACGAATATAAACGAACTTTATAGTGAATTTTATCACTACAATCAGTCTGTAGCTATTGCCTTTGATATTGAATACATAATGTTGATTACCTATATTATCTACGCTATTAAAGGTCTTTTTTACGTCTGCAAAGCAAGTCCATTCGCTTCTTTTAACTATGGTAGTCCATTCTTGCAAAGCTACTTTTGCATCAGGATGCGCTTCTGCATATTCTTTTATAGCTTGTTCTGTAAATATTCTCATTAGATTCACTCGATTGTCATGTGGCAAAGATAAGAATAAAATTCTGATTTGTAAAATAAAATTCTATTATTTGGAATCATGGTAAGCACTTCTAAAACGCCTAAGCGTTTGCTTTCAAACGCAAGTGCATTTAAAGTAAAACGCCCTTGCGTTTTACCTAAAACGTAAAGGCGTTTAAGTTAAAACACAAAGGCGTTTTTTCAACCCTGTTTTAAAGGTTGAAAAGCCTATAATTTCTGGTCCGAAATAAGTCGGGCGATGCGTGTCTTGCTCTGCGCTCCTTTGGTAAGCAGGTACACATGCTTGTAGGCATCGCGGTTCAGTTCGGTAGGCGATCCGTTGATGAGGATGATGTTCCGGTCGTTGGCAAACTTCAGGATACCGTTCACGTTGTTCGGATGGAGCTTACCGATTTCGTCCATCATACAGTGCAGCTTGAAGTCCTTGAACTTGCGCGAAGCCCCTTCCTTGAACACGTTCAGCAACATGATGTTGATCATGGCTTTCACCAGGATGTCCGTACCTTCCGAACCCACGTTCGACAGCTTCTCTACGAAGCCCGTGTCGTTGTTGTTCTCGATGATGCGGAAACGCAGCTCGAATGAGTCGTACAGGCGGATGCTGTCGTAGCGGTAGGCGTGAATCTCCTTGATGAAGTCGCGGAGCAGGGCGATGGCCTCCTGCTTTACCAGCTGCTCGTTTTCCGACGAGAAGAGGTTGGTGCCCGGTGTGAGGTCATAGGCATGCTCGTTGTAGTACTTCTGGATGGCACGCAGACAGTTTACCACACGGTTGCTGCTTTCTTCCACCTTCATTTCGATGCACTGGATAACGCCCACGAAGTTGCACGTCTGGAATCCCTTGTTCACCTGACCGATGAGGTCCTGAATATCGTCTTCCGAAGCCGTGAGCATTGAGGTATCCATGCTGATGCGCTTGAAGATGTCGGAGTGCTCGTTGTTGATGCGGCGGACGAATTCGCTGATTTTGTTCTCTTCCACAAAGTCGTGCAGTTCCTCGGCAAAGCGGATGTACTCCCAGTCCTCGGTAAACTTGGTCTTGAACTTGAAGGTATTCTCCTCGTCGAAGTGGCCGGTAAAGAGATTCACCTCCTTGCGCAGACGGTTTTGCAGCGTCATGTACTGGCTGTCCGTGCGGCCCAGTTCGTCAATCAGTTCCAGGCAGGTGCGCGGCGTGTGGATTTCCAGCGTGACGGGGTTCTCGGGATTGAAAATATCCCGATGCGGCTTGTACCAGTCGTAGGCCGAAATCTTGCTGTACGCCTCCAGGTTGGCCTGAAGCTGTGTCACTTCCTTCTCTGCCTGCTGCAGTTCCTTGTTCAGGGCATCAATCTGCTCCTGCAAACCCGAGGTTTCCCGTCGCAGGTTGTCCTTTTCCTGGCTGAGCTGGCGTTTCTGTTCCTCCTGTTCACGCTTCCATTCCGGAATGTGGTCGATGAGGTCGCGCTTGTCCTTCTGGTACTCGATGAGCAGGGTGGCGTGCTCCTTGATGAACTGCAGTTCCCGGTCGATATCGCGCAACTGACTGCTAATCTGTTGCAGACGTTCGGTGTCGGCCCCCTGCGAGTGCAGTTCCTGCTTCATCTGGCGCTCGTATTCGGCTTTCTCCGTGGCGATGCGCTGCTGTTCTTCCTTATCCTCCAGGCGGATGCTGCCGGCCTGTGTATCCTTCTCGTGCGCGATGTCCTGCTGCACTCGGTTCCATTCCTGCTTCAGCTGGTTCAGCTTCTCGCTCTTTTTGCGGTTCAGGTTGTTCAGTTTGCCGTCAATTTCCTTCAGTTCTGCGGCGATGCGTTGCTTTTCCTCTTCCAGTTTCCGGAGTTTGGCAGTACGTTCGGCTTCCGCCTTCTTCTTCCAGTCGTCCAGGTCGAGCATATCCTTCTGGTACTGCTGTTCCAGTTTCTCCAGCTCGTATTCCTGCACGGCTATCACGTCTTTCTGTTCCTTGATGCGCGGCTGGTATTTGGCTTTCAACTGCTCTTCCAGGGCCTCTTTCTCCTGTTGCAGACGGAGGGTTTCAGCCTGAATTTCCGCCAGTCGCTTGATGCCCTTGTCATGTTCCGCCTGATAGTCGTCGATGGAGCGGATGTGGCGCTCGATGTCTTGCAGGGAGATGGAGATGCCGTAGAACGACGTACCCTCGTCTACAATCTTCGGCGAGAGGTTGGTCTGCCAGAGGATGGACTCGTCGCACAGCTTACCGATGTTTTCTTCCCATCCTTTCTTGTGCTCTTTGAGCCAGCCTTGCAGGGTGCTCTTGCTGTTTTTCAGGAAGGTCTCCAGTTCGTCCATACGCGGGCGGAGTTGCAAGTGCTCGGCTTGCAACTGCATCAGTGCCTCGTCTTTCTCCTTCAGTCCCTTCTGCAACTCTTCTTCCCACTTCAGCGTGAGTTCCTTGATGATGAGCTGGGCGTTGTTGATGCGGTTCTTCTTGCTCATGTGCAGACCGGTGTACGACTGGATGCGGTGTTTCAGCTCCTCCTGCTCGGCTTCGAAGAAAGTCTCCTTGCGGCACAGCTGCATCTGGTAGTCGAGGGCGGTCAGTTCGTTCTGCTTGCTGCTGCGTTCCGGATGCAGTTGCTGCGAGAGCTGTTCGTATTCCTGGTAAAGCGCTTCGGTAGCCGCTTCGTGCTGACGGCGGGCTTCTTCGATGCGGGCATTGAACGTGTTGTTCAGTCCCTCTAGCTGCTTGATTTTGGCCTCATGGATGCGGTTCCACTGTTCGTCGAGGCTCTGGATGAGCGACTTGTACTTGGTAGAGATTTCCGTGTAGTGCGAGGTAAGGATGCGCTGCTCTTCCTGCAATCCCTGCTGCTTGTTCTTCCACTCCTCCTTGCGGGCCGAACGCTCCATGATTTCTTCTATCTGGCGGCGGGCATATTCCTTTTCCTTCTGCTGTGCCTTTTGCAACTCATTGTTCAGGATGGCCAGTGCCTCCTGCATCTTGTCGCATCGCTGGCGCGACTGTTCCTGCAACTCCTGACGGCGGGCGAGGAGGGCGGTACGTGCCTTCTCAGCCTGGTGCTTCTGTTCCTCGGCCTTGGGCAACTGGCTTTCGGTAAGGCGGTAGGTGGCGGCCAGTTCGCGGCAACCCTGCACGAGAGCGGTCTGCTGGCGTGATACCTGTGCCGAGAGGGAGGTGATTTCCTTGGCCTGTTTCTGTGTTTCGCGTTTCTGGAACTCTTCGATGTCGCGTAGGCGGGTTTCGAAGTTCTTCAGGTGCTCCTTGTAGGTGTTCAGGTCGATGGCGGTCTCGTCTTCGTTGATGGACGAGATGATGGTCTTCTTGATGAACTCCGCATCGAGTTTTGAGTTGAGGAGCACATTCTGTATGGTACGCGGAATATTCTGGTACTGCTTGCTCTCCATGAGCGAGTAGCGGCTCATTTCGGGACCTGCCCCGTTGCCGTAGAGAATGTTACGGTATTCGTCGTAGGTATAGATGATGCGTGAGTAGTCCACTCCGTACTGGTCGAGGGCGGCACGGATACGGTCGTTTCCGCTGTAGGCCGTGCGGTTCTCGTCGACAAAGAATTCCATGCGGTAGGGCGAGTCGATGAAACGGTAGCACACGCGGCCCATCGACTTGAAGCTCAGGATGCAGAACGCTCCCTGTTCGGTGGTTACCTCGTAGATGATGTAGGAGTTGGAGTAGGGGAAGTAATATTCCGTGTAGCTCTGCTTCTCTACGGGGATACCCAGCTTCTGGGTGTCGGCGTTGTAGAAAAACAGGATGGCGCGCAATACGGTACTTTTTCCCACTCCCTGCGTGCCGATGAAGTGCACATTCCCGTCCAGGTAAATGTCGTCGGCATAGGGAATGTTGGCGCTGTTGATAAAGATGATTCTATTCAGGTTTCTCATTGTCTTCCGTTTCAGTGTCGTCGTAAATTTGGATACTTTCAATCAGGCGTTCCAGGTAGTGCCAGGAACTCATCACCTTGTAGGTGTTGGTCTTCTCGTTCTCCAGTTCCAGGAAAGATTCCTTGGTGAGCTGGCGAATCAGGTTGTCGAGCACGTCCTTGCGCACGTCCTTGTCGGAGAAATGCTTGCGCAGCCCGTCGAGCTTGTTTTGCAGCATCACGTTGATGTTGGCCTCCACCAGAATCTGTTCGGGCTGGAAGCGGAATCCTGCGCCGAAAGTCTCGTCGTAGGTCTTGAACAGGTCGAGCACGTCAATCCAGTAGTAGGCACGCATGATTTTCTGTTCCAGTGTGGTACGCGGTTCCACGCGCGAAAAGTAAAAGTATTCGTTGCCCCGTTCCAGGGTGTAGCCGATTTGGGCGAAGTAGACCGAGAGCGCTTCGAAGTGGTCGTCTATCTGGTCGTACATGTCGCGCACGGCTTCGTTGCAGCTGTTCGAACTGATGAACTGTCCCTTCTGGAGGCAGTCGAACAAGGCCGCAGTATTGTCAGGTATATGTATGTTCAGTTCCATAAGTCAAATGTATAGGGATGAGTGGGTTACGAGTTAGCCGGATACACCTTGGCATATTCGTACTGGTGATACAGGCCGAATTCCTCGCTGATACGGAGACGGTTTTCGTAGAGCGACACCATCTGGCAGAACAAGGTGGTGCGTTCCTGCTCGTCCACTTCGCGGGCGAAGGTGTAGTGCATCAGGTAGTGGAAGAGGTCTTCTTCCGGAGCCGACGCATCGTTCCAGCGGGCCTGTGCCTGCGCCTGTATGTAGTCGCTCAGGGTTTCTTCCAGGTCGATGACCTCCTGGTACATGGCCTGCGATTCCATGTCCTCCTCGCTGAAGGCGCCCGCCTCGTTGCTGCGGATAATCTCGCGGTACTGTAGGTTGCGCAGCACTTTCAGGATGACAGGACGTGCCTCGTCGGTACTCAGGTAGGGCAGTGACAGCTTGAACGAAGACGGCACGTTGCCTTCCACCAGTACGGAATGTTCTCTTTCAAGCACTTCCGAGAGGTTGCTTCGCGAACGCAGCTCAAACTGGTCTTGCAGGTACTTCACCTTCCGGATTTTCTCTACCAGAATCACCTGGCTCTTAATCTGGTTCAGGTAGTTGATGATGTCCTGCTGGGCACGGATGAGGCTGTGGGCCGAGAGCTGGAGTTCGCTACGCAGTTCCAGCAGGATGCGGTTCAGTTCCTCGTCGGTAGCCTGCTGGAAAAACCGCCGTTCCTCGTGCAGGATGAGGTTTTCGGTGGTATCAATCAGCTGCTGGATGTGAATCCGCTTCTTGTCCAGGTTCTCCAGCTTGGCAATCTTTATCTGGTAAGTCGGTTCGTGCTTGAACGCATTGTCGATGCTGCTCTGCAGGTTCATGATGTTGCGGATGGTGGTACGCGCAATCTTCTGGAAGGTAATCTTGATGTTGCGCACATAGCTCTCCTTGCGCGAGGCAATCTGCTCCTTCTCGTAGTAGTCCATCAGTTCGTGCAGGAAGGCAATGTTCTCGTCGATGATGGCCGTGTTGATTTCCTCGTTCGCTTCGAGGAGCAGTTCGAAAAAGTCGAGGAAGCGGGCATCCAGTTCCACGAAGTTGCCGTTCTGGCGGATGACTTCTTTCTCTATGAGCAGTTTCAACCGGTTTTCATCGTCCTTGAGCAGTGCCAGTGCGTCGGAATAGCGGAAACTCAGCATCTTTCGTTTCTCGAACATTTCCGTGAGCAGTCCCCTGGCCGCCGCAATGGTATTGATAATTTCGTGAATCGATCGGAATATATACATAGTCTAGTTGAAAATTCAGGCAAAGTTATAATTTGCCCGCCAATTTTCCTAATGTTCCGAAGCGATTTTCCCCCTCTTGCGGAGTGCTTTTCAGGGAGGAAAGAGCAGGTTCCAGTACTTCCCTGTCAGTACTTCAGTACTTCTTAGGCAGTACTTGAGTACTTCCCTGAAAGTACTGCAGTACTCCCTTGGCAGTACTGGCTGGATGAAAGATGATGGTGCTTGTTTGATGGAACGGGAGGCTTATTCCTGACTTACAGCAGCAAATACGGGGCGGAGTTGCTGGCTTTCGGTTTCGAAGCCGTACCAGTAGCAGCGGCCTTCTTCGGAAGCAGGAAGCTTGCACAGGCGGAGGTTGTCGCGGTACGTACCCGTGCACACCGTCCACGCTTCGGGCGGAGTGACGTGCTTTGTGCGTACCCGTTCGGCCGGCTCCTTCTTGAGTGACATGCCGGCTTCAATCCATGCCCGGCTCATGGCGGTCAGGAAATGAGGGTAGTGCTCCTTGCAGAAATGGTAGAGCAGGATACCCCGTCGCTCCAGTCCCATGGGCTGGTCGATGATCCCGATTTGAATCAGGTGATCCAGGAAACGTGTCAGAAAGCCGGGCTCTTCCACAATCAGACGGCGGGTGATTTCCTGCCAGGCCGGTGCGTTGTAGAATCCGTCGAGCAGACGCGATAGCTGGCGGGCTGTCTGTAATTCGTCGGGGGTGATTTCACGGGTCTGGAGCACTTCGTAAGGGGGAAGGGGAGAATAGCAGATGCCAAGCTCTTCGGCCCGGCGCCGCATCTCCGTACCCGGCAGCAGTTTCAGAGATTCCAGCTGGATTTCTCCCGCACGGTATTCGGCCAGCGTGCGTACGTCGTCGAAAATCTGTGAAAGGTGATACAGCGGCAGTCCTGCAATCAAATCGGCGTGCGTTTCCATGTTGTCCAGTGCGCAGAGGTAACGCAGACCCTCCAGTGCATCGGCCAGTTTGCCGGCTCTCCGGCTGACGGTAAGCACTTCTTCGTGCAGGCTTTGGATACCTGCTTCCAGGTGAAGCAGTCCCTTAGGCATGGAAGCCAGTTCCTTTTTCAGTTCTTCTGAAAGCAAAGCCGGATGGATTTCCAGGTGGAAACGCATGTCGGGGAACTCACGGAAGAGGTCGAACAGGGCTTTGGCCCGGTGGCTCTGGTAGTTGAATGTACGGTCGAGTACCCGGATGTTACGGATGCCTTTCTCGTGAATCAATCGGACACGTTCGCGGATAGCCTCGACGGAAAGCGTACGGACTGGCTTTTCTCCTCCGCTCACACAGAATGCGCAGGTGTTGAAACAGCCGCGGGTAGTTTCCAGTTGCACGAACGGCTTGCTCCAGTTGAAGAACGGACTTTGTTCGGGATTCACCAGCTTGTCGAAAGCCATTACACGTGAAAGGCCGTTGTCATGGTATTGTCCTTCCGCATCCAGAAAGCAGAGTCCCGTGATACGGGTCCATTCCTTCGGTTGCTGCCAGCAGGCGAGCCATTGCGGAAAAGTCTCTTCACCTTCTCCCCGGAATACGCAGTCTACAAAGCGGTTGGTGCGCAGGAAGTCTTCGTTGTGTCCCAGAAACTCCGGACCGCCCAGTGCCACCACGCAACGGGGCAGCATGGCTTTCACCCGACTGATGACGTGCATGAGCACTTCGTGGTTGAACAGCCAGCAGGTAGCTGCCAGAATATCCGGTGCCTGACGTACGACTTCTCCGGCTGTCATGCCCGGATTTTCGTTGATAGTAGCCGACACCACTCCCCATTCCAGGGACGGGTCGTGCATGACTTGTGCGTGCAAGGCCGGAAGGGCCAGTGAGGCGTGAGCGTACGAGCTGTTCAGGTCGAGCCAGAGAATTTTCATGGGTAAACGGGAATCAAGTGATGAATGAATAGGACAAAGGAAAAGGATTTGCAAGCCGATGAGAAACCGGACTGCAAATCCTTTATGGTGACGGGACCCTTCCTTTACGGAAAATGCCCGGTACTGTTTTTTAGATTACGTACTGTGAACTGATAGATTCGTTCGACATCACGCGGCGGATAGTTTCAGCAAACATGTCGGCGATAGACAACTGTTTTACCTTAGCGCAGCGCTGTGAGTAAGGAATACTGTCAGTGAATACAATTTCTTCCAGCTGAGAGTTCTGTACACGTTCAGAAGCCAGGCCAGACATTACACAGTGAGAAGCGATAGCGCGTACAGAGCGTGCACCTGCTTCTTTCATGATGTCGGCAGCCTTGGTGATGGTACCAGCTGTATCCACCATGTCGTCAATCAGAATTACGTTCTTGTCTTTTACGTCACCGATAATCTGCATGGAAGCTACTACGTTTGCTTTTTCGCGTGTCTTGTGGCACAATACCAAAGGCACATCCAGGTATTTAGCGTATGTGCTGGCACGTTTTGAACCACCCACGTCAGGAGTAGCGATAACCAGGTCTTCCAGGTTCAGTGACTGGATGTAAGGAGCGAAGATGGTAGACGCATACAAGTGGTCAACCGGAATATCAAAGAATCCCTGAATCTGGTCAGCGTGAAGGTCCATGGTAATCAGACGGTCGATACCTGCTACGCTCAGCAAGTCGGCTACCAGTTTCGCACCGATAGACACACGCGGTTTGTCCTTGCGGTCCTGACGAGCCCATCCGAAGTAAGGAACTACGGCAATGATACTCTTGGCTGATGCACGCTTGGCAGCGTCAATCATCAGGAGGAGTTCCATCAGGTTGTCTGAGTTAGGGAAAGTGGACTGTACCAGGAATACATGCTGTCCACGGATTGATTCTTCATAGGAAACTGCAAATTCGCCGTCTGCGAAATGAGTAATGTTCATGTTACCAAGTTCACAGCCCAGGCTGTTACAGATTTTTTCTGCAAGGTATCTCGAGTTTGTACCAGAGAATACCTTAAAAGGTGATGTTGCGCTCATTGTAAAAATAGATAATATTGCCTTATTTTCTGCAAAAGTACGCCATTTCTTTAAGCCGGACAAACGTTTCCGGCAGAATTTTAGCGAATGACTCAGTCGGCCAGTCGCTTCAATTTTCTGAAATGAGCGATAAGTTCTTGATAATTGTAGTCTGAAGCGGGGTCAAACTTGTTCCACAGTCCTCCTAAGATAGCGGCTCCCCCGAAGCCGAAATCCTTCACCTGAAGCAGGTTGTTTTCGTCTACACCTCCCAGGGCAATGACCCGTTTGTCGATTATGCCTTTCTCGGCAGCTTCACGGATGGATTCCGATGTGAAGGCCGATGCATAGCCTTCTTTGGAAATGCTGTCGAATATCGGGCTGAGGAATACGTAGTCGCACATTTTCTTGTCGGCCATCACCTCGTCGAAGGTATGGCAGGATGCACTTACGTGTCCGGTATAATTATCCGGAATCAGCGGATTGCGATGGCTCAGGTGAATGCCCTTAAGTTTGTATTCTTCTTTTAAATAAAAATGGTCGTGTACGACAATACGCTTGTGGTATTTCTCGGGAATGAGGGTTAGCAGACGCTCCGCATAAACCGGAGCCGTGTCGGGTTTACGCAGATGGAGTATGTCCAGTCCCTCGTCGAACAGAGTAGTAATGATCTTGTCTTCCTCTACAAAATAAGTAGGGGTTGTTATCAATATTAACTTCATGCGGTTACACAAATTGTGGCGCAAAGTTAGTAACGTCTTTGTAATATTCCTAATGCCTGTGAATATTTATTTTTGAGGGGACTGAAGCGCTTTGACATTTTAAGTGAAATGCCGGAGCGTTTTATCTGAAATGCCTTGGTGTTTCATGCAAAACGCTTCGGTGTTCTGCTTAAAACGTCAAGGTATCTTGAAAAGAGATTATAAATGCTTTTTATGTATTTGATAATTAATGATTTATGGGCTATTTAAAAAATGTATGTCTCATTTTTTATCATTCAACAAATTACGGCTTACTTCTGCAAAAGTTCGGACATCTATCACTCTAAAACGTGAATGTTTGGACCGGATGTCGATATTTTCGTATTTTTGCAATAATTTAATAGGTGAGGGCTTATTTTTCGGCTCCTCCTGATTTATTTGTACTGATATGATCCAGATTTTAGTGATTGATGATGAAGATCCCATCCGCAACCTGCTGGCGCGCATGATTGAGCTGGAAGGCTACAAGGTGTGGAAAGCGAGTGACTGCCAGAGTGCATTGAAACTGCTGAAAGCACAACCGTTTGATGTGGTGCTTTGTGACGTGTTTCTCCCCGATGGAAACGGAGTCGATTTCATTCGGGAGATAAAAAAACATCGTCCGGAAGCGGAGGTGATTCTGCTTACCGCTCACGGCAATATTCCGGATGGGGTGCAGGCCATTAAGAACGGGGCATTTGATTACATAACTAAGGGAGATGACAACCGCAAGATTATTCCGACAATCAGTCGTGCGGTGGATGAGGTAGAAAAAAAGAAAGGAAAGGTCGCTCCTCCCGTATCCTATTCGTTTGATTCGATTATCGGAAGTTCCAACGGACTGAAGCAGGCGGTTGCGCTGGCCCGGAAAGTGGCCGATACGGATGTGCCGGTGCTGCTCACGGGTGAAACCGGTACCGGAAAGGAAGTGTTCTCCCACGCTATCCATTACGCGAGCCCTCGCAGTCAGTATCCTATTATGGCCATCAACTGTTCGGCTTTCAGCAAAGACTTGCTGGAGAGTGAGCTCTTTGGTTACAAGGCCGGAGCCTTTACCGGAGCCATGAAAGACAAGCCCGGCCTGTTTGAAGTGGCAAATCACGGTACGGTTTTTCTGGATGAAATCGGTGAAATGGCCTTCGACCTGCAAGCGCGTTTGCTGCGTGTGCTCGAAACCGGAGAATATATTAAGGTGGGAGATACCAAGCCAACGAAGGTGGATGTACGTATCATCTCGGCCACTAACCGCGATTTGAAAAAGGAAATTGAGAACGGGCATTTTCGTGAGGACCTTTATTTCCGCTTGTCGGTGTTCCAGATTCATCTGCCTCCGTTGCGTGAGCGGAAAGAAGATATTGAAATGCTGGCAGAGACTTTCCTGAAACGCTTCTCTACAAAGTTGAAGAAAGAAATCAAGGGGATGACTTCCGAGGTGGTGGACATACTGAAAGGAGCTGAGTGGCGGGGGAATATCCGCGAACTGAAGAACGTGATGGAGCGCAGTGCCATTGTCTGCGATGAAGAAGTGACCGTGCAGGACTTGCCGATTGACTTGCAATGTGCCGGAATGGACGAAGAGCAGGGTAAGGAAGAGTTTGAATTGGCAGTGATTGAACAGAAACATATCACGAAAGTGCTGCAATATACCAGGGGAAACAAAACAGAAGCGGCGCGTCTGCTGAAAATCGGCCTGGCCACGCTTTACCGTAAAATAGAAGCTTATCATATTTCCGTATAGGAATGTTTTTATCATTTTGATATTTCAAAATAATAGTGAGCCTTCTCAATTTGAGAAGGCTTTTTTTGTGCCTTTTTCTTTTACTATTTTTATAACAATTAGATTATCAGTTGATTATGAATCTCCTTTAAATTGTGGCATACCATTTGCCCTACGTATGCCGTGAATTTAACTGATTGTTTATCGAAAAAAAGAAAAAACTATGGAACTATTTACAGTGGGATTTTTAATCTGTTTGTTAGGCGGCCTCGCCTGCTTCTGGTTGTTTTATAAATGTATTGACTGGTTTGAACGAATTTGAAAGGAGAAACTTTTATGTATACCGCATTATTTATTGTGAGTGTCATCATGTTCGGCTATTTGATGTATGTGCTTGTGAAGCCGGAGAAATTCTGATAAAGTAGATATTGATTAATTCTGGGTATTATGAATACAGAAATTTTAGGTGTTGTAGCGCAAATTGTTCTGATGATAGTGCTAAGCTATCCGCTTGGAAAATATATGGCGAGAGTGTATAAGGGTGAAAAAGTCTGGTCGGACTTCATGCAGCCGGTAGAAAACCTGATTTTCCGATTCTCAGGTATCCACCCGCAAGAAGAAATGAATTGGAAGCAGTTCTTGAAAGCTTTGCTGGTGGTGAACCTGTTCTGGTTTATCTGGGGTATGATACTGTTGGTGATTCAGGGCAGTCTTCCGCTTAATCCAGATGGAAATGGCGGGCAGACGGTGCATCAGGCTTTCAATACCTGCATCTCTTTCATGGTAAACTGTAATGAGCAGCATTATAGCGGAGAAAGCAACCTGACTTATTTCACGCAGTTGTTTGTCATTATGCTTTTTCAGTTTATTACAGCTGCCACCGGTATGGCAGCCATGGCAGGCATTATGAAAGCGCTGGGTGAAAAGACGACCAAGACTATCGGAAACTTCTGGAATTACCTTGTGCTGAGCTGTACACGTATCTTGCTGCCGCTTTCACTGGTAGTGGGCTTTATACTGATAACGCAAGGCACTCCGATGGGATTCGACGGAAAGATGGAGATAACGACGCTCGAAGGGGTTACACAGCATGTGTCGCAGGGGCCTGCTGCCGCTATCATTCCTATTAAGCAGCTGGGTACGAACGGAGGCGGATATTATGGGGTGAACTCTTCGCATCCGCTGGAAAACCCTACATATCTTTCTAATATGGTGGAATGCTGCTCCATCCTGCTTCTGCCGATGGCCATGGTATTTGCTTTTGGTTTCTATGTGAAGCGCAGGAAACTGGGATACAGCATTTATTGTGTCATGCTGGCCGCATTCCTTATCGGAGTATGTGTTAACGTGCCTGCAGAGATGAAAGGTAATCCGCGTATGGAGGCCATGGGCATAGCGCAGGATAACGGAGCCATGGAAGGCAAGGAAGTACGTCTGGGGGCTGGAGCCACCGGTTTGTGGAGTGTGACAACCACGGTGACTTCCAACGGCTCGGTAAATGGCATGCATGATTCTACCATGCCGGTTTCCGGTATGATTGAAATGCTGAATATGCAGATTAACACGTGGTTTGGCGGGGTAGGCGTAGGTTGGATGAACTATTTCACCTTTATCATCATCGCAGTGTTCATCAGTGGCCTGATGGTAGGGCGTACGCCTGAATTCCTCTGCCATAAGGTAGAAGCCCGTGAAATGAAAGTGGCTTCCATGGTGGCCCTTCTTCATCCGTTTGTGATTCTGGTGGGTACGGCACTGGCTGCTTACCTGTATGTACATGCACCTGAATGGGTGGAAAGCGAAGGGGGATGGCTGAACAATCCCGGATTCCACGGCCTGAGCGAAATGCTGTATGAATTTACTTCAGTAGCAGCCAATAACGGTTCTGGCTTTGAAGGTCTGGGCGACAATACCTGGTTTTGGAACATCTCTTGTGGCATCGTGCTTATCCTGAGCCGCTTCATTCCGATTGTAGGTCAGGTAGCCATCGCCGGTTTGCTGGCGCAGAAGACATACATCCCGGAAAGCGCCGGTACGCTGAAAACGGATACCGTGACTTTCGGTGTCATGACATTTGCAGTGATTTTCATAGTAGCCGCCTTGTCATTCTTTCCGGCACATGCCTTGAGTACAATTGCAGAACACTTTAGTTTATAAGAGAAAAATACTGAAACGTATCATTGAAGAAGATACGATAACAACGAAAGAAAAAAGATATGAAAAATAAGAATCATACTTCTCTGTTTCAGAGGGAACAAGTCATGGAAAGCTTGAAGCAGTCGTTCGTCAAGCTGAATCCCAGAATCATGGTGAAGAATCCCATCATGTTTACGGTAGAAGTTGCTACCTTAATCATGCTGGTTGTTACACTCTATTCGGCCACTCATACCTCACAAGGTTCATTTGTATACAATCTCTGGGTGTTTGTCATTCTGTTTCTCACTTTGCTGTTTGCCAATTTTGCTGAAGCCATAGCCGAAGCTCGTGGTAAGGCGCAGGCCGACAGTCTGCGAAAAACCCGTGAGGAAACTCCGGCCAAACTGATTGTCGACGGTAAGGTAAAGACCGTGAGCAGTTCGCAGTTGAAGAAAGGAGATGTTTTTGAATGTGAGGCGGGCGATGTGATTCCGGCAGACGGTGAGATTATCGAGGGACTGGCTTCCATTGATGAGAGTGCCATTACCGGTGAGTCTGCTCCGGTTATCCGCGAAGCCGGAGGCGACAAGAGCTCCGTTACCGGAGGTACCAAAGTGTTGTCAGACCGTATCAAAGTGACCGTGACTACACAGCCGGGCGAAAGTTTTCTGGACAAGATGATTGCGCTGGTAGAAGGAGCAAGCCGTCAGAAAACACCGAATGAAATAGCCCTGACCATATTGCTGGCTGTATTTACGCTGGTATTCCTGATTGTGTGCATTACACTGAAGCCGATGGCCGACTATTCTCACACCGTGATTACGATTGCTGCTTTCCTTTCTTTATTTGTGTGTCTGATTCCAACTACCATCGGAGGGTTGCTGTCGGCCATCGGTATTGCCGGGATGGATCGTGCTCTGCGTGCCAATGTAATCACCAAGTCGGGTAAAGCGGTAGAAACGGCCGGCGACGTAGATACATTGCTGCTCGATAAAACCGGTACCATCACCATCGGCAATCGTAAGGCTACTGCCTTCTATCCGGTGGCAGGTCTGGATAAGCATGCGTTCGTAGAAGCTTGTCTGCTTTCTTCTGTTTCCGATGATACCCCTGAAGGAAAATCCATTATCGAACTGGGACGTGAACTGGGAGTACGTATGCGTACGTTGCCTACCGAAGGAGCCCGCATGATTCAGTTTACCGCCGAAACCAAATGTTCTGGTATCGACCTGAAAGATGGAACCGAAATCCGCAAAGGTGCCTTCGATGCCATTCGTCGCATAGCACTGGAGGCCGGTAATGAATTTCCGGAAGAGACGGAAGATATCATCCGGAAGATTTCTGGCAATGGCGGAACCCCTTTGGTGGTCAGTATCAACGGGCAGATTGCCGGTGTCATAGAATTGCAGGACATCATCAAGCCGGGCATTGAAGAACGCTTCGAACGCCTGCGCAAGATGGGGGTGAAAACGGTAATGGTGACCGGTGATAACCCGCTGACTGCAAAGTATATTGCCGAAAAAGCCGGAGTGGACGATTTCATTGCTGAGGCCAAACCGGAAGACAAGATGAACTACATCAAGAAGGAGCAGGCTGCCGGTAAGCTGGTAGCTATGATGGGCGACGGCACGAACGATGCGCCGGCACTGGCACAGGCCAATGTGGGTGTGGCCATGAACAGCGGCACGCAGGCTGCCAAAGAAGCCGGCAACATGGTCGATTTGGACAATGACCCTACCAAGCTGATTGAAATTGTGGAAATCGGCAAGCAGTTGCTGATGACTCGTGGCACACTTACTACCTTCTCTATCGCCAACGACGTGGCCAAATATTTTGCCATCATCCCGGCTTTGTTCATGGTGACCGTTCCACAGCTGGCTCCACTGAATATCATGGGGCTGCACAGTCCTGAAAGTGCCATCCTTTCTGCTATTATATTCAACGCCCTCATCATTCCGATTCTGATTCCGCTGGCTCTGAAGGGAGTGGCTTATAAACCGATTGGCGCGAGTGCCTTGCTGCGCCGCAACCTGCTGATTTATGGAGTGGGGGGGCTTATCGCGCCTTTCATCGGAATTAAACTAATTGACTTATTTGTAGGATTATTTTTCTAATAAAACGGACAGTTATGAAAAACTTTATAAAATCAATTCGCATTACCATTGCATTCTGTATTCTTTTCTCTGTATGTTATGTGCTGATACTATGGGTTTTCGGGCAGTTCTTCGGCCCGGGAAAAGGAAACGCAGAAACGATTACCCTGAACGGGAAAGTAGTAGGCGCGGCCAATGTGGGCCAGGCCTTTACCAAGGATATTTATTTCTGGGGGCGCCCTTCGGCTGCCGATTATAAGGCAGATTCGTCAGCTGGCTCCAATAAAGGACCTACCAACGAAGCATATCTGGCAGAAGTGGAGGCACGGGTAGATTCTTTCTTGGTACATCATCCTTATCTGGAGCGTAAGGATGTGCCGGCCGAGATGGTAACTGCCAGCGGTTCCGGCTTAGATCCGCACATTACACCAGCTTGTGCATACGTGCAGGTGAAGCGCGTGGCCGAAGCACGTGGCATGAATGAGGAGACCGTGAAGGCGCTTGTCGACAAGATGGTTGAGAAACCATTCCTCGGCTTGTTTGGAACAGAAAAAGTCAATGTATTGAAACTGAATGTGGCTTTGGAGGAAGCAAACCCCACGGTGAAATAAACGGATGAGTCCGTTCGTATCCTTGACATTCCGGACATGGAGTGTCGAGGATTTTTATTCGGGGGATTTTGATATGGGCTCTATCGAAATGAGATGGTTTGTTCTCAAAATGAGAAGGTCGCTTGGAGAGCGTTTTCTCTTTGTGCGAAGTTATTTTCCTGATTCTTATAGGATTATGATTTTGGCTGATTTCACGGCATGACATTTGTCTGTTCAAGGGAAAAAACAAGAAAGGTTATGGATAATATTTTTGAATGCGATGCCCCTCGTAGCAAAGGCCGGAAACAGGGACTAATAAATACCCGGCTTATTATTTATATTTTGGGAGTGCTGGTATTGGTCGAAGCTGGACTGTTTGCTTTGTGTGCCGGGGTTTCACTTTTGTATGAAGAACCTGATTATATTTATTTTGTACAAACCATGGGTATCAATATTGCTCTTGGAGGAAGTATGGTGCTGGTGGGCAAACGAACCGACAACCTGATTAGTCGCCGCGACGGGTACTGCATTGTCAGTGTGTCGTGGCTGTTGTTTACGGCATTGGGGATGTTGCCTTTTTACTTTAGCGGATACATTCCTTCTGTGGCAGATGCTTTTTTTGAGACCATGTCTGGTTTCACCACTACAGGAGCGACCATCCTGGACGACATCGAGTCATTACCCTATGGGTTGCTGTTCTGGCGCAGCCTGACGCAGTGGATTGGAGGACTGGGTATTGTGTTGTTTACCATCGCGTTGCTTCCACTTTTCAGTGGTAGCAGCCAGCAGCTTTTCCTTTCGGAGGCTACCGGCGTGACGCATGACAAGATTCATCCCAAAGCGAAGATTATGGCCCGTTATCTGTGGCTGATTTATATAGGCCTGACGCTGGTGGAAACGATTCTGCTGATGTGTGGAGGAATGAACTTGTTTGATGCAATATGTCACTCTTTTGCCACCACGGCTACCGGCGGATTCTCTACCAAACAGGATAGTGTGTCTTACTGGCATTCTCCGTTTATTGAATATGTGATTTCTATTTTTATGATTCTTTCCGGCGTAAATTTCTCGTTGTATTATATGGCGCTAAAGGGAAAGTATCAAAATTTGTTGAGGGATAGAGAGCTGCACTGGTTCCTCAAATCAGTGGGTATACTGACGGGAATCATTACCATAGCTTTGTTCGTGACAGATTATTATGACCTGGAAACGGCATTCCGCAAAGCCTTGTTTCAGGTAGCTACTACGCATACCTCTTGCGGGTTTGCAACGGATGACTACAACCTATGGCCTCAATTCACCTGGATGCTGCTCCTGTTTGCCATGCTGTCGGGAGGTTGTACGGGTTCCACAAGCGGAGGAGTCAAGAACCTGCGTTTGCTCATCATTGCCCAGAACATCCGTAACCAGTTCAAGCAGATGCTTCATCCGCGTGCCGTATTGCCGGTGCGTGTCAATAAAGAAGCAATATCCTCGCAGGTATCGGCTACGGTATATACTTTCTTTGCTACGTATCTGGTTTGTATTTTTGTGGGCTGGACGCTGCTGATGTGCTTTGGAGTGGGACTGACGGAAGCAATGAGTACGGTTGTGTCGGCTATTGGTAACGTAGGTCCGGGGTTGGGTGCTTTTGGTCCCGTGTTCTCATGGGCTGCCTTACCCGATGCGGCCAAATGGATATTGTCAGTACTGATGTTTATCGGTCGTCTGGAGATTTTTGGTATTCTGCTGTTGTTCTATCGTGGATTCTGGGAAGATAATTGATAGACAGGTTATGAGGCTGGGAATTATATTGTATAAAAGTTTGACGAAAAATGGAAGAAAGAGAGCATAACGTACCACATTTTCTGGATTTAATCCGTCGTTCTCGCCGTGGTAAATTCAAGGTATACATTGGCATGATAGCCGGTGTGGGAAAAACCTACCGGATGTTGCAGGAAGCACACGAGATGATGGACAATGGCATTGACGTACAGATAGGATATGTGGAAACTCACGGGCGTGCCGGCACAGAGGCGCAGTTGGAAGGATTGCCGGTAATTCCTCGCAAGAAGATTTTCTACAAAGGAAAGGAACTGGAGGAAATGGATCTGGAGACGATTCTTCAGCTTCATCCGGAACTGGTTGTGGTAGATGAACTGGCCCATACGAATGTGGAAGGATGCCGCAATAAAAAACGCTGGCAAGATGTGATGGAACTGCTGGATGCGGGCATCAATGTGGTGTCGGCCATTAACATTCAGCATATTGAGAGCCTGAACGATGAAGTAAAGGAAATTGCCGGCATCGAAGTCAAGGAACGGGTGCCCGACAGTGTACTGCAGGAAGCCGATGAGGTGGTCAACATTGACCTCACGGCCGAGGAACTGATTGCGCGGCTCAAATCGGGAAAGATATATCGTCCGGAGAAAATTCAGACGGCCCTGCACCACTTTTTCAAGACCGAGAATATTCTGCAACTTCGTGAACTGGCCTTGAAGGAAGTGGCTTTCCGCGTGGAGAAAAAAGTGGAAAGCGAAGTGCTTCCGGTAGTGTCACAGCCGGCCCGGCGGGAGCGTATTCTGGCATGTATCAGCAGCAATGAACATACTCCGCGTCACATTATCCGCAAGGCTTACCGTCTGGCTTCCCGCTACAGCACGTCTTTTACGGTACTTTATGTGCAGACTCCCCGTGAGAGTACAGAGCGTATCAGTCTGGCTTCACAACGCTACCTGCTGAATCACTTCAAACTGGTGACGGAACTGGGGGGAGACGTGCTGCAAGTATTTTCGGAGAGTATAACTGAAGCCATCATAGAAACCTGCAGAGAAAAACAGATTACGACCATCTGTATGGGGCATCCTGCCTTTAAAATGCCTCAGACCATCTTTCAGATAGGGAAATACAAAAAGTTTTTGCAGGCTTTGGCCGAGATGAAAATAGATTTGATTATAATTGCATAAAATTCAATGAAAATGAATGGTATGAATATTAAAGCAAAAATCGCGCTTACGATAGGCGTGCTGGTATCTATGATTGTGCTGCTGGTAGCACTCTCTGTGGCTAATCTGCAGATTCTGACGGCTACGGAACCGGATAGCCCGGCTGCCGGTCCGGGATTGAACCGGGCCTTGATATGGATTACGGTAATCGGAGGCATTTGCATCTTGATAGGTATCGGTATGCTCATCAAGTTGCCTGCATCTATTAACTCGCCAATCAAACAGCTGGCCGATGGCATTCTGGAAATAGCCAACCATAATTACGATGTGACTCTGAATTTGAAAGGAGGCGAAGAACTGGTGGAAGTTTCGAAGAACTTTAACCGGATGGCCAGACGACTGAACGAGTATCATAACAGTACCTTGTCCGACCTGATGGCTTCCAAACGCTACATGGAAACTATCATCAACTCCATTAATGAACCGATTATCGGACTGGACAATGAAATGAATATCCTTTTTATCAATCATGAGGCACTGAATGTGCTGAACCTGAAGCGGGAAAACGTCATCCGGAAGTCGGCTCAGGAAATAGCCATGAGCAACGACTTGCTGCGCCGTCTGGTAAGAGGGTTGATAGAAGAGGGTGGAAAGGTGAAGAAGGAGCCGCTGAAAATCTATGCCGACAATAAGGAAAGTTATTTTCAGGTGAAGTACATGGACATCACGATGCCGGGAAAAGATGGGGTGACAATGGAGAAGAGGGGCAATGTGGTGCTGTTGAAAAACATCACAGAGTTTCAAGAACTGGATACGGCAAAAACCACGTTTATCTCTACTATCTCGCATGAACTGAAAACACCGATTTCCGCCATCATGATGAGTCTGCAATTGCTGGAAGACAAACGTGTGGGACATCTGAATCCGGAGCAGGAGGAGCTTTCGAACAGTATCAGGGAAAACAGCGAACGTTTGCTGAGCATTACGGGTGAATTACTGAACATGACACAGGTGGAAAGCGGTAAACTGCAACTGAAACCGAAGATAACCAAGCCAATTGAACTGATAGAATATGCTATCAAGGCTAATCGGGTGCAGGCAGAGAAGTTTGGTATTCAGATTGAGGTGGAATATCCGGAAGACAAGATTGGAAAACTCTTTGTAGACAGTGAAAAGATTGCATGGGTGCTGACCAACTTGCTGAGCAATGCCATTCGTTATTCTTCAGAAAACAGCCGGGTTATCATTGGCGCACGACAGGTGAATGGAAACAAGGAAATTGAGATGTATGTACGCGATTTCGGAAAGGGTATTGACCCGCGCTATCACAACAGCATTTTTGAACATTATTTCCGTGTGCCGGGTACTAAGGTGCAGGGCAGCGGACTTGGACTTTCCATCTCACGCGATTTTGTAGAAGCACATGGCGGTACGTTGACCGTGGAAAGCGAGATAGGTAAGGGTAGTTGCTTTACGCTTCGGCTGAAAGCCTGAAAAAACTTTTGTGTTAGGCAGATTTGAAAAACACGTGTACGAAGCTTCAGAGCAAGAATCCGCATAACAGCAGAAGGACAAGTATGACTAACCCTAGAATCAGTTTGATTTTAAAGGCTCGGCTTTGATCCGCTTGTTCTTTCTCTTGTGTCTGTTTCTTTATCTTCTCCAGCTTTTCCACGGAAAGTGTAGGAGGTATCTCCGTGTGCCGGCATTCGGTCATTCGCCGGCGCGTTTCCTTCATACGTTCCCGGTCGCGTTGACGGAGTTCCCTGTTTTCTTTGTCCCTCCGCATCATGTCGTGGATGCATCCTAATGTTCCCATTACGGTTATTATTTAGTGACAAGATAAGCAATAAACATCAATACCAAGATGATGGACAAACCGATATATCTGTATTTCTTGCAGAAAATCGTTGCGATACATAGAATGGCTATTAGTAGCTGATAGCAGATTTCTCCTGTCGTGCAGTTGCTCATAAATACATTCATGATTGCTACCCCAGCCATCATGAAGAGCAGTAGATTAAGAAGAACCTTAAAAATGTTGTTTATTATTCTGTGTACTTCCATTGCTCGGTTTTCTGAATAGTTATTGAATCGAAGTCGCAATATGACTCTATACAAAGATAGTAATTATGACTGTAAAGGACGAGTGATTATCCATCTAATTTTCAGATTCCTATTCTTTGTCTGTTTGAATGTTCGCTGAAAATTACTACATTCGCAGTAGAATCTAAATCCAGTGGTTATGAGCAAGCTATATCCGGTAGGAGTACAGAACTTTGAAGGTCTGATACATGATGGTTATGTGTATGTGGACAAAACTGCACAGATATATGAATTGTTTAATACAAATAAATACTATTTTCTGAGCCGTCCGCGACGCTTCGGAAAAAGCCTGCTGTTGTCAACCCTTGAAGCCTACGCACAGGGAAAGAAAGAGCTTTTCAAGGGACTGGCACTGGAGAAACTGGAGAAGGACTGGACGGTATATCCGGTACTACACCTGGATTTGAATACGCAGAAATACGATACGCCGGAATCACTGACCAACGTGTTGGAGGAAAACGTACAGAATTGGGAAGTACTTTATGGAGCATCTTCCAGTGAAATCGGTGTGGCCCGGCGTTTTCAGGGGATCATCCGCCGTGCCTGCGAGCAGACAGGCCGCCGCGTGGTGATTCTCATCGACGAATATGACAAGCCCATGCTACAGGCCATCGGCAATGAAGCCTTGCAGAACGAATACCGCGGTACCCTGAAAGCCTTCTACGGAGCTTTGAAATCCATGGACGGGTGCATCCGCTTTGCTCTGCTCACGGGAGTGACCAAGTTCGGCAAGGTCAGCGTGTTCAGCGATTTGAACAACCTGCGTGACATTTCCATGATTGACCAGTATGCCGAAATCTGTGGTATCAGTGAGAAAGAAATTTATACCTATTTTGAAGAGGATATTCACGAATTAGCCGCAGCTACAGGCATGAGCTATGAAGAAGCTTGTGCAGAACTGAAAACAAACTACGACGGGTATCATTTCACGGAAAATGCCATCGGTATGTACAATCCGTTCAGCCTGCTGAATACCTTTGCCAACCGACGGTTCGGCAGCTACTGGTTTGAGACTGGAACACCGACCTACCTCGTCGAACTGCTCAAGCTCCATCACTATCCGATAGAAGAACTGGAACATATCGTCACCAGCCAGCCGGTGCTGGACAGCATTGATACGGCCTCAACCGACCCGATTCCGGTTATCTACCAGAGTGGCTACCTCACCATCAAGGGTTACAACAAGATGTTCGAGAACTACACGTTAGGCTTCCCCAACCGCGAAGTGGAACAAGGGTTCTTCAAGTTCCTGCTGCCCAACTACGCATCGGTGAGCGTAAGCAAGTCACCCTACCAGATTCAGTGCTTTGTGGAGGAAGTAATGGCGGGCAAAGTGGATGATTTTTTCGAACGGTTGAAGACCATGTTTGCCGACATTCCATACGAACTGGCACGCGACCGCGAAGTGCACTATCAGAATATCCTCTACATCATCTTCAAGCTGATGGGCTTCTACGTGCAGGTGGAATACCGAACCAACCGTGGTCGGATTGACCTGGTGCTCCAGACGCAGGACTATGTGTACATCATGGAATTCAAGTTGAACGGCAGCGCGGACGAAGCTTTGGCTCAGATTCGGGAGAAAGGCTATGCCGCACCCTTTGCCAAGGACAGCCGTACGGTCTACAAGATTGGTGTCAACTTCAGCGATGAGCTTCGTAACATTCAGGAAGTGAAGGTAGAGATGGGACAATAAGAAGAAACTACAAAACAAATACGTATGAAAAATTATGTGATGGCGGGTGCCGTCGTGTTGTCAGCCTTCTTGTTTTTTGGTTGCGGAGGGCAGAATAAACAGAAAACAGAGAAAGAAATGAATGCAGATACGATAAAGACCGTATGTACTCGGGTAACATTACAGAAAGATAGTTTGTTGGCCACGTTGACGCTGGACAGTATGAAGGTGACATGGATTCGTGACAATGCCAGCTCACGGTTGATGCCGCGTACTCTCTTTCCGGATGCGACAGATGCGCTGATGAACAGCCTTTCTCTTCAAGAGGGTATACCAGCTTCCGTCAGCACGTTTTTGATTGAATGTGATGGCAAGCGGATGCTTTTTGATACCGGTGTCGGTGCTCCTGATAGCCGGATGATGGAGGGCTTGAAATCGTTGAATGTAAAGCCTGAAGATATTGACTGCTTGTTTATTACCCATTTTCATGGCGACCATATCGGCGGAATGATGAAGGACGGTAAGGTTGTCTTCCCGAAGGCTGAGGTATATGCTTCAAAGGCGGAATATGATGCCTGGATGAAAATGCCGGCTGATAAAAGGGCACAGGTAGAGACCACGATGAATGCCTATAAAGACCGTCTGCATCTCTTTGCTTTTGGAGATACGCTTCCCGGAAATGTGCTCCCTATGGAGGCCATAGGACATACACCGGGACATACCGTTTATAAGGCGGGCAAACTGCTGGTAATTGGTGACTTGTTTCACGGGTTTGCCTTGCAGAAAGATCATCCGGAAATCTGTGCGCAGTATGACATGGATAAGACCGGAGCCATAAAAAGCCGCAAATACTACCTGCAATATGCCCGTGAAAACGGAGTGGTAATGGCAGGTATGCATTTGCCTGTTCCGGCTTTTGCGGAATAGGAAGACGCCGAATAGCTTGCTAACTTTACATATTGGAAAACGCCTTGAGGACATAATCGTTTCTTCAAGGCGTTTTCTATGTTTCCCGTAAGAGAACCGTATGTTCTTCGGTGCGGAACTATACGTTTCTGCTTTTGAAAACATACGGTTCGGGGTTGGGAAACGTAAAAATAAAACCAATATTTCTCGGAAAACGGAGCTTCGTTTTTCTAATCCTTTCCACAACTTTGAAATGCCGTTTCTTTTCCGTATCTTTAAAAACTAGATTTACCTAACAATCAGATACGTATGAAGAAAATGATGCTGCTTATTCTGCTGTGTGGTGTGATGCTGACGCTTAAAGCCACAGGGCAATCGGGCGATGTGATTCGTCTGGAAGGAGAAGAATGGGTTTTGATGGCAAAGCCGATAGGATACGATTCCCTGCTGTGCAGGCGGATGGGAGATTTTCTTCCGGAAAATGTTACTCGGTCTACGGGCAATTATAGCGGCTATACCGCTTTCTGGGAGGTGCGTGATGGGTATCTTTGCCTGCAACGGGTAGAAGCGGATGTCTACGATGAGGTCAGCAAGAAAGAATATACACGAATGTATGAGGTGAAAGACTTGCGGCCGATTTTTGCGGCCTATTGTCTGGCGGGGACAATTCAAGCCCGCTGGTTCAGTGGGGAACTTCGGGCCGGGAAAGGAGATGTGGTGAGATACGTGCATGATGGGTTCGACCGCAACATGGAAACAGAACGGGTGCTGACCGTTCGGAGCGGTAAAGTGCTGGAAACGCAGACTTACCACAATTACCGGAGAGCCGGATTGAATCTGACGAAGGCACAAGGGGAAATCGTGCATCGGTTTCCTTGGAAGCGGTTTCCTGAATACCGTGGAGAACGAATTCGTTTTTCGCTAAGTGATTTCCAGTTGACAGCCGACGGTCACTTTATAGACTGTGACGTACGTTTCATTTATCTGCGTTCTTCGCAGGAAATGATAAACGACGGGAATCATCCGCTGGCTCTTGCCCTCAAAGAAACGCTGAAATCCATTTATCCGTGGGAGGTGCTCTTCATCAACGGAAAGTACACGAGCGAATATCGTAATCTTACTATAACTTTGAGGGGAGATATAACGCATAATAAGGGTGATTCTGCAAAATACACGATTGTGGGTCGGGTGTATGGTGAATCCGTCCGTCAACGTCCTCCTTATGATGTGGTACATGCTGTGCTTGTTGGCTCCCATTTGAGCATGGTTGAACAACCGTTTCAAGGATGGCTGACAGATTCCACCGGCTGCTTCCGGATGACGGGACTGGAGGCCGGAACTTATCATCTGAAAGCTGAATATGTGGGACTCGCTCCTTGTGATACGGTAGTAACCCTCCCTTCGCAGCATAATGACACGCTGCGTATGGTGCTTCCTTTATGGTATGATTATATTTTGAAATATGACTGTTCGCCGGAGTTGTCGAAAGAAAATATCCTCAAGGGACATCCCAAGCTGCGCCTGGTAATACCGGAAGAACAGGAACAAAAAATCCGCACACACTTTTTCTGGATAAAGTACGGCGTGAGTTATGACGTTTTTTATCCATTGAAAAAAGATGGAACACTGGACTGTTATCTGGGTGTTCCCAATCATATGCTGACAGCTTATAATCAGGTGGTTTTTGATTATCTGGATAAGAAGTTTGGCACTTCATGGCGCAAGGAGGCTCCGAAAGGAATATTTGGTCTGGATAAATCTTTAGATGAATTTCGTGATTATAAATGGTTTATCAAGACTTTACATAAGGAAAGCAAATATCCGGTAAAGTTGCTGGCCAAAGGAAAAGAGTGTCTGCTACGCATTGAATATGCAGTGGACAGTAACGGATATGTCGTGCAACCGAAAATCATTTCTTGCAGCAACCGTTCGTTTCGGAAAGCAGCATTGGACACTTTTAGAAAGGTGATGAATGTCCCTACTTTATTGAAGGCAGGTAAAGATACACTTGTAGTTCAATATAAACTGAATTCTTCTGCTACTGTTAATCCGGATACTGATGTGCTGGTTATCGGCTATACACCGTGTGATAAACCGATACTGATGAAATAGATAAAAGGAATAATTGTTTTCATTAAAATGGAATGAATATGAGAAAAGAGATTGCATGTGTTATATTGATTTTGCTGGCGGCCTGTGTAAATAAGCCTGGACAGCCTGTACAGGAGGCTACCTCTACAGCTGTTATCGGAGGTGCGGACAGCATGACATCCATTGTGGTTGCTGATACCTGTGCTTCATTTCAAGATACAGTAACATACGAATTACGTCAGTGTCAACTTTGGTATACAAAAGATTTACCTGAAGCATATAACGGAGAAACCCGTCTGTGGACAGAATATGAAGTATATACAGAAAATGTGCCCGTGATTAATATATTTGTAAGCAATCCGACGGACATTCTGTTGGAGTTCGGACGGGATATGCGTTTCTATTTGTGGAAAAATGATAAATGGTGTCCGCCGGAGCAAAAGGATACCTCCTATACGATTGTATGGAATAGTGATGCGTTTATGATAGAGAAGGCTCCTTTGCTGTATTGCTTCCGTTATAAACTGAATGAATATTGCATTCCAAAAGGGAAATACCGTGTTCAGAAATCATTTAGTAGAGGTGATGAACGCATTCTTTTGACAGACAGTTTTGAGGTTAAATAAAAATGTGTGGAGTATGAAAAGCTGGTATATTTATTTCGTGGTGATGATGGCAATATGCAGTTTGGGATGCAATCGCACGGCATCAAAAAAACAGGTTATGCAGATTGGGCCTGCCGATGCACAATGCCTGAACTGTGATACGCTGGGGACTACTGTGAGGATGAATATGATACAGAACCATTATCCGCTTGATACGAAGAATGTGTATGCTATCCTATTGAATCCTAAGCGTAAGTCGCTGATTTTTGGTGGTGACTGGACATTGCAGAAATGGGAAAACGGTTCGTGGATGGGTGCAAAGATGAATGGAATGTATGGCTTTGGAGATGTAGGTATGCAGTTAAACTTTGCTCCTGATTATTATTGTTTTAGTTATCCTGTCAGTTGCTATAGAATTACATCCGGAAAATATCGGATTATTCAATCATTCCATGACGGGAGGGAAGAAATTACAGTAAGTGCCGAGTTCTGGATAGATAAATAACGGACAATTGTTTCACGGAAAAATCGATAATACAATGAAAGGAAGATGAGCAAACAGTTTATCAGGTAGTGGAGGAGATGCCGGAGTTTCTCGGTGGTATGTCTGCTTTAATGGAGTTTATCCGGAAAAACCTGCGGCATGACAAGGCTGAAAAGAGGGAGCGTGTCATCATTCAAATAGTAGTAGATAAGAAGGGAAATGCCACTAACCCTGTGGTGTTGCGGAGTACAAATCCGGCGTTGGATGAAGAAGCCTTGCGTATCGTCAGTCTGATGCCGAAATGGAAACCGGGCAGACAAGCCGGGAAGAACCGGAATGTAAAGTTTGCTTTTCCTGTTGCGTTTAAACCTTCTGTGCAGAATACAAATTAATTATCCCAATAGCGTATGAAAACAAATGCATTTTTTCAATTGTTTGTGGCGGTGGTCTGTGTGATGTGTGTTGGTTGTACAGGCAAGCGTAAGGCACAACCGGTAGATGTTCTGGCAAAGGAGACTCCTCCAGCAGTACAGAGTCCGGAAGTAACGGATGATACGCTTGCAGCAGAGGAGCCGGATACGGAAACTTCTACAGACATTCCGCCTCAACCGGTGGCGATGGTGCTGGAACCGGTGGTACGGGATATTCCTGTCGGCCGTCCTCTTTCTGCGGATTCGCTTTATATGCATACAGAATATGATTATTATCCTGTAGCGACTTCCAAAGTCAAGGTCTTCATTACCAGTCGTGCGAACCGGGAATATGACAGTGGAGAAGGGTACAGTCTGGTATATTACAATGAAGCACTAAAGCAATGGGAACCTCAGCCTACCAATCCGATAATCAACGATGTATTGTGGGTGTTTACGCCCGATTATCCTACAGACCGGCAGACTATTCAATTTTATACGGACAAGAACCGTCCCGGCAGGTATCGCATTTACAAATCATTCAACCGTAATACATGTACGGCATACGCGGAGTTTGAACTCGTATCCAAGGCTCAGCATCGGAAACTGCTTGACAAAATTAGCCAGTATGGGAAGGAACATCCCAAGGACCGTGTCATAGAAAACTTGAATACTTCGTTTTTTCGGGACAATGACACGTTGTATATGTCGTGGATGGTGAACTCGGAGGCATTGCAGAAAGAGTTCCGGCAGAAGGTGCTGAATTATGCGGCAATCGTAGTGAACGACGGAAAAGAGGATGTAGCTACTTATTTTACTCAACCGATGTGTACGGATACTTTCGGCATCAAGATGTACACGGAGAAGGCGGTGTATCCGCTGAATACGGAATCTGTGGCGGTGAGAATCGTAAACCGGAGCGGGCGGAGCATCTCAATGGGGTCGCCGTACCGAGTGCTTCGGAAGGAGGGAGAAAAATGGCTGTCTTTACCGAGAGCAACAGTTTGGACACTTGAAGAACGTATTCTTCCATCCAATAAGATTTATCCCTTTTCTGCCAGTTTGTATACGTCACTCCGTATGCTTACGCCGGGCATCTATCGTGTGGTGAAGAAAATGGATATTGGGGATAATTATCACGACTGGTATTTTGCGGCGGAATTCCGGATTGGCCACAAGGTGGAAGAACGGGATGCTTCGGACAAGGAGCCTTCTTCAAAGCCTTTGCAGGAAGTGGCAGAGGAAAAGGATCTGGATATTGCGTATGACGAGGTAGAGGAGATGCCGGAGTTTCCCGGGGGCATGTCGGCCTTGATGGATTTTATTCGGAAGAATCTGAACTATGACAAATCGCTTGTGCCTGAAACGGTTGTAATTCCTCGAGTCATCGTGCAGTTTGTGATAGATGAGGAAGGAAACATTATTCATCCGGTGGTGCTGCGGGGAGTGAATCCGGCATTGGACGAAGAGGCTCTTCGGGTAGTAAAGCTGATGCCGAAATGGAAACCGGGACGGCAAAGCGGAAAACCGGAGAAAGTGAGGTATGCCATTCCGGTTACTTTCGAGCGTGCCGCCAAAGTTTCTTGATTTTATCGGGGTGGTTTAGACAAATAAGTCTGTCAGAAATAATTATTTCTTTCTCAAAAAGTCGTTTTTAGGTAAGTTTTTGTATCTTTACGCTTGTAATCAAAACAAATGCCTATGAAAATGAAACCGTTGTTATGGAGCTTGGTGGTCACAGCCGTAGTGTGCAGTCTCTGTCTGTTCGTCACACAATGGATGGGCCTTGCCGATGATTGGCGCATCTTTGTGAGCGTATTCTTGGGGGTACTGTTGGGAAACGGTTGTAACCGGTGGTTGCAGCGTGCAGCTCATTGAAAAATTCTCAGGCAAGCGGAATACTTACCTGAGAATTTCTTTTTTCATCGGATAATCCCCGTGTCACTGTCCTTCAGCTGGATGGAGCGGTTGACAGCGCGGAACTTGCGTCCTTTAGTCAGTCGCCACGTTACGGTCAGGTTGACGAGGTTACAGGCGTCGCGACTGTAGAGGGCAGTGGTTTTCTGGAGGTTCCGGTTCAGGACTTCCGATTCGAACATTTTGTATTTGTGTTGAAAGGGCTGTTGCCAGATAAGGGCAAACTGCCAGTCTTTGTAGCTGTAGGCGGCCTTCATGGCGATGTCGCCTCCGCTGTAGCCTTTGGTTTCCCCTTCCAGGAAGCGGGAGCCGTTGTCGGCGTAGGCATGGAGGGAGAGGTTGCCCAGGTAGGCGTTGACGGCCCCTGTGAAGAAGTAGGACGTGTAGCAGTGCGTGTAGTCCTGGCCGAAGTTGAAGCAGCGGAACAGTCCCCCGTAGGCCGTGACGGAGAGCTTTTCCGGCATCAGCCAGTAGCTTGCATAGGCCATGGCGTGCAGGGCGTCAATCTCTTTCTGGTTGCGCTGGGTATAGATGAACCGGTCGTCGGACGTGCGTTCGTACACCGCCATGTTGGGGTGAGGACATTTCTTGTAGAAGCCTTGCGCATAGGCTTGCAGGCGGGTGTTGTTGTACGACAGCCGGAGGGTGTGATACGTCTCCCGGTTGGGCTTGAGGTCTGGACTACCTACGGTCCATTCCATGCGGTTGGTGCGAATGGCGGCATCGCTGATCATGGCCACCCGTGAGGTGCGTTCGTTCAGCTGGAAATTGTAACTCAGTTGCAGGGAGTGGGTGAAGTTGTAGTTCAGGGCTGCTTTCGGACAGAAACTCCAGTAATCGTACGAATGGGCTTGCTGACGGTAGTGCAGGTAGCTGCCTCCGATGCCTGCCGAGTAGCGGAGCTTGTCCCACGTTCCCTTGATTTCGGAGAACAGATACACGCGGTTGTGGTGCATGGGGGTGACGGAAGAAACATCGCCCGTGTATTCATTGTTCGTGTATTTCTGGTTGTAGTTGAGGCCGGCAGAAAGGGTAAAGGGCTTCAACCGGTTTTCATAGATGGCTTCGCTCAGCAGGGAGTAGGTGCGTCCGTCCACATTGTAACGGTAAGGCGAACCTTCGTCGTAACTGTCGGAGGATTGGGTGCCGATGTATGTGCCCACGGCATTGAGGGTAAGCGACTGCCGGGGGGTGAACTGCTGGAAGTAGTAGAGGTCGAGCACCGGACTGCTGCTCTGGCTTTGTTGCTGTTCGAGGGCGGTGTATGTCTGTGCCCCGTCTACAATCTGTTTCTGACTGAAATCGCCCGGCACGTGACTGAAGTCGCCGCTCAGTGAAGCCTGAAACACGTAGCGGCTGGAGTCGGCCAGGTTGTAGGTCAGTTTCATCTGGTTGCTCAGACTCCGGTTGCGCGAAGCGAGGTCGTTGCGCTGGATGGTATAAATGGAGCCGTCGTTCAGATGATAGTATGCGGTTTCCTCCGTCCGTATTCCTTTAAAATCCCGGTAGCCGAAGCTGTAGTTCAGCGACAGCTCACTCTTTCCTGTGTTCCATTTGCCGTACACCGTGTAATCGCCGTCGCGGGTAGTCAGTGCCTGGGTGAGCGAGGTTCCTAAAGTATATCCGTTGTCCGCCCGTCGGGTAGTGATGTCAATGACGTAGGCAATGCCGTCGCCATAGCGCACGCCGGGGTTGTCGATGAAGTCAATCTTGCGGATGCTTTTCGGGTCGAGCGACAGCATCTCTGCCTTGTCTGCAATGATGCCGTTGATACGAATCTGTACGCCTCCCCGCTGGTCGATGGCCGAGATGCTGTGGCCCACCTCGTCCACACGGATATTCGGTAAGGTGAGTTGCTGGAGCAGACTGTAGCCTGAGCGGGAAGAAGCTTTCTGCTGTTCGGAGGGGTAGAGTAGCAGACCGTCGGTCTTGTGGATAATCCGGTCGGCTTTGACTTCCACTTCGCCTAGTTCCACGGTGGGTTCTACTTCCTGCGCGAGAGTGGGGAGGGCCAGCAATAAAAGAAGAAAGATGCTGGCCAGAAATCGGGAGATGGTCAGCAGAAGCCGACTTTCGGTCTCCTGCTGGAAAAGTAATCTGAGTGTGTTCATTTGTTCCTGTGTGTAAATTTCAGGAACAAAAGTAGGAGGCTGTCACGAAGGCGTCAAAAACCGACGCTGACATTTGCCTGACAATTCGCTGTCAGCTTTTCAATTCGTTGATTTCCAGTGAATAGTTTCGTCCTCTGTCGGCCACGATTTTCAGCTGCGTATGCTCCTCCACAATGGGTTTCAACCGGCGGATAAGGGTGTAGAGCGTATCGTTGGCATCGTCTTTCTTGGGCCAGAGTGTCGCACAGATTTCCTCTTTCGAAATGGAGTGGGAAGGTGACTGCCAGAACAGCCGCATCAGTTGCTGTTGCATGGGGGTGAAGCGGATAGGCATGTGGTCGACGCCGTAGAAACGGTCGTCTGCATCCGAATATGTCAGTCCCCCGAAATCTTCGGCAGATTGTGTACCATCTTCAGCCGGTTGTCTGCATCCTTCGACGGGTTGCAGCACCAGATTCTCTTTCTCTCTTTTCCGTAAGTACAGCATCGAACCGATGGCCCAGAGGATAGCCGCTGCCATCAGTCCGGCAGGCAAGCGCTGGTCGGACATGCCGAATACGGCCGCTGCCGACAGACGGGTATAGCCTTTCAGGGCCAGTGTCTCGCCTGCGTGTCCGTTTCTTATCATCAGTGTATCGCTGTAGATGGCCTGTTCATCCGTCGAACCACCCTGATATTCCTTGTCCACCACGTCGAACGTGAGGAAAGAGGTTTCCTTCAGTCGCCGATTCTTCAGGTGTCGGCAGAACCGTTCGTCGGACACGGCAATCAGTACCTGTCCGCCCGAAGTACGCCGGAGCTGCTTGTATGCCCGTATCGTATCTTGTGTCACAATGGGCTCTTTCTTTTCCAGTAAAGTCAGTGCCAGTGCCTGATTCAGGTCGGCTGTTATTTCGTTTCGTGTCACGTGGTAGTTATGGCGTCCGGCCAGCAGGGAAGTCAGCATCAGCGCCAGAAACACGGTGACGGATAGTAGTCTGCGATTCATAAATATCGGGTTTGGTTTCTGCAAATGTAATGAATTCTGTGCTTCCTCTTTCTTATGGCGGATGAAAAATATTGTATTATTTATACTCCGTTTTGCTGCTCCGGTATTCATTGGGAGTCATTCCGGTGGCTTTCTTGAATACACGAGTGAAGTGCTGCGGGTACTGGAAACCGAGTTGATAGGCTATCTGACTGATGGACTCTGAGGGGAGAAGCAGCTGTTCTTTGGCGATGCTGATAATTTTGTCTTGTATATATTCCAGGGCGGTTCTGCCTGTTTCTTTTTTGATAAGGTCGCCAAAATAGTTGGTTGACAGGCAAAGTTCGCTTGCGCAGTGTTTCACACTGGGCAATCCCTTTTGTGCGGCATTGTCTCCCGTGAAATATTGGTCCAGGAATGTTTCGAAACGGGTTAGAATGTCGTGGTGAGCATCCTGACGGGTGATGAACTGTCTTTCGTAGAAGCGCAGGCAATAGTTGAGCAACAACTCGATATGGTTGGCAATCAGCCGTTTGCTCATCCGGTCCACACTGTGTTGCAATTCCTCCTGAATGTTCTGCAGGCAGTCGATGAAGGTGTGTCGTTCCCGTTCCGAGAGGTGCAAGGCTTCGTTCACTTCATACGAGAAGAACGTGTATTCCTTGATAGTGCGTCCGAGGTTGGTGCCGCGAATCAGGTCGGGATGAAAGCACAGCGCATAGCCTTGCGGCTGGAACGTTTCGCCCGTATCTTCTATGCCGATCACTTGTCCGGGTGCCAGACAGACCACCGAGCCTTTCTGGTAATCGTATCGCTGGCGGCCGTAAATCAGGTCGCAGTTCTTTTCGTCTTTCAGAAAAATCACGTAAAAGCTGAATGTATGCCGCATGTGGTGCATCGGTTTGGCCTGTGAAAGATCAATCACGCTGACCAGCGGATGCAGAGTTTCTACGCCGAGCATGTCGTCGTACTCTGTAACGGCTTCGATGTTTAATAAGGATGTTTTCATCGTTTTTAATGCTTCTGACGACAAAATTACGAAAGGATTCCGGTTTCTGGTTTTCGTTACTCTTGAAATCTGTGTTTTCATGCAGGGATTCTGTGTTTTGTATAACAACGGATAAAATGGTACGGATTATTTTTGCCATAACATTAACAGATTAATAGTATAGAACTATGACACAGGAAATGGAGAGCCGTATGGCTTTGAAAGATTTAGTGGACCGTTATGTAGCGGAATCGGATGGAAATATTAAAAGTGTGTGATATGGAAAAAGAAGTAATGTTGCTTACGGGTGCCGGACAAATCGGTATGGCGATAGCTCGGCGGATGGGATATGGAATGAAGATTGTAGTCGGTGACAAGCGGATGGAGAATGCGCAGGCCGTGGCCGATACGATGAACCGTGCCGGATTTGATGTGCTTCCGGTGGAGATGGACTTGTCGTCGCGCGTCTCCATTCTCGGACTGATTGAGACGGCACAGCAATATGGAGAGATAGCCATGCTGGTCAATGCGGCAGGAGTGTCTCCTTCGCAAGCCTCGGTCGAGACCATTCTGAAAGTCGACTTGTACGGTACGGCGGTATTGTTGGAAGAAGTTGGGAAAGTTATCCGGCAGGGTGGAACGGGCGTTACGATAGCCAGTCAATCTGGACACCGCTTGCCGGCCCTTGGTGCTGAAATCGATGCACAGCTAGCTTGTACACCGACGGAAGAATTGTTGAGTCTGGAGGTACTGCAACCCTCGCACATCCGCGATACGCTCCATGCCTACCAGCTGGCGAAACGTTGCAACGTGAAGCGTGTCATGTCCGAGGCAGTGAGATGGGGTGAACGAGGTGCCCGTCTGAATTCCATTTCTCCAGGTATTATCGTCACTCCACTGGCACTTGACGAGTTCAACGGGGTACGTGGGGAGTTCTATAAGAAGATGTTCGCCCAATGTCCGGCGCATCGTCCCGGCACGGCCGACGAGGTGGCGAATGTGGCCGAACTGTTGATGAGCAACCGGGGGGCCTTTATCACCGGCTCTGATTTTCTGGTAGACGGAGGTGCTACGGCTGCTTATTTTTATGGTTCAAATCTGGAATAGAGATAGCACATTATCAATGCGTAGCCAGATACCACGAAGTCTGCGAGTAGGAACTTGCCAAGCTGTTTGTGCTGGGTGCAGAGGTGGTGATGCCGGAATAATGCTCTATGGGAAGCGGACCACGGGCTGCTGTGAAATATTTCTCGGTGTGTGCCTTGTAGGGAACGACTTGTTCCAGCAAGGTTTCAAACTGGGTCAGCTGCTCTGCATCGTTGCCGCAAAGGGCACGGACGTAATCGCCGAAATCATAGAATATCACGGGAGAATAGCCGTCCATACGCTGAATGGAGGCCGTTTGTGAGTCGTCCAGCGAATAGCGGGAATGAATGTCTTTCATCAGGAGAGCCAGTTCGTCCAGTCGGGAGCAGTCGGTCACGGCAATGGTACCGTAGGGGTATGTGTAACTGGAATAGAATTGATAGAAAGTCTGACAGATGGCGCTGTAGTCGGGATTCTCGGCCAGCAGGTATTCTCCGATGTGGGAGTAAGGCATACCGTAGACCATGATTTCCGTGGGACAGGCTATCAGGTGACGGGTCACGTGGCGCAGGTCGTAGGCTGCCTCCAGCGAAGACATGTAGCAGTCGTCAAACAGGATGTATTCCATTTTCAATCCGCAGTTGGAGAGACTTTTGGCGAGGGTGGTCACCTCCGTCTGGTATTCTGCTGTCAGTCCCCCGAAAAAGCGGGTCAGGGGAGTGTGTGAGTACTCCCAGTAATAGCGGGGTTTCGTAGCGGCACGTGCCTTGCTTTGGGCGACGGGCAGCCATCCCATGCCGTGGCAACCCACAATCAGGGAGTAGGTTTTGGCGGAAGCAAACGATTTCATGTCGTTCAGAATGCCCGTGAGACCCTCTTCGGTCGTAAATGCAGTTTTAGTATCTGCCGGGTGCAGATACCGTTATTGACCGTGATTTCAAACAGTTCTGCTTCCGTGGAACTGGTGGACAGAAAGACGAGCACCCGCTCCTTGTCTAGTCCTCTGCGGGAGATGGCGTCTTCCATATCGTCGATATTCTGGTAGAAATAACTCGTCAGGTTGGTAGACCATGGCAGGTACATGAAGAGTGTCCGCTCGTTGTCGGCAGACGGAATTTCTTCTTTTTGGCAACTTGTCAGGCAGGAGAGTACGATGACAAGCAATATGGGAAGCAGGCGGATAAGTTTCATGAAACTTGCACTATTTTTTATAGGTGATTTTGAAAGGCAGAACCTGGAACACTTCGCAGTCGGGCGTAATCAGTTCCAGCTTGTAGGTGAGAGAAGCCCCGTCTGTACCTTCCGTCAGTTGGTCGAGCACTTCTTGCGGAAGAAGGTCCTTGAAGCTGATTTTGCCGCTGTTCATGCGCAGATAGCGTGTCTGTCCGTTTGTGTCCACGGCAAGCAAGGCCACGGGGGCATACTGGCTCAGGATACTTCCGGCGTATTCCTTGCGCGGGGTGACTTCCATGCTGCCGAGGTCGTAGGAGATTTCGTGACCATCGGGCGCAAAGAGTTTCTTTTCCGGATTGACGGTGATTTCCGTGTATGTGAAGTCGTAGATGTCCGTACCTTCGGGTTCCAGTTCCTCGTCGGTAGAGAAAATGACCACCTCACAATGACGCAGACGGTCGTAGCATGTGAGATATACTCCGTTGCTCAGCAGCTTGACCTTGACATGATTCCCTTGTGAAGTGATTTCGCAACTGCCTTCTCTGGCTGGTTTGAAAGTGAAAGGACCGTTGCTGCTCAGCACATCGAATTCCGTTTCTTTTCCGGAGATGATGAGCGGATTTTCCTGTACCGATACGGTCAGTTCGTGGACGTCCGACAAATCTGTGTGGTATGTTTTCTGCACCTCTTCCAGTTCCTGATTCGTCATCCGTTGGTAGATGGAATAACCGTAGATTTCGGCTCCGCCTGCCTGTATTCCCAGCTGGTCAAGTATTTCCATTGTGTTGCCGTTCACGGAAAGTACCTGAAATACTGTGTTCTGGTTGCTGAGCAGTCGGTTGCTGTCCGAGAAGGTATAAGCGACAGTCCGGAATCCCCATGCTGGATAGGCGTCAATGTACATGTATTTTTTCAGGGAAGAGTTGCTTTCCACGTAATATTGGGTAGGACCTGTACCTGTCAAGTCTTGGTAATAATCCTGCGTCTGGCAAGTGCCGTCGGGATTGATTTCGTAGGTGTGGACGTGCTTCCAGCCGTATCCCACTACGGCCTCTTCGAAGCGGGCGGAAGAAATGGGGGTGAGAGACGCTGGCTCACATTCTCCGTTTTCATTGAATGTGAAAGTTGGAAAGTTTACGTCGTCGTGATTGCAGCTGGTGAAACAGAAGATGCTCAGGAATACCAGCAGGATGCCAGTGAGTTGTTTCGTGTACATGATGGATAAAGTGTTAAGTGTTTTCTTTTTTCCAGAATAAGTCAATGAATATACGCTGTAAGAGAATCAGTATGGCCAGTATGCAAACGGTGTATTGCAGAAACGCTTCCTGGCTTTTGAGCCCATAATAAAGGCCAATAATGAAACACAACTGACAGAGATAACCTAAAATTCTGAGTAACATAGTTTTTTTGATAAAGGTTTGATTCTCAAAGTTAGCATAAAATGCTGGAATAACCTCGAAAAAATTGAAGAATGACGCTAATTGTCTTAACATCAATGTCGTTACGGTGACAAACGATGACAAGACGGAAAAGTGTAAAACGCAAAGAAAAGCGGAATATAGAAAGAGCACGGTTTTCAAATCGTTACCCAAGAAAAGGTAATATTTAACACAGGCAGGATGCTTTTGCACCGTTTGTCACCGATTTGCGTATCAAGGTATAACTCGTTGATATTTAACTTTGCAACAAAAAAACGAGTATGGCAAGAAGTACGTTCAAAGTGCTGTTTTACGTAAACGGCAGCAAGGAGAAAAACGGTATTGTCCCCATCATGGGACGAGTGACAATTAACGGTTCGGTAGCGCAGTTCAGCTGCAAGCAGACCATCCCGAAAACACTTTGGGATGTGAAAGGCAACCGAGCCAAAGGCAAGAGTGCCGAAGCGAGGGAAATCAACCTCGCTTTGGATAACATCAAGGCGCAAATCATCAAGCATTACCAGCGCATTTCAGACCGTGAGGCATACGTTACGGCAGAAATGGTGCGCAATGCCTATCAGGGTATAGGCAGCGAGTACGAGACACTGCTTGGGGCGTTCGACAAGGATAACATCACTTTCCAAAAGCGAGTGGGTACAGACCGTGTCAAGGGTACTTATTTGGCGAGGGTTCGGGCAAGAAACCATGTGGCAGCGTTCATCAAGGCGAACTACAAGCGTAGCGACCTGTCCATGCTTGAACTGACACCCGACTTCATCAAGGAGTTTGCCGTGTTCCTTTCCACTGACAGAGGATTGCAGAACGGCAGTATCTGGACCAACTGCATGTGGCTGAAAGGTGTGGTGATGCGTGCGCATTTTAACGGTCTTATTCCAAGAAATCCGTTTGCGCAGTTTCATATCAGTCCCAACATCAAGGAACGTGAATATCTGACGGAAGACGAGCTGAAAACACTGATGACACACGAGTTTGCGGACAGCAAGCTATCCTATATCCGTGACATCTTCGTGTTCGCCAGCTTTACGGCACTTTCATTCGTTGATATAAAGGAACTGACTACCGATGACATAGTGGAGGTGAACGGTGATAAGTGGATAATCTCCAAACGGCACAAGACTAAAATCCCTTTCCAAGTGAAACTGCTTGACATCCCTTTGCAGATTATCAAGCGTTACGAACCGTTCCAAACGGACAAGTCCATATTTCCCAATCTGAACTACTGGTCTATCTGTAAACCGCTGAAAAAGATGATAAAAGAGTGTGGTATCAGGAAAGCAATTTCATTCCATTGCTCAAGGCATGGATTTGCCACCCTTGCCCTCAGTAAAGGTATGCCGATTGAAAGTGTCAGCCGTGTATTGGGACATACGAACATAGTCACGACCCAACTCTATGCGAAAATAACCACGCAGAAGATAGACCACGACCTGACCATGTTCGGGAACAAGCTAAATCAATCATTCGGGAACACTCCAATGGCATAGTATATGAAAAGGAACATCATCAGCATAGATGAGTACGGCAAAGTAGCCCTGCCGACCGATATACAAGCAACCGCCATGAGCGAATGGGAACTCTGCGACCTGTTCGGAGTAACCGCCCCGACCATCAAAGTAGGGATAAAGGCTCTCTGTAAGAGGGGAGTTTTGAACGAGTACGAGATAAAGCGTACCATCCGCCTGTCCGACAAGTGCAGCATGGAGGTTTACAGCCTTGAAACGATAATCGCCCTTGCGTTCCGTTTTGGTACATACGGGGCGAAGCAGGTGCGCAATGCCGTTCTTGAAAGGTTGTACTTGCGAAAAGAGAAAACAAGCATCTTCTTTTCACTGAATACCAACGGCATAGCCAAAGCCGAATACTTCTCGTAGCTGAATGGCTGACACAATTCACTCGGTAAGTCAGTAATTCAATAAGTCAGTACGACAGAACGACAGACACTTTGATTTTTTCTCCCGAAAAGCGTAATCCCCACATTCGTTTTTCGGGATTTTTTTTCATTTGTCCTGCCCGACTTCCGCCCCATGACATTGAAAGTTTTTTCTTTGGGGGCTATTTGTCACCGTTCTGCCGCATTTTGCGTAACAACTTATCCGATAAATGCTTATACTTTTGTAGCTGGTATTTTTCAAACTTAAAACCATTTGATTATGTCAGCTAACAAACAAAAAGACAGCCACAGACCGCCATCGGATGACGGCATGGCAAAGGAAGAATTTATCCGAGTGGGGACAACGCTCTACAAGATTGTGGAGCAACCCAAACTGAATGGAGGGTATGTAAGGAAACGCATCGTGTGGAACAACGAGACCCTGCGCCAAGACTCTGGCAAGGACTACATCGGAAGCGTTCCCAAGTATGACGGCTTCTGCACCGTCCCCGAACATCTGAATTACCGCCCCATAGTCGGCAAGTTCCTTAACCTCTATGAACCGATAGACCACCACCCAAAGGAGGGCGATTTCTCGTATATCCGTTCATTGGTACGGCACATCTTCGGGGAACAGTACGAATTGGGGATGGATTATCTGCAACTGCTTTACCTGCAACCCATCCAAAAGCTGCCTATTCCGCTGTTGGTGTCGGAAGAACGCAACACAGGCAAAAGCACATTCCTGAATTTTCTGAAACTCCTCTTTCAGAACAATGTAACCTTTAACACCAACGAGGACTTCCGAAGCCGGTTCAATTTCGATTGGGCCGGCAAGTTGCTTATCGTGGTGGATGAGGTGCTGCTCAACCGCCGGGAGGACAGCGAAAGGTTAAAGAACCTCAGCACCACACTATCCTACAAGGTGGAAGCCAAAGGCAAAGACCGTGACAAGATAGCGTTCTTCGCCAAGTTCGTGCTATGCTCCAACAACGAGTATCTGCCCGTAATCATAGATGCAGGAGAAACACGTTATTGGGTGCGCAAGATAGACCGCTTGCAGTCCGATGATACCGACTTCCTGCAAAAACTGAAAGCGGAGATACCCGCCTTTCTCCATTTCCTGCAACACGGAACACTATCCACCGAAAAGGAAAACCGGATGTGGTTTGCTCCCTCGTTGCTGCATACCGAAGCCTTGCAGAAGATTATCCGCAGCAACCGCAACCGATTGGAGATAGAGATGCACGAACTGATACTTGACATCATGAAGAGTGTCGGCACAGACACTTTCTCGTTCTGCTATGACGACATCCTTCTTTTATTGGCTCAATCGCAGATAAAAGCGGAGAGACACCAAGTAAGAAAGGTATTGCAAGAGTGCTGGAAGCTGACACCTGCACACAACACCCTCACTTATACCACCTATCAAGTGAGTTGCAGCCGTGAATACCGTTACTCTCCCATTGAGACAACAGGAAGATATTACACTGTCACGAAAGAGTTTTTGCAAACACTCTGATTATTTTGATGAAATGATGAATAGAGGTATAACCATACTGAAGAACAATGATATATGCTCTCATCAAATTTTCATCAGGAAAGAATTACCGATGAAAAGAGAAAATAAGGCGGATATACCATACAGGACACCGCCAATGATGATTTTCTCTTTTAGCAGGTAGTTCTGATAAAGGAATGATGAATTGGTATATGATTAAAATACAGATACTTATATCCAACATTCATCAAATTATCGTTTTCATCATAACAATTAAATCCTACAGAGATCATGAACATACAGGAGGCAAAACAAATCAGAATTGCAGACTACCTGCAAAAATTGGGCTACACGCCCGTAAAGCAACAAGGCAATAGCCTTTGGTATAAATCACCGTTGAGAGAGGAAATAGACGCCTCGTTCAAGGTAAACACCGAACTTAATCAATGGTACGATTTCGATGCGCCCATATAGGCTACACAATAAATATCTCTATGGCAAGAGATTAGGTTAG
>OGNN01000191.1_pt1 | contig 48732 bp, 29 predicted proteins | sample 1573461 | NCBI WGS metagenome assembly OGNN01 (sample SAMEA2581998, study PRJEB24529) | metagenome | biome: Human gut stool | place: China | collected 2011
TGCCTATATTACAATCGAATTTTCATTTTCCTAACCCTTAGCAGAATATTTTTTAATGCAAATTTTTAAATAAATGAGAGCTTGGTTGTGCGGATTGCAAATCCGCAAGAAGTAGGTCGAACCTTTTTTGACTCCGGATTGCAAATCCGGAGGAACGCCTAGCGGGCTTGCTTTTTCTCTTACTCTAGCGGACTTGCTCCTTCTTCAGATGCTTGTAAAGCCACAGGAAGGCGGGGATGAGGAAGAGATCTGCCATGACCCACGCCACAGGGTCGCCGAAGCAGACTCCCGTCCACGCCAGGGCTGGTACCAGCCAGAGACTCACGCCACATCTCGCTATCATTTCCATTACGCCACTCAGCATCGAGAGATTGCTGTAACCCAAGCCCTGGATACTGTATCTCAGGATGGTGAGCAAGCCCAGACAAGGATAGAAATAGTTGGCTATGCGCATAAACTGGGCAGCATAAGTCACCACCTCCGCCTCGCCCTTATCCACGAAGAGCATCATCATCTCGTCGGCAAACGGATAGATGAGCAGGAAGGTGAAGACGAAATAAACCAGCATCATCCTGATGGCAGCCCTTACGCCCTGACCGATCCGTTCCAACTTCCTGGCTCCCAGGTTCTGACCGCAATAGGTAGCCATCGCCACTCCGATGTTCTCGAATACGCAGGTAAAGAGATATTTGATGCGCATAGAGGCAGTAAATGCAGCCACATAAACCGTTCCCAGAGCGTTGTTCGCACTCTGGAGCATGATGAGGCCGATAGCAGTAATGGAGAATTGCAGACCCATCGGAACGCCGTTGTTCAGCAGAATGCTGATCTTCTTGTTATCGAATTTCCTTTCCTCACCCTTCGGAATCAGAATCTGCATTTTCTTTTTGATAAACCAGATACAGAGCAGCACGGAAATTCCCTGTGAAAGCCAAGTGGCAATACCTGCTCCCTCTACACCTAACCCCATTCCGGGAATCAGAATGCCATCTAGAATAATGTTGATAACGGAAGCTGTGATGAGGAAATAGAAAGGCTGCTTCGAGTTGCCTAAGGCACGGATTTGACCGGAGAGCAGATTGTAGCCTATGGTGAAAGGAATTGCCGCAAACTGCAGCATCAGGAAGATGTAGGCATCATCGAACACCTCCTTCGGCGTATTCACCAGGTGCAGAATCTTTCCGCAGAAAATGCAGGAAAGAAAGGTGATGACCACGGCAAACACCACGGCGATGCGGATACTGTTGCTCACGTAAGCCCGCATCTTGGCATAATCCCTGGCGCCGAAAGCCTGGGCGATAGGGATGGCGAAACCGGCGCAGGAGCCGTTGCAGAAGCCCATGATGAGGAACATGATGGAGCTGGATGCGCCTACTGCCGCAAGAGCTCCCACGCCAATCCATCTTCCCACGATGGCGGCATCGATGATGAGGTACATCTGCTGAAGGATGTAACCCAGGATAAGCGGAATCGCAAATTTGATGATGGCTCGCAAGGGCGAACCTACAGTCATGTCATTTATAGACTTTGAACTTTGAGCTTTGACCATGATGATTACTTTGAACTTTGAGCTTTGAACATTGAACTTTATGATTAGTTTTTGTTATCCTAAAAATATAAAAAGGAGGAGGGTGTGCCTAAAAAACATGCCCTCTGCAGTTTTTAGGCACGGATTACACGGATTTTTTATAAGATTATAATCGCTTTACTTACATTAGCGTCATAAATCCGTGTAATCCGTGTAATCCGTGCCTTATCTTCCCACTTTCTGTTTGATTTCTGCCATTTTGTTACGGCGCTCGATGGAGAACGTATCTCCGTGAGCTTCCACGTAGTCGAAGAGCATGAAGGCCTTGTTCAGGAGTTCATCTCTTGTGGGCTGCCCCACGGTATCCGCCTCGTGATAGTAGAGTTCGGCAAGCATGTCCATCTTGGAGAGTCGCTTCTCCTCATCGGCAATTCCTGCCATTGCCTTCATCACATCCTCGATGGTGGCTATGCTGTAGAAGGCGTAAGGACCCACGTATTGGTCGTAGAGTTCCCTGATCTTCTCACGTCTCTCCTCCACCTCTTTCTTTTCGAGCATTCTTTCGAGTGCCGCCATAAACTCGCGAATCAGTCGCTGTATGTAGTCTCGTTGTAGCATATTTTTTTATTTTGTTGTTATTGTTGTGTTATCTAATAGACTCATTGGTATTGCCATGACTATGGCAAAGTTCAGGGAGTATTGTGAGAAGAGTTTCTAGAAACACTCCTCTACCCCGTACAATGGAACATTCTTCATCCACTCTTGCTCCTTGTATGGCGACATGGAGAAGCGGATGGCTTGCAAGTCGGGATGGGCGTCAAAGAAGGCGCGAAGTGACTTGGAACGCAGGTTCTCTTCCGCTTTTACCTCTATCGGAGTTATCACCCCTTGGTGCTGGGCAAGGAAGTCTATCTCCAAGCGAGCGTCTTCCCTACTATAATAATAGGTGTAAATGTCCTGTTGACATAATAGCTGGGTAAGGACGTAGTTTTCCGTGAACGCCCCCTTGCTCTCCGTCATGGCTTTATTGGAGATGAGCATTTGGGCAGGTTCCATCTCGCTCAGCGCACCCAGGAGACCGATATCCAGGAGAAACAGCTTGAAGGCATTGAGGTCTTCGTAAAACTTCAAAGGCATTCCAACTTCTCTTACTCGGGAAATGCGATAGGTGAGACCTGCATCCACCAGCCATTGTATTGCCATTTCAAAATCCTTGGCTCGTGCTCCGCTTCTCACCACTCCATAGATGAACTTCTTGTTTTCCTTGGCAAGCTGGGAAGGGATGGATTGCCAAACCATGCTGATGCGAGTGGCTTCATTTGGGCTAACATGCTTCGACATGTCACTACGATAAATGGTGAGAATGTTGTTCTGAACCTGTCTGACGAGATTTGCATCGTTAGTTGCAAGATAAGTTTTCACAGCCTCAGGCATTCCCCCTACAAAATAATATTCTCTTAATATCTTGATGAGTTTATCATGAAGTAATGTGATGGTCTTCCAGTCTTTACTTTTCAATATGTTCAGCAACTGTTCTTCGTCTTTTGCCATAAGAAACTCTTCGAAAGACATAGGGTAGAGTCGAATGATATCAACCTTTCCCACTGGGGCGGATTCTCCTTGGTGCATGGCAACGCCTAAAAGTGAACCTGCTACAGCCACATGGTATTCTGGTGCATTTTCACAGAAATACTTCAGCGAGGAAAGTCCCTTGTGAAGTTCTTGTATTTCATCCAGAATAATAAGCGTTTTGCCAGGGATTATAGGCTGTTTGCTAATGGCTCCGATAACCATTAGGACTCGCTTCATATCATAATCTTCTGCAAATATGTTGGCAATCTCAGAGTTTCCATCACAGTTGATGTAGGCAACGTGGTCATATTCCTGTTTCCCAAACTCCTGGAGGATATAAGTCTTGCCTACTTGTCTTGCTCCTGATAAGATTAAGGGCTTTCTGTAAAGGCTCTCTTTCCATGCTTTTAATTGTTCTATGATCGTTCTTTTCATCCTTACATACATTTTGAAGTTGTTAATGATGTTAATAACTTGCTGTTATGATGTTTAAACAGCTCTGTCGGTTGCAAAGATACACTTTTTTACACGAACTTTCAAATGTTTTCAACACTTTTTTACACGAACTTTCATCGCATGCATACACTTTTTTACACGAACTTTCATCGTATACTTGCATTTTTTACACGAACTTTCATCGTATTACGTTCATGACAACCGCTTTCCCATCTTATTCATAATGATTGATTGCCTCCACATACTCCCACAGTTTCTTGTAGAAAGGATGCTTCGTCATCGTGTCCTTGTTGCCTAGGATGATGAGCTTCATTCGGGCTCTCGTCATCGCCACGTTCATGCGGCGAAGGTCTTTCAGGAATCCTATCTGACCTTCATCGTTGGAACGTACCAGCGAGATGAGAATCACGTCTCTTTCCTGCCCTTGGAAACCGTCCACCGTGTTTACGCTGATCAGACGGCGGTAAGGCTTGAAGAACTCATACTTCTTGATGAGCTTCTTCAGATACTGCACCTGGGCACGATAAGGCGAAATGATGCCCACGTCGATGCTCTCACTCAATACCCGCTGCTTGCCTATCTTGGTGAAGTATTCCGCCAGGGTAAGCAGGGTAAGCTCGGCTTCTGCCTTGTTGATACGCCCGAAACTCTCGCCCACAAACTGCTCCTTATAAAGTGAAGAGTGATGAGTGAAGAGTGAAGAATTCTCTTGTCCTTCCCCTTCTTCACTTTCTTCTCGTTCATTTTTATTAGAAACATCATCAGAAGAGCTATTGAATTCTTCACTCTTCACTCTTCGTTCTTCACTTAATTCCCCTGTGTCAATCCACGTTATCGGATGGTCGTAATCCAATACGCTGCGGTATTTGATCTGAGGCGCACTCTCCACCTTGCCCCCATAGAACCAGTCGCTGGAGAATCGCATGATTTCGTCGTTCATGCGGTATTGGATTTTCAGCAGGGTTACAACCTCCGGCTTGTTTTCGGCGATGCGCTCCATCAGGGTCTTGCCCAGTCCGGCTCTTAATGCCGCAATACTCTTTACGGTAGGCGGCAGCTGACAATGGTCGCCTGCCAGAATCACCCGGCTGGCTCTTCTCATCGGAATCCAGCAGGCAGCTTCCAAAGCCTGGGCTGCCTCGTCGATAAAGAGGGTGCCGAACTTCATTCCCTCCAGCAATCTGTGGGCAGAACCTACCAGGGTGCAGGCGATGACACGCGCCTCGCCAAAGAGTTCGCTATTGATGCGGATTTCTATTTCGGCGGCACGGCTCTTCAGCCTCTCCATCTTCTGATGATAGTTCTCGCTGCCTTTCTTCCTGTTTTTTCTTAATTCTCTGATAGCCTTGCGGATAGCCCAGAGCTGCGGATAGTCGGGATGACTCTCGAAACGGCGCTCGTAGGTGAAGCCCAGCATCTTGTCGTTCACGCGGGTAGGGTTTCCGATACGGAGCACATTCACACCTCTATCCACCAGTTTTTCAGAAATCCAATCCACCGCCATATTGCTCTGCGCGCACACCAGCACCTGACTCTCTCGCATCAGGGTTTCGTTGATGGCTTCCACCAGGGTTGTGGTCTTTCCGGTTCCCGGAGGTCCATGAACAATCGCCACATCCTTTGCCCAAAGCACCTCATTCACAGCCCTTTCCTGGGTAGGATTGAGCCAAGGGAACTTCATCGGTTCGAAGGAGAATCTGCCTGCCTTCTGATGAGAATAGAATAAGTCGCGGAGATAAGCCAGGCGGTTGTTCTTCGCCTTCATCACTCTATCCAAAGCCTCGAACATCAGCTTGTAGCTGGTTTCATCAAAGGACAGCTGCACGCCGATAGGCTCCGTAGACTGCTGCAAGTCGAGCAATGGGGCAGAATCAGGCACGGTAATCACCATTCTGTCGCCATCCACATAGCTTACGGTTCCCGTAAAGGAGAAATATTTGATACTTTGAACTTTTTGATTACTTTGAACTTTGAGATTTGAACTTTGAACTTTTTGATTAGCGTTTTCTGGCTGCTGGAGGGCTGTGTTGCCCTGGTTCTCATTCTTGCCCATCTTCTTGACCATAAAGAACATGACGGGGCGACCGAACTCAAAGTTGTGCTCGATATCCTGATCAGAGGTACGGAAGACCTCGATGGCTGTTTGGTTCAGCGAATTATAAAAGCTTTTTCCCACACGGAGCGGGAACCAGGCGTCACCTCGTTTCACCTTTCGCTGCATACCCATCTGTTCGGTGAGCTTGCGGAAGGCTTCCTTCTCGGTATAATACTCCAGCTGGAGCAGGGTGCGTTGTTGCAATAATGCCTGAATTGGTGAAATCTGTTCCATAATTGGATGCAAAGTTACACCAATTCAGGCAAAAATAAGAAGATAATAGGATAAATTATCTAAAATTTATTTCATGATGCGTTCTACGTCCTGGATGGTGCGGTTGAACGGACCGTTGTGTTCCAGCTTGATGGTGCACATGGCGGCTGCAAACTTGCCAGCCTCGGTAGGGGTGGTACCCTGTAATCGCTTGTAGAGATAGCCGGCAGAATAGGTGTCGCCACATCCAGTAGCATCCACCACCTCATGAGGAGCATAGGCTGGAATCTCATAAAAGGTGTCGTCTACATAAACCAGCGAACCCTCGCTTCCCAGGGTGATGATTACCTCGGTAACGCCCCAGGCATGAATCAGCTTGGCGGCTTCTACCGGGTCTTTCAGTCCGGTGATGGTTTCCATCTCCGTCTCGTTCACCTTCAGATAATAGGTGTTCTTGAGCACATCGAGCTTGTCCTTCCAGTCGATGGCGTAGACTTTCTCGTCTCTCACCTCGCGCAAATAGCCCTGCACATCGATGGAAACCTTACCCTTACCGGCAAGATAAGCTACTACTTCTGGCGAAAAATCATCGCTCAGCAGACTGCCCAGATGATAAACCTTGGCCTCTACATGCTCCAACTGCCTGATGGTGAACGGATCAGCCTTGGCAAGTACACGCTGCTTGCGCTTGTTCTGGTCTTCTTCGTAGATGTTTTCGAAGAAAACCGTGTTGCGGGAAGGGTTCAACGTTACGTCGATTCCGGCTTCACGCATCTTTTCAACAGGTTCTTTCTCTGTTGGGTCCATTGCCGTGATGAGTGAGAAGCTCACATCTTTAGGCAACTGGTTGATGGCATAAGCGAAGTAAAAAGAAGTTCCGCCTGCCATGTATACAGTACGATTTGGGGTCACAATCTTGTCTTTGGTAATGTGACCGATACAACAAATATCTTTCATTTTTTCTATTTAAAACGACTGCAAAGTTACAAAAAAACTTTGAGTATTTCAGAGTTTTTTCTTTTAATTCTGCTTTTATGGCAAATATTTAGAAGAAAAAGCCGGATTTCTTTTGGTGGTATTCGTATTTTAATGTACCTTTGCACCGGATTTAAAAAACTTGAACATTATCTAGAGAATAGATTAGACTATTATGTGGTTTGATAATTTAATCAACGTGCATTCGGCGGTGCAGGGCATCGTCATTCTTTCATTGATTTGTACTTTGGGTCTTGCCCTGGGCAAGATTCATGTCAAAGGAATTTCCCTTGGCATAGCCTTCGTATTCTTCGTGGGTATTGTAGCTGGTCATCTCGGACTCACCATCGATGAGAACATGCTGGAGTTTGCCGAGAGTTTCGGACTCACCATGTTCGTGTATGTGCTGGGACTCTATGTGGGTCCTAACTTCTTCGGTTCGATGCGCCACGAGGGCATCTCGCTCAATCTCTGGAGCCTGGCAGTCATCGCCGTGGGAACCGTTTTCTCGCTCGCCCTGTGCCTGGTGCTGCCCGTGAGCCTGCCTGATATGGTGGGCATTCTCTGTGGTGCTACTACCAATACGCCGGCTCTGGGTGCTGCCCAGCAGGCGCTGCAGCAGTTGGGATTGCCTAGTGGTGGGGCTGCCCTGGGCTGTGCCGTCACCTATCCGCTGGGTGTGGTGGGCGTCATCCTGGCGATGATGTTCCTGCGCAAGCTCTTCGTCAAGCCGGCTGACCTGGAAATCCGACGTGCCGATGAAGACGACCATACAGCCATCGGACAGTACGTCATCGTGAACCCGGCACTCAATGGCAATACCATCGCCGAAATCTCGATGATGACCCATCGCAAGTTCATCATCTCACGTGTATGGAGAGGAGAGCAGGTGATTGTGCCTCAGGCTGATACGGTTCTCCATACCAATGATAATGTGCTCGTGGTTACCAATAAGGATGAGGTTTCGGCGATGCAGATTCTCTTCGGAAAGAAGGTTGACAAGGAGTGGAATAATGATAAGGTAGACTGGAATGCGATTGATGCGAAGGTAGAAAGCCGCATTATCGTTGTTACCCGTCCGGGACTGAACGGTAAGCGGTTGGGCAGTCTGCAGATGCGAAATTCCTATGGTGTGAATGTGAGCCGGGTGCTGCGTGGTGATATCCGTCTGCTGGCTACCGATGACCTCCGTCTGCAGTACGGCGACCGTCTGACGGTGGTGGGCGATCCTACGAGTATCGACCATGTAGAGCAGTTCCTGGGAAATGCCGTTAAGACGCTCAACGAGCCTAACCTGGGCGCCATCTTCCTCGGAATCATCCTCGGACTTGCCATCGGAACCATTCCTCTGGACATTCCGGGAATGTCGGCTCCTGTACGTCTGGGTATTGCGGGTGGTCCTATCGTGATGGGTATTCTGATTGGTGCGCTCGGTCCTCGTGTGCATTTCATCTCTTATATGACCCGTAGTGCGGGCCTGATGCTGAGAGAACTGGGTCTTGCCCTCTATCTCGGTTGTCTGGGCTTGTCGGCAGGTGGACAGTTCTTCGAGACGGTGGTTCGTCCTGAAGGCTTGATGTGGGTAGGCATCGGCTTCCTCATCACGGTAGTGCCTGTAGTTATTGTTGGCCTTATCATCCTGAAAACCAAGAAGTACGACTTCGGAAGTATCTGCGGTATTCTCTGTGGCAGTATGGCGAATCCGATGGCTTTGACTTATGCCAACGAGACGCTGGATGGCGATACGCCTAGCATCAGTTATGCTACGGTCTATCCGCTCGGAATGTTCATCAGAGTGGTGATAGCCCAGGTCATCGTGATGTTCTTTGTCTGAAAGGACACGGGGTAAACTTTTAGGCACGGCTTTTTAATTTTTTAGGCACGGATTACACGGATTACACGGATTTTTTTATGATACTATAAATACGCTTTATTCACATTAGCGCCATAAATCCGTGTAATCCGTGCCTAAATCAGCTTAATCCGTGCCTAAATCAGATTTAGAAATCAGCCTTTCTTGTTATGGTTATTTTCTTTCCAGTCAATGGATGTTCGAAGGTTATCTCTTCTGCATGGAGATGCAGTCGGGCAGCCTTCTCGTTGCCGTAGAGCGGATCGCCGAGGATGGGCGCATTCAGTCCTTCCTGATGGGCACAATGCACTCTGAGCTGGTGGGTTCTGCCGGTTTTCGGATAGAGAGCTATTCGGAGATGGGAATCGTCGACAGGCTCCAGTACTTCATACTCCGTGATGGCTTCCTTGCCCTGCTCATGGTCTACAATCTGACGGGGACGGTCCAGATAATCGGGCATTAGAGGAAGCGAGATGATTCCCTTTTCAGGAATGTCCTTTCCCGAAATGATGGCAACGTACTTCTTCTGTATCTGATGATTCAGGAATGCTTTCTGCAGCCGATGATAGGCAAACTCTGTCTTGGCTATCATCATCACGCCGCTGGTTGACATGTCCAGGCGATGAACGATTAGCGGACCGGTAGCCTCCGGATATTTGCTGCGCATCAGGGCGTAGACGGATGGCTGGGATGAATCTTTGCCTGGCACAGACAGCAATCCTGCAGGTTTGTGGATCACGGTCAGCTCGCAGTCTTCGTAGAGCGTTTCCACCTGCTCATAGAGCATCTCTACCTGCTTAGGGAATGGTCCCTTCTGTCCGCCGATGCCGTTTCCTGCCGATGCAGGGCTTTCGAATACCGATGGCGGCAGCATCCAATGCAGTATCGGCTTACACTTGCCGTTGCAGGCTGGATAGAACTGCAGGTGGTGACGGATTTCCTCCTTCGGGCTTTCTCCCCACCAGAACATAGCCATCTGCAGCGGTTTGTAACCATGCTGGTAGGCATATTGCAGCAGTTTCGGTTCGCAGCACTCGCCGCTCCCGGCTGGCGGCACCATCTTCAGAGCTGCTATTCTGCTCGTTGCAATAGTGGCTTGCGGATAATCCCTGAGGGCTGCATCTCTGAAAATCTCCAGCAGGTCTTTGCTCTCACCTTCATGATTCTGCATGTGGAACTGCGAAAACAGCCATTGCTGCAAGGCATCAGATAATGTCTTGCGCAGTTGCTTCAGGCTAAGAATATCTGCCTGATAGGCTTCGTATTCCGTTTCAAGGCTGGTCTTTTCGAAAAGCGATTTCTTGAGTCGGCGCAGTTCTGCCTTCATAAACTGACTTTCCTTCACCATTTCAGCCTCTTCCTCCGGATTGAGATTTCCTGCTTCCCGTCGGGCATCACGTTTTGCCTTCGCCTCCTTTATCTTTTCCTGATAGGCAGCGATGGTATGCTTCCGCTCTTCCTGCAGTTGCAGGATGAGACCTTTGGCTTCCTTCATGTGGGTGTTGGCTTCCAATTTCCTGATGCTCTGGTTAATGCCGGATATTTCAGCCTCGTGGGTCTTGAAATATCCGTCGGGCTGCAGATAGTCGAAAACGGCAGGTACAAAGTCGTCCCAGTCGCTTCTTCCACCTATCTGTCCGCTATAGGCGGAAAGATAACCTATTTCTGGGGCACCTGATGCAGCTTGGGCATTCTCAACGATGAGTACGCCAAACATTTTTCCTTTTTCGATTTCCTCTCGCCAGTCCTCACGCTGTGAGAGATAGGCTTGCAGCTCCTTGCATACAGCGATGCAAAGAGGATGAGGCTGATAATCGAGCGGATTGTTCATGCGCTCGGGAATGTGAATGCCTGATAGCAGGGCTTGGTCTATGGAATGAAATATCATGCTGCAAAAATACAAAAAAAATAGATAGAACTCTTGGTTTATCCACAGAAAAATCTTAATTTTGCAAAATAAAAATGAAAATTTATGATGAATACTCAAAATAGCAACATATTCTATCATCTCATCGCCTTCCTGACGGTGGCTATATGGGGAACAACATTCGTATCTACCAAGGTATTGATGCTGAACGGGCTGTCGCCTGCCCAGATTTTTACCCTGCGCTTCAGCATCGCCTACATACTGATGCTGGCTTTCAACCATCGCCGGTTCTTTGCCGACTCCTGGCAGGATGAGCTGAAGATGGCGTTACTGGGCATTACGGGCGGTTCGCTCTATTTCTGTAGCGAGAACGAGGCGATGAACTTCACCACTACCACCAATACTTCGCTCATTGTCTGTTCGTGTCCGCTCTTTGCCACCTTGCTGGTGAGGCTGGTCTATAAGGATTCTGCCCGCATCCATATCGTGCAGCTGCTGGGTTCTCTTCTGGCATTTGTGGGTATGATCATCGTGGTATTGAACGGCAGGTTTGTGCTCCATCTCTCTCCGGTAGGTGATGCTCTGGCGTTTACGGCGTGTATGTGCTGGGCGATTTATTCGCTGCTGATGAAGTCGGTAACGGGCGATTATAGTGCGGCTTTCATTACGAGAAAGGTTTTCTTTTATGGTGTACTCACCATCTTGCCTTATTATCTCATCATCCCGGGCTTTCCTCCTCTGGAAGTCTTCACCCGTCCGCAGGTTATCGGCAATCTGCTTTTCCTGGGCTGTCTGGCTTCCATGGTCTGCTTCCTGACGTGGAACTGGTGCATCTCCAAGCTTGGAGCGGTAAAGGCAACCAACTGGGTTTACTTCAACCCTATCACCACCATGATTTTCGCTTCATGGGTACTCGATGAGCAAATCACCCCTTACTTCCTGGTAGGTGCTGCCTGCATCCTGATGGGTATGTATATTGCCGATAAGAAAACGAGGGGAGAATAAAGTTCAGTAAAAAAAGAGAATTATAATAAGAGGTGGAATCATTTTAGTTTTTCTGTGATAAACGCATAAAAAAATGACATCGAATAAACATAAATTTTGGCCTAATAATCCCTTCTAGGAAACAAATAGGTCTTATGTAGCATTTCGAGGGGCTCAGAATTCATATTTTTTTGTTATTTTTGCACTTGAAATTATCAGTAAAATACTGGTAAGTAAGTTTCATTTAATAACTTAAGAGGATATGAAGAAAAATGTAGTTTTGGGAGCTTTCTTGGCTTCTTTGTTTGTTACGAGTTGTGCTTCTTATCAGAACACAGCTCCTATTATGGGAGTATTGGGAAATAACATCAATACTTATGTTGAGGCTGATTTGGATTATGCAGGTGCAAAGAAAGTAGAGGGTGTTGTGGAGACACAGTCACTCTTTGGTATTTCTTTAACTCATAATGGTAATAAGACCTTAAAGTGTTCAAATCGTTATCGTGGACTTGATAAGCGTGAGGCGCAGGCTCTTTATCGTGCAAAGGAGTCTTCTGGGGTTGATATCATCTTAGAGCCTCAGTTTGAGAAAGAAAAGCATAGCTATTTCTTCGGACTTTACAATACCTCACTAACAAAGGTCGTTGGTTGGGGTGTTAAAGTGAAAGGTATCAAGAAGGATAGCCATTCCAATTAATTATTGATGGTGAAAAAGAGAAGGGCGTGCAGATTGTGATTTCTCTCCGCCCTTCACTATGATTATTTTATCTTTCCTATTGTTCTAAGTTTTTCTAGTTCTCAGCTATTATTGTTCGAACCTATTCTTTTTCCATATACTTACTTTTTTTGTGGCAATAGTACAAATAATCCGATGGTATTCAGAATAGTGCTAAAGAATCAGAAAAAAAGCATTTTTCCTTGGTTTTTCTACTGAAAAAACTTACTTTTGCATAATAAATAAAAAAAATATAATAAGAGGTGGAATGATGTCCTCACCACCCGACTATTCATTAAAAACTTGTTCTTGAGGATAGACAAGTATAGAACTAACTAGTATGAAAAGAAAGAATTTTCTGTTGGTATCTTTTTTAGCGTTGGCGGTGGCCTTTTCTGTAGTGTCTTGTAGCAGTAATGATGATCCGGAAAACATTCCTGGAGGTCCTGGAAATGGCACCGAGACTCCTGGTGGAGGAAATGACACTCCTGGTACGAATAAAGAATTGACTGCAGCAGAAGCTAAACAGAATTTAGACGCTACAGCACAGGAGTTGCTGGGCAAGATGAATGTGAATGATCTGCAGGAGTTCAAGACCATGATAGATGGTGTTGACTACGAAGATGGTAGTGAGGTATCAAAATGGTTCGAGACATGTGGTGATGCTTCCACGGTTTCAGACAGCGAAGAAGGTACAAAATATCTTATCAAGGCTTCTAACTTCGTAGGGGAGTTTACGCTCAAGAATGGCGTTTGGAAACAGACGAAGAAGGGTGGTGACCATCTCTCTTTCTTCTTCAATGACAAGGATGGCAAGAACTGTGTGCTTACATTGAAAGGTAGTAGTGATGGAACCCTGATTCATCATGATTGCTTTGATGATGAAGGTGGATATTGGGATGGCTACAAGTGGCAAGAGTATAAAGACGAATACCGTTTTATCTTGCCTAAGAAGATGGAACTTACGCTGAGCCGAAATGGCGAGGTGAGAGCCATGACAACGATTAATACCGAGGTGAAGACCGCAGGTGAAATTGACCTGACCAAAGACGAGGTAGAGATTTCTTCTGTAACTCAGATTGGTGCTTATAAGGTAGAAGTAAATAAAGCGGCTTTCAAGGCAGGAAAGAATGCAGAAGCAAAGGCTGTAATCTCTAAGGACAACGAAAAGCTGATTACGGTTACTGCTAGTGCTACTGGAAATATCGACAACAATCTGGAAGGTACATACGGCAAGGTTTCTGCATCTGTTGATATTTTGGGCAAGGCAAAGGTTGTTGCAACACTCTCTGATGTTAATCTGCTGATTCAGAATCTTGATAAAGCAGATGAAAATGATGAAAATGAATCTCTGTTCAAGCAGTATCTTGATAACGCCAATAAACTTGTTGATGCCAAGCTCTATCTCGATAACAGCTCTAAGAGTTGTGCTAAGGTTTATCTCGCACCTATCGAGGATGGCTATGGTAGCTATAAGTATTGGGATGCTGAACCGTGGCTGGAATTCTCTGATGGTTCGAAGTATTCTTACTCTGATTACTTTAACGAGAAGTCGTTTAAGACAGTAGTTGATAAGGTGCAGAGCATCGTAGATGATTTCATTAATATGTTTGACTAATATAAGTCGACACAATACAGTAGAATTATCAAAGGAAATATCAGATAGTGAAAAGAGTTTTCTGCATATTTATTTATGTAGTATTTAGTATATTGAAAGGCGTGTCGGAAGAAATGCCCGACACGCTCAATCATTATGGGCTTCAGGCAGTTGAGATTCGTGGCAAGCGCCTTCGTTCTCAGTTGAGAGAAATAGAGGGGACCAGCATTATCAGCATGTCTCTCATGGATGAAATGCCTCATATTCTGGGCAATGCCGATCCTCTGCATTATGCCCAACTTTTGCCTGGCGTGCAAACCAATTCCGAATATGATGCCGGCTTGCATATCCAAGGATGCGACAATTCTCACAATTATGTTTCCCTTGGTGGTGCTCCTGTTTATAATGCGGCTCATCTGTTGGGCTTCTTCTCAATATTCAATGCGGGTCATTTTACAGAGATGAGTCTGCAGAAATCTCCTGTTTCTGCTTCTTTCCCTAACAGATTGGGCGGTAGGGTAGATATGTTGACTCCTACTTGGCTTGCGGCAGAAGATAGTCTTTCGGTTGGTGCTGTTCATGGAGAACTGTCTGTAGGTCCGATGTCTTCTCAAGGCACTTTACGCTTGCCTATTGGCAAACGCTCCTTGCTTTTATTATCGGCTCGTGCGGCCTATCTCAATCTATTATACTCTAAATGGCTTAAGGTAGATGGTGATGAGGTGAAGTATGATTTCTCAGATTATAATCTGTCTTATATCACTCAGCTGGATGATGCTAATGTGTTGAAAATTGAAGGTTATTGGGGCTATGATAAAATGAAGATAGGACAGGCCAGTCATGGCTTGCAGGGAAAGCTCAAGTGGAACAATACGATGGCAGCGCTCCATTGGTATTCGCGCTCCAAGCATGGGGAAAATGAGAGGAGAAAGAACTGGCAGATGGAGCAGATGGTGTATTATTCCCGTTATGCCAACCGGTTGAATTTAAATGAGTATTCTTTTCAAGTAGGAATGCGGTCTTTCATCTTTGATTTAGGATATAAGGGAAATTTCTCTTGTGGAAGATGGAGAATGGGAGCAGAGGTGGTTCGCCATCAGCTCTTGCCGCAAGATATTGGCATTTCTGGCAATTTGGCTAATTATCAGACTGATACGCAGCATCAGCAGTCAATGGAGGCAAGTGCTTATCTGCAGTATTGTCAACCTTTGGGAGAAAATCTCTTGATGGAACTGGGTGCTAGAGTCTCAGGTTATCATTGTCAGAAATCTTTTTATCGGGTGATGCCTCATCTTAAGTTTAATTGTGATCTGTCGCCATCAGCAAAGCTGAATCTCAATTTGGGCATCCATAACCAGTATCTTTTTCAGACTGGTTTTTCTTCGTCAGGACTTCCTACCGAATTCTGGTTTGCTGCAGATAAGAATCATCGTCCGCAATATGCTTGTCATGCTGCCTTGCAAGGTGAATTCTGGTTTGCCGAAAAGGAATACCGGTTGAGTGTGGAAACTTATTATAAATGGTTGATGAACCAGATAGAGAACAATAGCAATATGTTTGATATCCTTTTCTCTTCTTATTCTTTTGATGGCTCCTTGTTGCATGGCAAGGGTTACAATTATGGATTGAATCTTCTCCTTGAAAAGCGAAGGGGAAAACTGACGGGATGGCTGAGTGGTTCCTTGGGGCGCGCCATGCGAAAGTTTGATGGCGAACAATATCAGGGATGGTATCCTGCCGGGCATGAGAGAATTTACGAGCTGAATGCCGTAGCTACTTATCGTATAAATCGCCGTGTCAGTTTAGGCTCAACCTATGTGCTGGCTTCCGGAACCCCTTATACTAAAGTGAATTATGCTTATTTAATGTCAGGCAATCTCGTAACAGAATACGGACCTCATAATGGAGATAGGGTAAAACCTTATATGCGTCTTGATTTGTCGGTAAGTTATGATTTTGCAACGAAGGGTAAAGTTCGTAGCGGAATCAATTTTTCGCTGTATAATGTTACGATGCACGGAAATGATTTGTTCTATCGCATCAAGGTGTATGATAATCATGTGAGATATAATGCTTTTAAGTTCTTGATGCCCATTATGCCTTCTATCAATTATTATTGTAAATTTTGAAACAGCAGATTATGAAAATCAGTCACAGTTATTTTGTCATGGTCGTTTTGGCTTTATCCTTTGTGTTTGTAGGATGCAGCCAGGATGTGTCTACGTCAGATGAATCGCAATTGGTAGTTGAAGGATGGATTGATGCTGGTGGTTTTCCTATCGTAAAACTGACTAAAACGATTCCTTTGGGTAAGGATGAACTGTCATTAGACAGCCTTTCTCGCTATATGGACAGATGGGCGAAAATTACCATTTCTGATGGTGAAAGAACAGAGGTCTTGGCGGGGAGGTATGATAAAAGATATTTCCCACCTTTTATCTATACTACTTATGATATGCGTGGCGTGGAAGGAAGGGAGTATGTCTTGAGGGTAGAGGCTTCGGATGGCAAGGTGGCAGAAGCAAAGACCCGTATTCCGGTGTCTGCAAAAATTGATTCCTTTCGTGTAGAACCTACTGATGTAGATAGTCTTTTCCAACTTTATGCCTATACGTCTTATCGGGGAAAATGCAAACTTTTTACGCAGACTGTAGGAAGTCAGAATGAAATGTATTCTACCGAATTAGGTCTTTTTGACGATGGAATGATAGGAGAAGAGGGAAGAATTTCGGTAAAACGGGGTAGGGATAATCTACAGAAAGATTTTACTCCTTTTTTTAAGGAGAATGAAATAGTAAGGGTAAAGTTCTCTTCATTAGGTGAAGAAGGTTATGCCTTTTGGCGTAGTTTCGAAGATATGGCAGCCTTGTCCCGAATTCCCCTGATGCCTGTCAACTCCAATTTGAAGTCGAATGTTCAGGGGGCTTTAGGTTATTGGCTGGGATATGGTTCCAGTTTCTATGAGGTGAGGATCAAGGTCACAAGCGGTCGTTAATGAAGAGTAAGTGGCTTTAGTTTTATTACTCAAAATGCGCCAGTGTGTAGGAACACATGCTGCACCAGCCTCTGCCGCCCTCATCTTCTGGGCTTTCGGACGAGGACAGATTCAGGCTGTAATAAAAAAGTTTGCCGATTTGGCGTTTAGGATAATAAGAGAACAACAAAAACGGAAATAGTTTTTTCTCTTTTTATCCCTCATATCCCTCACGTTTTCTCTTTTTGAATCTATAATCATTTGATAATAAGATTGTTATCTTTTTTTATAGCGTGATAGATGAACGAAATGTTTATAAAATCCCTCACGCTATCCATCACTTATTGCCTTTATCCATCACGTTTTTCAGCTTATCTTCTTACTGAAAACGCTTTTTTATGCACGTGATTCGGGACAAGGATGAAAGTTTTTGGGACAAAGCTTGCATTTGGCTTTAAAATTTTGTATCTTTGCAGCAACCAAGTTACATGGGACCGACGCTCTTGTCATAGATGCCCCGTGTTTCTTTGCGGAGAGTTGACAACACAGATTCCACAATGGCAATAACCACTGCGAAACCTAATGTTTAATTTAAATTTTATTCTTTCATGAAATTAAATCTTAATGATCCTGAGTTTATCAAAAGTCTGGTAGATTATCATTGGATGTACTGCTTCAATGCCGATTGTCCTCGGGCAGCAGAATGCATCCGATTCATCTCGGCAAAGTTCAAACCCGATGATGTTACTGCTGGAAATGCGGTTTATCCCGATGCTAACCTTCATGCATCTTGTTCCCATTTCATGCGTGTGTACCAGTTCAAGGCAGCATGGGGATTTTCCCATCTCTACGACCAGGTAAAACATGTCGAAATGCAGACCATCAAGTACCGGGTCATGGATGTTCTGGGCAACCGCACTACCTATTATCGTGTACATCGGGGGGAGAAACATCTTACGCCGGAAATGCAGGAGCAGGTGAAGAAGGTCTTTGCTGAATATGGTTATGGGGAACCTGCCTATGATCATTATGCAGAAGAAATCGGATTCATTTACGAATAAAGCAGAATCCCCTGCCGATGTATCGAAAGCTGGAATGTGACGTATCAGTTTGGTTCACAGGGTGAAACGAAGTGTTTCTCCGCTTGAAACAAACTGTTTCATGGTATGAAATAAAGTGTTTCGTGTTGATAAACTTTTTAAAATGACAGACAATGAAATTTACCATAACACATAGAAATAAAAAGAACCAGCTCCTGGTAAGTACCAAGAGTCTGGAACGTTTCCTTGAGCGCATCGTAAACGATGATGCCAGGAATACCGTGGAGAACTTCCGTGAATATGTACCTTATCTCACGAATGGTTATGATGGATATAAGGATATGCCAACCTGGATGCATGTTTATCCTGCGGCAGAATTTCAGAAATCGGAGAACGGTCTCCTGAAGATAAAGAAAAACAATGGCGTTCTGCTGCTTACATTTGTTCATATAGATGAGGATGGAGGCGCAGATGCCATCAAGCAGAAAGTAGCCAGTCTGCCTTCTACTCTTGCAGCCTTTGTGGGAGCCGATGGCATCAGTCTGCATGTCCTGGCGAAATATGCTCTGGCAAAGGGGACATTACCTGATGAGGAGGTTGCTGCCGACAGGATTTACAAGCAGGCTTTCCTGACCTTTGCTCCGCTTTATCAGGCGCTTGTGAAGGCAAAGATGCAGATGCCCGAGCCTTCTATCTTCTCTGATTTCCTGATGACAAGAGATTCTTTTCCTTATTATCGTGAAGATGCGTTGCCCCTGACGTTGAATGAAGTTTTTTATGACGCAGAAAAGCCTGTGGAGAGCGTTGATGAGAGGGATGCTGATAACTCTTCCGCAGATGTGGATAACGACAGTAAAGAGTTGAGTGACAATATCATGAGTATGATCGGATTTCTGTGTAAGAAATATGATTTCCGTTATAATTCGGTAATGAAATGCACAGAATACCGGCCAAAGGAAAAAGATTATTGGGGCTATCAGCCTGTGGATGCCCGTGTGCAGAAACGTATGACGCTGGAGGTACAGCTCGCCAACATCCGTGTGAGTATCAAGGATGTGCGCAATTATCTGGAGTCGGACCTTCTTTCTACCTATAATCCTGTAGAAAACTTTCTGTATAAGTGTGAGGGGAAATGGGATGGAAAGGATCATATCCGTGCCTTGGCGCGCACGGTGCCTACTGATAATCCTTATTGGGAGGATTGGTTCTATACATGGTTTCTAGCGATGGTTGACCAGTGGCGTGCCTACAGTCATCGCAAATATGGCAACTCTGTGGCGCCGCTTCTCATCTCCAAGCAGGGTTACAATAAGAGTACTTTCTGCAGATCTCTGGTTCCGCCGGAGTTGCAGTGGGGGTATAATGATAACCTTGTGTTGTCAGAAAAAAGACAGGTGCTTCAGGCAATGTGCCAGTCGCTGGTCATCAACCTGGATGAGTTCAACCAGATTTCTCCTCAGGTGCAGCAGGGATTCCTGAAAAACATCATCCAGTTGCCGAGTGTCAAGATAAAGCCTCCTTATGGCAGTCATGTACAGGAATTTCCGAGAATGGCGTCTTTTATTGCTACGAGCAATATGGAGGATATTCTTTCCGATCCTTCCGGTAATCGCCGGTTTCTGGGTGTAGAGCTTACGGGACCTATCAATGTGAGTCAGCGTCCGAATTATGAACAGCTCTATGCGCAGGCTCTCTCTGCTTTACGGGCAGGCGAGAAGACTTATTTTGATGCGGAGCAGACCCGGCTGATCATGGCGAACAACAGGAAGTTTGAGGTGGTTTCTCCGGTAGACCAGTATTTCAATCTCTATTTCGACTTGACCGATGATGTCAAGCAGGGTGAGTATCTTACGGCTGCCGAGATTTTCCAGGAGCTGAAGAGTCACATCGGTTCATCGTTGAAGTTGAGCAATCTCATCACCTTTGGCCGCAAACTTTCTCAGATGCCATCTATCCACCGCAAGCGTTTCAACGACGGCATGCGGTATCTGGTGGTGCGAAAATCGTGAGGGATAACGCCAAATCGTGATGGATAGCGTGATGGATACTTCCGCTTCTCGGAGTATCTATCACGCTATTTAAATATCTGTATATGAGTATGTTGGAATCTGTAATGGGTGTAAATCGTGATGGGTGATAGATAATTATCTCAAAATGTATTCGTTTCCAATCTTTCCCAGATGGCATCCCGATAGATGAATTTCGATAGCGAACGGATAAAAAATGAGAAATCAGCCACTTGGCAACGGACTGCTGCTGGATGGCTGATTTTCTTATTTAGTATGATAGATTTCTAGTGTCAGACTTTCCTGTCATGGAAATCTGTTGGATTTCTGATGCAAATATAGTCAAAAACTCCGAAATATCAAAATGCGTTTTTACTTAATAGGGGCTATGATGCGGGGAGATGGGATTATGCGGTTTGATACAGAGAATAAGCGGTAGGAAATTGCACTATGAAAATGTAGAAGATAATTCTACCCTCATCTTCTCTACATCAAATCTGATGCCATCCCGGTCGATGAATCTGGATAACGAGCCGTCTGCTGCAAGCTCTTTTGGGGTACCGATGGAGAGATGGTTTTCTTCCATCAGCCAGAGCTGATCGGCAATCTGTAGGGCCAGTTCCACATCATGGGTTGACAATAAGATAGACTTATGCTGCTCGTGGGCAAGGCGACGGAGCATCTGGAGGGTTTCCACCTTGCTCGGAAAGTCGAGGAAGGCGGTAGGCTCATCCAGGATGATGAGGCTGGTTTGCTGAGCCAGCGCTTTGGCAATCATCACCTTCTGGCGCTCGCCATCGCTTAACTCTGTGATAGAACGGGAGGCTAAGTGCAGGATGCCTATCTGCCGGATGGCTTCATCTACTATCTTTTTATCTGCTGAGGATAAGGTCCCCCAGAAACCGGTATAGGGAGAACGGCCGATGCCGACGATTTCCTGAACAGAAAGTTGGGGAGTATCCATACGGTTAGTGAGAACTACACCTATTTCCTGGGCGAGTTCGCGGGCTGAATAATCGGATAGGGGTTTGTCTTGAATCAGGATTTCTCCATCAAGGGGTGGCTGAAATCCGGATAAGGTACGGAGCAAGGTAGATTTGCCCACTCCGTTGGCTCCGATGAGACAGGTCAGTTTGTCTTCCTGGAGCGAGGCATGAATAGATGAGGCTACCGCTCTGAGCTGATGCTTCGAGCGATAGCCTATCGTTAGATTCTTGAATGTGATTCCTGCTCCCATCAAATCTTCTTCCTTCGAAATGTTTATACTGTCGAAGCGGAGATTTACTTGGCAGCCAATACTTCTACCTCTACCAATGCGCCCTTAGGCAACTTCTCTACGGCTACGGCTGAACGAGCTGGGTATGGCTGGCTGAAGAACTCGGCATAAACCTCGTTCATGGCTGCGAAATCGTCCATGCTGTTCAGATATACAGTAGTCTTCACTACGTGAGAAAGGTCGGTACCGGCTGCCTTCAGGATGTTCTGGGCATTGGTAAGACTCTGACGGGTCTGCTCCTTGATGCCGCCCTCTACGAAATTGCCTGTTGCAGGGTCGATAGGAATCTGACCTGATGCAAATACAAAACCGTTTACTTCGATAGCCTGGCTATATGGACCGATAGCTGCAGGCGCATTGTCTGTGTGAATTGCGTTCATAATCTTTAATTTATAATTTACAATTTATAATTTATAGCTTATCTCTGATAGTGATTATACTATCCAGAGATGGAATCCCTTCTGTTCCAAGGCTTCCTTGATTTCCTTGACATGTGCAGAATCGCGGGTCTCCATGGTGAGTCGGAGTACGCAGGCATTCACCTTGTTGCGATTGGCAGAACGGTCGTGATGAACTCCCGTGATGTTGCCGCCCAGGCTTGCGATGACGGAGGCTACCTCTACCAGCTCGCCCGGCTTATCGTCAAGCTCCATCTCGATGGTACAGAGACGGCCGCTCTTGACCAGACCACGGTTGATGACACGGTTCAGGATGGTTACGTCGATGTTGCCGCCACTCACCACGCAGATGGTTTTCTTTCCCTTGACAGGTACCTTGTTATACATCACGGCTGCCACGCTAGCTGCACCAGCGCCTTCGGCTACCATCTTCTCACTCTCTATGAGTTTCAGGATGGCTGCACAGATCTCATCCTCGCTCACGGTAACAATTTCGTCCACGTAGTTGGAGCAGGTCTCGAAGGTGAGTTTTCCCGGTTCCTTTACGGCAATGCCATCGGCTACGGTAGCTACGGATGGTAATCTTTCCTGCTTGTGGTCGTGGAGACTCTGAACCATACTGGCTGCTCCCTCTGCCTGAACACCATAAACCTTGACATTAGGATTTAATGACTTGATGGCAAAGGCGATACCAGAAATCAAACCGCCACCACCAACTGGTACTACTACTGCTTCTACATCAGGTAACTGGTCGAGAAGTTCCAGTCCGATGGTTCCCTGACCGGCAATCACATGTTCATCATCGAACGGATGAACGAAGGTGTAGCCACATTCATCTTTCAGTTCCAATGCCTTCTGGTATGCGTCATCATAGACTCCAGGCACCAGGCAAACCTCGGCACCTAGTCGCTTGGTAGCTTCTACCTTCGAGATAGGAGCACCTTCTGGCAGACAGATGAGGCTCTTTACTCCCATAGCGGTAGCCCCGAGTGCCACACCTTGCGCATGGTTGCCAGCCGAACAAGCTATCACTCCCTTCGCCTTCTCTTCTTCGGTGAGTTGTGAAATCTTATAGTAGGCACCACGTATCTTAAACGAACCCGTCTTCTGAAGGCATTCCGGCTTCAGATATACATCACTCTCTGGGTTGATTCTTGGTGTACGAACCAGCTCAGTTTTTCTGATCACTTGGCTCAGCACGAAGCGAGCCTTATAGAAATTATCTAGTTGTAACATAACTGCTGATATGCTTTTGTGTCTGTTGTTACAACAGGATTTGTCATCCTGTCTGATTATTTCTGCAAAGATACTTTAATTTGAAGAAATCACAAAATAAATTGATTTAATTTTTGTTTATTCGATAATAATGTGTAATTTTGTCGCCATGATAAAGAAAACCATTATAACCACATTTGCAGCGTTGTTTTGCTTGTTGACAGCTATTTATTGCTTGGATCCTGGCAGAAAAGCTACTCTTGCGTTGTTGAAGGAAAAAGGTAAGACGGCGACGAAAGATTATATGCTTTCATCGCAGAGCGTTACGTCTATTGCAAGTGATAGACGAGAGTTGGTGTGGATTGGTACGTCGGCTGGAATCAATGTTTACGACGGTAAAGACTATGTGCAGTTCAGTTATGATATCAAGGATACTACTGCGCTTCCCGATGACTATATCAATGTGCTTCATCTGGACCGGAAAGGCAGAATGTGGGTGGGTACTCAGAATGGATTGGCACGATACGTGGGAGGTTATCGCTTCCATCGTATTCCGCTTCCTAGTGAGAATGATAACATTGTAGCCATAGAGGATAGCCCGGAGAAACACGACTCTCTGGCGATATTGGTTAGTGATGGCAATAAGACTTTTCATATCAGTGGGGATGAGAAGATAACCCCATCGGCTCGACAGATAGAACCCAATAATCTGAAAGCTCCACTTCCTGAAGACCATTCTATCTTGCGCAAGCCGGTAGAGGTGGTGAGTGCTACCTTCAAGGACTTGGGCGATAATCTCTGGGTGGGTTATCGCAACGCCGGTATCCAGGTCGTTTCCCAGAACCGTATTGCCTACAAGAAAGCCAATGATAATCTACTGGCTGAAAATACGAAGGGAATCGCAATACTTTCCATGACTACTGTGGGAAAACATATTCTGGCAAGTACAGCTCTTCGTATCTTTATTTATGATGAGCAAAATCAGAAGATTGGTCAGACTCTATTGAAAAACATCTTCGATTCGCTTCCTGCACCTCGGAAAATCAACCTCAAAAATATGGTGAAGTATGATGATCAGCATGCCTGGTTGGTGAGTGATCATCAGGTGCTGAGTTGCCGTATCAGCAACGAGCGTGTAGAAGTGCTCCATAAGTCGCCTGTGATTCTTCCTATGCTGGGTAACGGCTTGGCGGTAGACGGTCATCTTTATGTGAGTAGCCGTGATGGAAATCTCTTGCGTTTCAGGTTTGATAATCTGCAGCCTGATACCCTCCGGATTTCTAGTCCCCATTATACGGATGATACGGAAATGGTAAAGCTCAGCAATGGCGATATCATGCTGTTTATGTCAGGTATGCATCTGGCAATCTTCTCTCCCAAGACCGGTAAGCTGAAGGAGCTGAAGGTGGCGGGAATGCCTCATAATGGCAATATGGACCCTGCTTTTGTAAGGCAGGATTCGTATGGCTATCTGTGGTTGGGCACGATGCGGGATGGACTTTATTTCATGGATATGAAGAAGCAGTATATGCGCCGTGTGAATCTATTGTTGAGTGATGAGCATATAGAAGCGATGGTAGAAGATGCCAACCGGCAGGTCTGGGTTACCACGATGAGAAATGCCTTCTTCTTGACGCATGCCAACAAAACCTTCCTGATGAGCAGTCTTCTATCGGCTAGCCAGGATCAGGATGACTGGCAGTTCTATGCCAATTCTGTTTGTCTTTCTCCTGACGGTAGTGTTGTGTTTGGCAGTTCTGACGGTTGTAAGTTCATGCCTCCTCAGGCTATGAATACTGATTTTCTGCGAACCTATGTTGGTACCCATGCCAGCAAGATGCTCAATATCTTTGGTTTGGAGGTGAAGAATCAAGAGGGTAAGGTGTTTGCCGTTACCGATGAAGTATCGCGTCTGAGCCGTTATACTTTTACTTATGATGAGAACGACTTGAAGTTTAGTTTCTATTATCCTTCCTTCAGTCGTCGATCGGCATTGATGTGTCAGTATCGGTTAGAGGGCTATGATAAGGATTGGCAGGCACCTACTTACGAATGTGTGGCTCATTATTCCAATCTGGCACCAGGTAAATACACCTTCCATCTGCGATTGATTTCTTCCATGAACCGTCCAGCATTGGCAGAGCGTAAGATAGAGATTGTCATCAAGCCGGCTCCTTGGTGGTCGTCAGCGGCATGGTTGCTCTATTTTGGTATCATCGCTTTCGTGCTCTATACTTTCAACAGGCTCTATCTGAAGGCCCGTACCAATCATCTTCGTCTTCTGGAAGAACAGCGTGAAACAGAGCGCGAGAAGCGTGCCAAGGAGATGAATATGAAATTCTTTGCCAATATCTCGCACGAATTTCGTAACCCTCTCACCATCATTGCCGGTCCGCTGATGATGCTGAATGCCGACAAGGCTTTGCCCGATTCGGTGCATCGCATCCTGAATCATGTCTGTATAAGTGTGAATAGAATGCTGAGGCTTATCGACCAGATGCTCGACTTTAACCAGCTGGAGACCGATGAGCTGCGCCTTAGGGTTGTGGAGGTTGATGCTGCGAAAGAGTTGCGCCAGCAGGTAGCTTCCTTTGAAGAATCTGCCAGGGTGAAAGGCATTAAACTGGAACTGGTCATCAAACAAGGTAACTACTTGATGTGGCTGGATGGTGATAAGGTGGAGAAAATCATGGGCAATCTTTTTACCAATGCCTTGAAGCATACTTCGCCTGGCGGTGTAATCAGAATAAGCGCCCATGTTGACGATGATATTCTGAAGGTATCTGTCTTCAATAGTGGCAAATTGATGGCTGAGGATAGGATGCAGGATGTTTTCAAGCGCTATTACCAGCTGGCAGATTCGCAGGATTCTGATCTATATGGTTGGGGTACGGGTATCGGACTCTATTATGTAAAGCGTCTGGTAGAACTTCATCATGGTTCTGTTAGGGTGAAGAATATCAAAGTGGTGAGCGAGACTTCGGAAGAGGCTTCGCTCAGGAATGGTGTGGAATTCAGTTTCGCCCTTCCTGCTGATAAGTCTATATATAATAAGGTGGAAATCGCTGATCGCGGGAAACGCATAATGCAGATACCGCTGGAAGTGACGAGTGAAGAGGGAAGAGCTTTGGAAGTGACGAGTGAAGAGGGAAGAGTGAAGAATTCTCTTGCTGAAAAGGATGATTCTACCCGAAATACTTCTCCTTCCGGTAAGATTCTGCCTAGAATCCTGATTGTAGATGATGATGTGGATGTGGCTCAATACCTTCATCATATTTTTGCATCAGCCTATGAAGTGGTGAATCGTTATTCGGCCGAAGAGGCTTTGGCAGATTTGGAAGAGGTGCAGCCAGACCTCATTCTCAGCGATGTGATTATGGGACAGATGTCGGGATTTGAATTCTGCAAGTTTTTGAAGAGTAATTTTTCTTTCAGTCATATTCCTGTGATATTGATTACAGCTATGTCTACGATGAGTGAGCAGATTGATGGTTTGCAGCTGGGGGCTGTGGCTTATGTCACCAAGCCGTTCGACCCTGCTTATCTTAAGGCACTTGTCAAGTCGCAGTTGCATAATATGCAGATGCTTCGTCAGCACTTGAGTGAGAGTACAGAGACAGGTTCGTTGTCTGCGAAAGTGGCAGATACCCTTTCGTTGCAAGACCGGAAGTTTATGGATGAATTATACGGATGGATGGAAAAACGTTCTGCGGAACAGGAATTGAACGTGGCTACCGTGTGTCGCGACATGCTGATCAGTCCGGCGAAGTTTAATTACAAGATTAAGGAACTCACTGGCGAGACACCTGGTATCTTCTTCCGTAAGTATAAGCTCAACAAAGCAGCAGCTTGGCTGCGTGAAGGCAAGTACAGTATTTCTGAAATAGCCGTGTTGACTGGTTTTAGTACTGCGGCCCATTTCTCTGTAGCTTTTAAGAAGCAGTTCGGTGTTTCGCCGAGTGAATACCTATAGGCTCAATTGCTTGAGTATGTCTCGCCAAGCGAGTTCCAGCGTTTTCGCATCTTTTTTTGGATTGCCTATGTTTTGTTTGTGTCATTGATATTTATTTTTGGCACTCAAATTCATCTTATGCAGAACACATATTCTGCATGCTTAAATGATTTGACCTAGCAAAGGTAGGGCTTTTCCATTGGGATGTGTTTCGATTTTATATAATTGTTTTTCGAAAATCTATAAAAATGCTGAATAATAGCGAAAAAATACCTGATAGTAACGAATTTTCCAATAGAGAATAACAAAAAATCCCCCAAAGTAGGGGGATTTCTTGAAATATGAATGATTTGAATGATTCGAACTTTATGAGTGAAGTAGTGGTAGAATTTACATGTTGAAGTGTTCGAGAGCAGCTGCCACACCGTCTTCTTCATTCGATAAAGTTACGTAGTCGGCCTCGGCTCTAACCTCAGGTGCAGCATTCTCCATAGCCACTCCCATGCCTGCAAGCTTCAGCATGCTGAGGTCGTTGTAGCCATCGCCAAAGGCAATCATATCGGCAGGGGTGAGGTTGATTTTCGTTAAGAGACGACTCAGCGACTTAGCCTTGTCGATACCCTTAGGTACCAGTTCCAGGAAGAAAGGAGCCGAGCGGAAGATATCCATTCTGTCTCCCAACTTTTCCACCAATTCCTCCTCAGCCTTGAGCATATCCGATGGATCTCCAGTCATGAGAAGTTTGGTAGGATGAGGCTCCAGGGCTTCAAACAGGTTATCTACCTTTCGGATGTTCATCTTGTTGATGCGTGACTCCTCTTTAACATACTGGTCGTCTGGCATCTCTGTGATAATTTCGTTGCCGGCATATCCCAGCAGGGCATGACCATTCTCTTTGGCATACGCATATAATTCTGGTATCACTTCGTCTGGCAAAAACTGCGAGAAGAGTTTTTCGCCAGTTTTGGCATTCACGATATTGCCGCCATTATAGGAAAGAATGTATCCTCCCTGCTTGTTCAGCTCCAGGCATTCTGCCACCGGTTCGATGCCGTAGGTAGGTCGACCGGAAGCAAGGATGATTACTGCTCCCTTGGCTGATGCCTGAAGGAGAGCTTCACGAGTCTTTGGGGTGACCACCTTCTCGTGGTTTGTCAAGGTGCCATCCAAGTCTAAGGCGATGGCACGGTAAGGAATCTGTTTTGTTTTTTCCATTGTCTTATTTTGCTATTATGCTGCAAAGTTAATATAAAAAACTGACCGCACCAAAGTTTTCTCAAAAGGATTGTCTGTATTGTAACATAAACTTTATGATTTGTGCCAAAATGATGAATTATATACTTTTTCTATCGATTTGAGGACATGATAATCGTTTAAATCCTGTATCTTTGCAATCACAAAAATATAATCATAACTAAACTATACGCAATCGGAAATGAAGAAAAACGTTTTAGCAGTAGCGCTGGCATTGATGGCTGGCATCGGCGCCTATGCCGAAAAGAATACCATCACTTCTCCTGATGGTAAGTTGAATGTCGTGGTGGAAGACCGCGATGGCAAACTCTATTATTCCATCGACTATGCAGGCAAGCGAATGATGGAGGAATCGCAGCTCGGACTCCTTGCCAATGTGGGCGATTTCAGTCAGGGCTTGACCTATCAGAATAAGAAAGAAGCAAAGGTGGAGAAGAGCTATGATCTCCGTACCGCCAAGGTTTCGCATGTAGATTATCATGCCAACCAGCTCAACGTGACTTATCTGAACGGCAAGAAGCAGCCGATGACGGTTACCTTCAACGTGAGCAACAACGATGTGGCTTTCCGTTATACTTTCAATCAGCTGAAGGCTCAGCATCTCATCGTAAACGAAGAGAAGACAGCCTTCAATCTTCCAAAGGTAACCACCACTTACCTCTGTCCACAGTCGGATCCGCTCATCGGTTTTGCCCGAACCAAACCAAGTTATGAGGAGGATTATAAGGTAGATCAGCCTTTAACGGCAAAATCCGGCTATGGTCATGGCTATACTTTCCCATGCCTCTTCAAGGTAGGCGGCGATGGTTGGGTATTGGTCAGCGAGACGGGTACTCACGGCAACTATCCGGGTTGTCATATCAGCGATTACGATGCAGCAAAGGGTTATCAGATAGCCTTCCCGATGGAGAAAGAGGCAGATGGCATAGGTGCTACATCGGGCGCCTTCATCCTTCCGGGGGCCACTCCTTGGCGAACCATCACCGTGGGTTCTGATTTGAAGCCATTGGTAGAGACCACCATTCCATACGATGTAGTGGAGCCAAGATTCGAGGCTTCCCAGAAATACGGAACAGGCAAGTATGCCTGGAGCTGGCTCATCTGGCAGGATGGTTCCTGCAACTATAACGACCAGAAGCAGTTCATCGACCTGGCTGCTACCATGGGATATGAATATGTGCTGGTTGACGCGCTCTGGGATACTCAGATAGGAAGAGACAAGATTGCCGAATTGAGCAAGTATGCGCAGAGCAAGAATGTAAGTCTGATGCTCTGGTATAATTCCAATGGTGTGGCAAACGATGCACCTCAGGGACCTCGTGGCATCATGGATAACATCGTGACCCGCAAAAAGGAGATGGCTTGGATGAAGAGCATCGGCATCAAGGGTATCAAGGTAGATTTCTTTGGTGGCGACAAGCAGCACACCATGCAGCAGTATGAAGACATCCTCAGCGATGCCAACGATTATGGCATTCAGGTTATCTTCCATGGCTGTACTTTGCCAAGAGGTTGGGAGCGCATGTATCCTAACTATGTATCGAGCGAGGCTGTACTGGCTTCAGAGAATGTATTCTTCTCTGATTATCATGCCAAGCAGGAGGCTTTCGAACTCACCATGCATCCATTCTGCCGTAATGCTGTGGGAGCGATGGATTGGGGTGGTACCATCATGAACAAGTATCTCTCCAAGGATAACAAGAGTCGTCATCGCCGTTATACCACCGATGTTTTCGAGATGGCTTCGGCTATCATGAACCAGGCAGCTATCCAGTGCATCGCCATCTATCCGAATAATCTTTCTGAGCTTCCTCAGCATGAGATTGATTTCCTGAAGAGCGTTCCTACTACCTGGGATGAGACGAAGTTCATCGCCGGTTATCCTGGAAAATATGCGGTTGTGGCACGTCGCCATGGTGATAAATGGTATGTGGCAGGTTTGAACGGCACAGACCAGGTGATGAAACTCACCCTGAATCTGCCAATGCTTGCCGGCAAGAGCGTTACCTATTATCATGAAACAGTCAGCAAGGACAAGAAGGCACTCTGGCCAGTATCGCAGATGAAGAACGTGAAGGTGGATAAGAAGGGAAACCTGAAGGTGGAAATGCAGCCTAAGGGTGGATTGATCGTTAAAAAGTAAAAAGGGCTTTTTAAAAGTAAAGAGGTAAAATCCAGAAATAAGGTGAAAGATGGGAGCTTTCGTTACTTTTTAACGATAAGTACCCATCTTTTATTGTTTGATTTACACTATATTCGAAAATTATTATTATCTTTGCACCGCAAAACATATAACAATAATAAATTTTAAACCTATCAACAATGAAGAGATTAGTTTCTGCAGTATTGCTCTCTGTAGCCGTGGCAATGCCTACGATGGCGCAGAAGAATGCAAAGACATTGAGCAATGGCTATCCATTCACTCAAGTACCATTCACCAGTGTGAAGATTTCACAGAATACCTTCTGGGGTGCCCGTCTGAAGGCTGCCCGAGAGGTAACTGTGCCATTGGCTTTCAGCAAGTGTGAGAGCGAGCACCGTTACAAGAACTTCGAGATGGCTGCCTATACTTTGCAGCATCCTAACCACCCGGGCTTGGATACCAAGGTGTGGGATGTGAGCAAGTTCATGGGCTTCTCTTTCGATGATACCGATGTTTATAAGACCATCGAAGGTGCCAGCTACATCCTCCAGACTTATCCAGACAAGAAGTTGAAGGCTTATATCGACAGCGTGCTCGATGTGGTAGGTGCGGCACAGGAGCCAGATGGCTATCTCTATACCGCCCGTACCATCAACCCAAAGCATCCACACGGATGGTCGGGAAATAAGCGTTGGGTCAAGGATGAGGATTTGAGCCACGAGCTTTACAACCTCGGTCACATGGTAGATGCAGCCTGTGCTCACTATCAGGCTACGGGTAGCACCAAGTTTCTGAACATCGCCAAGCGCTATGCCGATTGTGTGGTAAAGGAGGTTGGACCTAAACCAGGACAAGCTACCATCGTTCCTGGTCATCAGATTGCAGAGATGGCTTTGGCTCGTCTCTATACCTTGACCGGTGAGAAGAAATATCTGGATGAGGCTAAGTATCTGCTCGACTATCGTGGCAAGACTCATATCCGCAACCCATATACTCAGAGTCAGGCTCCTATCCTGGAGCAGAAAGAGGCGGTAGGTCATGCGGTGCGTGCCGGCTATATGTATGCCGGTATTGCCGATGTGGCTGCCCTGACCAAGGATTCTGCCTATATGAAGGTGATCGACCGCATTTTCGAAAACATCGTTGGCAAAAAGTATTACCTTACAGGTGGAGTAGGTGCCCGCCATGCCGGTGAAGCTTTCGGTGATAACTATGAGTTGCCAAACATGACTGCCTACAACGAGACCTGTGCAGCCATCTCTATGGTTTACCTCTTCGAACGTATGTTCCTCCTTCACGGCGAGAGCAAGTATATCGACTGCATGGAGCGTACCTTATATAATGGTGTCATCTCGGGTATGAGCATGGATGGTGGCAGATTCTTCTATCCTAACCCATTGTCTAGCGATGGCAAGTATAAGTTTAATGCCGATGGCAACACCACCCGCCAGCCTTGGTTCGGATGTGCCTGCTGCCCGAGTAACTTGTGCCGCTTCATCCCTTCTGTTCCAGGTTATCTCTATGGCGTGAAGGACAACAATATCTATGTGAATCTCTTTGCCGGCAATACATCTACCATCAAGGTAAATGGTAAGGATGTGGTTCTGGAGGAAACTACCGAGTATCCTTGGAACGGCGATATCAAGATTGCTGTGAAGAAGAGCGGTGTAAAGAATGCCAACCTCCTGGTCCGTATTCCTGGATGGGTTCGCAACCAGGTGGTGCCTAGCGATCTTTACAAATATAGCGATGCCGAGAAGCTTGCTTATAGTGTAACCGTGAATGGCAAGGCTGTAGAGGCTGACCTCAATGCCAACAAGGGTTATCTCCCTGTCAAGAACATCAAGAAGGGCGATGTCATCCGCATCCACTTCGATATGCCTGTACGTACTGTGGTTGCTAATGGCAAGGTAGCAGATGATAAGGGTAAGGTTGCCGTAGAGCGTGGTCCATTGGTATATTGTGCTGAGGCTGTGGATAATCAGAATGAACCAGTGCTCCGTGCCGTCATGGCTAAGAAGCCAGCCTTCTCTGTGGTAGAGAACTACAGCATCCAGAACACTGAGACCAAGGGTGCTCCAGCTTTCTCTGTCAAGGCTATCAAGGCTGATGCCCAGATCCTGGAAGAGGGTGCCAATGGTGTATCTGTCAAGAATGATGTGTTGACTCTGATTCCTTACTATGCCTGGAATCATCGTGGCGCCAACCAGATGAATGTCTGGTTCTATCAGGGCTTGTCGTTTATGGATAAGTAATAAATGGTTTTTTTATCAAGAAAGCCTGGCAATGGAGCTTGTCAGGCTTTCTTGTTAATATAGGTTAATCCCATTAAGAAAAACACTTCTTTTCCGTTTATGTTGTAGTTTTGAACAAATAAAACAAAAGAGAGCAAATGACAGAGAATGAATTCATCCATATCGTTCCGCAGTTGCGGCAGATAGCCTTGCAGATCAGTCTAGGTTATGGCGTTGGCAGCGAAGAGGCTGAGGACATCGCACAGGATGCGATGCTCAAGCTCTGGGCCATCAAGGATGATATTCAGTCTGCTGCTCATGCCAAAGGTTCGATGGGTTGCATCGCCAAGCATCTTTGCATCGACTTCTTTCGCAAGCGGAAGATGATTTCGATAGATGCCCAGCCTTTCGATAAGTCGCCTAGCCACTATGCGCCGCCCGATGTGGAAGTGGAAAACTCGGAGAACGAGCTGTGGCTGCAAAAACGCCTCAAGGCTCTGCCCTCCAACCAATATCAGGTGCTTTATCTGCGACAGGTAGAGAAGAAAAGCTTTGAGGAAATAGCGCAAATCGTGGGCATCACCCCTGAATCTGTATCTGTCTTGCTTTCGAGGGCAAGAAAGCAGATGTTGCAGGAAATCAGAAAAAGATGTCGATAGCCCTTATATATAAAATAGGTATAATCAATAAAGGAGGAAACTGGATATGAACGAAAAAGAAAAAGACATACGGCTGTTGCTCGACCGGTTTATGGCTGGTGAGACTTCTCTGGAAGAGGAGGCTCTGCTAGGGGAGTGGTTTCGGCAGCATCCCGATGTGAACGATGACTTGAAGGAATACCAGATGATGTTTGGATATTTCGACGAGGGTATGCCTCTTGACCATGAGGCGGAGGAGCATGTAGAAAATGCTCATCCAAAGGCTAAGGCACGAATGCGCCGCCTATGGTTGTCGCTTAGCATGGCTGCATCCGTCGCCCTGCTGATAGGGTTTGCTATTCTTTGGGTAGGGCGACAAACAGGGCATCAGGATGATTCGAAGATGGCTCAACTCGATGTCAGAACGACTCAGGAGGATGCTGATTCTGCTGTTGTCCACGAGGAAAAATCGACAGATGTCAATGTCCACGAGGAGAAATCGACAGATGCTGATCTCTCCATGCCTGAAAAGATAAAAAAGTCGGGTGATTCCGTATCTCCCAAAACGAGGAAGCACAAGCAGAGGAAATATCGTCAGCATCTGTTTGCTCCTGCTCCTCCAAAGCTTTGGATAGCTCAGAATATTGCTACCGATTCTTTGTTGGCAGAGCCGGAAAAGCTTGCCGATGAGCATCTCCGGGAGATGGAGGCACAGCAGAACGAAATGTTCTTCAAGCTCTATCTCGTTGATGCTCTTCTGACCCAGTCGCTCAATGCCGATGTTGCCAGTGCCTCGTTCGAAAGCGAGGAGAATGTGCATGATGAGGACCATGTGAGTGATGGTCAGGAGGTTTATTAACAAGAAACAATTAAAAAGAAGAAGAATATGAAAACAACTTTTAAATTAGCATTTGTGGCTTGCCTGATGATGCTCTCTTCGGCTTGCCATGCCCAGAAGCCTATACCGGCTATCGACCAGGCTTTTGATAAATTCGTACTGGATTTGGTGCAAGACGACCTCGTTACTTCTTCCACGATGAATACCTACAATATAGGTATGATGAAGGGATTTGAGTTCGCCGTTCCCGGAAAGAAGCAGAAAATGGTGGATACCTTTCATAAGGCTTTGTTGAGCAATAGTCGCCTCGCTTATATCAGTTTTACCAAGAAAGCGGGTTCTGCCAGCATTGAGACGAATCGGGTGGGATATGGTAATAACAATTCCACGACCTACTTGTTTGGTGCTCACAAGGACCGCAACTATAACCTGCAGTATATCCGTGACCGCAAGGATTCTACCATGCGATATGTTTATGCCTTGGTATGGTATCCAGGAAAGAATGATATGGTATTGGGCAGTGTGTATAAGTTCTACTCCAAGGATCCGCAAGCCTATAAAGAGTCATCAACTTATAAGATGAAAGCAGATCAGGGTTTGGATTCTCTTGTTTTTCTGGGCAACATCAGGTATAACAAAAATCTGGCTCGCAGTTATGACTTGGAGATGACTCCTCCAAAGGATGCGGCTGAGTTTATAATGCAACTCAACACGCTCCGTGCTGCCTTTAAGAATGCCAGAGACCAATACCCTTATCTCGTAGATCGGGTAACTCGACGTACCCTCCAGACGGGTGTAGCCAACAAGATAGTCAAGCTCTGTAAGGGGTATGCTAAGTTGCTGAATGCTGACGAGAAGAAATTCTGCGCCACTTCGCTGAATGGGATGAAGAAGGATACAGACGATGATTATCTGCAGAGCCTTCTGGAACTGACTGCCAATTCTTTGAGGAAGTAGCAAGTTCTGGAGATATAAACTGAGGAAAATGTGAAACTCTCTCTCTTAAAATACCGCTTAAAAGCGATATTTGCTCTAAAATTATCTTTTTCTAGACTTAGGTCTTGGTATAATTTCGTAACTTTGTACGCAAAAAGTAAACGATATGACTAAGAAATTGATAATGATAATAGGCTTGGTGCTTTCATCCATGTTGATGAAAGCCCAGGCTTTTTTTGTGCCTTTCCCGAAGGCTGGCGACAAGTATTGGCAGAAGCAGGTGCCTGTGGCGATGCGCAACGACTATATCCGGTTGGGCAATCTCTATCAGAAGAAGCCTTGGAATGCCATCCCTGCTGAAACTTTTGCCGAGTTCCGAACCAATGGTAACCGTACCCGATACGAGGAAGCTAGCTTTGGTATCAGAAAACAGTTTGTCTGTCTGGTGATGGCAGAAATCATGCAGGGCAGGGGGCGTTTTCTGCCTTCCATCCGCAAGGGCTTACATTATTTTATAGAGAAGGAACCATGGTGGGGAATCCCGGCACATTATCCGAAAGACCATCCTGAAAAGGATATCCAGCCGGTGGATCTCTTCAATGCAGAGACGGCAGGCATGCTTGCCTGGACCCTCTATATGCTGGAAGATGAAATCAACAGAAAGGAAAAGGGACTCTGCGATCAGGTGAGAAACGAGATAGATCGCCGATTCCTGCAACCGGTGTTGAACCAGCCGCAGGGCTGGAAGAACAATGCTAACAACTGGAATACTTGGATTACGAGCAACTGGTTGGAAACTGTTTTGATTTGCGAATCAGATGCCAAGCAGCGAGATGCAGCCTTCAAGGGAGTGCAGCAATGTCTGCGAACCTTTCTGAAGGGTTATCCCGATGATGGCGGTTGCGAGGAAGGTGTCAGCTACTGGGACTGTGCCGGAGCCTCGTTCTTCGAGTCGCTCTATTTCATGCAGTTTGCTCCTAAGCAGGCTGTCCTGACATTGAATGAAGCTCAGAAGAAGAAGGTGGAGAATATGGGCAGATTTATCACTACGATGTATATCAACGACCTTACCTTCGTGAATTTCTCGGATGCCCAGGCTAAGAATGTTCCGAACATCAACATCCTCTTCCCATACGGCGAGTATTTCCAGAATGAGCAGATGATGCAGCTGGCGGCTTACGTGGGCAAGAAATACCAATATACCCTCAAGCCTACAACGCTCTTCCTGAAATCGGGCAACTATCCGAAGCTGGGTAGGGAACTGATGCTCCTCTCCATGCTGCCGAAGTATCAGGAAACTGCAGCTGTAGAGCCAAAGACGGAAGATGTCTATTTGGAAAACTCGCAGATTATGGTGGCGAGTAACAAGAACTGGTTTGTGGCTGCAAAAGGTGGTAACAATGCCGAAAGCCATAACCATAATGATATCGGAAACTTTATTGTTTATCACAACAATCAGCCGGTGGTTATCGACCTGGGACGTGATACCTATACCTCGAAGTCGTTCAGCAACCAGCGTTTTGAGCTGATGAACTGCCGTTCGGCTTATCACAATGTGCCGATTATCAACGGATTGGAGCAGAAGGATGGCAGGAGGTATCGTGCCGAGAAAGTGAGCCATCGCTTTGCCGAAGGTGTTTCCTCCTTGTCGTTGAATCTCGAAAAGGCTTATACCGAAGGAGCGCATGTGGAGAAATGGCAGCGTAATATCGCCCTGGACAGAGAATATAACTGGGTGGAAATCACCGAGCAGTATAAGCTCGATTCCCTGCAGATAGAGAAAGATAGATTGAATGGTCAGGTATTCGATAATCAGATTATCCTGATGGCGTATGGCAAGCCGGTGGTTCAGAAGACTGGCAGAATCCTCCTGCAGGGCGGTTTGGTTCGTCTGGAATATGATGCGCAGTATCTTTCGGCATCTGTAGAAAAGGTGCAGATGACGGATGGCATCATGAAGACGCAATGGAAGGATAACATCTATCGCATCATTCTGCGTCTGAACGATAACTATCCGATGGCAAAGGTAAAATATCGCTTCGTGAAATGATTTTTTTTGTGAGAAATAGAAAGGGTCTATATGCCACGATGAACAGGTGGCGTATAGACCCTTGATTATATGGTGATATTCGTAATCTACCTGGCATCAAACCAAAGTCGTCATTTTCAAAAAATCTCGCAGATGAATGTGCTTAATGCCATCAATATTGGTTTGACTGTAAAGCCTATCCATAGAAATCACGTATTTGGGATGACTGTCTTTTATCAATTTCAAATTGCCGAATTCGCGCTCTACCGTTTCCTCAGAAGCCAGCAGATAGGTAACTTGCACATACGCTACACTATCCGCTTTCTCGGCAACAAAATCAATCTCAGCCTTATACATCTGACCAACATATACTTTATAACCCATCCTGCACAAATGGATATATACAGCGTTCTCCATCACCTTTTCTATATCAAAACGCCTGTTGCCACCTATAATATGATTCCTGATTCCCAGGTCTTCGAAATAGAACTTGTCTCCTAACTCGAAAAGTCGCTTGCCATGAATGTCGTATCTGTTGACTCGATCGATAATAAAAGCATTGCTTAAATACTCCAAATACGTGAGAATCATCTTGGCAGACGTTTCGGTGTTCTGGCTCTTCAGAAATTTTACAATACTCGTTGCAGAGAATTGTTTACCGATATTATCGCTCACAAACTTCAGTAGCGTTCGCAGCAATGGTATATTTCTGATGTTTTCTCGCTCTATGATATCACGAAGTACTATCGTATTATACACATTGTCGAGATAATCTTCTACCAAATCAGTATTTTCCAACCCTAAATTGCGCAACTGAGGGAGCCCGCCATACTGCAGATATAGGTTCAAGGAAGCATCATCATCCTTCAGTTCATGGAACGTCAGGAACTCTTCATAGCAGAGTCCTCGAATGCGATAAGCTATATATCTGCCTCTCAAGCGAGTTGCCAGTTCGCCCGACAGCATCTTGGCATTGCTGCCGGTAATCATAATCTGGCAGGTATCATCCGATTGGATACTGAGGAGTGCTTTCTCGAAATCAGAAATTTCCTGCACCTCATCAATAAACAGATAGTTTTCCTTACCCTCAACGATGTTGGCTGCTACATAAGCCTCCAGATCCTGATAGTTGGCTATCATATCAAATGAGGTTTTCTCCTTATCTATATAGATAACGTGATTTTCTTCATTCTCAGCGATGTGATTATAAATTCGCCGCATCACACAACTCTTGCCGACACGCCTCTGGCCCGTCAACGCAATCATCATTCCACGTCCAAACATGCGTTCGATACGACAGGAATACCCTAGTCTTTCTAATATTTTTTGTTTCATACGAGTAAAACTTTCCGCAAAGATACTCTTTTTGTTTCGCATAAGTAACAAAAACGATAGTTTTTTTGTTTTTATTACTTATAATTAACAGGTTTGATATCTTTCAGTTGCTCAGCATACTCCTTCGGGAAGATGCCGAACTCCTTCTTGAAGCATTTGGAGAAATACTTCGGAGTGTTGAAGCCCACCTGGGTTGCCACATCGCTGATCAGAATGTTAGGGTTCGACCGGATGATGCGCTGAGCTTCCTTCAGGCGGATGCTGGTGATGAAGGCAATGACCGTTTGCCCTGTTGTGGCTTTCACCTTATTATATAGGGTGGATTCGCCCATCGCCATATCCTTGGCGAAAGACTCGCGGTTGTAATCGCCATCTGCAAGATGTTGCATCACTACCTCTGTGGCACGAGTGATGAATGCCTGGTCTGGGTTGCTCAAATGTAATGCAGCCTGTGCTTCGTCCTCAGCGCTTGTCTGGAGCGAAATTTCAGCCTGAATCTTTTCTATCATCTTCTTGCGGTTGGCAAGCAGGGCATTGATGCGGACTTCCAGTTCATCAAACTTGAATGGCTTGGTGATATAGGCGTCTGCTCCTACGGCATAAGCCTCGGTCTTGTCCTCTTCCTTGTTCTTGGCGGTGAGCAGGATGATAGGCAGCTGCCAGAAACTCTTGTCAGACTTCAGCTGCTTGGTCAGTTCGATACCATCCATAATTGGCATCATCACGTCGCTCACCACGAGGTCGAGTTTCTCCTTCATGATGATGCTCATTGCCTGCTTTCCGTTCTTTGCCGTAAACACATGATAGTTCTTGCTCAAAACCTGCAGCATCAGGGCGAGCAATTCCTCGTTGTCCTCAACCACCAGAATCTTGCTCGCATTCTTGCGGATGAAGATGCTCTGGCGGACTGGTGTCAGCTTAGGCTTGTCATCGGAAGCAGGTTGGGAATCCTGCTTCGTTTCCTGGCTTGCCTGTCTGATGGCTTCCTGGTTTACAGCATTTGGTTTGTCAGAGTTGTCTATTTCGTCTGGTGCATACGCACTCTTCCTGATAGGCAGGGTAAGGGTGAAGGTAGTGCCTTCGCCTTCCTGGCTTTCACATTGGATATCGCCATGATGCAGTTTCACCAGGTCGTGGGTCAGCGATAGTCCGATACCGGTTCCCGGCATGTTCTGCTTGCGGTAGTCGCCATCGAAGAATCGGGTGTAGAGATGCTGCATCTTCTCCTTCGACATGCCGATGCCATTATCGGCAATGGTGATGACCGCCTGGTCCTTGCCGAGGCTGAGCGATACATCTATCTTGCCTCCCACCTTATTATATTTAATGGCGTTGGAGAGCAGATTGTAGATAATCTTATCCATCTTGTCTGCATCAAACCATGCCGTGCCTTCTGCCTTCGGCTTCTCCAGTGATAGCGTAACCTTCTGATGTTCAGCCATCGGACGGATATTCTCGCAGGCTTCTTCGATGAACGAAATCAGGTTGCCGCGGCTCACGAGCAGATGCAGCTGTCCTGCCTGCGACTTTCTTACTTCCAGGATCTGTCGCAGGAGTCGGGTGGTGCGGTTGATGTTGCTGTCCATCACCAGATAGTCTTCCTCATACTGTGGTGCCACCTCCTTGAGCTTGTAGATGGTGGCAGAGATGACGGTAAGAGGGGTGAGTAGCTCGTGGGTGATATTGGTGAGGATGACTCCCATCTGCAGGCTATTTCTGGTCTTCACCCGCTCCTTATACCATCTGGCAGCAGCAAAGATGCCGCCTATCAGCATCAGAATATAGAACATGAAGGCTATTCGGGAAGCATACCATGGCGGCAGCACCTGGATGGAGATGGTGTATGGCAGTTCCTGCCACTTGCCGTAGCCGTCCGTAGCCTTTACCCGCAGGTGATAGGTTCCGGAAGAAAGGTTCTGGAAAACAGCCTTATGCGTACCTTTGTTGCAGTACTGCCAGTCTTCGTCATAACCTTCCAGCTGGTAGGCATATACGTTTTTCTCTGTATTGCCGTAGGTGAGCAGAGAAAATTCTACAGAGAATTTCTTCACCCTTGCTGGTATCGTGATTTTGCGGGTATAGGCAGGCATTTCTTTCGAAATCTCTTCCTTTTCGATAGAATCGAGTTGAGCGAAAGGCTGGTCATCAATGATGATGTCTGTTATCATCAGTTTCGGTCTTCTATTTCCTTTTAGTTTAGCCTTCATGGACGGCATGAACGAGAAGAAGCTGGTTCGGCTTCCGAAGAAGAGCTCCTTGCCATACTTGCATGCGGTATTTGGCGAGAAGAGAACATCGCCTATGCCGTCTTCGCTGGTAAAGTAGGTGATGTCCTGCGGTTTTTCGCTGTCATTGCCCCAGATGATGTTCACGAGGGCATAGTCGGTGGTGAGCCAGAGATTGCCATTTTCATCTTCCTTGATGGTGAGCACACGGTCGCCCGGCAGATGATATTCATGGTTCTTTGGTTCAAAAAGGTCTTCCACCTTATTATATAGGAAGATTCCGCCACTGTTGGAGATAGCCCAGAGCCTTCCTCTCGAGTCTTCGAGGCAGGCGATGGCATCATCAATGGCAAAGTTATGATGGTCTGGATTATACTGTTTGAATTTCAAAGTCTTCTTGTTCCTGGCGTTGCCCGATATGCGTATGATACCTTCATTATCGGTAGCCAGCCAGATGTTTCCTTGCTTATCTTGCGAGATATGGCGGATGTCGCATGAGGTTAAGTTCTTCTTTCCCTCCTTCATCGTGATCCGATGTCCCTGATTGTTTGGAGTTACTATGCTCAAGCCGTTGCGCTGTCCTATCCACATTACTTTATCTTTCGATTCGAACAAGGTGTTGACGAAATTATCCTGTATGATGGACGGATGCTTTTCGTGCGAAATCTGATAGGCAGGTTTACCCAAAGGCTTGACGATGACGCCATAATTGTTGTTGGCTATCCAGATTTCTCCATTGCTTCTCTGGGCAATATCCGAGATACTTGTGGTAAAGGCTCTGGATGGGATGTTAGAAAATCCCGGAATTTCTTGGTTGAAGAGTGTTTTACCTGTCTTTCGATTGTGCAGGGCTATGCCGTATGGATTCAATCCCAGCCAGAAATTCTCGCCATCGGCAGTGAGTATGGAATATACGTAGTTGATGGTGAGATGAGTATGACTGGTATCGAGATTCCAGAGTTTGAACAGCGAAGGCTGGGTGTTAACCTGCAGAATACCGTTGTTCTGCGTACAGAGCCAGATGTTGCCTTTGCCATCGGTAGCGATGTCGTTGTTGAAGTTGAGAGGGTTGTTGCCGATAGAGGTATATCCTTTCCATTCAGCATTAGGCATATCTTCTTCGAGATAGCACACACCTTCTCGGGTACATGCCCAGAGCGTTTTTGTTACAGGGTCGTGTACTATCTTATAGAAGGTATCAAAATGGTTGGTGCTATACGGGTATTGATGCATTTCCGGCTGTCGCACATTTCCCGTATTGTCCAGACGCACTACGCCATATCCCCAGGTTCCCACCCACAGGTGGTTGTGCTTGTCGAGGAAGAGGGAGTAGGCGGAATTGGTGGTGTTGAGTCGGGGATAGCTGTAGAAGGTGTTGCCTCCACGGCGGAAGCGCATGAGTCCTGCCGACCAGGTACCAATGAGCAGGTCGCCGTTTCTGTCTTCTATGATGGCTTTCACGCTATAGCCGGGCATTTTTTTTCTGCTGCCATTCTCATCAATGAGCCATGCATTCTTATTATTATAGGTATAGAACGTCTCTGTCTTGGAATTGAAGTAGGAAAGTCCGCCATCAGTTCCAATCCATAAAGTTCCATCTTTTGATACGAAGAGGGTATAGATAATGCGCTGAGATTCATCTGGCAGGAAGAAAGTCTTGAACTTTCCAGTGCGTTTGTTCATTCTTACCAGACCGTTGCGAGTTCCCAGCCAGAGATTATCCTGATGATCTTCGGCTATGGAACGGATGGTATTGTTGGGCAGGATGCCTGGCTGGTAAGCATTCGTCTTGTAGGTTTTCACCTGATAGCCATCGTATGATTTCACTCCGGCATTGGTTCCCACCCACATCATGCCTTCCTTGTCGAAGAACATGCAGCTTGCCTCTTCGGTAGGTGCAATGGTGATAGGAGGTAGATAACGGAACGGAAAATCCTGTGCTTTGACCTGGACGACAAAGCATATCAGACAGACAAGGATGTGAAAGATAGTTGTTTTCATGTCTTTTACCTGTTATTTCTAGATTCTTAATTTTTGCTGCAAAGTTATAAATATTTTAGTAAAAAGGGCAAAAATAAGTAGTTTTTAACGATATGTTCCCTATTAATATCGAAATTTTCTCCTTATATTAACAAAAAAGACCGAATTTTGCAGCCAGATAACATACTTTCCTTATACGAGAGAAGTTGAATCTGCAAATAACAGTCGAGAATAAACAAAAAGTATATAACTAACAAATTAGTACAACTAATGGAAAAAGTAAATCTAAACATCACGTCTAGAAGATTGATGGCGTTAGCTGCTATAGCCTCAGGCTTAGCTCTCTCTCCTCAGTCTGTAATGGCTGTTCCTTCTGTACAGATTGTACAGCAGTCAGGTAAGGTACAAGGTACAGTCGTTGATAGCAACGGTGAACCTATTATCGGTGCTACTGTAAAAGTGGGGGGGCAAAAAGGAGGTACAGTTACTGACCTTGATGGTAACTTCTCTTTGAACGCAGCTCCTGGTTCAACTTTAGAAATCTCCTATATTGGTTTTAAAACACAGACCATTAAGGTCGGTAAAGGACCAGTAAAGGTAACGTTACTGGACGATAACCAGACACTCAATGAGGTGGTTGTCGTAGGTTATGGTACGATGCGTAAGAAGGACTTGACAGGTTCTGTTGTACAGATTGATACCAAGAAGCTCGCTGACCAGAACCCTGGTTCTGTTCAGGATCTGCTGCGTGGTACTCCAGGTCTTCAGATCGGTTTTGATTCATCTGCCAAGGGTGCCGGTGCATCTATCCAGTTGCGTGGTCAGAACTCACTCTATACAGAAGGCAATCACAACTCACCATTGATTATTCTCGATGGTATGCAGTTTGCCGGTGAACTTTCAGAGATTAACCCTGATGATATTGCTCAGATTGACGTGCTGAAGGATGCTTCTTCAGCAGCCATCTATGGTGCCAAGGCAGCCAGCGGTGTTATCATCATTTCTACCAAGAAGGGTAAGAGCGGCAAGCCAACCATCAACGTTAGTGCCAACCTGGCTGCCAACACCAAGGCGCAGTATCGCAAGGTGTTCAGTGCATCAGAGTACATGACCTACCGTGAGGACTGGTTCAAGGCTACCACTTATGGTTATGACGAGAATGGCAAGTGGGGATATTATGGCGTAGACAGCAAGATTCCTGCCGGCTATTATGATAATGTAGAGAACGCACAGCGCCTGTATGGTATTACTCAGGACCAGTGGGCAACTATGGGTTCCAAGACTTTGGGTGCTGACGAGAGTCTTCTCTCGCTTTATGCCCGCCGTATGGGCTTCGATGCTGATGCCAGCAACGTGATGAAGAACTTCCTGGCAGGTAAGTCATACGATTGGGAGGATGCTACCTTCCGCACAGGTTTCAACCAGGATTACAATGCCAGCATTTCGGGTGCTACCGACAAGGTGAACTATTATCTGAGCTTCGGCTATCTGAACAATCAGGGTGCCATCCAGGGTGATGACTACCATGCATTCCGTTCTAACATGAAGATCAATGCTCAGATTACCGATTGGCTGGAAGTAGGCGCCAACGTAAACTTCCAGGACCGTTCGGATGAGTCTAGCCCAGTGCCACTGGGAGGTAACTATTGGGATGCCAACCAGTTGCGCGAGTCTCCATATTCTTCCCGTTATGACGAGAATGGCAATGAGGTGCAGTATCCACGTAGCGGCAACCCAACCAATGGTGGTTACAACTATCACTTCGACCAGCAGTATATCGACTTGGAGAAGGGTCAGACCATTCTGAATACCATCTTCAATGCCAAGGTTTCCCTGCCATTCGGTTTCAGCTATTCGTTCAATATTGCTCCACGCTTCAAGTGGCATTACGATCGCTATTTCTTGTCAGCAGAGCTTCCAAACAGCGATCCTGCTACCCGTGGTTCCAACCGCAAATCGGCAAAGAACTTCGATTACTCTCTGAACAACACCCTTACCTGGGATAAGACATTCAACAAGGAGCATCACTTCACCGTGACCCTGGTTCAGGAGGCAGAGGAATTCCGCTATTGGAGCGACAATATCGAGGCTCGCAACATCACTCCTACAGATGTATTGGGCTTCCACTATCTTTCGGGTGCCAACAAGTCTCAGAGTAATTTCTGGGCTAGCGATACCCACTCTACAGCAGCAGCCTACTTGGGCCGTCTGTTCTATGGATACAAGGACCGCTATATGTTCACAGGTACCGTGCGTCGTGACGGTTACTCAGCCTTCGGTTCCAACAATCCTTGGGCCACATTCTGGTCTCTGGGTGGTAGCTGGGTATTCTCAGAGGAGAGCTTCCTGAAGCAGCCATGGCTCGACTATGGCAAGCTGAGAGTATCTTACGGTACCAATGGTAACCGTTCGCTGTCTGATACCTATCTGGCTCTTTCCAACCTGAGTGATGGCGGCAAGATGGCATACTATAAGTATGGTTCTTCAAGTCAGACTATCTTGAATGCGCTTTCTATCAGCCGATTGGCTAATCCTAATCTGGAGTGGGAGAAGACATCAGCCCTCAACATAGGTCTTGATTTCTCCGTTCTCGGTCAGCGCCTCTCAGGTAGCATCGAGTGGTATCATAAGATAACCAAGGATATGATCATGTATCAGCGTCTGCCAAACTTCACCGGTTTCAGCAACATCGCTACCAACCTGGGTGAGATTACCAACTCGGGTATTGAGATTACCTTGAACTCCAAGAACATCGATACTCCAGACTTCAAGTGGAATACAACTGTAGGTTTCTCTTACAACAAGAACCGCATCAAGCACTTGTATTACGACTATGATGAGAATGGAAATGAGCGCAGCGATACCTCTAACGGATGGTTCATCGGCAAGCCTGTGGGCGAAATCTGGAACTACAAGGTAACAGGTATCTGGCAGGCTGACGAGGCAGCTGAGGCTGCCAAGGTAAACCAGAAGCCTGGTGACCCTAAGGTGGCTAACATCTATACAGCCGACGACAAGATCAACGAAGACGGCACCCGCACTCCAGTATATAATGATAATGATAAGGTGTACCTGGGTACAACCAATCCTCCTATCTATTGGAACATGCGAAATGACTTCACCTTCCTGAAGAACTTCACCTTCTCGTTCTCTATGTATTCTTACATGGGTCATAAGAGCTTGAGCGGTAACTATCTGAATGGTGATAACTCGGGTTCTATGTTCACCAATACCTGCAATACATACAAGAAGGAGTACTGGACACCTCAGAACCCTACAAACGAGTATGGCCGTCTGAACGCTGTAGGTCCTACAGGATGTACCGGTGTACAGAAGCTCTACAACCGCAGCTTCGTTCGTCTGGACAACATCACCTTGGGTTATACCATTCCACAGGAGATTACCCGCAAGGCAAGCATCGAAAGAGTGCACCTGACACTGGGTGTGAACAATGTATGCACATTCGACAGCTGGGAGTATGGTGATCCTGAGACAGGTGGTTTCGCAAACCGTCAGTTCCAGTTCGGTATTAATGTAACACTCTAAAAGATTTATCAAAATGAAAAAGAATATCAAGAATATATATAGAGGAGGACTCCTTATCGCTTTGGCAGGTACCATGGTTTCTTGCGGTGATGATTTCTTGAAGCAGGATCCTCTTTCGTTCTATGAGCCAGGTACTACCTATAGTACCGAGGCAGGTCTGCAGGCTGCCATGACACAGTGTGACAAGCAGTTGAAGACTTATATCATCGATAACAACTGGAATAATGTGGGTCTTGCCACCAACTATCTGATGTCGGATGTGGGCATGTATGCCAAGACCGATATGGGTGGCGGTTTCCAGGACAACTTTGATGCCAAGCTGACTCCTACATCCGGTATGGCAGGTGGTGGCGACGGCAACTACATGCAGCGTTTTTGGGATCAGGGATTCAGCATGGTGAAGTATGCCAACTCTGTGCTCTCTTATGTAGACAAGGTGCAGGGCTTGAAGGATGAAATCCGCGATGCCTATAAGGGCCGTGCTTACTTCCATAGAGCTTATGCTTATTACAACCTGACTCTGCAGTTTGGCGATATTCCATTGATTACCAAGTTGCTTACCGTGCCAAAGCAGAACTACAAGTCAACCAGCAAGACTGCCATCTTCCAGATGTTGCAGAAAGACCTGGAGTTTGCCGTAGAGCATGTTCCTGCACAGGCTCAGATGTCTTACGTAGGACAGGTGAACCAGGAGGCTTGCATGCAGTTGCTTATCAAGGTTTATCTCGTGAATGGCGAATATGCCAAGGCTGAGAAGCTTGCCACCGATTTGATTACCGATCATGGCCTGCATCTGATGACCCAGACATTCGGTACCTGGCAGCCATCCGGCTGCGAGACCACCTGGAAGGTGACCCGCAATGTGGTTTGGGATTTGCATCGTACTCCTAATATCTGCAACCCAGAGAATAAGGAGACCATCATGGCCATCATCAACTCTAATGATGAGGACCACCTCAACTACAACGTGATGCGTGCCATGTTTGCTCACTGGAGCAATGGTGTCATCAAGGATCCTCATGGATTGGGAGGCCCTGGACAGTGTATCGCCCGTAATAATAAGAACTATAACGACACATTGGACTGGACACGTGCCATCGGCCGTGGTATCGCCCTGAACCGTACATCATACTTCTACAACAAGACCATCTGGTATCAGGATGGCGAGACCGACTGGCAGGACCTCCGTCACAACCGTGAGGTAGGTAACTGGGTTGAGATGGAAGACTTGAAGTACAACAACAGAAATTCCGACTTCTACGGCAAGCACTATCAGCTCTATGCCACAGAAGACTACGTGAAGGATGGCAAGGTAGTAGTGAAGAAGGGTGACATCCTCTGCGGCGATACCATCCGCAGCTGGTATCCAACCCCTCTCTATCAGCTCTATATCCTGGACGTTACCAACGAGAACAACCTGGGTGCCAACCAGTTCCATGGTGCATCTGGTAAGGGATGTAATGGTGATATGTACCTGTTCCGATTGGCAGATACCTATCTGCTCCGTGCTGAGGCTAAGTTCTATCAGGGCAATGTAACTGGTGCTGCTGAGGATGTGAATGCCATCCGCAAGCGTGCCAATGCCAAGAAGATGTACACCACAGTGACTATCGGCGACATCATGGCAGAGCGTGCCCGTGAGCTCTATATGGAGGAGTTCCGCCAGGCAGAGATGGTTCGTGTATCATGGTGTCTTGCCAAGAGCGGAATGCCTGATGAGTGGGGCAATACCTATAGTCTCGACAACTGGGACAAGCAGGAAGGCACCGACCTGAATGGCGGTAGCTACTGGTTCAAGCGTTGTACTACCTACAATGTCTTCAACCGTCCATGCGGCAAGGGCGTTTCTGGCAACCAGTCTTTCGAGTACAAGATCAACAAGCATAACCTCTTCTGGCCGGTTCCTAATTCTGCCATTACAGCCAACAACAAGGCTAAGCTTCGTCAGAACTTCGGTTACGACGGTTATGATGAAGGCACCCCTATGTTTACTAACTATGAGGATGCTATTGCTGATGAAGATACAGCAAACTAATAGATTTGATTTTCAATCATGTTAAGGAATGGGGATGTAACATATATATGGTTCATCCCCATTTTTATCAAACAATTAACTCTTTATCAGCAAAATGAATAAACTATTCACATTTATCATGTTGTGGATGATGTCTTGCCTTCCAACCCTGGCACAGGCTCCGATGGACGGAGGCGTGTGGAAGGACAATACCGGCAAGCATATCAATGCACACGGTGGCAACATCTTCAACTATAAGGGAACTTATTACTGGTATGGCGAAAGCCGTTCGCAGGATGGCAAGCCTTACAGCTCTCTCGGCGTAAGCTGCTTTACTTCCAAGGATCTCAAGAAATGGACCAACCATGGATTGGTGCTCCCTGTATCTAACGAACCAGGCAGCGACATCGAGGGTGGTTGCATCATCGAGCGCCCTAAGGTTCTCTACAATCAGAAGACCAGGAAGTTTGTGATGTGGTTCCATCTCGAATTGAAGGGGAAGGGATATGGTGCTGCCCGCTATGGTGTAGCAACCAGCGACACTCCTTTCGGACCTTTCAAGTTCGTTCGCTCAGGAAGAGTGAATCCGGGCGTCTATCCTGTAGGATTCGCCAAGCCTGATACTACCGATCTCAAGCATCAGCTCCTCTTCCCAGAACTGAAGAGCTGGTGGACTCCGGAATGGCGCAAGCAGATAGAGCGCGGTATGTTCTGGATGAGAGACTTCGAGGGAGGACAGATGTCTAGAGATATGACCATCTTCATCGACGATGATGGCAAGGCTTACCATATCCTAAAATCCGCAACTATCATTCAATACACGATTAAGGGTAGATTTATGAATC
>OGNN01000205.1_pt1 | contig 46920 bp, 86 predicted proteins | sample 1573461 | NCBI WGS metagenome assembly OGNN01 (sample SAMEA2581998, study PRJEB24529) | metagenome | biome: Human gut stool | place: China | collected 2011
CATGCGAAAGTTCAGTCACTTAGTAATCTTGAAAAAATTATTCCGTTACAAGAGTGAACTCAGCTCCGGAAGCATAGTCCTGACCGGACTGTTCATTCAGTGCACGCAAGCGGACGTAGCGTGCCTTGACTGGCTTTCCGAACATTACCTTCTGCAGCTTGGCGGTCTTCTCGAAACTGCCCTTTGCAACAGGCTCACCCCAATTCTTGTTGTCGTTGCTTACATAGATTTCGTAATCCTTGATGCAACCATTCAGCGAACCGTCCTGACGTGCCAGGTAAGTAAAGCCTTTGATTACCTTCTGCTTACCAGCATCGAAATCTACCCAGTGAGGATACTTCGCCAAGGTAATGGAATACATCGTGTGCCAGATGGTTGAAGGGTCACCATCTACCAGATAAGCAGCATCGCCCTCATCAGGCTCCTGGCTCGAAGCAAAGGCAATCTGCAAACCGGTGTTCTGCTGGTTCTGCTTCATCTGCTGCATGATGTCCTTCACCATCTTTCTGCCCGTAGCTGAAACCTTCACGAGATTTGGAAGCTCTGACTTTACGGCTGGACGAATGATGAATCCGAAGGTGGTTGGAGTGCTGCGAACCTGGTCAGGAGTCAAAGGACCACCCTGTCCGCAACTTGCGCCACCCAGACCGGTAACCTTTGCATCCAGGTGCAGATGGGTTCCGCTGCTCTTTGGCAACTGATAAGGATGAGCTGCCAAGGTCAATTCCTGCTGACTCCAAGGGAGAGCCGAAGCCGACATGGTGCTGTCGGAGATGAACACCACGCCCTGCTGCTGGCTGTTGGTAACGGCGCACCAGCGAACCTCCTCGCGGTTGCCCTGTGCCTGAGGCTTAGGAAGCATAATGCCCTGCTCAGCCACCGGACTGTGGTACCAACCGATAAACTGGCTGGTTTTGCGGTCGTTATAGTTGTTCACCGGTCCACGGCCGTAGTAATCATACTGGTTCAGCTCGCTTGGCAATACCATCGAGTAACCGATGCGAGGCAGGATTACCTTAGAGCGGTTGGCTCCGATGGCGCTCTGCATTTCGATGGAACCGTCCTTGTAGATGGTGTAGATCTGACGGGAAGTGAACTTCAGATCAGCATCTGTCAGGGCGCGCTTGTTCTTCTCGAAATTGTAGCAAGACTCTGGGTCACGGTCGCGGTTGCCATAGTTCACGTCGCAGCCTTCCTTGCCCTGGCTCTCTACGGTAAACTCCAGCTTGTAAGTTCCCTCCTTCTTGTTAGGAGTGCAACTCCAGCTCTTCACCACGTGCTGCAGATCATACAAGCCGTTCTTGAACCATGCGTTGTGGTAGCCGATTCCAGCATCATTGTCAGTAGGCGCACGGTAAGCATCCAGCTGAGGGCCATTGCCATCCTTGATGATTTCCTGGTTGCCGTACTTCAGGCTGTAGATGGCTCCGGTGTTCAGGTCGAAAGCCACCTGGAAGTTCTCGCCCGTGATGTTGGCACGTTTCGCAGCCTTATCCAGCTGATATTTCATCGCCTTTCCGGTCTTGGTAACTGCAGCGATAGAAGGTGCGGCAACATCAGCCCCCTTCACTCTCAGCTGCTCCTCCATCTGCACATAACCCTTCTTTGCCCAAGGCATGTCCTTGCCCAGAAGGAACTGAACAGTTACGAAGTACTCGCTGTTAGCATCCAGACTTGCATAATCGTATGGCAAGGTGTAGATTCCCTTCTCGCGAGGACCCACGATGTTCTTGGCTCCCTGCAATGGCTGGTTCTTCTTCACGCAGACTCCGTCCTTATAGAGCGACCATACTATCTGATAGTTCTTCAGAGGCTCGAAGTAGTTCTTGTTGAAGATTTCAATCTGTCCCTGCTTCATGTCGATTGCCTTGACGCCCACATTCTGGTAAACCTTCTTCACCTCGAAATACTGAGCCTTAGGAGTGAGGTCAGGACGCATGATTCCGTTCATACAGAACATTCCGTCGTTAGGCTTGTTGTCCTTTCCGAAGTCGCCTCCGTAAGCCCAGTAGGTCTTGCCGGTAGCAGGGTCCTGCTTGTCCAGAGCCTGGTCTACCCAGTCCCAGATGGCGCCACCCATGAAGAAGTTGGTGCTCTCGATAGCGTCCCAGTAGTCGATGAGGTTTCCGCAGGCATTTCCCATGGAATGCGCATATTCTGAGATGTGGAACGGATACTTCAGCTTGTACTTGCCCTGAACGGCTCCCTGCACCCATGCGATGGATGGATACTGGTTGGAACCCATGTCCACGATATCGTTGTTGCGCTCATACTGAACCGGGCGACTGGTGTCGTAAGCCTTGATGGCATTGTAGCAGTCCACAAAGGTCTTGCCCGGACCAGCCTCGTTACCAAGACTCCAGATCACCACGGAAGGATGATTGACTGTAGCGTGAACCATCTCCATGTTTCTTGCGATGTGGGCGTTGCGGAACTCAGGAACGTGAGACAGACTCTGCTTGCCATAGTAATACTGATGGCTCTCGATGTTAGCCTCGTCCTCCAGGTAGATTCCGTACTTGTCGCAGAGATAATACCAGTATGGAGCATCAGGATAGTGGCAGTTGCGCACGTGGTTGATGTTGCCACGCTTCATCAGGAATACCTCATGCTCCATCTGTTCACGGCTCACGGTGTGGCCTGCCTTGACATTGTTCTCATGACGGTTCACACCCTTCAGCTTGATAGGCTGACCGTTCAGATAATAGTATCTTCCCGCCAGTCCGAACTCGTCCTTTTCTGCCGGAGTTTCCTTGATTTCCACCTTTCTGAAACCAACGAAGGTAGAGAAAGTCTGCACGGTTCTGCCCTTTCCGTCCTTCAGCTCGCCCACCAGCGTGTAACGATGAGGCGCTTCTGCACTCCAGAGGTTCACCTTGTTGGCAGCATCCAGCGTAGCTTCAAGACTGATTTCTCCCTTGGCGTTCAGCTTGCCTGCGAGCTTAGCCGATGCGGTTACACCGCTGAGCAGGGTGTTCTCGTCAGAATAAAGACGGTTGGCGTAGAGTGAATACAGGATTGTGTAGCCCTTGATAGCCTTCTTCGATAGGTTCTGAAGCTGAGCTGTGATGTGGAGCTTGGCGTTGCTGTAGGTTTCGTCCAGGTCAGGAATTGCCTTGAAGTCTCTCACCTGCACCTGAGGCTTTGCCGTCAGCGCCACGGTACGGAAAATACCTGGCAGTCGGAACATGTCCTGGCTTTCGAGGAAGGAACCGTCAGAATGGCGGTAAACCTCTACTGCCACCGTATTCTCTTTACCCTCCTTATTTAAATAAGGTGTAATATTGAATTCAGCCAGATTTCTTGAGTTCTTCGAGAATCCTACGTATTTGCCGTTGATGTAGAGATAGAAGAAGGAATCCACTCCGTCGAAGTTGAGATAGATTTCCTGTCCCTTCCAGTCGGCAGGCACGGTGAAGGTTCTGCGATAGGAACCCACCTCGTTGCGGTTACGGTAGGTCATCCAGTCTTTTGGCGGTGTACGCATCACTCCACCCTTCCAGTCGTTCATCGGCTGCCAGGAGTGCTGGAAGATGACGCGCTGGTTGGAGTAAAGCGGATCTCCATACTTGTTCTTTCCGTCTCTCTGCAGTCCAGCCATGTTCCAGTTCATCGGCACCTTGATGTCGTCCCATTTCGAAACGTCATAGTCTGTACGGAAAAAGTCCTTTGGCCGTTCATCAGGATTCGGCGCCCAATGGAATTTCCACATTCCGTCGAGTGATTTCCAATAGGAACTGTTTTCCGGCAATACCTTTCTCGCCTCGTCAATATTTCTGAACGAGAAGAACCAGGCATGTGGCTGTAGCTTGTTAACTGCCACGGAATCAGGACTTTGCCATTCCCATCCCGTTGGTGCTTCCTGCTGCTGGTAGAAATATCCACCCAGCACGTCGCCTGCCCAGGCAGGAGAGCAGCACAGTATTCCAGCGAATAGTATTAAATGAGTTCTTTTCATTTGTTGATTTTTGTATTAAGTTTTTCCAAGTTAGAAAGTTTCCCCATCGCCTGTATAAATCATGGCAATACGCCCTGGAAGCTTCATGTTTAGCAATACGCCCTGAAAGGGCAGAAGCCCCTAGCCCAGGGCAACGCCCTGGGTATACGGGCATTCAATAAAAACGCCCTGTAAGGGCAAAAGCTTTTTAAATCGTCTGGCCTTTGAAGCTTTTGCCCTTACAGGGTGACAGGCTTGCGACCATAATTAACCCAGGGCGCTGCCCTGGGCTAGGAGCTTCTGCCCTTTCAGGGCGTGTGGGGGAAAAAAAGCATTATTCTTTTTAATTTTCCCCACGCACCAATGACCATTGGCTCAGGGCGTGTGGGGAAAAATGCGAAAGTTCTATAATCCTTATTTCTTGGCAGCCATTGCCTTCTTGGCAGCAACTACCGCTTTCTTGTACTTGGCTGTTGCGCTCTTCACTGCCTTTGCATTGTTTGCCTTCTTGGCAGCAGCTACGGCGTCGTAGAGCTTCCACAGATTATACTTGGCTGTTGCTGCCTTCTGAGCCTTGGTGTAAGCAGCGGCAGCTGCCTCGGTAGCAGCCTCGTCCTCAGGAGAAGCATACTGGTGCTTGTAACCCTGCACCTTGTTCCAGAAACCACGGGTGAAGTCTGGGAAGGTAACGGGTGCACAGTTGTTGTCCATTGAGATGGCTCCCAACTCTGCCAGTGAGCACCACTCAGCCAGGTCGTAAACGTCCATATCCAATGGCAAACCGTTCTGCAGACAGTAAACCAATCGAGAATCCATGATGAAGTCCATACCGCCGTGACCCATCTGACGGCCCAGCTCACCATACTTCTTCAGGATAGGATGATAATACTTCTTCACCAACGCTTCCTTCTGCTCCTTGTTCATGAATCCGTGAGCATTGAGGTTGTCCATCTGAGGAGCACCTGTACCCTTCAAAGCATCACCAGAGAGAGCAAACTCCTCGGTAGGATACTTGGTAGCATAACCCTTGGTTCCGGTCAGCTTGAACAATCGGTTGTATGGCTGAGGAGTCATCACGTTGTGCTGAATCTCCACTACCTTACCCTTGGCTGTACGCATCAAGGTAGTAGTATGGTCGCCATTGCGGAACTCCTTGCACTCCTTGCCGCTCTTCTTTGAAACCCAGTCCTTGCCGACGAATGATTCCGTATCCATTGCAACCAATGTAGTAAAGCGGTCGCCACGGTGGATGTTCAGACACTGAGCCACAGGACCCAAGCCGTGAGTAGGATAAACATCACCACGGTTCTCCATGTTGTACTTCATGCGCCAGTGCAGATTGTCCTTGTCATTGTCATTAGGATCCTGCCAGTAAGCATTCCAGAAGTCCTCCAGGCAGTGGATGTAAGCACCCTCGGCACGGATGATGTTTCCGAACACTCCGTCCTGCGCCATCGCCAGGGCGTTCATCTCATAATAGTCGTAGCAGCAGTTCTCCAGAATGAAACAATGCTGACGTGTCTTCTCGCTGAGGTCAATCAGGCTCCAGCACTGCTCCAGGTTCATTGCACTAGGCACCTCGATGGCAGTATGCTTGCCGTTCTCCATCGCCATCTTAGCCACTGGGAAATGGTGATTCCAGTCGGCAGCGATGTAAACCAGGTCGATGTCCTTGCGCTTGCACAGCTCCTCGTAGCCCTTGGCTCCGCTGTAGATGTCGGCAGGCTTCAATCCCTCCTTGCGGAGATACTCCTGAGATTTCTCAGCTCTAGCCTCCTCATAATCACAAAGGGCAACGATTTCTACACCAGGAATGTGGCAGAAACGCATCACCGCCCATGGACCACGCATTCCAAGACCCACAAAGCCCACACGTACCGTCTGCAACTTTGGTGCCTTCAAGCCTAATACGTTCTCCTGTCCGGCAGGACGCTCAGGTGTGTCAACTACGATTGTACCCTTGTCCCAATGCCATTTAGTACTTGGTGACAAAGACTGTGCGCCAGCTGTCAGAGAAAATGCAGCCAAAGACGCAATCAAAAAACTCTTAATTTTCATCCCTAAATTCTGCGACACAGTTAGTTAGCAATATTATTATATTAGGTTTCGGAGCATCTGAAAGCCCCAGTTTATCATCTCAGATGTTCCGTCTGTCTTTGTGTCGCATTAAGAGACAAGGCAAAAATCTGAATGACAGTACAAAGTTACAAATAATTTCTGAAACCACAAACTTTTTTTATAGATTTTTTATGAACTAATAGGTGATAAAGCAATTATTTTAAAAATGTAGACGTTTATAAAGCAGACCAACTGGTCGAAGATGGAAGGGCAAAAGCTTTATAAAAAACGAGTTTTTAAGAAATAGTTGAAAAAAAATTTGGTAGTTCCAAGAAAAAGTATTACCTTTGCAGCCGCAAACAAGAAAAAGGACTAAGGAAAATGGTTCCGTAGCTCAGTTGGATTAGAGCAACAGCCTTCTAAGCTGTGGGTCTTGGGTTCGAACCCCAACGGAATCACGGTCAAGACAAGCAATAAATGGTGAAATAATCGAAAAGGTTGTTTCACCATTTTTGTTTATAAACACCTATTTTATAGGTATTTACAGACAAATTACAAGCAATTGCCAGAGATACAGGAATAAATTGTATAGAGTTTGTGAAATTTCACAAGTAAACTCCAAATACTACAAGTAACGTGAAAAATTGCCGCAAAATTGCCGCAATTTCCGCAAAAATGTCGCAAAACATTGTAAATTTAAAGGAAAAATATTATGGCTACAATAACATACGAGCTTGGAAAACCAAAGCAAGACAAGACAAGAAAGGTGTCTATTGTTCTTTCTCATAAGGGACAGAGAAAAAGATTTCCTACCAATATAGTTGTTTCCGACTCAGACTTGTCTAGAGCCGGAAAGATTTCTTCACGTAAGATATTGAAGACTATTGAAGATAAAATGAACGTAATGAAGGATTCACTCTATGACTTAGAGGTTGACTTGCTAGGCAAAGATGTTGATATTGATTGGATATGCGAACATCTGACGGGTAGAGGCAGCAAGACAGAAGATTTGGATTTTTTCAGTTTTACTGAAGCTTGGGTAGAGAAATCTAGCAATAAGGGAAAGAAAAACTACCTAATTATGCTCAATTCCCTTGCACGCTTTAATGGCTGTAGAAAGCTTCCTTTTTCACTCATCGACTACAGATTCCTTAACGGATATAAGAAGTTCCTAGAGGGGCATCCTAGAGCGCAGTCTTTATACTTGGGTAATATGCGGCACATATTTAATGAGGCTATCAAAGAGTACAATACGAATGGTGATGATGTTATTAAAAGCAATCCTTTCGATAAATTCTCTGTTCCGAAGGATATTCCGCAGACGAAGGATAGAGTAATCAGCGAAGAGAACCTTATCAAGGTATTTAATTTCAGAGGTACTAGACGTGCGGGCATGGCAAGGGACTGTTATATTCTCTCTTTTTTTCTGATGGGAATGAATTCGGTTGATATATACGAATGTGTCAGCTATAATAAGGGCGTTCTTGCTTACGACAGAGCCAAGACTAGGGGTAGAAGAAATGATAATGCTCATATAGAAATTGTCGTACCCGACATTATAAAACCTTTGTTCAAGAAATACAAAGGAACATCTAGGGTCTTTGATTTCTATCAGAAGTATAGCAATGCATCCAATTTTAACAAGCATATAAATAAAGGATTGCATTTCATAGCTGACGAACTGGGTATTCCTCGTTTCGATTTCTATTCTGCTCGCCATACCTGGGCATCTATAGCAAGAAACAAATTAGGCATTGACAAGTACACCATTCATGAAGCACTCAACCATGTTTCCCAACTTGACGTTACTGATATTTATATTCAAAAGGATTTCACGAACATAAACAAGGCTAATCAGATGGTTGTGGAATACATTACAGCAATGATACAAAACGAAAAGAAAGGTTGTTGATTATTTTCTATATGACAAGAAGGGGTAGAGCTTTCGCCCTACCCTTTCTTATTATTGTAATAACAACTGCTGTTTTATGCCTAACCTTTTTGCCTCTTTGTTAAAGAATTCTACTTTACGTTTTACTTTTTCTTTAAACTGCTCGAACAATGCAATTAAAGCTTCTCGCTCGGTATCAAAAAGCCCTTCTTCTCTAATTGTATGCTGTTTAGTACGTTCACAATAGTCGGGTTTATATTTGTAATCTATCCACCAACCTGAAGGGTTAAGCTCATTTCCTTCGAACCAAGATACGTTGCAGCATCCCTTTATAATACAGCGTTGTGGGGCTTCAAACCATCCATCAATATACCAAGCAATATCACCATTCTTATATTTTGGAATGGGTCTTTCCCCTTTATTTGTATATTTATATTTTTCCATATTCTCTATTTTTATCACTTATAGAAATCTCTATTATAAATACCCGAAAGCTCTTGCATATCTTCCTCTGTTATGGAGTATTTGTAGTTTAACTGATATTGAATATAATCTTCATACTCCACATCTTTACATGGGAACAGCTTTCCGTTATCAATTCGTTTGAATATTATATTATAATCCGTCCTCACTCCCTTGTTAATAATTGAGAAGTGACTTCCTACAGACTCTCGTTTATCTATTACTTCATACCAAAAAGTTTTACCTTTATGAGACCTATCGTTAATACCCATATAAGCAAAAATTCCTAATATAAAAAGAATAAATAAAAGCTTAAAACAACTGTTATCTTTTTCCATACACTTAACTCTTTACTACTTCCAAATACTTCAACTTTGCGAATCGATATGAGGTGTATATTCCGTCAAGAGTTTTGTTGACTCTAGCCGTAAATCTCATGATGCAGCCTGTATAATCGGGAAAACCTAAGATAATATACTTCTCGCCAACATACCCTGCAACGTATGCACCAATATCTTTACCTTTATAAAGAACAGGCTCTCCACGATACGCATTAAAAAATTCTTTATTTGTCATACGCTTCTTAAACTTGATAATGAAAAATTCTTTATCCAACCATTTGTCGGGGCACATACCCCTCTGAGGCTTGCCGATGGTGATACTCTCAATCTCCTTTTCTACCTTTGGACTATCGTCATGGTAGCCGTTCTTGAAGAGAACGTGAGTGAATGGTACGAACTTCATAGTACCATTATTCAGTTTCTCCTTGATAGTATTGATGTCTATAAGCATTTCAAATGTCTTACCGATATGAAGCTTATCGTACTTATCGAAATCTTTGCATTCCTCATCCTTGATAAGGAGAAGGCGACTCATCCAAAAATCTTTAATTACCCGATACTCTTCATTCTTTTCGCCCGACACTATCATATCGAACCATTCCTTGCTGACTGCGAGGGTAAGAACTTTCTTTTTCATAATTCAAATCTTTAAAGGAAGGCTCGCCACCTGTAAAATCAAGTGTCTAATTCAATATTTACCAAAAGGTGACTCGCCTTCCGAATATTTTTACTACTTTTGCAGTGTCTAATTTTAATATTTATCAATATGAAACCAAAAACAAATGTAGCTATTGTTGTAGCTTGCTCTGTGTCGTTGATCATTAGCATCATCGCACTCTGTCTTTCTGTTCCTCGTAGCCAAGAGTTAGATTTCGACTATCTCGGCTTACTCGTTGGCATTCAGTCTCTCATTGTAACTATCCTAATCGGATGGAATATCTATTGCCTTGTTGACTTAAAGGGGCTAAGAAAAGAACAAGAAGACTTGAAAACAAGTTCCTATATTCAGATACAAAGAACAGCTGCTATGTCTTGTCATGCTGTAAGTGATGTTTATTATCGCTATCTTGTAGGGAATAAACCGAATGGTGACGACTATAATCTCATCTATTATCGACTATCTGAAATATACCATCTATCAATTATTGGTGATTATAAGTTTTGCGAAGCTATAATACAATCATTGCTTGAAATCTTTGTAGAACCTAAAAAGGCAAATTTCAAAGACAGACAAATGGAGGAGCTTTTGCGTCTAGCGGCACGTGTGAAGTGCCAAGAACTTATTCCGAATTTTACAAAATTCATCACTATGCTTGCACAAATGAGTGATAAGGTCAGAGTTTAGAACATCATCGACTATCTTCCAAAAGATATTATCAAGCTCTCTTTCTTGCTCTGGTGATAAGCGTTGAATGCCTAATGCTGATAATTCTTTATCGGTATCGTTGAACTCTTCATCACTTACATGTCGCCAATAACCATTTGTATCTTCTACAAGGTATCCATTCAACCCACAAGGATGTTTGAAACCTTGAACGAAGATACGAATGGTTGGTTTTTCTTGCATTCTCAAATTCGAGCCGACTACTTCTTGTTGCTCTGGCTCTAGTTCTAACTTTGAGATTCTATAGACCACGGGGCAGTCCATAATACTTCTCCGATAAGCCATTGAATCGCTCATAGTTCGGTAGCTTGGGAGAGATTTCAAACTTCATCGTTGTAACATCATATCCTCTATCAGTCATTTCTTTGACAAACTCTTTGGTGAAGACTTTATCGAAGAGATAATGAGCATCTGTTTGGGTCATAAACCCTAGAGGATAATAAGCACCAATGCAGTTCTCTTTCTTATCCCAATATGCCGTTAGCTTATCTTTCTTTTTAAGTCTCATACGCTAATTCATTTTATCTCCAAATAATACGTGTCTTCGATAAGGGAAGAAATAGCAACATTCCCCTGGACACCACCAACTAGGAGCATCCTTCATGCATCTACGACATATTGCTATATTCTTCTCAGCTTTTTTGTTGTCACGTTCAAACTTTCTTCGTTCTCTTCTTGAAAGAGGAGGATAAGGATAAGTTTCTTTCTTAAACACCTTAGCAGCTAAAGCATTCAGTTTTTGAGATATTTTATCTAATATTTTTATCATACACTACTTCTCCTTATCGAATTTATTGCCAATAACCTTAAATCTATTTAATGAATCTTTCTCACTCAGAAGGTATGTTAGTGCAACGCAAAAATCACGACCATTCTTAGCGAGCAAAGAAAATGCGCCATATTTAAACACTACTATTCCGTCAGGACTATCATTGGTGACATTTGAAAGCATGTCACCTTCCCAAACATCATTACCTTTGCAGTCTTTCAGTCCTGTAAACTGGCAGATTGTATCTGAATCAACAGAAAATGCACCGCCACCTTCTATGGGAACAATGATAGCACCATTCTCGTAGGAATGCAGCAAATCTCCGATTGCCCATCCTTTACCATCAAGACGTTTAGCCTTGAACTTGATATTTTCTATTTTCATAAGCTATAAATCTTCTTTTTCAAATTCACTTTTCGGAACTCTGTAAGATGTACTATGCCATTCACACTCATCATCTTTACCTATAGCATATTTGGAAAGCATATCTCTCAATGCTTTATAAGCTAAAGTGTTGTGACGAATCTGAATACGTATAAAGTTCTCATTATCACATATTGTAAGTGGTGATTGATTATTCATATACACCTTGCCTTTCTCACCAAGGTTACTTCCGTTGTAACGTTGGTAGAAATATCCGCTAGCCTTATGCTTGATTCTGTAAGGTTTAACCATAACTATTCATCTTTTACGCCAAACGGAAGCCCATCGGCAAATAACAAATTCTTAAAGCAACTTTCAAATGTCTCATCTTCATATCCACGGAAGTGACAGCCATTAGTAACTAAGCATGTAAATGCACGATGTGTTTGATAATTAGCAAAGTACTTATCTTTAACAACACCAAACGGCTGATGCTTCATCATTTCTTGCCAGCACTCTTCTGCGTCCTTGAAAGGGCGGTACTTTGGCTCTGGCTTTATTCGGTATTCAAAATTACCAAAGATAAACTCATCCATCTTTGCCCAGCCATTAAGTTGAGCATGTGGATTTTTACTACGTATTTCTATATCTTTCCCTTCACCAAACGCCTTAATAAATGACCATAACTCTGCTGCTTTTTTACGATTCATAATCAATCCTCCACTGCTATTTTATATTCCAATTCATCAGCCAAATCACTTATGAGCTTAACTGCTTCTTTCAAAGCATCATACATATTATCTCCTTCTGATATAAGCTCATTAAAAGTGTTCTCCTCAGTCATATCTTCTGGGAAATCATTTGGCTTCCAAGTGAAACTTTTGTTCTTTTTCTCGAACTCTCTAGCCTTTTCTAAAAGTTTTTCTTTTGTCATATCAATCCTCCAACTCTTCGATAGGTCTCCAATGAGTAATCTCACCCAAACGTGTTGTTACAAACTTATGCTTGTCCGTGATGTGCCTATAGCACTCATTCTTGCTGCGATAACATATCCAAGGTTTGCTCCAATCCCCCTTTGCATTTATATCACGCACAAGAACCTCCTCTTCGCAAGGAGGCAACCCATCCTCAACAGATACCCAGTCTGACTTTCCTAACTCTATCAAAGCATCATGCAATAAGCTATTCGCTTTTCTCAAAGGAGCATTATGCTTATCGTTTCCAAACTCCAAGCTATCAACATTGTTGCAGATAACTTCTTGTATCAGCTCTTTAACTTTCTTTTTATCCATAGTTGTCACAAATTAAAATATTCACGTATCTGCTCACCTGTCATGCGATATACCTCAGATATTCGGCAGTCTCTAATTGGGCTATCCCATGCACTGATATATTCATCATTACAACTACCATCGGCAACACGCTCTACGGCTTCTTCTGTTCCTGTCGCAAATCCAACGCTTATAAGTTCCTTTTCCTCGTCACTAAGCCCTTTTCCTTCCAAAGCAATATTTAGAGCGATTTGCAACTCGTCATGAGCCTTGTCTGAATAGCCTATAGCCTTATCAATGTGACTATTGATTGATTTCTCTTTTTTATTCATAATTACTTACTTAAATTGCTTCTTATTCATCCTCCAACTCTTTAAGTGCATCATGCAAATTGATAATCGCTTTTTCAAGTTCTTTCTGTCTGCCTTCTATTACCTTTGTTTTTTCATCAAAGATAGAAGAACACGCATATACAGAAGCTACTTGCATTGTAGCATATTGTATTTTCTCGATAGCTTTTTCTTTGCTCATTGCTTATCTTCCTTTGTGTTACACGTTGCTTGGTCTCCTTCATAGTAAGGAGTGCCGACTTTAGGTAATATCTGAGTGTTCCTATTACAGAAACATTGCATTACCCAAGGTGCGTTTACCTTTCCACATCTAGGGCATATCCATCCTTCTTGTGCCATATTCTATTCTTTTTACCCTCTCCTGTAAAATGGAGAGGCTGTTAGTTAATCTTTTTTCGGCTTAATACCCCATGCAAGGCATCCAAATCTAATGTCTGTATCAATGTTTGAGCCATCAAAAACTCTCTCTTCTCCACCAATAGACGTTAGGGTAATACCTATAGGCAATGAAGGGTAGAGATATAGCGGAACCAAACGAAGTCCTAGAGTATTTTTCTCGTTGGCAACCTTCTTATCAAATTCCTCCTTTGTAAGGTGTCCCTTGTCTAATGCAGATTGTAAACAAGAAATTTCTTCCTCAATATCTTCTTCGGATTGCCAACTTCCAAAATGCAAAGCCTTACACTGACTTTCCGTAAGAGCATTCCAATCAATATCTTTCTTAAACTGTTCTTGAACTTTTTGCCAAGCATCATTGAGACTTTCCTTTTTAAATTCTTCGTCCCACTTTTTATATACTTGGGTACACGCAATTTGATTTGCGAGCCATTTCAAAGTATTATTAACTTTTTCTTCTAATGAAATTTGTTCCATATTATTTATATTTAATCCCATAAGGGTGGTTAGTTACTCTGTTACTTTCTTTATGCTTTCTGAAAATGTTTTGAGCCACTGAGTATCCTTTTCGGCAGCAACTACAGATTTATTATACTGCTCCAAATTATACTTCATAGACTCTATTAAATCCGTGCGATTAGATTGTTTTTGAATCCACTCATCTTTAGGGATGATATTCTCCACATAAACATGGCGGCAATCAAAATCTAAACTATCAATTAATTGACTTTCCATAAAGTCCTTAACACCCTCGTATTCTTTGGATGGTGGAGTCCATCTTCTAACTTTGGATAGCATTGCATTGTATCTGTTTTTGAGAGCTTCATTCTCTTTCAATCTATCCTCATTTCCCTTGATTACATCATTAACATAAGAAAGATACTCAGCTTCAAGTTCTTCCTTTGTCTTAGGGGATGCAAGATGCTTCTCGTACTCTGCTTTCGCCTCTTCATATTTCTTTTTGTAATAATCACTTGGACATATCTTGTCTGGAATTTCGTATCTACTAAGGTTAGGATATTTTCCTTCAAATCTTAGGTAGATACCGAAGTTACGCAAGCAACTATTTGCAAATTGCTCAAATGTTATATCTTTACCATCATATATTGGTGCTGTAAATCCTGTTGGCATATTTCTATCTATTTATATCCTTGCGGATGGTTAGTTACTTTGGTGTCTTCGTTGTGTATTTATCAGATGAAATGTGCAGAAACACATAATCGCCATCACTGGTAGTCTCGTTAATATCACAAGAAACACCTTCTGCTTTGTCAAATACAAGCATTTCACAATCTTTGCCTACGAAGCTGATGTAAGACTGCAAATGCCCTATCAACTCACTTGCTTTCATATTACTATCTGTTAATATCTTTTCTTTAATCTTACGCAATAATCAATAGCTTTGATTGCTAACCAAATAGCATGCTTCTGCTTATCGTCAATAAGATTTTTTCTAATCTCAAATAGCGTCTTCTTTGCTTCTGTTGCATTCATACTTTTCGTTATTTTTATTGCCCGAAGGCAGTTAAACATTTAACAATACTCTTTTGAGCTTTATTCGCAAATTTTCTTTTAGCTTTTTAGCTTCACTCCAAGGTGTATATGTTGTAGTATAAAAATTATAACTACGTTCATCTACACAATGTAAGCCTGTTATGAGTAATTCTAACTCTTCGTCAGATAATACAATATGCTTTGCCATCCTACACCTCCATTTCTGAGTTAAGTCCTAGCCCAAATAGAAGGTGCTGGAGTTGATGAACATACTTAATGTATGCAATTTGTTTACATACATTATTGTCAGTAAACGGATATACATCAAACTCATCACCGATACCTTTTTCTATGTAGATAGGAAAATATCCATATTCTTCAATATCGGGCTTTGTATATACCCAATGTCTATTACTTACTCCTCTGCTCATCGCTTCTTTCTCAAACCCATTCTTCTCTAGAATCTCTGTAGTAAGAGGAACACCAGATAACTCTGCTCGGTTTACTGGATGTCTTATATAAGATAACTCATAGTTATTTAACCCAAGTGTATCTATAATTGTATGTATTCTGTTTTTATACATAACAATATCATTAACTATATATTTCTGTGCCATACGCTTTAATCTTTACAATTAATTAAATCCTCATACTCTCCTATTGTGATTTCTTCGAAGTCTGGATTTTGCTTTTCAGCTCGGATGCTGTCATCAAAGTAAGCGAAAATGCGGTCTTTGTGACGGAGGAGCTGGGTAATAGAGAAACAGCGAGCTTGAGTGACTTCTATATTCAGTTCCTTCATTACATTGAAATGGTTAGCAACTGATTTATAGGAGAGAAGAACGGAGGCTATTGTCTTGCCTTGCTTATATCGCTTATTAGGTGCTACGGCTACATAGTAACCGTCCTCCAATTTTACACCGTCTATCTTCTTCCACACCTTCTTATCTAGCGTATCGTAACGCTCAGAAAGAACCCATATAGCAGTAATCTCGTACTCTCTTGTGAAAGTTCTGTTAGGCTGATAGCCCTGATATTTTTCAAACTCAAAGCCAACGGCTTCTTCTACTCTTTTCATGTAGGCTTGACGCTCTTTTTCTTCTGCATCGAGAATACTCTTAATGTATTTATAAGCCTTTGTCTCTTGTTTTGCTTCGTACAACATACGCTTTACTTTTCTAAAGATGTATATATTCATTTACTTCACCCAAAACCTGTGTTAACAGGTTCTTTAGAATCTTCAATTCATCATTAGTATATGTAGCTACAGGATAACCATCAAGGGTTATATCACCACAACTAAGACTTATCTTTAACAAGTGTTTATTTTCTTTCATTTTTCTTTTTTGCTTCTTAACTTCTTTGAATATTACATGTTTTCCGTCAGAACGTTCTTCGGGTTCACACTGAAATCCATCACCCCAACCATTATAGGTCGGGTTATAACATGTATCATCATGGCCGAAGAAACAACCATCGCAACCATTCAGCTCAACAGCTTCAAGAATGGCTCTTTCTCCAACTTTAAGTTCTTCCATATCAAAATGCAATTCTATAGTCCTTACCTCTCAAACTTGGTCTCTTGTCAAGAATGAACTTATCTAACTCCTCAAGGTCAATCGGGAAGAGTGGACTGTACTCGTATTTGAGAGTACAGATGAATCTTCCGTCGAGCATAACATCAAAGATAAATGTTTTCATTGTTCACCTCCTTCCTGCTTTGGCAATATATCAGATAAATAAGCCCATTTGAAGATTTGGCATCTGCTAATCGAATGTCTCCAAGATTCCTCATTCCAAAGAATGGATTCTTTAAATTGTAGATAAGCATCGTTATCAAAACCAAGGGTAATAATATCGCTCTTGCTCTTATCTGGCTCTTCTGTATTTGGATGCCATAAATTCTTCAAAAACTCATTGATAGCCCACTTAGCACCATCTTTAAACAACTCAGCGCCAAATTCTTGGCAGAAGTGATGCTGCCCATCAACCTCTGTGTCTTCATCATAAGACATCATAGGCAAATCTTGCTCATACAAGTCTGCTGCTCCTCTTGCGGCTTCATCTATTTTCTTATCATCTAAAACCATTTTATTAAGCTTCATAACCATTATTACGTAGTTCATCAATTAAAATCTTAACATCTTCTATAGATTCTCTTGCGAGAGTTCGTAGATGAGTTCTGCGAACTGCTTCAGGGCAAGCGCATCTATTATCATGTTCATAATCTTCCCCTCGTTGTTTTACTTTATCTCTAAACAACTCGGCAGATTTCTCATACAAAAAATCTAATTCTATTTCAGATAATTTCATAATCAAACCTCCTCTTTAAATTCGGACTAACACTACAAGCCTTTATTTCGATTATCGAAAACATGCTCACAAAAAATCTTCTTAAGTACTTTCATATACCTAATCTTTTATATCTTTAATATAACACCACTTTGTGATGTTGTTTCTCTTTACATAATCTTTCCAATAAACAAAAGAGTAAAGATAATCAGCTTCGTACTTAAGACCTCCATCGTCTCCATCATACCATTCTGTAAGAATCCATTCTTCATAGTTTGGAGCTTCTTTTGCAGAGTACCATTTAGTCATTGTTCGCCTCCTTCCTTTGGAAGTAAATCATCAACATAAAGCCAATATTCATTGTTACTAATTACATTCTTCCAACTCATATTGTCCTTATCATAAAGTACCATTCTAATCTGATGATTATATTGTAATATATATAAAGCAGCAAATCCGTAATGATTAAATTCTTTCGGTATCTTATTAGCAGGATGCCATAAGTCCTTAAGGAACTCTTCCTTAGTTAATCTCTTTTCCATTTTTTAGTCTCCTTCACATAAAGTTTCGTTAACCTCGTCATTGTATGTATGAGTAACCGGATTGTACTCGGAATGGGTTGCATATACCCTACCTTTCCGGTTAGTGAAATAGATAGCATTTCCTTGGTCATAAAACCTGTACACTGTTATACTATCAACAACAAACAATTTATCGACCTTGAATTTGTCAACAGAATCCGAGATTTGGACTCTTGTACCCTTACCTTTGCAACCTACTAAAATGGCGGCAACGGAAATTATCATAATTACCTTTTTCATATCAACTTCTTTTCTTCTTGAAGAATACGTCATTCATCGTACCCTAATATACTAAAGAACTCATCCATTTTTGGATTTAGATTGTTTGCCATTAACATATATGCCGGAACGGAGCGACCGATGTTGCACTCTAACTTCAATGCATGTATCATTACTGAAGCTTGATGGCTTGAAATCTTAACCCTATCCAATCTGGAAAGTATTTCGCTCTGCGAATCTGCATTACGAAACACTTTCTTGATAAGACTTTCTATGTACTTACGCTGCTTGTCCGTCATTGCTCTTATTGTGCTCAAGAGACTCAACCAAAGCCTTCAGACCATTGAAAGTAGCATCCACCAACTCCTTGCTATCGGAAGCATCAAAATACCAATTTCCAATAATCTTGCTATTATTTTCGGCAAACATCGTAATACTCGTATGAGTATTTGAAGACGACATCTGGATAGACTCCTTTGTTCTACCCATGAGGTTGGCAATCTTTACCAATACCTCTACATAAGCATTATTCTTTTCCACTTTCTTCTTACAGTTTTTACGGTGTGTCTCACCTTTTTAATTAGTAACCTTTGTTTCTTAATTACAATGCAAAGATACAAAGAATATTTGAAATATGCAAGTTGTTTAATGTATTTCTTTTATCATTTAACACTCTATAATAATACAAACAAATAATTTGCTGACGTTAACACAAAAATCCCCACCACTACATTATTATATATAGTGATGGGGCAAACATTTAAAACAAAATAGCATTATGGATTTCTACGATTACTATCAAACTAAATCGTCCACATAAGCCCATTTATAGATGTCGTTTGATTTCGTGAACCTATTCCACCATTCCTTGCCTAAGAAATTCAGATGCTTGAAACGCTTGCGAACCTTGGTCAGACCGACAATGCGTCTGTTATACTCAGGCAGCTCTTCAACAGAATGCCAAGCACCTTCTTTTTGATATTTCATTCCCAACTCCAAGGCTTGCTTGGCTATCTGCCTTGCACCTTGACTAAAGTCTATCTTATCAATCAACAATTCTAAGTCCATAATCAAATAACTTTTATGTTAACTTTGTCTTCAAAAAACGCTTCTAGCACTTCCTTGACTTTTGCATCCGCTTCATCCAAGTCCGTACACTTGATAATCTGAACATCATAGCCTATAGGGTTACGCAATTCATAACTACCTTCAACCTTAACCAACCGGATGAAAATATCTCCACCTTTGAAGCGGTACGAATATCCTCCTGTTGCCTCGTTCCATTGTCTAACTATGTTCCTCACCGCCATAATATCTTTGTGCTTTTTCCAATGCAACACTAGCACCCTCTATGTAGGCAGAAACAATAGCGTTTCGGTATAGTTCTGCATATTCCCTTTCCGCACCCACCAAGCCTTCTGCTCCTTTCAAAGTCTTTAGGGTAAACTTGTAAGCTTTCTCTACTATCCATCTAGGAACACCTTTTGAAATCAAATCCTTACAAAACTCGTTCATAATCAGTACTTTTTAAAATTAGTGGATGACAAGGGATTTAAACCCTTGTTGGTGTCAACACCTCCTCAGTGACCTGGTACACGGAATATTTAATCAGAAAATCCGCTCCAAGTTTGCGAGGGTCGCATTGCTTTCAGTTGCCAATGCCACTCATCCGTTTGTCAGCGACAGATGCGAATTTGAAGACTTTGCACCATTTCCAACCTTGCCCAGGGGTTTCTGCCGCTGACTAATAGGCATTTGCCAATGGTTGTCGGCAAATTTTAAGTGTTCACATCTTACGATGCGGTATTAACTATCTCCCCTGCCCAAGGGAACAACCATTAGCGATAGGCTATTTGTAGTTATGAAACATTCAAATAAAGCCGTGCGACTCCTAGTTTATCATCATGCCCCCACGAAAGGCATCACACGGCTTTGACACGTGGGTATTTGGTAGCTTATGGCAATCCTACCTCGTCTTTCTTATATCATTCCGCTGCCATCCTACCGCCCAATCTACCGGAGCTGCATTACAGCAGTGAAAAGATGTATTCACATTATACAAGGCAGCTCTGAACTCATCCAATTCTTCTGCCGAGAACGGACAATCCTTGTTTACTCGCCTTTTCATAATTTCACTACCTTATAGCCAAGCCGACTTGCAAGATCAAGGAATGCATTAAAGTCTTCCTGTGCAAGTTCTGTTCCTGATACTACTCCATTCTCCAACGTGAAGTAACGCTTTGTATTGTAAAGCACATCTTCTAAGCAATAAGTTTCTTTCATCCTAATTCTAATCAATAGTAAACAACCTTTCGACTGGTCTCTTTGTGATATTCGGGTTAAGAGAGTTTGTTACTTCCTTTTCCCAAACACATCTGAACTCCTGTGGCATCTGATACTCGCTGATAAAGACCTTATGTCCTCTTCTAGCCATTTCCATGCACCAAATATAGAATCTTTCGTAATCGAAATTCTTTGATACATCATACTTTTTCGTAGCTTTGTAAGGTATATCGCAATATACTATACTCTTATCCGGTATCACAAGTTCATCATAGCTACCACTATAGAACTCAACACCTTTGATGAGAGGCACATCACGCATTGTGTTTTCTATCTGTTCCCTTATGTAATCTCTTGCCTTTCCGTTCTTGCCGACAACATTATGCCCGCTATAGCCACCATCAAAGAAGCGACCATTAAAGCTCGCCATAAAGCCAATTAGTCCGACACCTGCCTCTGTGAAGAAATTATTCTTTCCGTGATAGCAGTCTCGTGCAAAGTTATACAACGTCTTACTAATATGATTGAAGACAAATCCATCATTCTGAAGATGCTTCCACATTTCGATAAGATACCTATTCTTATCGTTGGCAATCCTTCGATACGTGTTCGGAACATTCTCTATAACGCTACAGCCGCCACAGAAAGCATCTACAAACGTATCATGCTCTTTGTCCAGCATAATCGGCAATATTTCATGCACGATTCTAGCCTTACTACCCATATATTTCATCCTATCAACTTCTTTATCATTTTAACACCTCGCTTGCCAAACTTTCGCTCAACAACCTCATTATAACTCACTCCATCAATGGAACACTCATCCGGATAGCACTCTTCAAGCCAATCTGTGAACTTCAGCAAATTGAAGACCAACTCTTTTCTTGCTAAAAGAAACCGCATATCAACGAACTTTCCAAAGCTTACTCCGAAGATTTTCTGAAATTCATTACCTATAGGCAAAAAATCGCTTGACTCTATCTTCATTAGCTAACTTTCTTGGTTGTTGTTCTCTCCAAAGGAAAGTCACTCTTCATAAAGTCATTAATCCCTATGTAAGCCCTTTGCGAACTCTTTTCTTCGTCTGTCAAATCCTCTGTAGCATTAATAGAAGCCTCGTTCAAGGTCTGTTCATTAAATACACCTTTTCTTACTTTGTCGAAATAAGAAAGAATTTCTTTAGTCATCAAATGGTCTGCCAGTCTCTCGAAATCCTTATCCATCACTAACGCCATGAAGTCATAGGAGTTTTCAAAAGCAAGTATTGGGGCAAAATCCTTGAACGCTTGCATTAAGTTAACGTGCAATTCTTCAAACAGCTTACGGATGATATTCTCATAAGTTCCCAGACAAAGGTTGGTGAGATTATAAAGGATGATTGCATTCGCATAGACTCCCGATTTTTCACCAATTCCTAAGTTCTGTAACCTCACCGCAATCTTATCTCGCAACTTATACAAGTCTCCACTAATCTTGTCATAAAACGTCATTGCGAATTCGTTATTGAAATCTGCATTAGGAACATAAGCGTCATAATACTTAACCACCTTGCGAAGGTTCTTCTTACAGTCAACCCACTTCTTCTTAACTTCAAACCTAACGCATTTCTTCTTCAGAATACTCTTTTCGATTTTCTGAATGAAACACTCTGCCAATACCATTTCAACATAGACATATTGCTGAAGATAAGCCCTTGTAACGACCAAAACCTTATTTACTTCGTTTTCCGTCATTCCGTGGGGCACGCTGATTATTGTCTTCTTGCCACCGACATCCAATAGGACTCTTCTGAAACAATTAACACTAGGCATGATGTTTTCTGTTTGAATATTCAACAACCTTATTATAGCACGCCGTTCTCACCAAATTCTCGACCCGATACAATTCAGAAACCTCATGAATATCATTCATATCGACTGATGGGCAGCAAATCTGATAAATATACTTTGTTCTGACAATGAAACCAAACAACTTGATTTGTTCTCTGAGAACCCGACCGGACACCACCTTATCAAGTTTTTTCTTGCCTTTAAAGAGATTCAAACTCTCCTCTCTACGATATACAATATCGGTCTTAACCGAAAAGATCTTTCCGAGCATAACTATTCCTCCAAATTCCTAAGCGTTTCCAGACTCTCATCATTATCAACATCATAGCCGATATGATATTCGTTACCAATTCTTGCACCAATGTATACCTCTTCGGCATCCAAGATATAACGGGACATCTGTTCCCGAACCTTTATCTGCTCATTATCCAAGCCTAGCACATTAAAGCACTCTTCTTGCACAGACTTACAAGGTTTCGTTCCCATATATGAAACATAAGCCAGCTTTCCGTCCTGATGCAATGGCTTCCACTTCTCCCACCAATGGTTGCGGTACTCCAAGATACCTCTTTCTACTCCATCGGCACAAACATGTTTAACTATTCGTATTTTCATTATCAACCTTTTTTAAAACAACTTTTACAGTCTTTCCTTGACACTTGAACACACGAGACTTAATCTTGTATGTAAGATTGTTTATTACAACATAATCTCCTACACAAGGCATGAAATAGAAATCGTAATTTTTCCAAATGATATTGCCTTCGTACTCGAATTCAACCATTTTTATGTTATTTATTCCTATATTTATCAAACATTATTGAATTAATCTCAGACCAAAAAGTTACAATTACATCCTTGTAATCAACATCATTTTCTTGTGCTATAAAATTTCCAGCACAGATAAAATCAAAATAGCCTTCATCCGTCTCTTGTGTGCCTGTACATGTTCGTGTTATGCCATGCTTGACATACTTAGCCACAAAATAATAGTATTTCTTCATCGCAATAACTCCCTAATAAATTCGTTACGCATCGGCTCAACGATGCTTGTGTACAAACTCTGCTTATCTTCCGGAATATCATCCGGTGTAATAGCAAACATCAACAAATAAGACATCGGAATCTCCAATACCTTGCATATTGCATCAATCTTACTCTTGCGTGGAAACGTTCTTCCGGTCTCCATAAACAACATGTTTGTCTCGCTACAACCGATAGCCTTACTCAGTTGTCGTTGGGTCAAGCCCTTGCTTACCCTAATTGTCTTAATCGCCTTTCCTAAATCCATTTAACCTCCTATTTTAATTTTTCAAATCTATTCTTAATTGCAATCATGGCATCCTTGACCCCATCCTTGTATCCAACAGAATATAAGGTACAATCCTCTTCGCTCGGTTTCTCGGACTTGGATTTCAGAAATTCTTCTATCTCACAGAAACCATGCTCCAAGAATCTGAGAAACATAGCGTTCTTCGAGATAGCTGGTCGTAGGGTATCTTTAACCCAATCCCAGCCATCACCATAACCTAACGTGAAATTTGAATTGCCACAATATTTCACTTTCGGCTCATCAAGCCATTGTTTTAAAATTTCTTTCTTTGTCATTATTCCCAGTTTTTGAGGTGTGTCTCACCATTTTAATTAATAACATTTGTTTCTTAATCACGATGCAAAGATACAAAGAATTATTGTAATATGCAAATATTTTAATGTGTTTCTTTATTGTATTAATATTATTTAATTTTTTAATATAGTTTCTACCATTTATTTCACAGTTTTTACATTTTTCACTTTCTCAAATACTTATGCTACAAATTACCTTTATCCTTAATTTCATCTTACTATGTTCTTTAACGTGTGCCTCACGCTTTGTAATTTTTGCATCTTGCAGCGATTTCTGTCAGTCGCTTCCCCTTTACTTCCACTGTGCTACCTTTCTTGCATTTCAAAACATTTCCTGTGCTTGTATTTTGTATTTCCAGGAAATGGACGCAACAAAAACAACTTCTAAAATTCTTATCCATTTGACATTTCCTTTTTAAGTTTCTTTCTTTGAGCCAAAAACATAACAATCTCCTCGAAATCATCGCAATTCAAGAGCATTTGTCCAACCTGCCATTCCGCTGCTTTCTGCTTGGCATCCTCCATGCCCTTTGCTAAGAATGTAATTTTCTTGTCTTGGCTTCGATTTTCTACAGTAACTTCAAGTGTACCATATTCAAGTTCGGTAGTCTTCATACTAAGACCTTAATCAAATATCCTCAACAAATGATTAAAAAGATTACTTCTTTCCATGTTTTAACCTTTCATTTTCTTGTTTCAACAAGTCCTCAAACTCCTTGCGCTTTGCTCGCATATTCTCGAACCATTTACTTGGTGTTATAGGACACCCCATAAGCCAATGGTCGAAGTTTGGAATAGGCAAATTGAACTCACTAGCTTCAATAGTATAATCGTACCACTTCAACAACTCTTCTTCGGGAGCTTCCTTGTCAATATCTGTTACAATAGTAGCCATATCGAAAGTCAAATCACCACAATTAGCAATTCCACCTGGTTCGTCACCTATCCAATATGTCTCCGGATTATCCAATCCGTAAAACTCATGCTTCTCACAGAATACCTTCAAATAAGCATTACAGGCATCCGTATAGCATCTTTTCAATTCTTCCTTATTCATATCACATATCCTTAAAAAATTTCTTCACCTCGTTCTTCTCCACCTTTGGATGGGAGCACGTCACAACTTGCGTACTTGGGTCATGTCTTACCTGCCATTCGCAAGCATTACACCCCAAATCACCAACTTTATTAATTGCATTGGTGTATCTGCCTTTCTCACCATAGGGGCAATCGGTAACGAAATCCTTTCGTCCCCAGATGTACTCATCTATCTTGTATGAGATAGCATTTGCTTTCTTCTTTTTCTCGTTATTATTTAAAAACATCATTTCATTAAAACATTTAAAATAAACATAGCTGACCATCATCAGCGACCTTAACTTTGTTCTCAGGAAACCAAAGCTCCTCGAATATCCTCTCCATGCAAGCTACAACAATCGAATTTCCAGCAGCCTTTTGAAGACTTGACTTCGGCACTCCACTTTCAAGCATCTTGTCTATGTATTCTTCGTCAACGTCCATCAAACGGAAGAGTTCTCTCGGAGTCAAACGCCTAATGCACAACCTTGTCTCTCCAAGCACAACCAAGGAGTCCTTGCTCGCAGATGTAATGGTATTGGCTATATTCTTTCCAAGCTCGACCTTTGGACTATGCTTTTCGCCTTTTATCCACTTCCCTTCAGAACGAGTCCTTATAGCTGCACCCATAGGCTCTTTCCATTCATTTGGTACAAATTTCTCTTTACATAGCAGAGCATCGCTCATAAAGTACTTTTCGTCCACATTTTCCTCCAAGACATCAACCAAGTGTTTCTCTAGCTTTGTCTTTCTCGGAAAATGATAATCTATCTTATCACCATCGTTTCGTATAGAGAGCATGAAGATACGCTTTCTGTTCTGAGGAACACCGCAGTCGGCTGCATTTACCACCTTAGCATAGTTAACATATCCGTAGGATTCCAACTCCTTGCGCCACTTATTAAAGAACCCAATGAACTTTGTTTGAACCAAAGCCTCTACATTCTCCATCAAGAGGTATTTCGGTCTCTTGGTAATAATGGCGTTTCTTGTGAACCAAAGGATAGAGGAACGTGTATTGCTTCCCTCCTCTATTCCTTTCTGTTTTCCGGCTTGCGAAACAGACTGGCAGGGTGTTGAATATGTCAGCAAGTCAAAATCAGCAACCTTGCTCCAATCTATCTTGGTCATATCACCAAAGTTCTTGCCGGACAGACTAGGAAAACAAGCGTTATGCAAGGTTATTGCGTTTGGCTCTATCTCGGACCATCCGATACAGTCGTAATCAAAATCAGAATGTTTCTTCTTCAGTCGTTCCATAGCCATCAGTTGAGAATCATATCCGGCACATAGTTCAAATGTTCGTATCTTCATTTCTTTTAAGTCTCTCCTCATGGATTTTCATATTCCTCTCGTATTCTTTACGACCTGACTCCTTTCTATCTGAACGAATGATAGAATTTTGAATTTTTGTCATTGCCTTTATGATAGTGTTTTGAACTTTTTCTAAAACAAACGCTTTTTTATCTTCTTCACGAATAAAGATAGGGTAAACACGACCTTTGTGCTTCTGATAAAATACATCATCCTCGCTCGGATTTGTTGAAAGCTTAATGTGTATTTTGTATCTTGGTATTACTAAGTCAGAATGCCCAACCTTGCCATATCCCTTTGGAATGAAATAGTCAATTCCGTTCTCGTCTAAGAAAATCTTGACCTTTTCAAGTTTTGTTTCTTTTTTCATTTCTCTAAACTTTTGAATTTATTCTTAAACCAGCCTTTATTTCGGCAGCTATTCTACCTTCGTTCGCCAATCGGTCGCAAAGTTCATTATACTCAACACCTGAATGGCTCTTCACCTTGCGCCAAGTGATGTGTGCTACATGAGCGGAATGCTTTCTAAACTTCTCCATCAAGTCTAAGTTCTTGTGTGCAGAATAAACACCGCTCAAAGTCTTAAGTGCATATTGGCTATCACTATGAACCGTAACAACCGCACCTTGTGGGCAATGACCAACACCACAGATGATTGCCAAAAGCTCCATTCGGCTTATTGTCGTGTCTATTGTTCCGTAGTTTCCCTGCTTATACACCTTTCCTTCGTGCAAAATCACATAGGCAGCACCACCAGTGTACTTTCTTCGCTTGGTATCAGTCCTAAGTACCGCAGAACCATCTGTCCACACTTCGTAGCAGTCGTGCATCTTCTCTTCCTTGGTCTTGAACTTGAAACCATGCTTGAGGTAAGTCTGGCTTGGATTTTTCAAGGAATTCCATTTCTTGACCAAATCCTCCCATTTCTTAGGGACTTTACCGCTTGGCAGCAACCATCCGACATCATCGAAGCGACCATAAAGCCACTTCAGGTTGTCTTTCGTGAAACCTGCCATCAAGCAAAACATTGCAAACTCTTCATAAGTTGGCTTTGTAACGCTTCTGTGCTCATCCCCCTTCGTTTGTCTTCTTTCTCCCATAGCTTCTTTCTTTTCTTAGTTTCTTCAATCAACCTCACACACATACGAGTAGTTTATATACGTAAGTGAAATATACTTCGTATATTCCCCTTACCTTTACGAACTCCCTTACGAGCGCAGGTTATTTATTGATTCTCTCGTCTACTATTATTACGTTCGATTTTTTACCCACTTCATCTTTCGCTCAATAATTTTTGGGTTCGTTCCACTCTTCGACTTAGATACTTGGCTTTTTAGGACTTTGTATTTGTTAGCGCATCGCAGTTGCCCCTTTCGATATTTTGCCGAAATGATGATAAGATTTCCAAACGCATCATAATAATGCCAATTGTTAGTACAAGCACATGCGTCTATTCCGACTTCTGTACATTGGACTATTTTTTTTACCGCACCAGACTTAACAAGCTTCTTGATAGTCTTCCCAACTTGGTATCTAGTTGAACAGGTATCTTTCATCATGCTGGTGTATGAATAACTTGTGTACTTTTCATTGAATGGTCTTTCCAACATACGAGCTTCCGTTTTTTTGGCACTACGTACACTTTTAATCGTATTCCCATTGACGGCTCTACAATGCGTATTGGAGACATCTTCAATGACATTGATTTTGTTACTCACAACGACATCACACAAAAGACTTCTCAACTGAGGCAAGGTCAGTTTAGTTATCTCGCATCGTCTTGTCTTGTAGCTGTACTGGAAACTGTCATACAACCTGTTCGCTATGATTCTCTTCACACCGAACTTATTAGTTTCGATTCTACAATATCCAAATTTAACTGATAAATCCAAATATTGTTTGAAATCTTTCTTGTTGTAGCCCATCACTTTAGCTGCTTGGTTTGTAGATCTAAAATGAAGGTCTGATGCACGGAATAGAAATTTTATCTTTAAGGCAAAACAAAATCCCACCAAGCGATTCTTATCGCCTAGTGCAATTTTAGCTTGCTTGATACCAATTCTAATCTGATGCATAATAACTCGTTTCCTTATTTGTTTAACTTATCTGTGTTTCGCCTACTCCAACAATCATAGTCCATTATTAACTTAGAACTATCTAAGGATGTTTCGACTCAAAACAAGGATTCTAAAAAGAAATCCTTACCCTTCATTCGTCTGACCCCGAAATCTAGGTAAGGATTATCGTAGTATGGCTTTCGCCACTGGAAATCTTATTGATTCTTGTAAGCGGGTCAGCACCAACAAAGCACGTTGCAAAGTTACTAATTTGTTTTCAAAATGCAAGGGTTTTAATGTACTGAATTATAGAATTTATGCTTTTTTAACACAGAATGCCATATTTAGTTACATATACAAAACCACAAATACATTAAATCGCTTGCAGTTTTGATATTTCATACTCTAATTCATTTTCAAGATATAAAAAAGGAGCAACTACCATCACTGGCAGCTGCCCCACAAGTTGTTACCTAAAAACCAATCTAAAACCTTAATAACTAAAAACCAACCTAATGAAAAAACTTTTTCTTATATTTTATCGTGAGAAAGAAAATCATTGCTACTAGCGTCAAGGAAACGACCCAAAAGGAAATCATACCGAATTTCCAATAGAACAAGTCCCAGCCCACCAAGTCTTTCTCAATATATTCCTTTTTGGTCTGGGTGATACTCAATTCTCTGTTTAGACTATCCCTCTGAGCCTTGTATATACTCGCTCGCTCTGCTATCTCCTTATAATGAATAAGGCTATCACGAACCTTGGATAGTTCCTTGCTGTCCCTGTATCTAATCTCTATATGAGTAGAATCCTTACCTAGTACCTTACCACTCTCATCTACCCTTGTCTTGACATCATCCTTGACGTAAGTGGAATCCTTAACCTGCTTTTCGGTCTGCTCCCAATGATAAGATAACAAGCTATCCCGAATAAGCTTGACCCTTTCGTTGACAATTGAGTCCCAATGGGCATAAGTAGTTGTGTCTCGCACCACTTTTTCTACATCTACATATCTTGTCGTCCGGCATCCGTACATCATAAGCATGATGAAGAAACCTACCAATATGGTAACGAGCCAACGCCACCAATCAAATCTTAGTTGCATATCAACCTCCTTTTTGAGTGCAAAGGTACAAATTATATTATATATGGAACAAAAAGAGCCATTTGGGTTATTTCCAAAACCCGAATAAGTGAAAAACTAGCCATTTTCTGTTAACGAATGTAATCAAGCCTACTATTATAGCCAAAAGACGTTAAAGCAAAGAAAATAATTTGATTTTTTATTGCATATTTCAAATATTCTTTGTATCTTTGTAACAGAATTAGAAAGGTGAGACACACCTTCAGAAACTGTATTATTAACAATTAAGCCCTATCGCATCACGGCAAGCGAAAAGAATATGGCAACAACTAATCAAAAAAGAATGCGTGAGTTCTTCGAGTTCGGATTTGAGCAAGTTCAAGCTAAGTCCATCATTAAGGAGTGTAACTTCATTGCAGATGCTAAGGAGTTCGCAAAAGGTGGCAAGTTCGAGCGCTTCGCAGACTACACAAGAGAGCGTTTCGAGAACGAGTTTCAATGTGCCCTTTTGTTCGCATAATAACCATTTAAACTTACGGATATGAAAGAATTAAGCTTGACAACAGATTTGATGTTTAATCGCATTCTCGCTAAAAACAATTTTAAGTATGAGGATGAAGAAACAGCCAAAGAAGAAATAACTAAAATGCTATCTGATACAGACCTCACTGTAGTTGAGAGTAGATGCAAGGCTATAGAGATGGTCAATCCAGACAAGAGCCTAGAAGTACAAAAATCTATTATAGCAGAAGGTTATCTATTCTTAAAAAATGAATATGCAATCTCTATACGACTTATCCAATATAACGCCTATGGTACGATGAAGTTTGCATACGTTGTAAAAAGCATAACTATTTAGATTTACGGATATGAAAGAGATTAAAACATACAATTTCTATAATAATGGAGACCAAAGCCATCTTAACATTTACTTTAAGGATGGCACGCAATGGTGTAGAACTATCTTCCAAGAAGACTTGAAAAAAGTTATCAAGGAGAAAGAAGGTTGCTTCGAAGAGATTATGAACAAATACAACAACTTGCAAAAAACTCTATAATATGGCAAAGAGAGAAATACCACTTTTCATCATTGACAACACTCGCAATCACAAGCGAGGAGAATGTGACTTCCTAGTTTGCACGGATAAGGACAACGGATTTATTGCAAAGGTTGACTATCTGGACGGAGAGATGGAAGAGGTTGGCGATGATTACCGCATAGGCTATCCTAAACGTGGTGTGAGTTGCCGTATCCAGATACAACAGATGATAGGAAAAAATAGCCGAATGAACGAGATAAGAACCTTATTAAAGAAAGGTATGGACTATTTCGTGAAGACGGTTCAAAAACCTATCCACGTCAATGCACCAACAAAGGATGAATGTGCCACGTTCCTAGAGATGCTTATCAGAATGAACAAGCAAGCTCTTGACGAGGCAGGATCAGACTACGATGCCCACAAGGTTGTTGAGAACACAATCAAGATGTTGCAAGCTTCGGCAGATTATCTAAAGGAAAACAATTAAAGAACTTTAAAAACAAGCAATATGAGAACTATCAAATTCAGAGCAAGAAGAGCAGACGGATTGAAGGGGCTTGACTTTATTGCCCAAAAAGAAACCGACTTTGTATATGGTAGCCTATTCACAGGAGAAGGAAAGAAACAATACCATACTATCGAAGATGAGTATTGCAGCGTATATGAGGTAGTGGAAGATACCATTTGCCAATACACAGGATTAAAGGATGAGAATGGAAAAGAACTATACGAGGGAGATACCATTTCCTTGCTCGGCAGTACTTATAAGATAATCTATGACACCAAGGTTTGTGCTTTCGTGTTGGATAAGCCATTCCGTAACACAGATAAGAACACACCGATTGGAGTCATATTGAACGACTTGGCATTTCAAATTGTAGAATAATATGAGTAAGACAAAAAACAATATTCCTTACGAGAGGCAGATGCTTCCTATTCTTCGCAACTACGACAAGTTGGTAGAAGAAAACAAGGCTATGAAAGCTGTTCTAGCAAACATAAGCAAAGTTTGTAAGCCAGAGAATGTGGCTACCGAATTGAAGTATATGCAAGGACGCATCAAGATGTTAACGAACCAGCTAGACGAAAGCAGAGATAAGATAAAGGAGATAGACCGACTCGTAAAAGACAAGCTGGAGCGAGAATGCTATTTTATCGCTCCAAGAAGCACAACAATGGATAGAGTAAACCCGTTGGCGGAATTAATTTAGCGCATACTTAACCCTGCCAATCGGTCTGTTGTTTACATAATTAATATATTGCAAGACTGTAAATGCGCTGATTTTCCCAATGATTCGGGTAAACAGTCCTGGTGTTTGCTTAGCATAGTTTCGAAAGAGCATGAAGTGATCACAAAGTTGAGAGAAATTTGTCTCGATTCTCTTCCTCGCCTTAGCATAAGGCTTAAATGTTGGTCGCCAATTCTTCATGTTCAAGCGATATGGAACTTCCAACTTGATGCCTACAGAAGAAAACAAGTCTTGCTGTAGTTCCGCACTGAGGTAAGCACGATCGCCAAGGATGCAACAGTCATAGAATTGAAACTTTACATCTTTAAGAAAATGAATGTCATGAACATTAGCTGGACTCAGGTCATACGAGTGGATAACTCCACTTAACCCACAGACAGCGTGGAGCTTATACCCAAAGTAGTATATCTTCTGAGTAGCGCAATAGCCAAATGCAGGAGAGTTTGTTACGTCTGTTCCTTTCATCTTGCAACGCAAGCCTCTGGACAAGCGACACACCTCTATTGGTTTGGAATCTATGCAGAAATATTCTTCTGCGCCATCCATCTTTGACGCTATGCGCTTACGAATCTTCTCACATAGTTCCGCAGTGAACTTTCGCCTGTCATTGAACTGGCGTCGAGAAATCAGATTTGGCATATCTGCCTTATACTCCTTCAGCCTATCGAACAAGTTGTTTTCACTGTCGATGCTAAGATGCTCGGCTGTCAAGCTCAAAGCAACAACTTCGAGGTCTGAAAAACGTGGTACGACTCCTGGGCGAGGAATATTTCCTAGCTCATTAACTAAATTTTTGGAGAATTCCTTGCATATCTCAAGAATTTTTACGAAATTTGCATACAAGTTGTGCATAGCGTGAAATATATAACTTTATAATTGGACACTACAAAGTTACTAAAAATCAACGAGATGCACAACTTTTTTCTCCATAAAAATATACTAATTTTCAGGCGGTTTTTTAATTCCGCCAACAGGTAGAGTAATACTTCTAACAAAATAGATATGGATAACAAGAAAAGTAACAGAGGAGGCGCAAGGGCTGGAAGCGGACGAAAGAAAGGGAACAACGTGAACCTTTGCATAAGGATGCCAAAGGAAACCGTGGACTATATAAAGCAGAAGTCCAAGGAGGAGAATGTTCCAATTGGCTCTTGGATAACCACCAAGCTAGGACTTTAACGAAAATAGCCCCACCGACTAGAGCGATGGAGTTATTTTTGTGTTATTGGCAGTTTATCGCACGCCCGTCATTGCAGACGAGCTTACCATATTGGATGTTCCCGACACGTCTCAGCCAACCCTTCAGATTGACCTCTTGTTTCGGGTCGTTCTTCACGATGTCATTAAGGTAAGTTATCCTAGCAATCTTTAGCTTGTCGAACAAGACCCATTGTCCTTGCTTGAAGTTGTTGATAGCCGCCAAGGTGTTCTTGCCTATGATACCATCCTCCTTTGTTCCGACTACTTTCTGTATCTTCTTGATAGCCTTTGAACATCCGCTGTTGTATGCGAAATCTACAAGAAGGTTTGCGACCGACTGGTTGATAATTTTGTCTCCATAACAAACGTCCCAGTAATTCCTCTTGAAAACTCGGTCATAGTCCGACTTGGATAGCGACTTAACGTCCTCGGCAGTAATCTTTCCATCGCCATTCTTGTCATATCCAACCTTCTTCCAAGTGGCAAGCGTAATTCCGAATTTTGTCGCTCCACCCCTATCACTTCTCATGTTTGTGTACTTAGATGATTCCCAGCTAAGCACGAACTCGCTTAAAATCTCCGATTTAGCCATTGTCTTTTTCCTCCATCTTTAAGTTGTTGTTATTGTGTTCGCCACGTTCCCCTATCGTCTTGGTAATGCCAGCCGTGACGAACAAACTAGCTACACTACCAACAAATGCACTTAACCCCATCAAATCGGTCTTGATAGTACCATAAGTTACCACTTCCCACACTAAGACGAAGCATACTACTAGGAGCATCAAGAGACCTATCAGAGTAACGGACACTAAGAAGAATGCCTTGCTTGAATGTCCGCTATTAACTTGTATGAGTAATTTCAGATACTTAACCATATTTTAATCCTCCCTGTCACGATATATAGCGCTCTCTTCTTTTTCAACAAATGCTTCTAAAGAATTTCGTTTTCTTGGTGGGGTTCTAAGTTGGCATCCATCCTTGATGCATCTGTTCCATTGTGCCTCATGCAAGGCAAGCTTCAAATCGTTCTTCTCATCCCTAAGATTGCGTATCGTAATACGATACTGATTGATTTCCTCATATAATTCATCAACTTTGCCGCCAAGATTAATAACCGATTCGTTGGAACGTTCATAGAGAGCCTTCCACTCATCGGCATACGATGAAATAGTCTTATTCTCTTCCTGTGATGCGAGTGCCGCCTCCTTTCGCTTTCTACTATTATAGTACAGCAGAGTTGAGATTACACCCGATGCACAAAGAAGATTAATTCCCGTCTGTATTAATTGAATAGTTTCCGCTGTCATTTTATTGTATTTTTTGTTGCAAAGATAGCTATTTATATATAATAATGTGAAAATAGCCGAGTCGTAAAACCACACAATTAATTTTTGTGCAAATAATTAAATTTTTCCTTAAACAAAGTTATAACACATTAAATTATTTGCTCTACCAATAAAATCTCATTATCTTTGCAAAAAACAGGTGAGACACACCACAAAAACTGAATAAAAATGAAAGTTATAGAACAAGACACAATAAACTTTATTAAGGCGCACATAAATGAACGACCAAGATACAAGTTGGCACAAAGAATGGGTGTCAGCGTAAAATTCTTGTATAAGATTCTACATGATTGCAATTGTAAAATCGAACATAAAAGACCGGTTCCGCAACCCAACAAGAAGCGTGATGAACAAATTGCAAAGCTTTATACCAACCATTCAGTCAAAGAGATTGCCGAGATTGTAGGGTGTCATCCATCTACAGTAGGAAAGGCGGCAAAAAGACTAAAGCTTACTCATTCAGAAGAAACTATCGAAAGACTTAAAAAGAATAGTTTGGCAAATTTAAAGAAAGCGTATGAGAAAGCAACAATAAGTAAAAGGGTAAAAAGCTGGCAAAAAACGATGCGTGTAGAAAAATTCAGAGTTATGTCCTGCATACCACAGAAAACGAATTTTAAGTTTTCCGAGTTGCCGACAAAAGCGTATCACGCCAAATACAATCTCATTACGAAGCATGGGTATTTCGGTTTTGAAGGCGAACCTTATATCTTGGGTTATGACCGGAATACTCATAGGATGAACGAGAAGTACTACATGAATAAATATGGATTTTCTTTTGAGGAGGATGAAGGATGCCAAGAAAACTAACACAAGAACAGATGGACTATATCAAAGCCCACATCAATGACTATCCACGGAAGGAAGTGGCTAAGACAGCTGGTGTTACCGCACATACATTATATAAGTATATCGCAATTTTAGGTGGTACTAAAATAGACAACAAATTGAATAAGGAAACTATCAGAAAAATCTCTGACATGTATAAGACAATGACTGCAAGAGAAATTTCAGAATTATTGGATATACCTATATCAACAATATTGAGACAAGTCAGTAAGTTCGGTCTAGAACATGATGAAGAAACGAAAATTAGGATTCGCAAAGAGCGAAACAAGTCTTTACGGAACTATTGGAATAAAGAAAAATATGCTAGTAAAGGCAGAAAGCTGCATATGCAATATAAAATGGATGAACTTAGAGTGTTGTCGGGTAAGCCTCAAGAAACGAGGTTAAGAATAAGAAAACTCTCTCCAAAGGCTTTGAATGCGAAGATGTATTTGCGTAAGTCTTACAACTATTTCTACTCAGATGGTGAGCCGTTTATCCTCTGCTATGATGCCGAAACGAAAAGACATCCGAAAGAGGAATACTATACTCGAAAGTTTGGTTTCAAGTTTGTATGTGCATAATTTATGTTTGCAATTCCGTTTGCAGAGAATAAAAAATGCAAACGGAATTTGCAAACAAGCCTTTATTTTTTCGACCATTCGAAAGTATGATATTACCTCCTCTCACCTTAACTACTTGATTATTAGCGTATAAAAGAAAGTTTGATAGAGTTATTAAACCTTTTGCTTATTATGCGTAACTTTGCAGCCGTAACGTTACATAGAGTTAGTTTAATTAAGGTTTAACACAAAAAGATTATTCTTATGGAGACATCAAAAACTTATGTTTTTAATCCAGAGGGTTCAGGTAACAATGGAGGAATGATGAGCTTGATAGCTCCTTTGCTCCAACAGAGAGGCGTTGACCCAAACGTTCTTCTTGCGATGAAGGGTAATAACGGATTCGGCAATGGCGATGGTTCTTGGTTCATTTGGCTGCTCTTTATCCTTTGCTTCTGTGGTTGGGGCGGTAATGGTTTCGGCTTTGGTGGTCGTGGCAATGGCGCAGGTCTTGCCAATGAAATCAACAATGACTATGGTCGTTCCTTGCTTATGGATGCTATCGGTGGCAATCGTAATGCACTCAGTAATCTCGCTACTCAGCTCAATTGTACTGAAGGACAGATTCAGCAAGCAATCTCTGCCTTGACAACCCAAGTTCAGAACGTAGGCAACCAAGTAGGCATGAGCGGAATGCAAACCATCAACGCTCTTCAGCAAGGTAATATGCAGATTGCATCACAACTCGCTGATTGCTGCTGCCGTGTAAATAACAATATTACGGCTATGGACGGAAACGTCAAGTTGGCTATGTGTCAGCAAACTGGCACTTTGCAGAATGCCATCAACAATGTAGCCGTAGGTCAGGAGCGTGGCTTCTCTAACGTGGCTTACGAGACCCAGCGACAGACTTGTGACTTGCACAACGCTATCAAGGAAAGCACTCAGACCATCGTTGACGGTCAGAAGCAGGCTGAGATGCGTGAGATGCAGAACAAGATTGATTCTCTTCGTGAGGAGAACAGTACCTTCAAGTCTTCCGCTATGACATCACAGATTGTGGGTCAGGCTGTAGCACCTATCAATGCGGTATTGGCTGGCTTGCAGAGTGAGGTGGCAGGTATCAAGTGTAAGTTACCAGAGACGGTAACTACTCCTTACAGCCCGTTTACTGCGGTTCCTAATTGTGTCGCTTATCAGGCTGGTCTGTATGGTTTGAATGCTGCCAACAACGGATTCTGGGGTTAAAGAAAGGAGGCTGCTATGTTATGGATGAGACCTTTTGCATGGGTTAATCGTAACGGCTCGGCAGCTATCGCATCTACAGGCGTGGTGGTGAACACCGAAAATGTCGTTTTCTCGTTCAGAAACCACGCCTTCGTGAATGCTAACTATAGGGGAACTATCTTTGTGAACCTACATCAAGCTATTCCGACAGGTACGACAAATACGCTGCCTATCCTTTTCGAGACCAATGGCGTAACCCAAGCTGTAACTAAGTTCAACGGCAATCCTTTGACGGTAGCCGACATTGCAGGAACTGGAGTTTATCAGTTTTGGTTCGAGCGAGATACTAACACCCTTCAGCTAATGACGGGTATTGTTTAACAATTAACATTACAAAGCTATGTTTCAAGGACTTCGACCTAACAGCATATTCTATGTGCTTGACAAGGGTGAAAACCCAAGTCTTAAAATCGGACAGGTTGTGTCGGTCAGTAACCCACAACCTAAGTTCCCAACATATACTCCAGGGCAATTCAACCCACAACCAATGGAGACTACCGTTGATGTTGTCGTGAAATTGCCGAATGAGCAAATGGAGTTCAAACAACTCCCATCCAACATGCAAATCGCAAACTCAGAGAACCTTGTGGTTTCTGAAAGTCGTGAAGCCATGGATGCGGAAGTTGAGGCTATGTTTCGCCATTCTAAGGAGATTGTGGAAAGCGAGCCATACCACAAGAAGGTTATGGAAGAGTGCGCAAAGATGCGTGCCATCTTGAATCCGCAAATAGCCAAAGACAGACAACAGGAAGAAGACATCAATAACCTCAAAAGCGAGGTCAGCGGAATGAAGGGAACTTTGACCGATATTAAGTCTATGTTGTCAGTGGCTTTGGAAAAAGTTAATACAAAAAAGTAAATCATTATGGGATACATGATAGAAATTACCGAAAACAAGGTAAATGAAATGTCGGAACTTGTAGAGAAGATGCTTAAGTATGGTGGCAAACTCATGCACTGCATTGATGAAATGGGGGATGACAAGTATGGACGAATGGGTCACAGAAGCCCAATGCCGGATTACCGAGACAATTGGGATGATGACGATGATGACCGCTATGGTGAAAGACATGGTGGTCGCAGAGGTGGCGGTTATCGCTATTAGTATTACACTTTGAGGTGGGGAGAAATCTCCACCTCCTTTAAAAGCTTTTATTATGGGAAGATACAAAATACCACTTGACGCATACGATATGAAGCCTGAAGGGATGATTGCATACCTTCGCTACAATGGCTGGCACTTCAATAAAAAGATGTGCGATTGGGCTATTACCTTAATGCGCAAGACAAACGCAACGACTGGTAAGCTCGAAAAAGTTGAACCGACAGAAAAAGATACAGTCGAGGAACTTCTTAAAGTCAACAACGTAAAGTTGGAGAATGCCGACAATTACGATTTCGTTTATGTCGCAAACATGGCTAGAGCCGATTTCTTTAAGTCTTCTTTAAAAGACGAAGCTGCTTTGGCTCAATTCATTAAGGATATGGTGGATGACCCAGACCAAGCGGACGGATTTATTTTCAATAGATTTTATGCCGATTGCAACCATAATGGTATCGGCATTCCATGGGATGATGTATTATGATTAAACAAGAAATTTACTTGGAGAAATACGATTGGAATGTGATTGTATGTCATGTAGCTAATCAAGAAGATGTTGACGAAGCTATGGACTTACTAAGTTCCATTGATTGTAAGGGGCAACCATTATTGGATGCATACGACCACATTTCAACCGATTCTTCAAACAAAGGATTGACATACACAAATGTTTCAAAGAAAACAAGTGTTGTGCTCATTTGCAAGTCTACTTCTGAAGGTGAGTATATAAATAGTCTCACACATGAAATGTTTCATGTAGTAGCACATATATGCAACCATCTGGGAATAGACATGCAAGGCGAAGAACCATGCTATCTCATGGGATGGCTTTGCCAGTCTATATTATAGAAGATTTCCTTATAAGTTTAACTTGGCGGGCAGACCTTGGATTTTTCCATCTGCCCTCCTATAAAATTACAAGAATATGAGTTGTTCGAAAATCAAAAATTACCTTTATGAACGTTTTAATGAGGATTTTAACGTTCTATCTGAGAATGAAAATCGAGTTATCATTACATTTGATGATAATGACTTGTCGGTACTCGTAAACAAGATGGAGAATAAATTATTCATTCTCGTTCCGCTAACTAATATGCATTCGTTTGAACATCATCCGGATTGGATCTTGGTAGATGGCGAACGCATCAATAGCAACCTATTTTGGAAGGAATGCGGCAACCAAGTGATAGAATATCAAGGTGATGCCCCTATAGCTATCAAGCAAGACACCATAGAGAGAATTGTTAATGATTTCATTAAAAACAGATAACGTTTTAAAATTTGCATTAATTTATTTGCAATAACATCTTTTTTGTCGTATCTTTGCATTGTAATAAAAATGGTGAGACACACCGGAACAACTGTGTTTTTCAAACTTAATTTTCGTAGATAAAGATATTAATATATCAATATAGAAAAAAAGCAAAATTATGACAGAAAAAGGATATTTAATCAAGAAAAAAGTATTATTCATTGATTTGGACGACACGATTATTACAACTATATCAGGAAACACCTTTCCTACAGATGTAACAGATTTCAAAATCCGTAAAGAGGTTTTAGATAAGATTGTAGAGGTATTCCCTACTCTTTACTATGTAGAAATAGTTTCAAACCAAGGAGGCATCCCTCAATTCGTTGACGAACAGGATTTCATCGGCAAGATTAAGGCTATTGAAAGCTTTATGCAAAAATATCTTCGCAATCATACCGGACGAAATATCTTCGTTAACTCTATGTATTGTCCATCGTATGCAGAGATAGGAATGAGAAAGCCAAATACCGGAATGCTAGAATCGTATTCTTCTTGGAAGAAAAGTGAGTTGATTATGATAGGTGATGCTAGTGGAAAAGAAGGTGACTTCTCTGACTCCGACAAACAATGTGCGGAGAATTTCGGTATTGAGTACATAGATATAGAAGACTTCTTGAAAATGTAAAAACAAAAAAAAGAGAGGCAATCACTTACCTCTCTTACTCTTAATGAAGTGCAGAATATCCCACTTCTTCCAATACCTAGTGTGCCCACGCTTCTTGCACTCGCCGTTCGGAATATCACCCCTAGCCACCATCCTGTTAAGGGTAGCATCAGAAACTCGCAATTTTTCCTTGACCTCCTCGGTGCTCAACATAGGGTTGAGAGCATACGGCAGATAGTTCTCACAAAGGTCTTCTATCTCATCGCTGCTCATTCCGCAAGCAGTTACCTTCTCCCCTCTCTTCTCTTGCTCGTCTGCTCGAAAGCAAGAGTCAGACAACGATTTTAATAACACTCCCAAGGTGTGATAACCAAATAACTTTCCCATATCATTATAATCTAGAGATTAAACTTTGACAGCCATTGCCTGAGAAATACTTGTCGGCAAAACCATATACATAAAATATAATGGTCATTACAAGTATTACAACATTAGCTTCCACCATTTCGTTGGTGGTAAAAACATTCCAGTATACGATATGAATAGCATTTATCCCAAATAGGTAGATTATCATCGGAATACGCCATCTGTAGCAGAGCCAAAAGAATCTGCTCGCAATTATAAGTACAAGCGGATGGATGTAAACGGAAAAATAGATAAATGCTGCCGATACCCAATTCTCCTTAAACCATACGCACATTTCTTTTTCATGAGACGCAAATGTTACCATGCATGCAATATGAAAAAGCATGATAAACAGAGGCATCACTTCACAATAATACTTAAACCAAGTGAGTAGCTTTATGCTGTAGCCTCTACCTGCAAGGATAATGACGTTTATAATTTCGCTAACGTCCATGTCCTTAAACATTACTCTTGACAACTGTACAACACCGACTGATTGAACTAACCGATGGACTTCGTCTTTTTGTTCTTCTGTCATTGAAATACCTCCTTTTGTCTATAGTTAATTGTTCATAATTCGTTGATTTAAAATAAATGATGGTGCAAAGATACCCTTTTCTGTACAAAAATAATGAAAATGAGAATATTTTTGTGTTAAACTTTACAAAAAGTAACAATTTGAAAGTTTTTGCTAGCAAAAAGAAAGGCGGCTACATGTTGTAAACCGCCTTATCTTTTAAAATACATACGAAAGCCAATGGTAACGCTTCCTGCCTTCAAGGTACGTGAGGTTTTCCTGATTGGCATAAGCCTCCCTCTCATACGATATTGCACGGTAAGCCTTATGGCTGTCTCTGAGGATGATAAGCCTGACAAGCCATTCAACAATATACCATAGGTAGAAAAACACGTAGAGCATTTCCTTCATCTGCTCCGTGTGTATCATTTCGTGATTAAGAGTCTTATCATTAATCGGTCTATCTCTTCTTGTGAAGAGAACCCCGAAGAGGTTCACGTAACTAAAACCTCTAGGGGGAATGAATCTGTTCTTTACTATCTTCATATCTTCATCTTTTAAATAATTGATATTAATAAATACGTAAGGAACACATCTGCGAACCCTGCTATCTCTAACCAATACCAAGGGTGGAACTTGATGCTGCCGATATACCAGAAGCTACTGGTCACCTTGAAGAAATCAATGGCAACAAGGTAGATGGTGTATAGGAGAGCTATCACGAACGTTACCCACCAACACACCGACAAACACCAACCTACACAAGCTGCCGCAGCCACGATAGCTGCCGTCTTATGCACGGAATAGGCATCACGGTCGCAATAGTTCGGGGCACAGCCTACGAAGCACAGCCCTGCACAGCCAAGGAAGGCGAGGAACTGGATACCCCTGCCCATATCGAGCAGACAGATAAGCATCATGAAAGCCACCGCAACCATGATCAGCGAGAAGAGCCAGCCCATGTTGCGAGGCTTACGGAAAGGAGCAATTTCGCTGGCCGTAGTAGGCTGCAACTGATAATAGGTATCGCTCACCATATTAGGGATGCCGAAACGGAGCGCCATCAACAACAGATACCCTCCGAGAAGGAGGAATGAGATAAATGCGAGATACCACATAAGCCTACACCTCCATCTTTAACTTTTCGGGATAACCTGACTTATAATCATAGGTCAGAACACCTTCGATATTATCCAATTCGCTCACTGCCTTCTTATGCGCTGCCGTCACGTTGAAACATTCCAGGGCATACATCTCCAATGCCGAGAGCAACTGTATTGCCTTGTCACAGTCCACTTCAAGCTGATAGCTGCCCAGCCAGAGCGTAGTCTTCTGCTGTCCCATAGCTTTTGCGATGGTGGTAGAGTTCATTAGTCCTACACGGGTCGCCTTGTCGAGCCATACCTGCATTCCGTTCAGCAGGAAGGAGTTGACGGACGAAGAAGCATCGTACTTTTCAATGTAGTGCAACATCGCCTTGCGCATATACTCCAATGGCTCTGCGCCAAGACCCTCACTAATCTCTTTTATCTCCTCCATGCTCGCCTGTTCTCCGCTTGACAAGATGTCGTTAAGCACCAAATCCATGCTAGGCTTGTAGTCATACCGCTCAAGCATATAATCACACAGAGAGGATTCCTTTACTTGCCCATCCTCTGTTTTATCAACCTGCATGGTCTTAGCCCATGCCACTCTGTAGATGTCGCCATCCACAACTCTAAAAGCCGCAAAATCGGCTGCTTCACCAAATGTTTTAACCATATTATTACAATATAATTTCATTAATAATCACATTCTCCCTTGCAAGCCCCTTCCTGCTTGCTTGTAGCTTGCTTGCAGAAAGGGGTGAAGGGATAAAGTTTTAAATTGCTAAAGAGCGCACACGGGACGGGCAAAATAGGCATTATCCTTACCGTTTTTCTGAATTTCTTTATCGCCCCAAAGCATCATCCATGCGTAGTAACCGTTGTACTGAGTGGAAGTCCAATGGTAGTCGTCTGCCGATATCTCAGTTCCACCGATTTTAATCATTGCTGGGATTATTGCATCTATGTTGTTGTAAGCATCGCACGCCTCGCCCATTGACCACAGATAGCCTTTCTTGCCGTTTTTGAATGTGTAGTTACGGCAGTACTCTGCGGCAGTAAAATTACCCGTACCGAGTTGCGCAATAATCTTATCAGTATTCGCCTCACCAGCATAGTCTTTTTTTGCGGTCGTTTTATCGATAGCTGTTACAATTCCAGATATGGTCGTGCCTTCGCCTCCCCATAACTTATTTGTTTTATCGTATGTAGGCGAAATTACGAAATTACTATTCTCTGTGCCTACATATACACCTACTGCTTTGCTGTTATTTGCTGCATTCCAATTCTTTGGGAGCGTAAAATGTCCGTCTGTATCGTATATATATATACCAAGCGGCAACTTACCATAAGTCATTATGACGTTCCTACTTGTACCTACGCCAGCAGTATAAGATTGTTCCGGCGGCGTAGCGTATCCACTTACGGCACTTACACTTACAGTATACGTATTGACCGTAGGAATCTTGAAAACAAGTGGCATTCCCTTCCAAGTCTGTGTCTGGGTTTCGTTAGTCATCGTATTCTTGACTGTTACGATAACACCGTTCAGCTTGCTATCCGATGAAGACAAAGGGCTTTTGAGCGTCACCGTCACGGTCTCATAGTAATCGCCTCCGCTAATCTCTCCCCATACAGCATTATTGCCTGAAATGTTGTACAGCTGATAGAACTTATATCCATGTTCAGCAGAAGAGTCTGCTACTCGGCACATGTATCCTACCTTGAACGAGCGTGTCACTCCATTGTCTGTAAATGTGAGCGTGCTTGATGTAGGAGCAGATGAGAGCGTAGGAATCACATATTCCGTATCAGTGAATTTCGCATTCGATGGCACATTTGCATTGACGGTATGACCATTAACTTTGGAAGCATTATCCGCATTTGATGCGCTTGCAGCCTTCTCCGTCTTGCCGAGATACTTTTTGTCTGCATCGACTGTTTTGATGTATGCCGCCAAACTCTGATGAGAAGTGAGATAGTTACCCTTAGGCTGATACTTGGCTGCTACGTCAGCATCAGTGATGTACTTCAACCCCTTGACCCAGCTCTCAGTTGCATATCCTGCGAGAGACTGATGAGAGGTGAGGAATGTTGCACCTTTTACAATAGCTAACGTCTTTCCGCTCTTTGTGATTGATGTCACCGCATTGCCCGAACCGTTTACGTTTATAGCATTCACGTATCCGTCTAGCGACTGATGTTCGGTCAGATAATTGCCTATCGGTTGGTAGGTCTGTCTTGCAACCTCAGTGGTAAGATACGCTGCGAGAATAGTTGCAACCTCCTCCTTGGTATAGGTATCGGTTATTCCGTATCCTCCGAGCGTAGTTGACTTATCAGCTTTCTGAGCGATGGCTTTCTCGATTACCTTGTGAAGATCATCATCCTTTGCTAACTTGTCAGCAATCTCTTTCAGTGTATCAAGAGATTCTGGCGCTCCACCGATAAGGTCAGCAATCGCCTTGCGGAATGAACCCTCAACTGTTGATGCACCGTTAATGATGTCAATGGTGGCTTGCAAAGATGCCTCCTTTGCGGTCGCACGCTGTACTTCATCAGTGAGCGATGTTCCTAGCGCATACTTGCTGTGAGTGTGTGACGTGATGTCGCCTGTAAGCACAGCTTCTACCTTTTCTTTAGTAAGCTTATAGGAAGAAGAGACGGACACACCGCTGTCAACAAACTCGCCCCGTGCGTCATCATATATCCACCAGTTGCCGTTTTGCACATAAGGGGATTTTCCGTTTTCGCCCTTATCGCCCTTTACACCTTGAAGACCCTGAATACCCTGCTCACCTTGGATTCCTTGCTCACCTTGAATACCTTGTTCGCCTTGGATACCTTGCTCTCCCTTATCGCCTTTGTCGCCTTTATCTCCCTTAACGTAGATATTGCTCTTTACGTAAGATTGCGAGTCCTTATCCCATGCGTACACGTAGTTGTCTTCCCCGATATATGTAGGATGATTGGCAGTATCATTAGCATTATCAGCGGCATCAAGAGCTGCCTGCTTAGATGTTGCAAAATCAGTCTCTCGCTTTGATTCTGCTGCGACACGACCTTCCTCTGCCTTAACTCTCAATGCCTCGGCATTGGCGATGGAAGTATTTGTCTCGCTGGCTTTTCTTGCTTCACTGTTTGCGTTATCAGCAGCTTTGTTCGCTCTGTTTGCGGCATCAATGGCTGCTTGCTTCTGCTCTGTAATGTCCGTGATAGATGTATCTACTCTGTCAGCAGCTTCATTGGCATTCTGCGCTGCAACCTCCGCAGACTTCGCCTTCGCATCGGCATTGGCTGCGGATTTATTAGCCCTATCAGCCGCATTATTGGCATTTGTCGTTGCGGTGTTCGCATTCTCGGTCGCAGTATTTGCATTCTCGGTTGCGACATTGGCGTTATCGGTTGCGGTCTTACATGCTTCGGTCTGCGTTCTGGATTCCGCGGCAGCATCGGTTGCAGGCTTCATCAGCTCTGCCTTGTCACTATCCGTGAGGTCGGCAAAGCGGAGACGGATACCTCTCGGAATACCGAGATTAAGCTTAGAGACAGGGTTTCCGTTTGCATCAGTACCAGAAGCCGATACGGAAGCGGTGGCATTCGCATCCTCGGCTAGGGTAGTCACATTGCCGATAAGGAACTGAGGGGTCTTGCCCGTGAAGCCACGAAAACCGCTCATATCAACAAGATAGGAATAAAACTTCTGACCTTGCTCATTAAGAGCGACTACATAAAGTTTGGCGTTATCCTCATCCTCCACATTAGCGGTATTGATGAGAATGAAATCATTCTCGGCAAAGGTGTTTACGTCCGTAGCATTCATCGCTGAAACGGAAGCGAATACCTTCTTGATTTGGAAAGCCTTACCTGTAAGGTTCACGTCTGTCTTGCTATAAGCCTTAGTGGTTGTATCCCATCTGTAGAAATATCCGTCTGCGTCTACGTAAGGAGGATGCTGTGCAACACCGTTAGCATCCTCTGTTGCTTTGTCAGCAGCCGCCTTTGATGTTGCAAAATCTGATTCACGCTGAGTCTCTGCTGCCACACGAGCCTTTTCCGCATCTACCCTTGATGTTTCAGCCTTAACACGACTGTTTTCCGCACTCACACGACCGTTCTCCGCAGTAACACGACCTTGCTCGGAATTGACGATGTTTTTATACGCTTCGATAAGGTCTGTGATAACAGGACTCATCGAAGTATAGAGTGCAAGCATACTCCATGTAGAGCCGTTATCATAGCTCACTTCAATACCCTCATTTCCACCTCGGAACTGAGGGGTCTTTCCCTCGGCTTTCACGCCTGTAGATTCTCCACCTATCACCCAATTACCATCGCTGTTGATGGTAGGCTTAATGCCTTCGCTGAGATAAGCTCTTACAAACTCGGCAGGAATCTTGACCTGCAAGCCGCTAGCCGTGTAGACCCAAAAAAAGTCTGTGCTCACTACTAGGCGTGAGGCGGTGCTCAACTGACTGGCTATGTCATTTATTTTTGTTTCTGTTGCCATATACTATTCTGATTTTATCTGCTTCATAACTCCCTCGCATGCAGCCGGGGTAAGCAGTTGCTCGGCTACACGACACATGATTTCCTTCTCGCTATCGTCAATCTCCACCTCGCCCTGCGTTTCGTAGAGTTTATGGGCGAGCACGGAGCAGGCTAATCCCTGCCCGCGCTCATAGATGACGTTAGCTATCTCCTTGCGCATATCAATTACTGCGCATTGTGTCTTACTAAGGTCAGTAAAGACCTCTACTCTTTCTAGATTTATCTTCATAGTCTTATATTAAATTAATTATTTATATAGTGCACCTGCCAAACATATCCATCCCAAACAAATATATTAAACTGTCCAACAGTACGAGAATTGAATTTATTAGGAAGGGTATACAAATCTCCGGAGCAATAAACTTTTCTGTCTGAAACAACAGGGTCAAAATTTACTCTGCTGTTAGCCTGTACGACTATCAGCATCTGACCAGTCATAGGATTCTTCGGAAGCTTTACGTCCACCGTACTGCTGTTAGTCATGACGATGATACCTACTCTATTGTTATCAATAGCAGTCTGTTCTTTCGTTGTCACAGAACTAGTTCGAATCACATTCTGCGCAATACATCCCAGAAGGTTACCGCCAATACTACGTATGCCGATGCATTGGTCTGTATCAACACTTAGAGCTGCGTGAAAAGGATCATTCACAGCATTCATGTTCAATCCTTTAGTAATTTTACGAACTATCATCGTGGCATTTTGAACATTAAGACTGCTATATCCATACATATCGCATGCCGTT
>OGNN01000215.1_pt1 | contig 45459 bp, 40 predicted proteins | sample 1573461 | NCBI WGS metagenome assembly OGNN01 (sample SAMEA2581998, study PRJEB24529) | metagenome | biome: Human gut stool | place: China | collected 2011
CAAACCATGTAGGCATATTATATGGCATTTACATCAAGATGTCAAGAGTTTCAGACAATAAATTTATTACATTCGTTACGCTTTGCCAAGTTTTTGCAATGCCTGTTCCAGATTATTATCCAGCAGATTTTCCAGATCTTTTAAATTTCGGCAATCAAATTCATGTGTTATTCCTGTCATAAACCGTTTTTTCGTTTCAGCAAAAAACTCATCGCGGAAGCTATTATAGAAAAACACCAGCTGATTACCATGTTCAAAGTCACTGTAATCAATAAAAAGCGTTGAACCATTGATATAATCGATGGGATTGTCAGGAGTTATATACAATTCAAAAGCACCTATTTTCTGCGGCAGCTTGCCGGTATACGCCCAGTTCAGAAGTCCGGCTTCCTCTATCAAGGTTCCCATCTGATGCTTCTTTTCCCTGTTCACGTCCGCTAAAAGCTCCGGCAGCTTTTCATGCATCATTTTAGCAAATTTATCCCTGTCGCGGCAAAAATAGCGAATATCTCTGAACGTATGCATGCCAATCGTTTTTACAGGTACATAATCAAAGGTTTCCGAAGTATAAATCAAATCAAGCTTGCTGTGCATTGCTTCATTACTATATGAAGCAATCGTTAAGATCTGTCCGTCTATTCCCTGTCCCATTGTTAACTTAAAGCCATCTATTTCCTGCGGCAGTTCTTTTAAAAACTCCCACTCGCCAAGCTGCGCCTCTATCTCTGTGATTTTAGGCTGTCCCATGCTAACACCTCTCTATCCTTTTATGCTCAATTACTAATCTATAATTTATTATTGTAGCACAAATGCACTGCTGATAGCAAAGAAAGCTGCTGCCCAAAGGCAGCAGCTTTTTCAAATCCTGCATAAAATTTTTAGAATGTCATTTCCGCACCAACACGCCACAACCTTCCCGAATAACGCATACTGGTAATCTTTTTATCAAAAAGATTATCGATTCCGGCATAAGCACGATATTTATCGCCCCAGCGTTTATTAACGACAAAATTAAACGTATTGATACTGTGATCTTCACTGTCTGCCCTATAATCAGAATACCACTTATTCCAGGCAGTAATATTCCATTCCTGTTTTACAGGCTCTGTCCACATCAATTTTGCTGTATAAGTATTACGGGCGCTGTAATTCAAACGTGTATTAGTCTTATCGTTCATAGCATCCAGATAATCATAATTACCGATTACTGTAAAACCATTTCCCAAGTCATGCTTGATTTCAAATTCAACACCCTCTGAAGAAGACTTTTCTATATTCATATATTGATAATTAGGCGCTAAACTGTAATCCATAGCAATGGCATCAGTCTTTTTGTTTTTGAAATATGTTAATTTAATTGCAGTATCATCGCCAAATTCCTGTTCATATGATAACTCATAGCCCTTTGATTTTTCAGGACGCAGATTCGGATTGGAATAAGTACCATATAATTCTGAAATAGACGGTGCTCTGTAACCTTCTCCATAATTAGCCTTAAGCCTTGAGCCCTCTGTAAAGGAATATGTCGCGCCAATATTCGGAGAAGTCTCGCTGCCAAAGCTGTCATGGTGATCATAGCGAACAGCCGGAATCAGCAATAGTTTCTCACCCAGTTTCAATTCGTCATGTATAAATAAAGAATATTGATCAGAACTTTCGTCAATACTGCTGTCTTTGCGACCGTCAGTTCTGAACTCGCCGCCGAAAGTCAAACGATTATTATTGTCTAGCTTGATCGTATCACGTGCTTCAATATTCCAAAAATTAAATTTGGAGCTTCCCACACTGTTTGCGCTCATAGCACTGGTAACATCTTTTTTTAATTCACCGTAAGTTGCGCTTAGCATATAATTACTGTTATCATTCTGTCCGTTATAAGTAAGGCTGGCACTTTTCCTATCTACATTATATATACCTAAATAAGAAAAAGGACCGCTGGCACTGGTAAATTTTTTGAACTGCTGATTGGTATTCTCATAGTTCAGATATAAATTTAAACTGTTGTTTTGGTCCATTTCATAATCTACATCCAAGCTATAATTTTGAGTCGGTCCAAAATATTTACTCATATTGGCATCATCCCATTTAAAATAGCGGACTTTAGTAAAGTTAGCATCAAAAGCAGCACTTAACTTACCGTCTTTGCCGCTGTCAAAATGGTAATAATTACTCATTTCACGGCTATTTGTAGCTACACCTACAGTCATTGATTTTTTTTCAGATTTTTTCGTAATAATATTAATAACACCAGCTGAGGCCTCTGATCCATATAATGCACCTGATGGCCCGCGAAGCACTTCGATTCGTTCTATATTGTTCACATTCAGCCGTGACAGCACATAGGTATTAGTAGAAACCTGGCCATACCCTTCGCCGGGAATACGACGCCCGTTAAGCAAAACCAAAACATCATTTTTCCCGCTGCCTCTGATTCCCAAAGTGTGCCCTACACCCGCAGCTTCCGGTATTTCTATGTTAGTCGCCGTACGTAAGGCATCTATAACATTGGTTGCCCCAATATTCTGGATATCCTCTTTTGTTATAACTTCCACACTCTGAGGAACTTCTTTTCTGCTCAATTCTGTACGGGTAGCAGTTACCACATATTCATCTAAAGTAAATTTCTGTGGTTCTTCAGCATATACCGCTGTGCCCCCCCAAAATGACATTTGTGCCAACAACTAATGTCATCAATATTTTCCTGTTGAAAAATTGTTTGTTTTTTATTTTCATCATAATATCCTTCCTCTGATCATTATTCTTTTTCTACTCTTGGAAAATAAATAATATATTCGCCGTCTTTTTTATCATCAGCATAGGTTTCCATATAGTTTTTAGATTCCGACATGTCTTTAGGCGTAATTACACCTACTTTTAACGCCGGATTCAATGCTTCCAATTTTTCGACAGTTCCCAAATGTCCGTCGGAATGAAAGCAGCCGTTGATATGAAAAATTACCTTATCCTGATTATCCTGCCAATAATAAAAAATACTTTCCGCCATCTTATCATCTTTTATGCACTGTGCGGCAAATACCTGATCTATCCGTTCCTGCGGAATTCGCATCGGTGTTTGCCCCTTAGTCATATAAGCAGCAAACTTCTCTTTATACTTTCCTGCAGGCGCATAGGTCCTGACCGGTAAATATTGCTTATCCATCTCTGCTACTGCAGCTAAAGTTCCCTCTTTCGCCAATTTTGCTGCTAAAAAACGTGGTATATTGCTGGCTAAGACTGGCAGCTTATGTGCTTTTGCAAATTCTACCAGCTGACGGTAATCTGTTTTATATCTTGGCCAGGGACGCGATTTTACCAGAAATTCCTCCTCCGTAATTCTACCGGCTAAATACTCATTTAAAACGAACTGGTTATCTGCCTCAAACATTTCCAGTGACAAAACAAGCTTGTCACCATGAATGGCATACAGTTGCTGCAGCATTTCATATTCCAGCTCATGCAGTACATCCTGATCATGAAATTCACCAAAAAAAACTACATCATAATCAACAAAGTTTTCAGCCATTTCAGCAAGAGTAACGGCTTTTCTGTCTGCCGCAGAAATAATCACCGTATCTTTTACTGTTGGCAATGCGGCATGTGCTGATTCCGCCATACTCATAATGAGGCACATGCATAAAAATTTTAAAAACCGTTTCATTCGAACTCCCCCTAAAATTTCCTTATAATGAATACTAAAACAACAACAGCGTCAGCCTCCTTTTTATTATAAAAATATAGTATGGAATCTTTCAGGCCCATAACTTACCGGCATTTAGCCTGTCCAGAAAAATTTTTCTTACGCGTCAAGTTAGCCTTAGCTAACCTTTTGTTTTTAAGTATCCCCTCACGTATTATATCTCGAGGGGATACTTAAAGTTTTCATTATTAAGCTAAAATCTGATAATATGCTTCGATAGTTTCCAGTAAGAAATCTGTCCCCTTTTCGCCAAGCAACGGCAAATGTGTCGCTATCTGGGCTCCGTCAATAAAAGGAGCGCTTACTCTCACTACGACATTACTGCTATCACAAAGCCTGTGCGAAACATCGTCTGCCAGAACAAGTGTCTTCTGCATTTTTTTTAATATATCAATTTTTTCTTTTTCCACAGATATATACTGAATATCCAACTCAGGTTCAACGATACTTTTTAAAGAATGGCTGCAAAGTTTATACTTAACATCGATCCCTACAGACCGAAGAAAAGCACTCAACCCTTTAACCAGGTCATACTCGCCGATCACAGCTGCCTGAGGTGTTTTTTTTCTGCCCATCATCATAGCATACATTTTTAAAGACGCTGTATTCTGTGCTTTAAGACGTAATCTGGCGCACATTTTAACGTCAGGTAGCTGTCCCAGAATTTTACCGACTTCTTCCAACCATGCCAAAGTTGCTGCATAACCGTAAGGAGCACTGACAACAAATGGCATATCAAATTTATTTTTCAGCACTTCTGCTGCTGGTAAACCTTCCTGACGCATTACCAAATTTATTTCAGCTGTGCCGATATCACCGATTTCATCAACAGATGTTTCATAGCACAGGCAGGTATGCATTTCATAACCAAAGGCTTCACGCATCAAGTTCTGCAGTTCCCATACATCCGACGCGGCACGATAACTGCCCATTGACGTGCCAATGATATTAAATATTTTCTTTCTCTTTCTCTGTTCTTTACAAGGAAGATTATTGACCAGCAATTTATAAACTTCAGTCAGACCTATGCTGTAGTCGCCCCTAAATCCTCCCTGCTCAAATGCAACCAGCTTCGCCTGAACTTCTTTCTGCATATAATTGCAAACGCCTTTTATATCAGTACCAATCACTGCGGAAATAGAAGATGCCACGACAAAAATAACTTTTGGTTCATAGCTTTTATCCAATTCGATAATAGCTTCTTCCAAACGGGTAACATCGCCCATGACTACATCGTCTTCGTTCATATGTGTTGTAAACAGCCTCTGCTGCCAGTCTACTCCTAAAGCTCCATAAAAGCCCATACTAAAATGGGTTGTCCCGGCCGGGCCATATTCAAGAATGATGCTGTCTTTTACGCTGAGCAGACTCCAAATGATACCCATTCTGTCTGATGGAACAGGCAAATATCTGCATAAACTCATAAGCACAGCTCCTTTCTATATTCTTTGGCTTCCCTAACAGACTTGACTAGCTGCTGCAGTAAATATCCTGTAACTTCAAAACCAAGCATGCCACTTGCTCTGTCACTGTGAACAATGGCAATACCTTTTTGACGCAGTCTGTTGCCAAATTCATGTCCTAAATATAAATAAGGAGACAATACATCATACACATATTGCAGCGGCGCGATATTAGCCGCTTTGCAAACATAAGGGTCTGTATACTGCAATATTTCTTTTGCATAAGGCTCATCTGCTTCTGTATATCTGTTGGTTTGAATCACCTGAGGCACCATTCCCAGGGAACTGAGGAAACAGTTCATTTCAAAAACTGCATACGGCGTATTCCCGTAAATATAAGTAATCCCCTCCAGTTCACACTTAGTTTTTTCGATTTCCTCTCTTGCATTTTGATAAAGCCCTTCCAATTCTTCCGGCAGTTCCAGCTCCAAATACACAAAAAGATTTTTATAGGCTTCATAGATTTTTTCTGGAATAACAAATTTATTGAAGTAAACGTAAGGAATACCAAATTTTTCCTGCATCTTTTGGGCCAGCGGCAGCGCAATATCATTAACGACAATATTCACTTTCGCTGCAGCAGCATTTTTTATATCGTCTACCGAACAGCCGCAGGGCAGCTGCAAACCGATTTTTACGCCGGCTTTCTGCAGCATGGCATAAAGCTCCGTCGTTGCAAAATCACCCATTCTCTGCCCCAGCAAATTGACACTGTTCTCACAATCACACGATTTCATCATTTCAGCACAAACAGTAATCGTTCGTTCCAGACCAGGCAAATGGTCCTCACATTTAAAATGCTCAGTATGAACCGGCAGCACCGGAATACCATAAAGCTCACTGAGACCTTCTGAAATAGCGTCAAAGTCATCACCAATGATTTCAATAACACAGGTAGTTACCAAAAATACACATTGGGGCCGATATTCTTCAATTATTTCTTTAAAAGCTTCCTGTACCTTTTCCGCACTGCCAAAGGTTACATCATGGTCATCCAAAACGACTGAAACACAACGGCCGCCAATGCCTCCAAATTTTTCAGAATGTATGGTCATACTTTTAGTGTAATAAGTGCATTCATCCGTACCAACTACAACGATCAGGCTGTCCTTGATACCGCCAACAGCCATAGCCGCACCCATCAGAGGACAGTGTGTCCCCGGGAACAAAGCATGAGTAAGCTGTGGTATATCTTTGATGCTTTGTACCTGACTCAATTTAGCAAGTTTTTGAACCAGCTCTTTTCCATCCATCGCCATAACAAAACTCCTTTTATCAACTTATTTCTTTAAACATAATTAAAGGCTTCTTGCGCCCGGGAATCTGCACTACATCACAATCTACGTCGTAAACCTCACGCATCATTTTAGGTGTGATAATATCCTGCGGACGACCTTCACCATACTTACAGCCATTTTTCAAAACTATGATCCGGTCACTGATCTCCAGCGCATGACTTAAATCATGCAGGACCATCACTACGCCGATCCCCGCCTCATGGTTCAGCCTTTTTACAAGTTTCATCGTTTCCTGCTGATGCGCAATGTCCAAATATGTAGTCGGCTCATCCAAAAACAAAATTTCCGGCTGCTGCGCCAATACGGTAGCTATCCATACCCGCTGCGATTCCCCGCCCGAGCATTCCTGAATAGATTTATCCCGCAGAGCCCAGGTACCTGTTGCTTTCAAGGCCCACTCTATTATCTTTTCATCTTCTTCCGTATTATGTTCGTACCACTTCTGATAGGGTACGCGCCCATAACCTACTAAATCTCTGACTTTAAAATCAGGAGGTGCGCAATGGCGCTGCGGCAAAACACCAATACATTTGGCAAGTTTTTTACTGTCGATATTGTACAGATCCTCCTGATTCAGATAGACGCAGCCCATACTACAGCGCAGCAATCGTGTCAGCGCTTTCAGCAGAGTAGATTTACCTGAACCGTTAGGGCCGATGATAGTCGTGATCTCACCTTTTTTTACAGTAATATCCATTTCCCTGACTACAATGCGCCCATCGTAGCCGATCTCTAATTTTTCACCCTTAACTTCCACTTACTTTGCCCTTCTTTCTTAACATATACAAGAAAAACGGTCCGCCGGTAACTGCCATAACGATACCTACAGGTATCTCCATCCCAGGTATAAGCGTCCTACCCAAAGTATCTGCCGCAAGAAGAATCACCGCACCCAAAAGCATACTCACCGGCAGCAGTGCTTTATAGTCGGAGCCAACCATCATTCTCGCAATATGCGGTACAACCAGCCCTACAAAACCGATCATACCGGCCTCTGCTACCGTCGCAGCCGCCAAAAAAGCTGCCACCGCAGATAAAAAGATACGTACAAAAGTTACATTTACTCCCAGGCTTTGGGACATCTCGTCACCCAGCTGCAAAATGTTGGCATTTTTTATACAGCATACGCCTAAAACAAGACCAATAAAAGCATACACCGTAATGATATAAACATGATCCCAGGAACGTCCCGAAAGACTGCCGTTCATAAAAGACAACACACTGGAAAGATTATCAGAATTCAATAATTGCAAAAAGGAGTTATATGCTCCCAAAACTGTATTTATCGCAACACCGGACAAAATTATTCTGACAGTATCAATCCCATCGCGCCAGGCCAGCAAATAAATAAGTACACAGGCCAAAGCCGCACCGCCAAAAGCAAAAAGCGGCACTGATGAAACCAAAGTCGGAAACAACAGCAGAATCGTCGTTGCCGCAGTGGCCGCACCGGCAGAGACGCCTATAATCCCCGGATCAGCCAGAGGGTTACGCATAACAGCCTGCAAAAGAGCACCTGCAACAGCCAGGCAGGCCCCTACTTCGACCGCCATAATCAGACGCGGTAACCGCAAATTATAAACGACTACCCTCACCGGTCCGCTTTCATCATAAAAAAGAGCCTGTATGATCTGCTGCAGCGAATACCCGGCACTGCCAACTCCCAGCGCAACAACAGCCAGCAATAATAATACTGCCACTAAAACCAGGCAAACCATACTTACCCGCAGGACATTTACTTCTTTACCCATTTTGTTTCAGCTTCTTCGCATCAATCATATCGATCAATTCATTTATATTATCAATAACATTGATCCCGGCTGTCGCAACATATTTTATCGGCAGATAAATAACCTCATGTTCGCGTATCGCCTTAATATTGTTCCAGTATTCAGGGTTTTTGGCAAAATCCTCTTCCATTACCTGCTGATGCTCTGCCGCAGTTTTAGAACCGCCTACACAAAACAGCAAATCCGGTTCGTAGGATAAAGCCTGCTCCAGATCGATCAGTACCATCTTATTGTTCTGATACACATTTTCGTACCCCAGCATATCCAGCATACTGCCTAAAGTACCATCTTTACCCTGTATATAATGACGCGGCGGGGCTGATTGCAGCACCATAACTTTTTGCCCTTTATTTTCCTGCCTTTTTTCTGCCATTCTGGCTTCCAATTTGTTGAACCTGTCCGTAATAGCTTCAGCACCTGCATTATGTTGACCAAAGGCTTTGATCAGTACGTCAGTCAATTCCTTGATCGACTCATAAGATACAACATGCCCGGCATCAACATAATAAACAGGTATTTTTTCACGATCCAGAATTTTCCCATAAGTATCCTTAGACTGATAACCTACTATCACCAGATCCGGTTCCAAAGCAATAACTGATTCGATATCAAAATTAGAATTCATCGACACATTCAGCAGCTTTGCATCCTTCACCAAATCTGCAGGCCATTCCAGCATCGCCGCCTGGGGCACAGCAACCTGCTTAATACCCATCTCATGCAGTGCCAAAACCGGAGTATGCACTAAAGATACGACTCGCTGAGGCTTTGCTTTTAAAATAACCGGTTCAGTAAAACCATAAGCTTGCAGCGTAGGTGTATACTCAAGTTTATAAGTTTCACCGGCTGCAGCCGACACATCTTCACTTTTACTGCCTATATTAAAGCAATAATACAAAAGCGCACCTACTATAACGACTACTGCCAACAACAACAATTTATTTTTCATTATTCATCCCCCTTAGTATCTTCACTCATTTCTAAAACTTTATCAGCCAGCTCCTGATAGATCTTGACCATCGGCGAAGCCTGTACAAATTCGCTAACCGTACCGCCCTGATTTTCAGCTGTTTGTATATCTCCCGAACGTGGAACATACATTACGACCTCGGTTTCAATCTCAGCGGCAGCCTTGGCCACCAGTTCCTGTTCATTCTCAATATTTTTAGCGTTCAAAATAATGCCTTTCAAGCGAGCATAACCCCTGCGTCCAAAGTTTTTGATCGCCTGAGCAATATTATTAGCCGCATAAAGCGCCATCATCTCGCCTGAAGAAACAATAAACACTTCTCTGGCATAACCACCCCTGATAGGCATTGCAAAACCACCGCAAACAACGTCTCCGAGCACGTCATAGATAACGATATCCGGCTTATAGATTTCAAAAGCCTTCAACTCCTCCAGCTTTTCAAAAGCTGAAATAATACCGCGCCCTGCACAGCCTATGCCAGGTGTCGGACCTCCTGCTTCTACACACAGGACGCCACCAAAGCCTTCAAAAACAATATCTTTTAATTCTAAAGCTTCCCCCTTTTCTTTAAGCTGTTCTAAAACAGTAGGAATACGCATCCCCTTCATCAAATTCTTAGTTGAATCAGACTTAGGGTCACAACCTACCTGCATTACTTTATAACCTTTAAGCGCCAATGCCGCCGATAAATTTGAAGTAGTAGTAGACTTGCCAATACCGCCCTTGCCATAAATCGCAATTTTTCTCATCAATAAACTGCCTCCCTTAAAAATAAATAGCTCACTGTTTTCAACCAAAAACATTCTATATTTAAATCAATATAAACAACTTTATTCATAAAATAAAATGCAATAGAGTTAGCCATAGCTAACTCTATTGCATTTTAACACTCTTTAACTTTAGTGTCAATACAAAAATGCCCGATCAATGTATAAATTCTCACATCGACCGGACATTATTTAAGCCTCCTAATATAGCTCCGGATAGGCATGCCCCTTGATATAGTGAAGCTGCTGATATTTTTCCAGCCAAGTTTTAAAAACTTCTTCAGGATGCAGCTCTGGCAGATATTCCGGATATAAAAATTTTGCAATATAGATCGTACCAACCAATTTCGACGCACCGCCATGCAAATAATGCGAAAGCAGCAAAATCCGATCATTACGTACAGCATCAATACCTGCCCAACCGCTGCGTAAAACAAGCTCCTTTTTGATTGCTTTCTCTTCCTCTATAGTCGGCGGCTGATAAGAAGAATAAGCATTGGCATCTGCTACTTTGACAATATACTGAGGATCTTTCTCGATTATCGCTTCCTGATCAACCTGCGATCCTTTAGCAGCGGCAAAAATATTATCAGCGCCTGAATATTCAACCATTTTATAAAAATAATCGCCCGGCACTGCTGTTTTTCCAAGAGTCCGATATTCAAAATACAAACTTCTGCGGGGGACGCCTTGAAGTTGCTTTTGTATATAAGCCAGTTTATCGTTAAAATAATTTACTAATTCTTCTGCCTGTTCTTCCCTGCCAAAAATTCTGCCGATCAGCCTGCAGTTATCAGCAAACTGATCTGTATAATAAGAATTTATGACAATTACTTTGATCCCAAACCTGTCCAACATCTCCTGCGCGTCCCGCCATGTTCCCTCACCGGTAATAATTACAGCCTGCGGCGCCAACTCGGCCAGTTTTTCATAATTCATCGCATTTTGACTGATACCAAATACCTGTGCTTCATTAAATCTGTTTTTGAAGCCAGACTGATCTTTAAAAATATAATTATCAACGCCGACGATTTTATCTATGGCACCAACAGCAGTAATCAACTCTGCGTTATAAACATTACAGACAGCAACTCTTTCCAGCGGATACGGAAGCTCTACCTTACGGCCAACGCTATCCGTAACTACGATAGTTTTTTGCTGCTCTGCCTTTCTCCTGCCATTATCATCAGCACAGCCAAACAGCATCATTCCACAACACAGCAGAAGCATTATTGCTATTATCTTACTCATCTTTATAAACACCTATCAATAAATTTTCTATTACATTAACAGTCATTTCATATATTTTAGGGATATCAGCCTGAGATGCGGATCTCCTGCTGATATTTCCATACATTCATCTGTAAACCCTTTTTTAGAAAACACTAGGAAGCGTTTATCAACACCTGTAAAATGTTCACCTTTAGCGAGCAATTTTTTCAGTACGTCACTGTCAGCTTTTTTATTGCTCCAATTACAATCAATCAGACAAATAACATCAGTATCGTCAGCAATAAAATCAACTGAAATTTTATTACTGCCGCTGCCCTGCCACCACGGGCTTATTTGCTCAAAATCGCACATGAAATCATTGCGTTTTTTTAATTTATAACAATACTGCAAACAGATCTTTTTAAAAATATGGGCAGCAAATAAGTCTATTCTAGGCATAATATTATTGCGCAGAACCTGATGCCCGCGTCCGATCGCAATCGAACTCATATATGGAAAAACAAACTGATACCAGAAAACAAACATATTATTAGCAATTTCATAATAGCTGATTTTGTTACTGCTGCTAAAAGCAGGATTGACACGCTGCAAAATTCCCATTGTCAGCAGTACATTCAAGTATTTTGAAACCTTGTTGCATTCCATATCGGCAGCCGCTGCTATTTCGTTCAGCCGCCCTGCCCCGCAGGCAACAGAACAAAGGATAGTATTATATGTAGCGGGTTCCCTTAAATCAAGTTTTAAGAGCTGTATTGGTTCCTTATACAATGGAGCTGCTGGTTCAAAAAACAATTTTTTCAGATTGTCCTTAAAAGACAGTTCCGCATCCAAATAACTCATATAATGGGGATTGCCACCGGCTGCGCCATATAAAAATAATTTCTCTTCTTCTGTAAAGCCTTCCAAAAATGGCTGTGCTTCCCAATAATCCATAGCGCCTAATTTTATAACTGCATTAATGTAATTTTTTATCTGCATCTCCTGATTTTTCAGCAATACCCGCTCCATCTCAGCAAAAGGCGCTCCCGAAAAAATAACTGATAGTCTCAACTGCTTTTTATATTTTTGAGCATATTTAGCAAATGCCGTAAAAAATTCCGGTGCAGAATCAAACAAATACTGTACATCATCTATTACCAGAACCAGCCGCTGCTGTGTGGCCTTAAAAAACAACGTGCTTAATACACTATCCCAGCTGCGGAATTCATTTTTTGGACCCCAAAGGCCCTGCTCTTTTAATTCCAGGCAAAAAGCCGCCAAATTTACAGTTGACAACGCATTGCGGGCAGCAAAATAAGCAGCAGATTTTTTTTGTAAAAACTCCTGCAGCAAAGCAGTTTTACCGATTTTATATTCACCGCTCACAAGTACTACATTTAAAGAATTTTTTGCATACAATTTTTCTAAAAGACCTAATTCTTCACTGCGTCCAATAAACATAGCGGCACCTTCCTACTCATAAGTTGTATTTTATTTTAACACAACTCATAGCCGAAAAGCAAAAGTGAAACATAATTATGTTTCACTTTGCAACTTCTAAAAATTATAATTCACCCCTACGCGGAAAGTCCTTCCCATCGTATAATACAAATTATTGTTGCTCGTTCCGCCAACATTGGCAATATCCTTACGATTAAACAAATTATCGACATCAAAGGTAGCCGTCACGTTTTTAGCAACGTTATAACCAAGATGCAAGTTAGACACTAAAAGCGGCGAAGATATTTCTGTTACAGTAATTTTTTCACTGCTGACGCCGTTTTTAAAACGATTGCCCCAATAGCTCAGATTTAAGGCCGCACTAAAATCACGATTCACATAATTTACACCGCCGTTTATCTGATAACGGCCCAAAGTATCTATCCAAGCCTGACCTTCCTTATACATACGCTGAGGTTTAGCAAACACCGCACCTACATTATAAGTAAAATGTTTATCTACATCCTGTTCATACCGCAGTTCAATACCGGTATTGCGATATTTGGCAGCATTAGTTTGATAAGACTGATTATCCACCAAATTTTTAACAGCTACTATTTGATCTTTAATGTCTATTCTAAAAGCAGTAAGATTTAACCGGCGTCCATTTTCACTATACTTATAACCAATTTCATAATTCCAGCCATGTTCTGCTTCCAAATCCGGATTAGGAACAACTACACTGCTGGCATAATAAAGATTTCTAAAAGTAGGCATTCTAAACGATTTTCCAACGCTGGCATAAACAGAATTATGTTCATCAAATTTGGTTATAGCCTGTATCTGCGGCAAAAATTCGTTATAATCACCAGCCTCCGACCTGATTAAATCTTCTCTGGCACTGAAAATAATATTCGTGGCACGGCTCAGTTTTCTATCATACGAACCATAAACAGAATAATTATTAAGCGCATAAGTACCAAAATGTGCCGGCTCCTTTAATATACTGCTGCTGTCGCCAAAGGTTTTAAATTTTTGATTATCGTTTTTGTAAGTTTCACGTTTAGCGCTGATACCAATCAATCCTGTTGCTTTATCGCTGCGCCAAACTTTTTTCGTATCCAGACCATACTGTTTATGATCACTTTTCTCCCACTCTACATTCGTCGGGTTCACTACATAATAATCAGGATTTTCGATTCGTCTCTGATTATAATAAATTTTAGCATCCCAGCCGTTTTCATCATTGTATGCTATCTGTGCAAAATGTTCACGGTCATCATACATAAAATGCTGTAAAATATTTTCATTTACATCATTATAATTAGTTGTATATTTCTTTTTATTGAACATATAACTGAATTTAAACCGGTCATCAAATTTATAGTTAAAAGCCAGATGATCTTTTTTACTGTCGCCAAATCCAATATAGTAAGGAACATCAGTACCATTTATTTTTCTAGTACCTAAACGCTCCGTCATATTGCCGGTAGAACCAAATTCATTTCTGCCGAGAGCCAGACTTGCTTTACCCATGCCTATGGTGGCAGCATAATCACGCTGTCCTTTATTTCCGGCAGCTACACGCAGCGAATTTTTCATCTGATCCTTAGTTATAATGTTAACAACTCCGCCTAATGCCTCGCTGCCGTAGAGCACTGCCCCCCCACCCTTGACAATTTCTACTCTTTCCACTTCATCCAAGTTAAGCATATCCAAATGATTAACATTGTTAAATGAAGCCGGCACTCCATTGATCAAAACCAAAGTACCGCCATCAATACCGCGCAAATTGATTTGGCTGCTGCCGGTTATCCAGTTTTGATCATGTGGCCCCATATTAGTAAAATAAACACCGCCTTTGTACTTCAAGGCATTCGCCACATCGCCGGCACCTGTTTCCTTTAACTGCTCACCTGTATAAACAACAGTGTCAACAGGCGTATCCAAATTACTTTTTTCATACCCAAGGGCAGTCACATTTATTCCATCCAAAACGAATTCCGACAGATTTTCTTCTGCATAAGCCGATCCTGTTAAAAAGCTTGTTCCCAAAATCACTGTACACATCAAACGTCCCAATTCAAATTTTTTCACCAAAATACAGCTCCTTTATCACTTACTTTGATATCATAAATCAAACCATTTATCGATATTTATTTATTAATAAGCTCTTATTTATGATATCTATTCCCATTGAGTTTGAATTTTAACATTCATAATTTTTCCAGTCAATATTTGTAAATTTTTCCAGTCAAAATATTTTTCGTGTGTACAGTTGATACAAAGGCATAAATCCTGCCTTTTAAGCACTACTTATAAGTATTATTATTGATGTCAAAAAGTATTTTTAAACAAGATACTACTTATAAATAGAATAATAACCGTTGATACATTAAATGTATCAACGGTTATTATTCCGTATATTCTTTTATTTCTGTTTATTCGCCTCAAAAAAAGCGTTATAATCCTCAACTACTTTATTAGCGCTTGCGATCGCCTTGTTCCGCTGGCCGATGATCTTGTTGAGATCATTAGTAGTACCGTCAATATACTTCTGCACCGCTTTTAAATAATTATCAACAGCGGCAATATATTCAGTCACTGCCTTAGCATCCTTAAGCGATTCGGGCTTTACAGGCACTGCCGGAACAGCCTCTTCAAGCACAGGATATACTGCCGTTAAATTAGTCGCATTCGGGTCAACAGGCGTTTCAGCCTGTTTTTCTTCTGCAAAGCCAACCGCTGCCAGACTAAAAGTCAATACCACAGCCAAAAATAAAGTTGTAATTTGTTTTTTCATCATGCACCATCCCTAATATTTTGACAACATTCAAACATCATCAATATTTTTTTCTTTTGCCTTCAACTTGTCAAGCTCTGCTTCCGCCTGCCTGAAACACCTATAACTGCAATAATACCTGCGCAGCTTGTTAATCGTCCTTTTATAAGTATGCAAACTTTTATTACCAAAAAATTCTTTACCGCAGCAGGCACAATTCATTGTTCTGCTGTTTAAAGTACTGTCAAAATTATCATATCGTGTCATCATCGCAGTTTCAATTCCAACCCTTTTCAAATTCACCACTCCAACAAATCCTAATGCAGTACAAAATTGACCGGCATCGTAATATAACAACGTACAGGACTGCCATATGTATCTTTAGCCGGGCTGAAATTCCAATTATATACAGCCTCAACAGCAGCGCCGTCCAGAGCCTCATTGCCGCTGCTGCGCGCAACAAAAGCATTCTCAACACTGCCGCCCGAACTTACAAGCATTTTTACATAAACAGTACCCTCGATCTCTCGATTTCTGGCGGCAGGAGGATAACGAGGATCCGTACTGGATACTAAATACGGCGGTGTTACCGGAACACCGCTGCCGCTTCCAGAACCACTGCCAGTACCCGAGCCGCTGCCTTCACCGCTGCCCTGCCCTGTCCCAGCCCCTGTTCCTTCACCGCCACCGGTACCAGTACCACCGGTTTCACCGCTTTTAACATTACTCTGAGCCGCTTCACTCGACGTACTGCTCGACTGCGGTTGTCTGGGCTGCTCCTGCTGCTGCGTCTGCGGCTTCTGCTTTATGTCAACTATATCATCTGTTCTTACCGGCGCAGACTGCTGTTTTTGCTGCTGCACCGTAGCAGCAGCAGTTTCAGCAGTTCCCTTCTCGGCGGCAGCGCTGCCTTTACCACCACCGCCTCCACCTCCGCCCAAAGTTACCTCTAAAATCTGCGGCGGCCTTTGTGTAAAACGGTATCCCAAAATACCCAGCAGGGCTGCGGCAATAATATGAACTGCAAGCGCAATGGCAATACCCTTGCCAAAACGTCTGCCTCTATCCGTCATTTGCCATCACCCAGATCCGTTGCCAAGCCAAAGCGTGTTACTCCCGCGCCCTTCAACTCATCCATCAGCTTGATAACCGTTTTATAATTAGCCTCGCCGTCGGCGCGGATAATCACCGAAAAAGCAGCGTCACGTTTACTTTCAGCAGCTGCGTTAGCAACCAGCTGTTTCATCTCGATCTTATTATCTTCCAGATACAATACGCCGTCTTTTTTTACCGTCACTGCAAAATTACTTTTACTCACCGTCTCCGAATTCTGCGCCACCGGCAGCCTGATCGGAATAGTCTTGATCTCGCTCATATACATCGTACTGACGATAAAAAATACCAGCAGCAGAAAAATCATATCTATCATCGGGCTCAGCATCAGCTGCGGCGGTAAGCTCTGTTTTCTAGGTCGTCTGCGCATCTTCTACACCGCCCCTCAGTTTTTACTGCCGCCGTTTTTGGCCTGAACGATATCTATCAAAACATTTGCAACCTCGTAAATATTCAGCGAAGCGGTTTTTACCTTGCTGGACAAATACGCATGTATACACATGCCCATGATCGCAATACACAAACCAAAAACAGTCGTTATCAATGCCTCGCCAATACCGGCAGTTACCGCCATCGGATTCTGCGCCCTTTCATTCAAAGCATTAAAAGAGCTGATCATACCTGTAATGGTACCCAAAAGACCCAGCATTGGCGCCAGGCCAATAACAACGCTCAGATAATCAAGATTCTGCTCCATACCGTCAATGGCCCTGTCAGCCTTAGAATAAACAATCGACTCCAGCCTTTTACCAAGATCTTCGTTGATATCCAAAGTCTCTGTCGCCAGCTCTGCCGCATCACCCTTATTCATACCGGCAAACTCACGCGCCCCGACAATATTAAAATCATTCATCAGGCGACAAAACTCCATAACAAAATCAGTACTCGAAAGCGCCTTTTTATAATATAAATAACGCTCCACACCTATAGCGATAGCGGCAATCGAACATAACAAAAGCGGCCACATACAAGCCCCGCCTCTTTGAAAATAATCTATAGCTCCGGCAAAAATACCCATTTCTGTATACCTCCAAAATCAATTGAATTTTTCAGGATAAGCGGCTTCAGCCAGATCCCTGATCGCATAAACTATATAATGTGTCGTACTGTATAAATAAGTGTCACGTAGCTGCACGACTCTTTTATTCTTTACAGCATTAACACTTTGATAAGCTCGGTTCTGCAAAATCTCCTCCCGCATCTTAGACGGGTCCTGCTCGTTATCATACTTCCAGCTGGGAATAACAAGCAAATCAGGATTCAGCCTGATCAGCGTTTCCTCAGAAAAAGCAGCATTCGGCGGCAAGTCATATTCCGCCACCACATTCTTCACCTCGGCATAATTACAGATATCGGCAAAGGTAGTACCCTTAGCCCCAAATGGCCCCATATAAGAAAGCGCCATCACACTGATATGTTCTTCAGGAGCGATATTGCCTACTCTTGCCCTTACAAAAGCAAGCTCCTTCTCCATACCTGCCACGATCTTACCGCCGGCAACACGTTCATCAACAACATTTGACAGCTCACAAATAGTCTGTTTGATCTCTTTAACAGTAGTCGGCGTTTTATAAACATAAACATTTACACCAGCACCGCGCAAAAGCTCAACAAAATTCAAATCTGTCCAGTTCGGCACCAAAACCAAGTCAGGTTTCTGAGCCAAAACAGACTCCAGACTGCCGCTTTGCACGCGCCCCTTTACCCGTACAGCTTTATCTGCCGCAGGCGAAATTCCGGCATCATCTGCCAGATATGTCAAAGCAGCGATCCGATCAGGCTCTACCATATCCAGCAGCACCTCATCCGCACTCAGTCCCAATGATACTATGCGCTGCGGCTTATGCTCAAAATCCAGCCTTGTTTTAGTTGCATCCACAACACTGTAACCACCACGTCCGGAAGCCGGAGTCTCAATTTCGGGAGGTTTGCCGCAGCCTGCCATAAACAACACGGCAGCAGTACTGACAACTAAAACGGCAGCCTTTAATAAATACCTACATTTTGCAATCACGCATTAATCTCCTTCGTCATCGATAGACAATTTTCTGCCGCAGGCAGTAAGCTGTACCTCAATGTTTTTTTCAAAATCGCTGAAATCCCTGTAAGCAAGTTCATGCACCACATAATCCGGCTTAATAAACCTTAAAAGCTTCTGCACAGCCTTATCTGTAAAAGGCCTGTGCTGATCTATTTTTATCACATGCTTCATTCGTTCAATATTAGAGCTTTCCGAATCAAAACACGTTCAAAAGTTTTAACATAATCTCCGGAAAGAGAACAGTTTAAATGCAGTCCTCTGATCAGCTTTCTGTCCTCACCAAGCGCTTTTACTGTTTTTAAAATATACTCGATCCCATCCTGTTCAGTCTGCAGCTCGGGATTAGTATTCATCAAATGCCCGGTATCAAGCATGATCCCAACATTCTTATGTTTTATCTTTTCAAAAAAGGCGTGCACTACTACAGGGTCTGTCAGCCGCAGTCCCGGCCACCATAAATTTTCAAATAATACCAGGACATCTTCGGGGACCTCGTCAGCCACTCTGTTAAAAACAGCGGCAGCGGCAGTCACGATCTCCATATCGCTGTGCTCAAACTTAAAAGTAAATACCTCCTCAAGAGTACATTCGGCTACATGCCATACCAGATACTCCGGCTTTTCAACCAGCGCCGCCTTAATATTAGCCCGTATATTGCGCAGCCAGCCCATACAATAAGTAGCACCGTAATAATCCTTCAAAGCATCTTTAGACGTAAAAAAGCGACTTAAGACTTCCTTATCATTCCGGTACATCGCCAGCCACATCGGCCAGTAATTCAAATGCACTCCCACAGCCAAATGCTCAAATGACTTAAAATACGGCACATTCCTGTAAACCAGAAGCTCGATCCCAGCAAGCCCCAACCCTGCAACAAACTGCTCCAAAGTTTTTCCGGTTTTTAAAATCTCTTTCTCCTGCCCAGGCATAAAACAGTAATTGCATAAATGCTTTGTTTTACGCCTCATACCATCACCGCCTCAGGATCGTCACTGTTATCCTTACAGGCCATTTTTTTACTGCGGGACAACGCCCCTCTTTGAGAACACTTAAACCTTAATCTGTTCACCTCGCGCAATAAAGCAATATAGCTCGCTTTATCAACAGTGATAGTGCTCTCGTCATTGTTTTCAATCTCTTTGATAATTTTCTTTAATTTCATACCCGTATTGGGCTGCTGCAGCCAAAACAGCCCTCCCTCCTTCAAGTGACTTGCGCCTTGTATCCAAAAACAAAACAGGAAACTGCCAATGCGTCAGTTTCCTGTCAAAATACATCATCACCACGCACCAGGATACATAGCCGCCAAGCTGCAAAATACAGCAAAAAAGCGACAGTACTGTTTTCCATCAAATAAACAGTACAAATGTATCCACCTTGTGCATCGCAAGTCTTTACGGATGTTAAAACAGGCAGTTCTCCTGGCTTCGGATCGTCGCTAGGCCACGCCTTCTCAGGTCTCCCCAATGGACGAATGTGGCTTTGCTACCCGTTACAGTTGCGGGACAGCGCAGGTCTTACACCTGCTTCTCTATTAAGTCCTTCCAGCAATAGCTTTCAGACACCTGTTTTCTTAACTATATGAAATTATTAGAACTGAAATGCTTAGCTTATTCGTAATGCTTTTCAAATAACTTATATAACCATTATAAACTTCTTGCTTTTTGTAGTCAAGTAAACTTTCACCTTAATATCCTCTGATCACGAAAAAATTTTTTTTATTTTCTGCATGATCGTCACATTATCACTTTTTTTTAAAGCTTCGCTTTCAACCATTACAATATCCTGAGCCAGTAATCCTTTTCGTACATATAAAACCGGTGTATTCTCTTCTGCGATCCCCTTTAAAAGCAATGCCGCCTTAGCCTGATCAAAAGCCTGCTGTAAATTCTGCCCAAACCCGATACTGGAATAAAACTGCGCCGCAAAAACTATTGCTGCCTCGTCACCTATCTCGGTATTCATTCCAATAGCAGCCTCAACCTTATCGACAACAGCCTGAGCTTCCTTCTGCGAAAAACAGGCGTTAAAAAAAATCATCCTCACCTTTTTAGACGCTGAAGCCACAGCAGCGGCCATAGCTTCTTTAGAAACCATCGACATATTACCGCTGCCATCATCAAGAACTATTTCTCCCTTTTCAGAGCCATGCCCCGAAAAATGAATTATCTCCGGATCAGTTTCATTGATCGCCTGCAAAATATCCAGCGATTGTACCGCCCAGCGGCTAAAAAACTCGATCCCGTCACGTCCTTCCGACTTGCGGATAGCTTCAGTTATCGACCTGACCTCCTGGTCTAAAGCCAGCTTCTGAGTATCCTGTGGATTAGCCGCTAAAAACAAAATCGTCAGCTTATCAACCGGCTGCTGCGGCTTGATCGCCTCCTCTATTTCTGCGCCAACCTGCAAAGCACGCTCGCGCATAAGCTGCGACTTCTGTCCGCATAAAAGAATAAACTTATTTTCTTCCTCCAGCAGCTCATTTTCTGTTTTGGCTATCTCCTGCTCTATCTCATTGATTTTTTTACAAGCTTCGGCCCTGTCATCCTTCAGCTGAACCAGTTTAGTCTTTTTATTCATGATCGAAGCTTGGGCCTTTGCAAATTCTTTATCGTTCATCATATTTCCGCCTGCCTGAAATACTCGTCGATACCGGCGGCAATAGCCCCGGCAAAAGCCGGCATATCATTTTCTAAAAGCTCAAGATCATCATTATTATCAATAAAAGCCAGCTCCACCAAAATAGCCGTCATAACAGTCCGGCGCAGTACATACAGCCCCTGGCGCTCTTTGCAGCCACGGTCTATCGTCGGCACCTTGCTCAAAATCTTCTTCTGCACAGCCTCACCCAAAAGTCGGCCCTGCTCGCTGTAATATAAAGTTTCTGTACCGCGGGCATTGCGGCCCGGCGAAGCATTGCAATGCAGTGAAACAAAAATATCAGCCGGCCAGTCGTTAGCAGCAGCCACCACAGCATCCAGATCATCACTCTGCAGCAACATCACCTCATGCCCCGCTCTTTTTAAACCGCGTTCCAGCAAAGCTCCGGCCTGTTTGGTAACATCAGCCTCACGTACATCATAATCAATGTTCACAGCACCGCTGTCAACGTTCGGGTCATGCCCAGGATTAACAAAAACCTTCATTGCCCACGCCCCCTTTAAATGTACAAATCCTTTAAAACAACAGCTTAATTAGTTGTCGTATCTACTGCCTCTGCACCCCAAACAACCTTCATCAGCAAAGGATACTCTTCCAATAAATGTTCTAAGATAACATCAATGCTCACCTGCAGCAGCTCGGCATCAAAACCGTCATCCGTATTCAAAAGGCAGCAGTCCAGTTCAACATCGCCGCTGACACCCGTAGAATATTTAAACAACTTATATTTACGATTCTGTTCATCCAAATACTTCAACAGCGCTGCCTCATTTTCGGCTTTACGTGCCGCAGGCGCAACCAGTACCTTGATCACTGTATACAAGCTGTCATCTGTATATACCAAAAGCGGCAGATTCTGACCATTGACATCCAAAATAGTTCTGAACAAAACCGTATGCAGCTCGTCGCCTACGATCTGGGCGCCAAAACAGGTAATATTTTTCTTCACCAAAAGCTCCTGCCATTTCTGCGCCTTCACATTCAAAGCATTGCTTTCTGGTGGCTTGTTATCATTACCCGCAAATTTCAAAATATCAGTCTCACTCATTCTCATTCTCTCCTTAGTTTTAAATGATATATTTTAGATTATTCTTCGCCTTCCAGCCTCAATTGCGAAGCAGGAATATGCGTTAGAATCTCCAGCATGATCTCCGCAAAACTGTGCGCTGGAACAGGCTTCCATTCAGATTTTTTATCGCTGCTTTGCAAAACAGCGCCGCCTTTGCTGTAAACAACACTGTGCAGCTCGCGGTACTGTTTGGCGCGCAGATTAAACAGCAGCACCTGCGTGCAGGATTCCACGCTGTCACCATCTTTCAGCTTTTGGGCAAATACTTTGGTATCCAAATGCTTCTTCAAATCTTCGTTCATAAAAACAGTTTTGACCTCGGCCTGCAAAATATTCCTGTCTTTATCGCCAAATGCTCCCCTGGTCATAAAAACACTATCTTTAGCTATATAATATCTGCCGGTCGAATTTTCCATAACCTCAGTCCAGCGCGCCGCCTCTTTTTCAGCAGCCGTCTGCTGCGGCTGCACGCTTATCTGCCAATCCATACCGCTGCCGCTTTCCTCGGCAGCGAAGCCCTGCGCTGCTATTAAAACACTTAAACTGAAAATAACTGCCGCAATAAATTTCATCATATTACCTCACAACTTCCACTATTTTGCAAATACTACTTCAATTCAAAGTTGACGGTGACCGTCTTGGTACGCCTACATCACGCAAACAGTATTTATCCGGGTCAATATCATTTCTAAACCGCAACACCAGCTTACGCTCGCCCTCCGGCAGCGCCTGCCACACCTTACCAAAACTGAAACCAACAGAATTACCAAAACCCAAAGCCATATAAAAACCACCTGCAAACTTTTTACTTATTTCAGTTTCTCCGCGCTGCTGCATCCCTACCAAAAACGCTATTTTGCCACCGGCCGCTGCCAGTTCACTATCCTTTACTGCACCGTTAAAATACACCAGCTTAACATCATCTAAGGCACGCGACAGTTTTTTTAATAAATTACTTTTACTGCACCAGTCGCTGGTACTGCCATCATCATTTTTAAAAACAAAATTACCGCTGGCAGTACATTCACCACAAAAATGAATCACATCCGGACGCATATCAGCAGCTGCCGCAACAACTTCCGCCGGATTCAAAGCTCGTACACTTTGCAGCACGTAACTATTATTACAAGGCTCGTTGTTTAAACGCTTCAACAGCAACGAACCTTCATCTAAACCAGTCATCGGTTCGGCAGCTACCAGAAGCAGCTTTATTTTTGCAGTAGTTTCCATTATTATCACTCCTTGAACAAGAAAATTTATGCTATTTAAGCACCGAAAACACCTGAACCCCTGCGGTACTTAAATAGCATAACTGCCGTATCAGCCGCCGTACAAGCGGCGGGTAGTGACGATACGGCAGTAAAAACAATGCTAAAAACTTAAGTTGGAAACAAGCTCATCACACAGCGATTTGCTTATTTTCCCTTTCTTTCCAAATCTTCCGGACGAGCCAGACGTTTAGCGATCTTGGTAACGCTTGCTTTAGCAGTTGCCAGGCCACGTGTCGCAGCAGCAGTTCTTTCAATTACCATAGCCGCAGTATTGATGACATAACCAGTCGCAGTCCCATTTGCAAAGTCGCCTGCAGATTTAACCGTACTCAAAGCACCTGCAGCATCAATATCTAAAAAAGTATCAATGCTTTGGAACTTCACGCCGTCAACCAGATACAGGTCGTTGCCTTCGCCCGGCAGTAAAGCAAAACATGGTGAAGCAGGAGAAACTGTAGCAGTCTTATATTTAGCTCCAGTGCCAAACCCGCCAGCCTGCAAGTCAGCCTCAGTAGTTTGAATAACAATATAGCTATACTGAGAATACGCAGTATTATAATGAGCTGCCAACACATAAGCTTTGTTATTAACAAAAGCTACATCAACAAAATCACCGCCAAAACTATTGGGGATAGCACTAACATCAATTTCTGCTAGAAAAGATGGAGCAGTACCAGAAATATCAAACACTTCCAGTTTCGACGCAGGATTGCCATTGGCCTGCTGTGCGCCGCCAACAGAAGTTACATAAGCATAATCTCCGTTAACAACTACACCGGTTACATTATTTCCAGCCAAATCCATTTCGGCAGTACCAGTGCCAGCAAGCGGGATCTTAACAATAGCGGACTCGCCAAAGGTGTATGTCCAACCGCTGTTAGTAAAGCGTCCGAAAACTGCAATCAGATAAGCAGAACTGCCGCTGATTTGCAAATCAAGGCCATAGCCAGCGCCTTTCCATTGCGTAGTATCGCCATCAATATCCGGCGTAAATTCATAAGCATAACCAGTCTCACTAAAAGCATCCGCCGCCATGTTATATTTGTAAATATAGCATTTACGGGTAGTAGGATCGCAGTCGTTAGCAATCATATACATAACGCCGTCATAGACAACAATACCATAAGGATTGGTAGTAGACCATTGCTGCACGCCAGTAACAGGCGAAGTCGCATTACATTGAGCTGTTTGCTTCTGCGACCAGTTGGAAGGATCGTAAATACCATACAAACCTCTGCCAGACTGCCCCAACTCGCCGACGCCGCTGTAATCATAGCTGTTGACCAAAGTACGCAAAGTACCGGTAATACTGATTGGCAAAACACGCGGGTCAGTAGTCATATTGGTACCGGAAATGATTTGAGTAACAGCTGTTTCCGTAGCCGTCACTCCAACAGTACAAGCGCCTACCCAGCCGACGCTATACCCGCTGTTTACTAATCCTGCTGCTAATTTTTCACTTGCCATTTTCACAACCTCCTTAAAGTTAACTTATCTGCAGTCTGTTCCTGCTGCCATTCATTACTGTCTGTATTCAAACAGCATTTATATAAATCAGGTCAGCATCACCGTGCTGACTCTGCCTTATAATAAAATTTAGAAGCTGTATTCCAGCGTTGTGTAATACATACGACCGGCCAACGGATAGAAAGAAGCCGTCTTAGGTCCATAAAACATACCGGTAGTAATGAAAACTTCCTTACCTTTGTCAAAAACATCATTGACGCCGGCGCTTAAACGCCATTTTTTATCAAATTTATATTTGACTCCCAAATCAACGATCGAATAAGAATCGCGCACGTCTATTGCATCGGCATCGCCAGAATCAGTACCACGCAAGATCTCCTGATCGGTATAACGGTATTCTCCGAAAACGTTCAGTTTGTCACCGGGGAACAGATAATCAACTCTGGCGCTGACGACCCATTCAGGTACAAAAGATGCTCCGCCTTGCGCCCAGTTATAGTTATAACCCAAGCCGTTACCCACTTCTTTACTTTTCTGCCAGGTTGCTGCCAAAGCCAGGTTCAAGCGCTGCCATTTCATATTATGGGCCAGTTCAAGACCATATGTTTCAATATTACCCGTCGGGCAATAACAACTTAGTCCATCTCCGCCACGCGGTGTCCACAGTACCAGCTGATTATTTGCTTTGCGCTGATACCAGGTAAGGATCGTATCCGTATCAGCCCCGGCCAGCTTGCCCTGCCAGTTCAGGCTGAAATCGAACTGACTGCCTGTTTCCCATAAGCCATTATCAATATTCCCGCCTTTACTGGCAACAGTAAAGACATAGTTTTGCCCAACAAAGCCGCCGTCACCAAAGATTTCGTAGAAGTTGGGATGCCTGTTATAAGTACCCCAGGTAGATTTAAAGCTCCAGTGGTCATTGAGCTGTTTCTGCAGTGCCACGCCGCCTGAATACATCCAGCGGCTATCAGCATCGCCCAAATCACCAAGTCCTTCCATCTCTACTTTATCGGCACGCAGGATCGGCGTCAGCTTAAAATCGCCATCATCATTGAGGGTAATAGTGTCTTGCAAGGTCAAATGATATTCACGGTTATTATATTTGGAAAGCATTTTTCTAACGGTTCTATTAACACCAGTTTGACTATCAATTTGTTCCTGCGTAAGATCCCATCTGTTGCCATTAGCATCCATAGTCTCACGAGTATAATCCGCATTGAATTCCAGCAAATGGTTGCTGCCCAGCTTCATCGCCGCATTCAAATTGCCGTTCCATTTTTTAGAACGCCAGGTCCCCCATAATTCACCCGGCAAATAATCGTCCTCATCCCTTTTGGCAAAAGGACTACCTGTTATTATTCCATTTTTTGTATCCTCTATTTGCCTGTAACCGCCTATATTAGTATAAGTTTTTTTGCTATCCAGATAGGCAATATGCCACCCCAGATCAAGGTTGCCAAACGTATCACGACGCCCGATCAAAAATTCTTTATAATCAATATCCATATCAGCATCGAAATAGCCGGAATTTAAATAAGGAATTACATTGGTTCTATTTACTGCCCTGGCAAGCCCTTCATGCATCTTTTTCCAAACACCTTTAACTGTCCAGTGATCATCCTGCCATTTAAGCATGGCATTATTATTCTGATAACCGTTACTTTGGCGTTTGTAAGTGCCTGCAAGTACATTATTTTGGGTATTACTGCTATGCGGCCAAATATAATCAAAATCACCCTGCCAGATATCGCGGGCATAGGTAGCCAGCAAACTACCGCTGCCCAAAGGCATGCTGTATTCATAGGTACTGCTGTAGCCGCCATAGGATTTGATGCCCTGGGTGATATGCCCGTGCCCCTCATTAGGCTTTTTGGTGATGATATTGATAACACCGCCTAGTGGCGCACCGCTGAAGCGGGCCGGAACATAGCCACGGTAGACTTCGATACGTTCGATATTATCAGCCGGGATCGCCGACAGATTGACTGCCGCATCGCCGGCCAGGTTCATCTGCACGCCGTCTACAAACACACTGACCTGCGCAGCCGTTGACCCACGTACACGCGCTACAGTATAATGTCCGACGCCATTAAGCCGCTGCACAAATAAGCCAGGCACTCTGTCCAGCAGTTCGGGCAGGTTCTTCTGCTCACCCTCGAATTGTGCCGGATAAATAACGCTTACCTGACCGGGGCTGAGATTCTTTTCCCAGTCGGGACGTTTAGCTTCAACAGTCAGCCCGCCCAGCTCAAATTCACCCATGCCGCCGGTGACTGTGCCGCTGACGCTGCCAGTATCATCGCTAACTACGCGGCTATTGGCTTCACCCATATCATAAACATTCTGGCTGTCAGCGCTGCCGCTTTCGACAGTAACACTCTGCTGCGACTGCTGCATCTGCGGCAACTGCACGTTGCCGACCTTGGATGCCTGCCCTACCACCACGGTGGGCGCATTAGCTTTGGCAAAGCCGCCGCTTACAGACGGCTCCCCGCCTGAAGCGTTTACTTTAGCCGCTTTGCTGCCGCCGCTTTCAAAACCGCCCCAGCTGAAATTTAACCCGCCGTTGATGCTCCATTCGTTGCCTACGTCGCTGCCGGTAGTCTTAACAAAGTCAAGATTAAAGGTCCCATTTGAAGAAACCTTAACCTTGCCGCCAATGTTCCATTCCCACCAACTGTCATTGCCGCCCACAGTTTCAATCAGACGGCTTTGTGTACCGTAGCTCTGGTGCAATTTTTGCCCACCGGCAAATTCGTGCCCCCAACTGACACCAGCATAAACATTACCTTTTTCACCAATATTTTTACCGGCTTTCAGCCCCAGCTTGCCAATGGCAGTATCGTAACCCTGCTCGTGTACGCCCAATCCATTGCTCAGACTATAATTACTTTCGTCCACATGACCGACATACAAAGATACGGAAGGTTCCCAGAACCAGTTTGCTGCCAGCTGGTTGCGCTTGCCGTACTGAGCACCGATACCGTAAGCCCAGGTGCTGTTCTCGCCTTTGACCTTACCGATGCTGCCGTTGCCTGTATTACCGGTAAAATGATAATCATTTTTAAGTTTAAAGGCATTGACCCCCAGGTCGATAAAGTGCCCTTTGTCGCCCACCCAGCTGCTGTAAACGCCTAACCCGTAGCTGTCCTGCTCGCCACTGCCTGCAAAAGTCGTACTTTTGCCGTCGATCTTGCTGGCATAAAAACCGGTATATATCTTGCCGCCATAGAATTTTTTGCTCAACAGCTTGTCGTAACCTACTTGAAAGCCGTTATAAGACTGATTGGTATTCCGGGTATAGGCGGCCTTGGCGTCAAATTTACCGTGCCAGACATCGGCCCATAAATTCTCGCGCAGCTCGCCTGCTAAAGCACTATCGGTATCACCTGGCCCTCTGCCGCCTGTTTCCGACAGGTTCAGATTGCTGACATGCAGGCTGTCGAAACGGCGGAACAGGCTGAGGTTATTGGCTTTGACAAAATTATTCTGCACCGTACTGTTTTCGGAAACGCTTTTGCCGCTTTCCGCCATTTCACCCGTATCAGCATAAGTATAACCTTTTAAATACCACACTGTACCCTGCAAATTATCATAACCAATGATATTCCCCTTATCATCAGTTATGGCCTTGCTATCCGCAGTTTTAAAATAATTTTCATATTTGCCTACTTCCGGCGTGATTTCATAAACACTGAAAATACCGTCTGCCAAACTGGTTTGACCTGTTACTTCAAAATTATCAGCGCCATTATAAATACCGATTAAAACATTAGAAACAGTAATATTTCCAAGTAGATTCGTTACTTCATTCGGATTTTTCCATTCACCGAAAAGCGAAGTACCGCTAGCTTCTGGTACATAACCGAGCTGAATATAGAGATTATTTTTAGCATTATCACTGCCATTATTTTTGACGGCGTTTGTAAGGTATACATTGTCATTACCACGTACTGAGGTACTAGCCGGTTCATAATTTTGATATACGCCAAGCCTGAAGGTAGTATTATCCGCCAGCTTCGCATCATTTACAAACAAGCTTCTGTTTATTTTGACCTTATTAATAGCAATGGTTCCTTGTGATGTATCACTTATATATTCAACATTAATCGTATTAGCATTTCCGCTGCTGTCAGCGCCCTGCAGCACATACGGAGCTTGCCCATCAATACTGTTAGTATTAAGATAGCTCAAATCAATTACACTGCCAGATTCTGTAGTTAATTCACCAACTGATATGACAGTCGTAGGAACATTCTCTATGGGTTTAGGACTGTCCGATTCATAATCATTATCCAGCTGTGTATTATTAGTAAAATAAGAATCAACATCCGGATCACTCGCACCTGTTGCTGTTTTGCCATCTTCAGTTATCCAATTTGCGTCACCCGGTGAATAATCGCCATTCAAAGTACTGCTAATAGTTACAGCTCTGTCCAGCGGTGTCCACCTTTCACCAGCCGCTACTGACTTTTGGTCATGGGTATAGCTTTTGCTGCCTCCAGAAAAAGAATCTCCCGTACCTAACTTAAAGCTTGTTTGTATACTCTCTATAATATCTGGCGAAGCAAAATTAAGACTCGAATCATTCATATAATCTAATACATTGGAAGCAGTAGTCTTATTAATCGCATCTTTTACCTCAGCTAACTCAGCATCACTCAACTGAATATAACACATACTTGGCAGGTATTTTGTCATCCACTCTTGTATCTTCGTTTCATTCTTATTTTCAATATATCCATACAGCTCTTCTTGAGCCTCAACAGTCGTCATTCCAGTATTTTCATTTAAAAAATTCATCATTTGCGTTCCGGTTATAGCTAAACAGTCCTTACTAGTAGCTCCAACTCCAAGAACTTTATAATAATAAGCGCCGCTGTCAGCATCTCTTATTTTAATTGCAAGTGCATTTGCACCCTCAGGAACAGAGCTTGTTTTCATCAGCGTACGATATAAACTGCTATTCCATGAGCTTTGTGAGAAACTTGCTTTTACATTACTATTGGTCAATCCTTTATTGGCACCAGCAGGATCAAGCCCAATAGTTTTATATGCATTAACAATATTATTTTGTACTATACTAGAATCAGAAAAATTAATAAATGAATCTTGTCCGCCAACCTTATTATTATTGGCAGCATTATTATCATAGTATTGTACGGCATTGCTGCTTAGGGTTTCCGCCGCAAATGTATACTGGGGGGGGGCAAATGGGGTGATTACGCCTAACGATAAGGCAATAGCCGCCGGTAAAATCTTGTGTCTTTGCTCTTTTCTCAACTTCTTCATCATCAAATCCTCCACTCCAACTTAAAAATTTTCAGCATTCCCATTTCGTTGTTTCTAAACATGATCATCGTTTAGAAACTGTCATTTTACAGTAGCATGTAAGCATACGTCACTACTCGCATTTTTGCCTGCCGCTGTAAAATTCGGACACTCTTTAAAAAAATAACGCCGCATTTTCTACCAGTCCATTCGGTGAAAGTGCAGCGTCTGTTTTTTTACAAAACAGCCTGCTCCGCTTTTCTGGTCGAAAATACTAAAATTTCCGCGCTGCTGGTTTCAGCGCATAGTTATAGCGTCCGCATAAATATTTACCTGACCAAATATCAGACTTAAACATCTCTGCAAAATTTTCTCCCAGTCCGTCTACGCAGGCTGTTCAAAAGATAGAACCAGTCAGCACTCTGACTCAAGATCATTACCCCAGCATCCCTTTGTGACAGGACTGCAATGCTGAAGTTCCCTAATACAGTTGCGTGACAGCGCCGGATTCACACCGGACTTCCCTATAAAACCAAGGATCATTGATCCCACAAGTACCCAGTTCTAATTTTTCATTTTTGGTTTTCAATGTACATGTCATTTATCGCTCCAGCACTTTTGACCGCAAGCATTGGTGCCGCCACCCCAGCGGCACCACGCTCAAAGGTCTGAGTTGAGTGGAGTTTGCAGGCTATGACTAAACCTGCTGGAAATAAGAACTGCCTCCCTGCTGATACAGGGAGGCAGAAAAACTTGCATAACAAGCGTATACCAGTTTTTCTAACTCTCTGTCTCTCGCAGCGGCTAGAGTATCAGGCTGATTGCTGGCTTGGGCATAAACCCTTACAGCGCCGGGAGCGCAGCGGAATTGCACCGCTTGTCATGCGATTATTCGCACCTGATAACTGTTACTATTTCTTTTTGGTATTTAAATCATACAACTTACTTTTGCATATGTCAATCTATTTTTTATGAAAGACAGTATACAATAGCTGTACGCTGTCTTTATTCAACTTTTAAGAAAACGCTAAGCAGCAGGCAGTGCTTGTGTACTGCCTGCTGCTTTTGTTAAAAGGTTCTGGTATAGGTTATTTTCCAGTTATATGGTAAATCAAGGTTGCCATATCTGTTGGAATAGTTATCCTTGTCAAGCAGGTTATTCATCGTCAGGGTTATGTTATCATTCTTAGTCAAATCATACGAGGTATTCCAGGTCAGTCGGCTTCTTGACGGTACGTCATGCCCGCCGTAATATTCACGGTCACCCAAATATTTATAGGTAAGACCGCTTGTCAGCTTGCTGATAGAATAAAACACCGAAGCCGATGCATCTATCCTGCCGTCATCCTGCACCCATTTTGGGTTGGCGGCTGAGGGATCTTTTACCTCGGGGTTGCCATAGCCAATCCCTAATGAATAGCGCCATTTATCATTTACATTATGGGTAAATTCTGCTTCGATACCAGTGTTTCTAAAGTCGCCTTTGTTGATGGCGTACTGTTCACCGGTACCGGGGTCTTTATCACTCCAGCCTATTTTATTTTCAAAATCCATATGGAAGACTGCAAGCTTGATACTTTTGTTGTCGTAGATTTTTTTGATACCTGTTTCATAGGTCCAGCCTTCTTCAGGCTTTAATGTACCGGCAGCGGCTTTTTTGCCATAGTACGAATCTACTGTTGGCATTTGGAAGGCTTTGCCGATGTTTATATACCACGAGGTAGTATCGTTTATTTTATATAGGGTTTGGAACTGCGGGTTCAGTATATTTTCGCTTTTTACCGGGTCGTCGATTATTTCACCGCGTAACCCCAGGGTAGCGCTGAATTTATCGCTGAACACGTTGTTATACGAAAGGTAGATGGCATTACTGGTTCTATGAGCTTTATTGGCTTTGGTGACCAGATTTTCATAGTTTTCACGCCTTAGGCTATAGCCGGTTATGAGGGTATTTTTACCCAGATTCCAAGTCTTTTGCACGTCTCCGATATAGCTTGATAAATCGGCTGATGAGCTTACAGGACCCGGTGTTGCTGCGGCAAAGTCGTAGCCTTCAGTACGGCGGTAGTTATAACCTACCAGGGCTTTGATGCCGTTATATTTGCCATTGTAGGTCAGTCCTGTAGTAATACGTTTATCGTCATAACGATAATTATATTTTTTATAGACTGAGCCTACTTTTTTGGCATCATTATTACTGCCACGAGTAATATTGCCGTCCTGATAGATAAAAGTAAAACCGATTTCATCTGTCAGCGCGGCGGAGATCCCTGCTCTGTTTTTCTGCCCTTTGCCCACCCACCAGTCGGTAGACGAGCCTTCCGGATAAGCATTGCTGTGGGTAAGCTTGTTAGAATATTCTTTAGATGAGGTTACGATAAGTTTTTCGCCCGCATAGTTAACGCCGTAATCTTTATAATAGTTGCCTACAGTGCCTTTTACTTTGACCTGAGTTTTGCCTCCTGGACGTTTGGTGATGACGTTTACTACGCCGCCCATAGCTTCACTTCCGTACAGGGTTCCGGCAGCACCTTTAATGATTTCTATTTGCTGCACCATATCTATGGGTATACCGTCTAAGGAATTATAGTTTTTCAGGTTCATGGGGATACCGTCTACCATGACCAGGGTACCACGGTCGTAGCCGCGAATAACGGTACGGCCCGAACTGAAACCAAAATCTTGACCGGCATCGCCGTAACCGGTGCTTGTTAATCCTACTTGATGCTCTATTGCATCAAAAACGTTCTTATAGCCGGCTTCTTTAATATTTTGTTCGGTAATGATATTAGTAGTTGCCGGTGTGTCCAGGTCTCTGGTTTCTGTTCTTTGGGCAGTTACGATCATCGGATCGAGCGTAAAAGCCTGATTTGGATCTTCAGCATATGCTGTAGTGCCCCTCCAGATGACAGTGGTAGTTAGAAGCGCCACTACCAGTGCACTTTTGCTCAAATTCTTTTTTAGCATACTCAACTTCCTTTCACTACATTTTTATTATTGAAATAAAGGCGTTTCCTGTACTCATTCTTTATGACCGCACATTATTTACCTTTACTTGCAATCCCCCAAAAATAAAAATACCTTCTGCGCTAAGGCAAAAGGTATTAAACAGCTTAATTAAAAATAAAAGAAGCCAACAACATTACCTAACTGTCTCACGCAGTAGTAAAGTAATTATCAGGCAGTTCTTCTGACTCAAGTTCATCATTCATCCAAGCCTTCCCAGACAAATACCAGTGGCATATTTTGGACGAACTCACTTTTACAGCGACGGGATCGTGCGGGCTTTGCACCCGGCTTCTCTATTAAGACCTGCGTCACCTGATAATATCAATATGCATTTATTTTGCAAGTATACTACAAATAATTCTACAATGCAATCTTTTATTTATATTTATTATTTAATTTTCTTTGTTGGCAATTCTTTTATTGCATAAAAATAACCCGCACAAGATATCTTGCGCGGGTTATGAAAGTATTCCATATTTTATTTTAAAACTTCAGCGATTACATCCCCAGTCAAATCCTTCCCACCATATAACATTGAGCTGCTGTCAACAACGCTGTTGATACCGGCACGTTTGGCTACAGTTGCAATGGCTTTCTGAACTTTTTTCTGAATCGGTCCCATCAGATCTTGTTCACGTTTTGCCACCTGCTGCGAAAGTTTTTCACCCAAGGCCTGCTTGCCGCTGTCATCTAAAGAAGCTGCTTTACTTTCAAATTCCTGCTGCGCTTTTTGGCGTTCCAGATCAACGGCGCTCATGGTAGTTTTAATATCAGGATAGCTTTGGAATACTTGCTGAACGTTTACATACCCTATAACATTACCAGCTTCTGCTGCCGATACTGCACCGCAGATCCCCAAAGCCATGACAACCGTCAAAATAAAGGTCATAATTTGTTTTTTCATCGTTTACAACACTCCTTAATTTTTGTTTATAATAAATTTAATACTACCGTTTTTCATCCCGACAAACTGTAATAAATCTTGCCGCAGCAATATCGGTTAACCCATAATCGGCAAATTTCAGCACCAGATCTCGTACCAGATGTTTTTGTTCTTCCATACTGTGTGCTTTTATGTATCTGATGATCCGATTGTTTCTTTTCTTATACTCAAGGTAAAGTTCTATTCCTTTATCAAAAAGCTCATTACCGGTTATAAACCGCTGCCGTTTGAGTAAAACTCTGCAATAGCATTTTTCGTAAATACCTAAAAGTACCGGCCATGTATCAAGAATGGCAACACTCCCATCCGCTTCCAGAAGATGAAATTTTATCCGGCCTGAATAGCCTGACTGTTCCAAAAACGCCAGTAAAGTTATTATATTTACTGTACAGAACATATCATAGTCGAAATATAAATATAAAACAGGATAATCCTTCAAGCGGTTCTGCATAAAACTTCCTGGAGACTTTTGCAGATAGTCTTCTAACTCAACACCATAAGCCGCTGCCCTCAATCGATAAAATTCATCTTTAAATATTTCGATATGGACTTCTCCTTCGCACATAGCTTCGTTGAAAGGAAGAATTTCTTCCTGAGGAAGCAGCTCTCGTAGTGCATTTGCAGTCATTTCTCCGCTTGTAATATGCAGGATATTTTCAGTACAAACTGGTTTATTGTTCTGCATCTGTATCATTTACACGTACCTTAAATATTTTATTATATTGCATCATTTTACGCACGTAGTCTATTATAAACTGTTTACAGCCGCCAGTCAATAATCATTTTTATTTATACTATTATATTATTTAATTGACATTTCACCTGATTGGCAGTATTTTATAATTAGAAGTATCATAATTAAGGTTGCCTATTTTAAATTAGAGGAGGCTTATCTATGTCTGATTTTGTCCATGATTCTATTTTTAAAGATGCATTTTTGAGGGCATCTCACCATTATATAGATGCTCTAGAACTACCGGACATCCATACAAGGCGATCATCTGATACGCAGGAGCTCGCTGATTCGGCTGCCTGCATAAACAACAGAATGCTGCAAAGTTTTGCTGCTGATTTAACCGAACAGCAAAAGAGTGATGTTTTGAATTCAACTTTATTGGCTCAGCTGGCGGCAGACAAAGCTTATACTAAAGATGCAGCTGGCCGTTATGACGTTAAAGGCTGGTACAGTAAATTTTCAGAAGTACTGCTTAATTTAGGCTGGGTAAGCCAAAACACTGCTTTCTGGCAATATAAAATACACGGGGAAAGTTTTACAGCTGACAAGGCTATCTTGGAAATCATCAACGGCTTACTGCAAAACAACGCTCTGCTTTTAGCGCAAGCTACTATTAACGCTTTAAAAAATTTGCCTGAAAATGATTCTAAGCTTACTCTGTTTAAATTCAATACCTGTTCTGACAAAATGGGTAATATCAGCCTTGGAGTCTGTACTCAAAAAAACGGCTTGATTGAATATAATTTTGCGGCACTTTACCTGGAAACAAAAAAGAACTTTAAACAGATTTTATTCATTGATTTTTCAACGTCTGATTTCAAGCTGTTTACCGGTACTAATACCATAACTCTTAATCCAGATGTTTACAGTATCGTGCGCGAGCAGGTAATCCAAAAATTACAGGACAGAGTTGGCAGTTATCTTGCCGGTCTTGATATTTGAACATTTAACGGTAATAAAAGCGTGACATAAATTTATGTCACGCTTTTATTTTTTATTCTTCTTAAAATATTCTGGATATGTTTTTTGAGCAATATCTAATATTCCATCACCGATATACTGCGAGGCAGCATATCTATAACGGTCTTTAATAATAATTATGTTATTATTTTTTATGGCTTTGATGCTTTGCAGTGCCGGATCTGATAAAACTTCTTTCCTGAAAAGCACTGTATCGCCTTCCTGCGTTGAACTATAATCAGAGAACATCAAAACGTCAGGATCGACTTCTAGTATTTTTTCCTTACTCAGGTGTTCTCCACGGACAAGGCCCGCCAAAGCAGCTCCATTAGTTATACCGGCATTGATGCAAATGTCGTTGAACAAGCCTTCTGCACTTCCAAAAACACCCAGCAGTGAATAGCCCATCAATATCTTTTTATCACTGACTGGTATCGTATCAGTCACTTCTTTTACAAACGTTGTTTTTTTGTCAAGTTCTTTAATAACTATATTTCCCTGTTTCTTTTCATTCACAGCTTCTGATAGTTTTATGATTCTTTTTCGTACCATATCCAGCGTAGTCGGGATTTTTGTAATATAGACCTTAAGTCCAACATCTTTTAAGGCCTGAATAAATGCAGTGTTTGAATTTTCCTGTACTATAACAAGATCAGGTTTAATAGCAAGAATTTGCTCTGCACTTACCTTTTGCGGTAATTTTAGAGGAATCTGCGCAGCTTTATCTGCAATCAACGATATTTTAGGATCAGCAGCAGGTTCTGAAATGGCTGCAATCCTCTCTAATGGAACCAAATCAGTGAGAATTTCTTCAAGGCTAAGCGTTGTGGCATAGATTCTCTTAGGCGTATCTGTAAAATCTAAAATATTACCTTTGTCGTCAACCACCTGATACTGAGTTTTAACTTCTGTTTTTTCAGTAAATGAAACAGTTTTGTCAAAACTACATCCCGTTATTCCTAATATCATAATTATGACTAAAATAAAACTGCGCATTTATCTCTCCTGATTAAATTAAGTTTTAGAAGCTATATTCATATCCAAGCATAAAGTTTCTGCCTAAAGTATAAAAAGTTGATGTAGATGCCGTAGTAATATCCCTTCTATTCAATAGATTATCCACATTTAGAAAAATTTTACTATTTTTATCTGGCTTATAAGCTACATTTAGATTAGTAAACAAATAAGGTTTCATTGATTCTTCTGAATCAACATCTCTTGTTCTCTTACCAACATAATTAATATTCAACGCACTATTCCATTTTTCTTTATTATAACTAAGCCCACCATTTAACTGCAACTTACCATAATAATCACGCCATCTGCCATTTGTTGTTGCTCCATATTCAGTAGTCGTAGAATATTTTTGTGGATTACTATAAGATATTCCCCAATTTCCCTGTAGCCCCTCGCCCATATCTATTACACAGTTTAATTCAATGCCAGTATTTTTTATATCCTCATTTGTATATCTTACATTATTATTATCAATCCATTTTGATTCTATGCTGTCTTTGATTTTATAATTAAAAACAGCTAATCTCCAGGCATGATTATCAGTATTTTTTTTGAATCCTATTTCAAAATGGTTACCATGCTGAGGTTTTAAATCTGCATTGCCAACAATATTTCCAGATCCAAACATCTGCGTAAAGGTTGGCATCATAAATGACTGCCCAGCTTTAGCATATACGCTTGTATCATCATTTATTTTATTTATATACTCTATTTCCGGTGTAAATTTACTATAATTAACACCATTTAAATCTTCGGCTTTAGTTGATCCGGTCCATGTTTCCCGGACGCTAAAAATAATATTTGATGCTTGATTCAAATAATGACTATATTGACCATATATTGAGTACATACTACGTTCGTAATCTCTGCTTGCAAAAGTGTACTTGTTGTTTGCTAATGTCAAAGAATCTTCTTTATAATCACATTTATCATTTTGAAAACTAATTCCCAGCACGGCTGTATTTTTATTTAAAATCCAATTTTTTTGTACATCAAATCCCAAACTTTTATCGTGATAACCTGCATTACTGAACGATTTCATTGTTTCAAGATATTCTGTTGGCTTAGATTTAGAATTTCTAGCTTTAGTAAACGCATTTTGTTTTTTGTCATTATAATATAAAACTGCTTTTATTGATTTATCATCATAGTGTAATTGAGACATATGATTTTTTATCGTATGTATTACATCTTTATTAATAGCCCCGTTTTGAGGTTTATAGCGATATACATAATGAGCATTATTCTCATTATATGTGTGTGAAAAATAAAGTTTCTCATTAAAATCATAACGAATATTAAAATTATTATGTTCGCCACGTGTGATAGTATAATAGTTTCCAACTGGTCTTCCACCATTAGGATCAGATATGTTATCTATATTTCCTATTTTATCATAAGCATAACTAACACCTAATTTACTGGCCTGTAAACTTATAGCATGACTTTGCTGTTCATAATTGCCAAAAGAAGTTTTTATTTTGTTTGGTCTTTTCCCTCTTGTAATAATATTAATAACACCGCCAGTAGCTTCAGAACCATACAAAACAGCACCTCCACCACGTATTATCTCCACTTTTTCAACCATTTCAGTAGAAATATCTTCCAAATTATAGCGTCCACTTTGATTTAAAGGCACACCATCAACTAGAACTAAAGTACCTTTTTCTACACCACGAATAATAATTTTACTATTCATTGTTCCCTGAGAGGTACCTTTCGTTCCTTGTGATTGAAACATTAATCCGGTCCCAAATTTAAGAGCTTCCTGTAAATTATTACCGCCTGTGGCGATTAGTTGCTCATGATTTAATACTTCTACAGCGGCAGGAGTATCTAAATCTCTTGTTTCCATTCTTTGTGCCGTTACAACCATTGGATCAAGTGTAAAAACCTGTTCCGGTTCTTCTGCATACACTGATGTACCCCCCCAGATGACACTGCCAGTTATCAATGCAATTATCAGAGTATTTTTTTCTAAGCTTTGCTTCATCAAATTCAACTTCCTTTCAAATTTTAATTCATTGATACCCTTCTCTAAATATAGTCGTAAAATAGAAACTCCTCCTTCTCTGAAAACAGATAAGGAGGATACAGACAAAATTTACTGTCATATCTTCCCTATACTGTCTCTCGCAGGCATAGAGTTGCTGGTAAATTCTGACTCAAGCAGTTTTAATCACTGCTAATACAGCGGCGGGACCGTGTTAGATTCTCACTAACTTTTACTCGTTATAGATTACCAGTATTTAATATTAAATTTATTTCACCACTATATGTGCTATAATACTATGTATAGTCATTAGACAGTCAAGAGGTTGGTGAAAATTTATGGAAAAAAATAAAAAAAAATTATTTACAACAGGAGAACTGGCTTCCTTGTGTAATATTCATCGCAAAACCTTGCTTTTTTATGACAGGCTTGGCCTGATCAAACCAGAGTTTATTGATGATAACGGTTACCGTTATTATGCCCGACGACAATTCTTTTCCTTAGAGATCATCTTAGCGTTACGAAAATTAGATATATCTTTACCGGAAATTGGTGAGTATCTTAATAATAAATCTACATCCAATTACAAAGACTTACTTGCCAAACATGCCAATATATTAGATCAGCTTTTGCTTAATCTTCAAAAAATGCGCAGTGAGCTTAGTGACAGAATCAACTTTTTAGAAAATAATGAAGCTTTACCTGTAGAATCGGTTCATTTAACAGCAGAAGCCGAAGAATATCTTTTTTTAAGCGATCCTGTTCCGCAGAATGCTGATTTAAAAATCAGAACAAAAATCTCGGCTCAGCATTTATCAACCTTGGCTGATTATGTTACTTTTAACAATCATGTTTCGGGTTATATACTTGATAAGACTGCTTTTATAGCTGGTAAACGGCCCCATACCAAGTATTTTTACCAATCATTTTCTCAGCCTTTTGATTCACCTTACTTTTTTCTTAAAGCTGCAGGATCATATGCAACAATTTACTTTGAAGGTATTTATTGTTCGTACGGCAAACCATATGTCACTATGCTTTACCAGTATTTACAGGATAATAACCTGCAGGCGGTCAGCGATCTTTATATGACTTCAATCAGAAATCACTGGGTTACCAATGATAATGGCAGCTATTTAAACAAACTTTCAGTAAAAGTCAAAAAATAACAGTAGAATTTTAAATTCTACTGTTATTTTTATCTTTTTTATTCTTTAACTATTGCCGCACCCTGTTCAGTAAAGTTGATTATTGAACCACCCGGCAATTCAATTTCTACACCATTGTCTTTCCATTTTAAAGGCTCTTTTACTGTACAGTTTGTTACTTCACCGTCTGGAGTAAAGCTGACTATGCTTTTTCCTTTAAATTCAACAAAACCTGCATTCTCCATATCTACGGCATTATTTTGCCAGCCAACAGGCCGCAGTTTAGTATCTTCTGCCAAAGTCCCCTTTTTTACTGCACCGTCATTATAAAAATCAAGGATGGTGCCGCTTTTAAAGGCTATAAACCCATATTTTTCTGAACCAAGGCCAACTGTTGTTTCATCAGCTATAGTGCCATTAAGTACCGTTCCCTGTTCGCTGAAGGTCACAGCCGTACCGCCTTTATAACGGATATGCCCATAACTGGAAAGTGCTATATTGTAGGTACTGTTATTGTTCCAATATCTGTAATAACGCGGGAAAAACGGGCTGCGGTTAGTATATGCAGAAACAAAATAATAATCGTTAATAATACGCTGCCACCCTTGTGGACGCAAATAGGTATCACTTGCCAGTACACCGCTGATAACAGCTCCATTATCATTAAGACTGGCCGTTGTACCTTTTTTAAACTTTATCTGGTCTCCTACAGTCCAGCCCTGAGGATAAAGCTCTTCACTTTTTGTAAGAGTTTTACTGGTTGGAGCTGCAAATACACTGCTGCATAAAGCACACAGGCTTATGACTACTGCTGTTTTTGCCAAAATACTTTTTGTTTGCATTTTGATCAGTCCTTTCTATATTTTTCAATTTATAATTTAGCACTTTCAGCTCATTAATTCCATTTAGCTTAATTAAAAAAAATCTAAGTAAAATTTTTCTTTAATTTTGTAGTTATTAAAAGCGATATACTAGTAGTTTTTATTATCTATATTGTAACATGATTTATTTATGTATATCTCAAATTTTTTGAAAAAAATGCCCCCACATTATTATGCAGGGGCCTGAATCAAAGCAGTTTACGCCATGTCTCAAAACGTAAGTACCCGATTCAAAAAAGGAGAAGGTATTATAAGTCTATATCTGAAGGATAAGATTTGCTTAATTTATGCACTAACCGGGAAAAACGGCCAGACAATAGGTATAACAATAATGGAAACAATAAGACAAACAGCAACAAGTCCGGTACCTGCCTTTAAGTAGTCCATAAATTTATAGCCGCCAGGGCCAAGTACCAAAGTATTGGGCGGTGTTCCTACCGGAGATGCAAAAGCACAGGAAGACGCAATCAAAATAGCCATCAGTACAGCTTTGGGAGACGCCCCCATTTGGGCAGAAAGCGCAATACCAACAGGACATAACAGGGCTTTAGATGCTGTATTGGACATGAACTGCGTAAGTACAACAGCAAGCCCAAACAAAACAGCAGTTACCATATATGGAGAAGGATCACCACCAAGCATTTTTACCGTAGCTTCAGCGATAAGTTTACCTGCGCCGCTGGTATTCATAGCTGTCGCCACCGGAATCATACCTGCAAAAAGAAAGATGGTGACCCAGTCAATGGAATTGTAGGCTTGTTTTTCGGTAAGGCAGCCTGTAAGTACCGCAATTACAGCACCAACAACCGCAGCAATTTCCAAGGGCACGATACCAGTTGCCATGCTGCCGATAACACCAACCATAATAATTCCGCAAATAATCTGTTTTTGGGTACTGGTTTCATTTTCCAGAATTTCTTCGTCTATTTCAAGATTAAGCGTACCACTATCTTTAGGCAACAAGTATTTACCAATAAACATCATATAAACTATGCCGGCGATTGTAATAGGGATACCGATCCAGGCATACTCAAAAAAACCAAATTGCAGCTCAGGCATACCTGCTGCTTTTAAAGCTACATTTGCCAGAATATTTGGCGGTGTGCCAATAAGAGTGATCGTACCGCCAAGTCCGGCCGCAAATGCCAAAGGCATCAATTCACGCGAAGCAGAAATTTTGGCATTAGCACAAATCCCCATAACAACAGGAATCAGGCAGGCAGTTGTACCAGTATTAGAAAGCACTGCCGACATAAGCGCAGCAATGATCATAATGCCAAACATAAGGCTATTTTCACCTTTGCCAAACATCCGTACAACGCCGCCGCCAATTTTTTGGGCCAGTCCTGTATAAAACATTGCTGCGCCAACTACAAACATGCCGCCAAAAAGAACTACCGTAGAATCAGCCAGCCCCAAAAAAATCTGATTTTCAGGAACAAGTCCCAAAGCGCAGCAGGCAACGGATGCTCCAATTGCTGTCATAGCAAGGGGAATCATTTCTGTTACAAATAAAAGTGCAACGATCGCTAATAAGATTAAACATTTGATTGCGGGTGTCATTCTTTTCCCTCCTAGTTTTCTTTAAACAGATTGACATATTGAAACGTGTTTAAAAACAGTCTTCCATCTTCACCCCGATGCGGAAAAACACTACTGGACGCTTGCCTGTTTTGAATAGCCCTGTGATAGTATTTTTTATCAACTTGTTTGAGGAACTCTTTTATTTTTGATATTTCTTTACTGTTTTCACTTGGCATTTTCACTATCCTCCTTCCAGCCTTTTTCAAGAGTGCCTTTCACTGAAAAAGAGTATATAATAAATTCCTAAATAATAAAAATACCTATTATTCATTAAAGTTATGCTAAATTTGCATATCGAAAAAATGATAATAAAAATCAAAACAGACCCGAAATATCAGGTCTGTTTTGATAGATAACAGCTTTCCAGTACTGTAAACATCATTATTAGATAATATCAAAGTAAAATGGTTTTGATATAGTTTCTGTAGAATTCACTTTCAAAAACCTTACAGTAATTTACCAGCACTTCTAAAACACTGCCGCAGCTCATTCTCTTTTAAGAGCCTTCAATGCTTCAGCCGGAAGTTCACAGCCTTGTACACGACGGATAAAACCATAGCCGCGTTCGCCGCAATGCGGAAAAACCTTCGCTGCCATTTGGCGTTGTTTACGCAGATGGCTGAACAGGAATCCTTCACCCTCGTTGTTAAATTTCACGGAATTATTGGCCATTGTTGCTTCTGTCATCAAAATCACTCCTTAAAAATATTCTTTATAGGTGCTGATAATTTTTACTGCTTGCGACACCTAAAGTATACCCCAGAGAGTAAAATAATAAAAATACCTATTAGGAATTTAAGTTATAACATTTAGGAAAAACTAATAATTATCTTTACGAACAAATAATATTTTATATTGACACAAAATAATGGAACGATTAAAATAAGAAACAGCTGAAACTTCATATTGTTAAAACAATCAGGTCAAAGTCATTTTATGACACGGTCCCGCCACTGTAAAGTCAGTATAGCCAGATTATTTATCTTTTGCTGCGAGTGACAGGAAAAAAGATCATAACATTGACTTGTTTATTTTCTTTACGTCCGTGCAGGGCGTTTTTTTATTATCAGGAGGTTATTGAAATGGAATTAGAAAGCTACAGAAATTTTCTGGCTATCATTGAAGCAGGAAGTTTTACAGGTGCTGCCGAATGTGTGCATGTTGCACAGCCAGCACTTAGTAAACAATTAAAAACACTTGAAAATTTCTTTGGTACCAAGCTTATTATTACAACGCGCGGCAGCCGCCAGCTTATTTTAACAGAAGCTGGCCGGATCTTATATCAAAAGGCCAAATATATCTGCTCTTTGGAGGATCTGGCAAGAAATGAAATCGATAATATTATCGGCGGAGCTGTGGGAACTTTGCGTATAAGCGCCGCAAATTCGCGTTCTTCCCTGTTTATCAGTACATCGCTAAAAGACTTTTGCCAGCTGTATCCAAAGGTTACTTATGAAATTTATGAGGGAGGAATTGCCGAACAGGCGCAACAGCTTCTAAACGGCATTACCGAGCTTGGAATTTTAAGCGTTCCGATCACACACGAAGACAGTTTTGAGGTTCTTTTTCAACGTCGTGAAGAATTATCAGCCGTTTTTCATAAAGAAGCCGTGTGGCTCGACAATACCACATCCGATATTACTCTGAAAGAATTATCTGAAATGCCGCTGAGTGTCTCTGCCGGCTGCTGCGATTTATTAAAAAAATGTTGCGCGGAAAATGCCTTATCTCCACAAATACTCAGCGTTAGTACCACCCGCAATACTGCACTGCAATGGGCTTACGAAAAAACCGCCGTTGCCGTAGTACCTATCGAACCGGGCGAATTTTTAGGTTCTGATCTGGTAACGAAAAGAATATCTGATACAACCATTGATCTTTTCAAAACTGTAGTTAAAGTTAAAGATAGGCCCTTGTCAGTTATTGCTCAGAAATTTTTAAAATTTTATTCTCAAAAACGCAATTCCCAGCAGGTATGCGATTTGAAAAAACTTCTCAGTAGTGGAAATTTGTAAAATAAAAATGAGGCCGTATCAATACGGCCTCATTTTTATTTTACTTTTTTATTTTCTTCTTTAAATGCTGCTTCCTGCCACAAATACCACACTCCCAAAGAACGCCATGGACGCCATGTTTCTGTAAGAGTCATTATCTGACCGCGTTTTGGGATATCATTTAATCCCTTCAATTCTTTCAGCTCTTTTTTAAAAATAAAATCTGCTGATGGCACCACGTCTGTACGGCACAAGGCAAGCAATAAAAACATTTCAATAGTCCATTGCCCCAAGCCGCGAATCTGAACAAGCTGCTTGGTTATTTCAGTGTCAGTCATTTCAGAAAAATTTTCTATAGTGACCTTACCTGCAACAACTGCTTCAGCAAAGCTTTTCAAATATTCGGCTTTCTGTTTCACAAGTCCCTGTTCACATAAATCCTCCATCGAGGCATCCAGTACTGCCTGCGGCTGCAGCGGATTTCCCAAAAACTTGCCTAAATTTTTTAATAACTGCAAACTTACATCCGGCGGCAGCTGCTGTGAAACAATACCTGTCACTAACGTCCCGAAATACTTCTCCTGCGGCTCGGGTTTCAATTCACACACAGGAAACCTATCGATCAATGGGATCAGCTCAGACGCATGTTCACGCAGATATTCGGCTCCTGCAGCCCAATCTGGGGTTTTGAGCATGATACATCCTCCTTATTTACTTTGATGACTCAACGAAACAGTACTATCGTTGATATTACTTATGATTATACGCTAAAACGGTTATTTTGCAAAGCCGCTGAAAAGTAATTTAGTAATTTCACAGAAAATCCTTGCATCATTCATGGTTTTATGGTATTATTTATATCTGTCAGGACTACTGACA
>OGNN01000219.1_pt1 | contig 45179 bp, 30 predicted proteins | sample 1573461 | NCBI WGS metagenome assembly OGNN01 (sample SAMEA2581998, study PRJEB24529) | metagenome | biome: Human gut stool | place: China | collected 2011
GTACCTGCTACCGGATGCTGGAAACGAGTTGGGTTTGTAGAGTTTCCTGTGATAGAAACACCAACGTTCTCGTGATGCATGATTGCAACACCTTCCTGAACATCATCTGCACCGTAACACTTAACTGTTGCACGGAGTCCGTCTGAGTATGCATGCTCAGAAACGATGTTGAGCTTAGCTGCCTTGTAGTCATACTGTGTCTCTACGAATGTGAATCCGTTGATACGTGAGATGATCTGTGCAGCGTCTTTTCCAAGTCCGTTAAGGATAACACGCAGTGGTTTCTGACGAACCTTGTTTGCCTTCTCAGCGATTCCGATAGCACCCTCAGCAGCTGCGAATGACTCGTGACCTGCTAAGAAACAGAAGCACTCTGTCTCCTCCTCGAGGAGCATCTTTCCAAGGTTACCATGTCCTAAACCTACCTTACGGTGATCAGCAACTGATCCAGGGATACAGAATGCCTGAAGTCCCTCTCCGATTGCTGCTGCAGCGTCTGCTGCTCTTCTACATCCTTTTTTGATTGCGATTGCTGCACCAACTGTGTATGCCCAGCAAGCGTTCTCGAAACAGATTGGCTGGATTTTCTTTACCTGATCGTAAACATCAAGTCCAGCGTCCTTTGTAATCTTTTCAGCTTCTTCGATTGAGCTGATACCATAGCTGTTAAGTACAGCATTGATCTGGTCTATTCTTCTTTCATATGATTCAAATAATGCCATTGTCGTTCTCCTTTCCTCTTATTCCTGTCTTGGATCGATGATCTTAACAGCACCCTGCTCTGGAGTTACACGACCGTATGATCCTGAAGCTTTCTCCCAAGCTGTGTTAGCGTCATCACCCTTTTTGATAAAATCTGTCATTTTTCCAAGAGAAACGAACTGGTATCCGATTACTTCATCGTTCTTGTCAAGAGCGATTCCTGTTACATAGCCCTCAGCCATCTCAAGGTAACGAACTCCCTTTGCCTTTGTTGCGTACATTGTACCAACCTGTGAGCGAAGTCCCTTTCCTAAATCCTCAAGTCCTGCTCCAACAGCAAGTCCATCATCAGAGAATGCAGACTGTGTACGACCGTAAACGATCTGTAAGAATAACTCTCTCATAGCTGTATTGATGGCATCACAAACTAAGTCTGTGTTTAATGCCTCAAGAATTGTCTTACCCTGTAAGATTTCTGCTGCCATAGCTGCAGAGTGTGTCATTCCTGAGCATCCGATAGTCTCAACTAATGCCTCTTCAATTACTCCATTCTTTACATTGAGTGAGAGCTTGCAGGCACCCTGCTGTGGTGCACACCAGCCTACACCGTGTGTAAATCCTGAAATGTCCTCAATTTTCTTAGAATGAACCCATTTTCCTTCTTCTGGGATAGGAGCTGGCTCATGTTTTGCGCCCTTAGCTACAGGACACATGTTTTCAACTTCCTTAGTGTAAATCATCTTAAGACTCCTTTCGTTATGGTTTTAACATACCCGATTTATTCTCTCATATTTTTTGTCATAAGTCTAGAGTATCATCGACAAAAAACAACAAAAATACAATATTTTTTCAAACAACATTACTATTTTTTAAGAACTACGTTGTCCTTGTCTTTGAAAATGTGGTTTGCAGGGATGACTCCGCGTACTCTTGAAAGCGGATATATGTTTGAATTTCTTCCTATTACTGTTCCCGGATTGAGCACTGAGTTGCAGCCCACCTCCACATGATCACCGAGCATAGCGCCGAATTTCTTGCGGCCTGTTGCAATCTCCTCTTTTGTATCGTAAACATCCTTTACGACTACAAGAGTCTTGTCACTCTTTACATTTGATGTAATAGAGCCTGCGCCCATATGTGATTTGTAGCCCAGGATTGAATCTCCTACATAGTTGTAGTGTGGCACCTGTACTGAATTAAAGATGATTACATTTTTAAGCTCTGTGGAGTTACCTACTACTGAGCCCTTTCCTACAATTGCACTGCCACGGATAAAGGCACACTGTCTGATTTCTGCGTCCTCGCAGATGATGAGCGGACCGTGCAGATATGCGCTGTCAAATACTGTTGCGCTCTTTGCTACCCAGATATCCTCGCCTCTTTTCTCATAGATTTCAGGGTCGAGTGTTGGTCCTATCTCCTTGATGAAATCACTTATTCCGGCAAGTGCCTCCCATGGATAAGTGAACTGTGATAAATACTCCTTTGCGATTGTTTCATCCAGATTGTAGAGGTTTGTTATTTTTGCGTTTTCCATTTTTCTATGTCCTTTCTTTTATGTAAAAATTATTAACTATTACTTTAACTGTCATTTTAATATTTAAACTTAAATATAAGCATTAAACATAAATATAAAAATTCATATTAATTATAGATTTAATAATTAATTATAGGCAGAACTACTCACCGAACAGCTCATGCGCCGCCGCAAGTGCCGCCTCCGACACATCATCTGCCTGTGCACTATCAGCTGCCATATCAAATCCTGCCAGAAATTCCTCTGGGATTCCCATCTCATTCAGGGTTGTCTCATCCGGCGCATCATCTGCCGTGCTCTGTACTTCAGCATTGTTATGTGCATCAGTATTGCTCTGTGTATCAGCATTGTTCTGTGCATCGGCTTTGTTCTGTGCATCAGCATTGTTATGTACTTCAGCCGTGCTTTGCACTTCTTCCTCGCCCGGGTTATCGAAATCAAATGATATCTGGTCATTTTCAAACTTAAGGCATGTATCAAATACATTTCCCGCCTTGGAGGTGAAGCCCGTGACCTTCCTTTTGGTCTTTCCTGTGGTAAACAGCTCCGTGAGGATTTCCTCTGAAAGCTCCACCTTTGCCACAGTATGCCAAACATTGAAGCCGCACTCACACTCATATTTCCACTGTGTCTTTTTGAGAGGTCTGCCACACTTTGGACAGAGTACATTGGTCTCGATTGGCTTTGGCTTTTCAGGGAAATCAAAGGCTATATCTCCGTCTTCTGTGAGCTTTAGCGGTGCGTCAAACTTCATGCCTGTCTTTGAAACAAATCCTGATATAACTTCTGTCTTTTTCTTTGTCAGAAGCTCCTTAAGGACTGATTCCTTTATCTTGACGCTTGCGACCTTACCCACCATAAAACGGCAGCTTTCAGGATCATCTCGCCTGTTGTTCTCGCATACAAAGCCAAACGGTGCCACCTGGATTTTGCCTCCGCACTTCGGACATACTACATCCTTCACTGTCTTTGGCTCTACATGGTCAAAATCAAACTGGACAGAAAGCTTTTTGTTTTCATCCTCCTTAAGCACCAGGCACGCATCGAAGCGTTTCCCGCTTTTGGATTTAAAGCCTCGTATAGTCTCGGTCTTTTTATCATTAAGAAGCTGCTTTAGGTTTGCGGCTGTGATTGTCTTTCCCGCAATCTGTCCCACCGAAAAGTGGCAGCTTCCCGGCTCGTCACCCTTGTAGTTCACACAGCCATAGCCAAACGATGTCTTTTTTATCTGACCACCACAAAGCGGACAGACGACATCCTTTATGATTTCATCCTCCACATTGTCAAAGTCAAATGCCACGACAGTGTGCATTTTCTCACTGCCCTCTGTAACGGGCTCCTGTTTTAACACAAGACATGCGTTGAAGCGCTTTCCCGATTTTGATTTAAAGCCCTTTATCGTCTCTGTTCTGCCGTTTGCCATGAGCTCTAAAAACTGTACCTGTGACAGCTGCTTGTCTGCTATCCTTCCAACGAAGAAATGGCAGCCATCCTCTGTCTGTCTGTTATAATTTGCACATCGGTAGCCGTATGGTGACACATATATATCGCCTCCACAGTCCGGACATACAATACCTTCGACCTTTTGCGGCTTTACATTTTCAAAATCAAAGGTGGCTGATACCTTTTTCGTCTGTTCATCCTTGTTGAGCTTTAGACATGCATCAAAGCGCTTGCCGCTTTTTGACTTAAAACCACGGATTGTATCGGTGATTCCTTCTTCAATCAGCTTTTTGACCTGTTCCTCCGGAATATCAAGTCCTGCCACCTGTCCGATATTAAAATTACATCCTGATTTATCATTTTTGTAATTGGCGCAGCCATAGCCAAACGGTGTGGTCACTATCTCACCGCCGCAAACAGGGCACTTGACACCTATCTTTCGTCTGGCCGCCGCACCTCTGGCATTTTTGCCTGCAAAGCTGCTGATGCGGTCTGCAATCTCAGGACGCAGATTCTGCTCAATCATCTTTTCTGTCTCTTTGCGGATAAAGCTCTCAAGCTTTCCCCTGTATTCCCAGAAATCCACCGTGCCCCTTGTAATTCCGTCCAGTCCCTTTTCCCAGTTGGCTGTCATCTTTGGATTAAGAAGTGCCGGAACTGTCATGTATACGACCTCAAATACCATCTCGCCAAGGCTTTCGGGTGTGAGTATCTGTGTCTTTTTGTTCAGATTCAGATATCCTATACGGACAAGCTTCTGGATTATCTCCGCTCTCGTTGCTGAGGTGCCTATTCCTGAGCCCTTTATCTGCTCACGAAGCTCTTCGTCCTCGATAAGCTGTCCTGCATTTTCCATGGCAAGCACCATTGAGCCTGATGTATAGCGCTTTGGCGGAGATGTCTTACCAAACTTGATATTATAGCCTTGGCATGCTATCTCATCACCCGCCTTTAGCTTATCGGCAAGCTCAAGCATTACCTTGGGATTTACGACTATCTCATCATTGCTGCCGTTTGCTGTGCTGTTTTCATCTGTACTATCTGCAGTTTCACTGTTTTTACCAAGTATTCGTGCGTTTGATTCCTCAAACGACTTCTTTTTCGGCGGATTCGCCACCTGTAAATAGCCCTCGCTCTTTAGTACCTTTGATGATGCAAAAAAACTTTCCTTATCCACATCTACGACAAGCTTCACATTCTCATACTCTGCCGGTGGATAAAAAATACTAAGAAAACGCCTGACAATCAGCTCAAATACTGCTCTTTGAAGCGATGTAAGCCCCGAAAGCTCTGTAAGCTGACCTGTCGGAATGATAGCATAGTGGTCTGTTACCTTGCTGTCATCCGTGTACTGCGTATCTGCTATGTTGGCATATAGCCTCTTTTGCATAATATGCTCCACAAAGTCTGCTGTCGGTTCAAAACCTTTAAGCTTGCTTATATTTTTTCCAATCTCCTTTGCCACAGCACTTGAAAGCACCCTGGCATCTGTTCTAGGATAGGTGGTGAGCTTTTTTTCATACAGATCCTGAGCCACCTGTAATGTCTCATCAGGGCTGATTTTAAACTTCTTTGAGCACTCTGCCTGCAGCTCCGCCAGGTTGAAAAGAAGCGGTGCTCTTTTTTTAGTAATATTCTTAACTATAGATTTAACTTTTGCCTGTTTGCCGTTTAGTTCTTCAATTAAAGCGAGTGCATCTTTTTCCTCTTTGAAGCCGTTTTCCTTGTATAAAAGCGGTGATTCAAAGTACCTTGATCCTTCTACAGCCTTCCACTCTGCCTCTGCACCGGCATCCGTAAACCTGCCGATTACCCTGTAAAACGGAGTCTCCTTAAAGTTTCTGATTTCACGCTCACGGATTACTACCATTCCAAGCACACAGGTCATCACTCGTCCGACCGCGATTGCCGTATACGAGCGTGTACCCGCTGCATCGTTTAGCAGATTGCCGTATTTGACCGACATGACACGCGAAAAGTTGATGCCCATCGCATAATCCTCGATGGTACGCATGATGCCGCTCTTTCCGAGGTTTGCATACGCACTCATCGGCTTTGCCTCTTTTATGCCTCTTAGGATTTCCTCCTCGGTCTGCGAATCTATCCAGACTCGAAGCTCCTCCATGCCTTCCCTGACACCACCAAAGTTTCTGATATTCTCCTCGATGGTCTGTCCTTCTTTTCCGGCATCACCTGCCCAGTAAACTCTGTCAATGTCCTCTCTCTGCAAAAGAGCGTGCACAATATTGTACTGCTTGCGCACGCTGTCTATCACATCATATTTGTATTCCTTTGGCAGAAACGGCAGATCCTCAAGACGCCATTTCTTATATTTCATGTCGTAGGACTCAGGGTAGACCAACCCGACCAGATGTCCCACGCACCATGAAATCACATATTCTCCATTTTCTATATAACCATCATTGCGTCCGCTCACCCGCAGCACCTTCGCAAATTCCTGTGCCACGGATGGCTTCTCTGTTATTATCAGTGATTTTCCCATAAGCTCCTCTATAATTCATTCATGTTGATGAGCTTGAATCTAGGGTCTCTGACCACATAGCTTTGCAGTGCAGGCTCAAAATCCGTTGCCGAAAACAGATAATAGTCATCAGATGTAAGCCTTGCCTGCTCCATAGCCATAGCCATATTCTCGCACATATCCATGGTCATCATTGGCTTGTCCCAGTTGCAGAAGCCGATGATGCTCCTTCTATCCTCGCTCTGAGCCACGATGTCTATGCGGCCTGTCTTTCCAATCCATGTACCCAAACGCTTTATGGTAAACGGAAGCTGTCCCATCTGATTTAGTATAAGCAGATACTCTGTGCAGACCTCCCTGAAATATCTCTCAAGATATGCATCAAGCTCTTTTTCTATATATGTATCATAAAACTCTTCCGGTGAAAGCAGATACAGATTAGACATATTCGGATAGACAAACTTAAACCAGAAATTAACAAATGTGTCTTTTATCTGATATACGCCCTTCTTGGCATTTTCCCATCCGCCGGTCTCAAATGAAACTACTTTTTCCACTATATTGAAGGCGGCAAGATTTTTTATATATACGCTGATTTTGGCACGCGAAAATCCTGTCGCGTGGAAAATATCATTGAGCTTGTTCTCACCTCTTGCGATTGCTGCAAGTATCGTGCTATATGCTGAAAGCTCTCGAAGCTCTGCCGATATAACAGCATCCGCCTCACCATACAGTGCTCCCGATGGTGTCAATACGAGCCTGCATATATTGTCCTTAAAGGATTTAGCTGCATCCCACTTATCCAGATATGCCGGAACTCCACCGATTGCTCCGTAAATTCTCACGATTTCCGCGACCGGAAGACTCTCAAAATGTCTTACAACCTCAAGGAAATTGAGCGATTCAAGCTTCATTTCGACTCCCTTAAACTGCTCTGCTGCCTCTTGTGTAGCCCAGACTGTAGATGATGTGGCAAGTATTATAAGTACAGGTCCCGGATACAGCTTGTGCTTTTTAAGCTTTGCAACTGCTTCCATAAATGATGCATCCCTCTTTGCCACAAACTGTGCCTCATCGATTATCACGACAAGCTTGGAAGGGCCTCCTGATTTGATTCTCGCGAAGTACTCCTCATATGTCTGTCTGCTCAGGCTCACCTTGTACTGACAGCTTATCTCCTCCCCCATCATCTCAAGCTGATGCTCTGGCGATGCCTGTCTGCATCTGTAGTAAAAGAATTTCTTTCCGTCACAAAATTCCTTTATGAGCTCCTCCTTTTGACAGCCTCTCCTTCCGTAGAGCACTACGAGCTGGTTGCCCGACTCTTTATAGAGCTGCTCAAGTTTCTCCAAATCTGTGTGTTTTGCCTTCATAATATTCCTCCAAAATAATCAACTGAAAATATTATATCACAATTTAACACATATACAAATAGATTTTAATTATAATTTCCGAGCTCCTATTGTAGCTTTCACTTTATTTCTGACAAACATATAGCAGATAGCCTGCATGATGATTGTCGCTATCCATGAACCGGGATATGATATAAACAGGAAAAACAACGACCTGTGGCTTGGAAACAGACCATATATCCAGATAATTCTGACTCCGACTGTTCCTATTATAGAAAGTATCATAGGTACAGTTGAGTATCCCATTCCTCTTAGTGCTCCCGGAAAAAGATCCATGATTCCACATAGGAAATATGGGATTGTAGTAATCGAAATAATCTCAAGTCCTGATTTAATTACCTCACTATTACTTGTATATATGCCAAGTATCTGTGTTCCAAATATGTATGAGGCACTTCCCATCACAAGTGCTACCGCTGTCGTGAGAAACAGACAGTCTATCAGTACCCTGTCCATTCGCTTTTGTTTTCCTACTGCATAGTTCTGGCTTGTGAAGCTCATGCAAGCCTGTGTGATTGAGTTGACAGATACATACAAAAAGCCAAGTATATTGTTTGCCGCCGTATATCCTGCCATGGCTATTGAGCCAAAGGAATTGACTGATGACTGAAGCATGGCATTTGAGATATTTATGACTGTGCTCTGTATGCCGGCCGGTATTCCTACCTGAAATATCTGAACCATATATTTCTTATCAATCGCAAGCTTATTAAAGCAGAGCTTATAGCTGGTATCTGCTTTGCTCAGACAGTATAATACAAGTACGCAGGAAACAAACTGCGAAACAATTGTACCGATTGCAACACCCGCAACACCCAGTTTGCACACTATTACAAAAAACAGATTGAGCAGTGCATTGATACAGCCTGAAATAATCAAAAAGATAAGAGGTCTCTTTGTATCGCCGACAGCACGCAAAATTGCCGCGCCATAGTTATAAAGCATAAAAAACGGCATACCGCAAAAATAAATCCTCATATAAATAGTAGAAAGACCTATGACATCATCCGGTGTACCCATGATTTCCAGCGCACCCCTTGCAAAAATAACACCGACCACGCCCATCACAATACCGCTTATGAGCGCAATCATAATGGCAGTATGCACCGTCTTAGACATCTCCTTATCCTTGCCTGCCGCATAAAATCTTGCAGCGAGCACATTTGCACCAAGCGATATACCCATAAACAGATTGACAAACACATTGATAAGTGCCGTAGTCGAGCCAACAGCCGCAAGTGATTTGCTGCCACTAAACTGTCCCACGACAATAATATCCACCGCATTAAACGCTAACTGCAAAATACCCGAAATCATAAGCGGCAACGCAAATGAAATAAGCTTATCCATTATTGTACCGTTCACCATATCAATTTCATACTTATTATTCTTCACTTATATCTACCTCTTAAATATATTCTACTCAGATTATCTATTTTACCACGATAAAATATAAATTCAAGCGTAACTATTTAAAACAACTGAGAATAAAAAAGCCCAAAAAAGAGAGCCTCTTTTAAGAGGCTCAACTTTTGCATAATAATTAATTCACAGAGTGAGGATTTTCCGTTCAATACACTACCTTCACCGGAGAGTACACAGTATGTTCCAAAGAAAAAATATGAACTGCCACGGGTTTACAATATGTCAAATGACAGTTTAGACTTGCAAACTGCCATAACCTATCCGTAAATAATCCCGTGGCTAACTTCATATTTTTTCTGAGGAATACTACTGTGTGCTACACCGGTGCCCACAGCCCAAAAACGGAAAATCCGCCCTCCTTAATAAAAATTGAATTTTTTGCCAACTCTACTTCTTTGTGATGTAACCCTGTGCCTTAAGAAGCTCTGCACAAAGCACTGCTCCACCTGCTGCACCACGTACTGTGTTGTGTGAGAGTCCGACGAACTTCCAGTCATAGACTGTATCCTCTCTGAGACGTCCGACATTGATTCCCATACCATGCTCATAATCCACATCAAGTGCGACCTGAGGACGATTATCCTCTTCACAGTATCTGATGAACTGCTTTGGTGCGCTTGGAAGCCCAAGCTCCTGTGGTACTCCGCTGAACTTCTCGAGTGCCTCGATGAGCTGCTCCTTTGTAGGATTCTTTTTGAACTTGACAAATACAGCTGCTGTATGACCGTTTAATACAGGAACACGGATACACTGGCATGTGATAACCGGTGACTCTGCAGGAACAATCTGTTTCTTCTCATCATCCACATATCCCCAGAGACGAAGTGGCTCTTTCTCAGATTTCTCTTCCTCTCCACCGATGAATGGAATGATGTTTCCAACCATCTCAGGCCAGTCCTTGAATGTCTTTCCGGCACCTGAGATTGCCTGATATGTTGTAGCAACAACCTCATATGGCTCAAACTCTTTCCATGCTGTAAGAACCGGAGCATATGACTGGATTGAGCAGTTTGGCTTTACTGCTACGAAGCCTCTCTTTGTACCGAGACGCTCCTTCTGATATTTGATAACCTCCATGTGCTGTGGGTTGATTTCAGGTACAACCATTGGCACATCAGGTGTCCATCTGTGGGCACTATTGTTTGAAACTACAGGAGTCTCTGTCTTTGCGTAGTCCTCCTCGATCTTCTTGATCTCGTCCTTTGACATATCAACGGCTGAGAATACGAAGTCAACCTGTGAAGCAACCTCTTCCACCTCATTGACGTTCTTTACGATGATTTTCTTAACTGCCTCAGGCATTGGTGTGTCCATTTTCCATCTATCACCAACGGCGTCCTCGTATGTCTTGCCTGCACTTCTTGGGCTGGCTGCAATTGTTGTTACCTCGAACCATGGATGATTCTCTAAAAGAGAAATAAATCTCTGTCCTACCATTCCTGTTCCACCGAGGATACCTACTTTAAGCTTTTCACTCATTACTCTAATCTCCCTATCTTCTAGATTTTCTTCGACCATGTCATACACTATACTTTAACATTAAAATGAGATTTTGTCCGTCTGTCGCGTACAACTGTCTTTATAGGAAATATATTACTTGAAACTCTAATGAAAAACAAGGAAAAAACTATATTAAATTAATAATTTTTCTCCCTGTTTTTTATAAAATATGCACAAAAACTACACTTCATCCTGCCAATTTGACTTCATATACTCGTCGTAAACGGCAATTACCTTGTCCATTGATGTCTTTGATGGTGCTCCAACTGTACACCTTGTGCTGACACAGGTCTCCATTGAAATAGCATCAAATACATCCTCCTCAAATACCGGAGAGATAGCTTTGAGCTCGTCGATGCTCATATCGTCGATTGCAATGCCCTTGTCTATGCAGTAAAGCACTATTCTTCCTACAATACCATGTGCATCCCTAAACGGTACACCCTTTTTAACAAGATAATCAGCTGCATCTGTGGCATTTGTAAAGCCATTGTTTGCACTCTTTCTCATCACGTCCTTGTTAAACTTCATTGTATCAATCATTCCTGTAAAAAGTGCGATACATCCCTTTGCAGTGTCGAATGCATCAAATGCCAGCTCCTTATCCTCCTGCATATCCTTGTTGTACGCAAGCGGAATACCCTTCATGGTGGTGAGAAGCGACATGAGCGCACCGTATACACGGCCTGTCTTTCCTCTGACAAGCTCTGCTATATCAGGATTTTTCTTCTGTGGCATGATTGAGCTTCCTGTGCTGTACGCATCGTCAATCTCAACAAACTGGTACTCGTTTGAATTCCATATGATAATTTCCTCAGAAAAACGTGACAGATGCATCATGATAGTTGAAAGAGCCGATAAAAACTCAATCAGATAATCCCTGTCTGACACACCATCCATACTGTTAAGTGTCGGTCCGTAAAAATCCAGAAGCTGTGCTGTATAGTCCCTATCAAGCGGATATGTAGTGCCTGCGAGTGCTCCTGAGCCAAGCGGACAATAGTTCATTCTCTTATATATATCGCACAGTCTTGATCTGTCTCTCTTAAACATCTCAAAATATGCGCCCATATGGTGAGCCAGAGTGATTGGCTGGGCCTTCTGCAGATGTGTAAAGCCCGGCATGATAGTCTGTGTGTTTTCCTTCATAATCTTAAGGATAACAGCTAAAAGCTCCTTAAGCTCATCATCAGTCTCCTTCACTGTCTTTCTGGTGAAAAGACGCATATCAAGAGCGACCTGGTCGTTTCTGCTTCGGCCTGTGTGAAGCTTCTTTCCTGTGTCACCAAGCCTGTCTATGAGTGTAGCCTCAACGAAGCTGTGGATATCCTCATACTTTGAGCTGATTTCAAGCTCCCCTGACTCTACCTCCTTAAGTATCTGCTTTAGGCAAGCCACTATATCGTTGCTCTCTGCCTGTGAGATGATGCCCTGCTTTCCAAGCATCGTAACATGGGCGATGCTGCCCTCTATATCCTCTTTATAAAACTTCTGATCAAATGAAATGGACGCATTGAAATTGTAAACGAGCTGATCTGTCTCCTTTGTGAAACGTCCTCCCCATAACTGTGCCATGAGATTCCTCCTTGATTATTAAATGATGATTTATTTTCATGTATCACAATGTATTATATGAAAATAAGATGTGATACCGCCGCCTGCTCTAAACAGCCGCTTTACTGTGCTAAATTATATAATAATTTTTGCTGTCACGCAACCACATTTTCACCCACGTGCTGCAATCTCTCTGTCACGCTGCTCCTTGGAAAATACACAGCCGCAGTAGTACTGCCTGTACATATCATACTGCTTTGATATCTCCGTGGACTTTTTATAACCCTCTTTCTTCTTAAAATCAGAGAAAAGATATCGCACTCCATATTGGCTCTCTAAGTCTTTTCCTATCTCATTGAGCTTTTCGGCATTCTTCAACGGGCTGATGGAAAGTGTCGTAGTAAAAAAATCAAAGCCATGCTCCCTTGCATACTGTGCACTCTCCTCAAGACGCAGCCTGTAGCACTTAAAGCACCTCTCCCCGCCCTCAGGCACAGCCTCCATGCCGCGTGCCATATCGTAAAAGCGCCTGGTGTCGTACACACCCTCCACAAAGTGAACCGGATTTTTCACCGGAAACTCATCTATAAAGCGCTTCTGCTCCTGTGCTCTCATGTGATACTCCTCTGGCGGATAAATGTTTGGATTGTAATAAAATACCGTCACCTTGAAATACTCCGAGAGCGTCTGTATGCAATACGTGCTGCACGGCCCACAGCAGCTATGGAGCAAAAGACGTGGAGTGCAGTTATTGTCCATGCAATTTTCTTTTATTAAATCTTCCATTAATTTTTGATAATTTATTTTGTTTGCCATATTATATTATTTCTTTCTCAAAATTCAAAAATTTTTGACATATCCCCAAATATTATTTCAGATAACTATTCTGCATATTTACAATTCTGATTAATTACTATTTCTGATATAAGCTGCATAATACGAACAAGGGCCGGAAGTCTCCTCCCGGCCCGGCTCATACTAATCCTCTTCTTCATATCCGAACATTAGTCTAAAAATCTTTTTTCCTGTTTCAGTCTTGAATATACGCTTGTATGCCTTGTCGATTGCACGGTTTCCCGCATCATCCTCATACAGATTTACGAGGAAATCAGCCTCAACGAGTATCTGATAATCAAGACCATCTATATTGTCATATGTGTGATGGTGACCTATGAGAAAACAAATTCTTTCAACTATGTAATTCTCAAAGCCAAGCTGTGAGAGCATCTTCTGAGCGATTATCGGTCCCTCCTGCTCCTGAAGCTTTCCATCGCACCTGCCATACTTCTCCTCCGCCACACGTATGCCAATATCGTGTGTGTAAGCCGCTGCCTCAAGTATAAAGAGCGAGGCATCATCAAGCTCCTCTCCTATACCGATAAGCCTTGCATAGCTGTGCACCTTGGTGAAATGCTGGATTCTCTTTGGATCGCCATCATAGTAGGCAATCATATCCATAAACAAGTCGTCTAACTGTTGTTTACTATAACTGTCACTATCCATTTAATATATTTTTCTCCTGATAATATGTTAATTAGTCGCATTGCCGACTTTGCACCGACAATGATAACATACTACAAAGCGATCATTTTTTCAATATTTTTACACAAATATTTCTTATTTTTTGCGAACACTACTTTGCATCCCGGAAAAATCCCCTGAATGCGAATTCGGACAAAGGCTTTTTGTAAAGCAGCTCTCCTATCAATATCTCAAGTGCCCCGCCGACAAAAATAGCAATATAACCAAACAAAGCAATCACCGGCAGACCAAGCGCTGCAATAGTATCGGCAAATCCCATAAATGCCGAATTATCAAGTGCCATAAATGCCGCCATGAACATAACCATAAATAGTATAAAGCCCAGTACAAAGTACTTATAGCATATGCTGGTGTACAGATAAGTTATAAGAAGAATAACATCAAGCATAAAAAGCGTATAGATAATCTGCGTCTTATCTGCCACTCCCATCTGTATCAGAACAACTCTTTCCACCACAAAAATTGTAAATAAAATCAGGTTTATCACTGTGCTGGCAAGCACCGGAATGTATATCTGCAGCTTTTTTTTCAGCGATGTGGACTGGATAAGCTCAGATACATCCATAGACATAATAAGCTGAAACGTGAACATACCACTCATCATAAAGTATACACCGCCTATGATTGAGGTTCCTTTGCTGAATATCTCTGATGCTATTCCGAATATTGCAAAGAATACAAGCATAATCACATTCAGTTTCAGTTTATAACCATATTTCAATAATTTAAATCCTAATTTAATATCTTTAAGCATAATATTCTCCTTTTCAAATATACTTTCAATTTAAAGAGTCTCTATACATCAACATATGATCTGCGGATACGCATCATCATATGATAATATGTCGCTGCTATCACTCCTACAAGCACCACTGCTAACACAGGTGCGATAAACCACATTCCCCCGCCATAGATCAAAACAGCTATACTACCGACAATTGCCGGGCAGACAAATATAAGCGCCAGCAGATAAATATACATTCCCATATCCATGTATCTGAATATATTTAATGAGCCAACCGAAACAATTGAAGATACCATGATGACATCAAACACCGACCAGATATTAATTCCGAATTCAATAAACGGCATTGTGGCGATGAGTACCGTAATCCCGATACGAATCGGTCTGACAAGTATATCAACAAGAACTGCATTTTCAAAATGCTTTACCCCATCAAAACCTGTCTTTAAAAAATGCATGCCAAATGCATTCTTCTTGCACATACAGCCGAAACAGAAATAATCCTGCACCACCTCGCACATCATATAAAAATCATAAATAATTACTACAACTCCTATCCATACCCAAACCTCTTTTGAACAGGCAATCAGCATTGATGTCAGAATTGCCAACAGCGGAATCAGTATATTTGTTATCAGACGATACTTGAAATTAGTCATAACACGGTAATCCCTGATGTATGTTAAAACCACATGTTTTTGTGAAACCTTTTTTTCATTCATACTTCCTGACTTATTTTCCATAACACCTCACCCCGCACTAGCGCATCACAATCTTTGTGTTATTTTTCATGACCGCAACGCTTATCTGGTAAAGTGTCGGAATCTCCTTTGTCACATTAAGTCCTGCGAGCTTATCTATATTTTCCGCTAAGCATATGCCCTCAAAGCCGTACGGATTTTTGGTCATAGAATAAAGTACCTTACCGGCAGCCTCTGTATCTGCTGCATCACCTTTAATCAGGATATATTTTTCCTTCAAATCCTCTACAAAGCCCTGCTCCACAATCTGTCCGTTTTCCATAATAATGGCATAATCGGTGATATTTTCCATATCAGAGATATTGTGTGTAGAGAAAAATACGCTGCGCTTACCGTTGCCCTCATGGATATACTCGCCAATCATCTGACACAGCTTATCTCTCATCAGCGGATCAAGCGGCGATGCCGGCTCATCCAGCAAAAGAAGGTCTGTCTTTCGCGCCATGACTCCTGCCAGCATGAGCTTCATCTTCATACCATCCGAAAATGAACTGTTGGCCTTCTTCATATCAATGCTGCCATGTGAAAATATTGCAAGCTCCTCACAATATCTGTGAAAATCATCTGCTGAAAAATCATCAAACATCAGCTTACTGATTTCCTCGATATCCTTAACTGTCCACTGCGGCAGATAGTATTTGCCCGGACCTGTGTAGCCTATGCGGTTTTTAATATCTCCCGAGTTTTCCTTCTGCTTGTCGGAATACTGTCCGAAATAAGTGATGTCACCTTTATAGTCAAGCCTGATTCCTGCTAAAATATTTAAAAGTGTCGTCTTTCCTGCTCCGTTTTCTCCGATTAAGGCTGTGGCAAAGCCCTGCGGTATTGTGAAATTCTCCACATCCAGTGTGAAGTTTTTAAGCTTCTTTGTGATTTTTGCTGCCTCAATTGCATTCTTTGTTGTCATTTTCATTCCTCCTGACTCGTTTTCATATCATTATTTAAATATGAACTAATTCTTACTTGAATTATAACTACCCATAATCACTGCATTAAATAAATCTGGATATAATTTGTGCTACAAACTCCATTAATAGCTGACCTAATGCTGTCATCACTATATTTATCATACTCATAACCAATCCACTCCTGTCATTCTACATCAAGCAATGCCTCAAGCATTCCCTTAAGCTCGTCGTTAGAGATTCCTGCTACCTCAGCCGCGGCTATCGCGTCTGTCAGCGACTCCTCCACCTTGCGCAAATGCTGCTCCTTTATCATCTCACTGTCCTGTGCATTGACATAAAAGCCCTTGCCCTGTGCCGCTGTGATGAGTCCCTCATCTGCAAGCTGTTCATAAGCCTTCATCGTGGTTATCACACTGATTTTCAGGTCCTTTGCCAGCCCTCTTATCGACGGAAGGAACTCCCCCTGCTCATACCTGCCGGCCAAAATATCTGTCTTGAAGCTGTCCGCTATCTGCTGATAGATGGGCACTCCTGAATTTTGCATCAGCCTCATATGCTACCTCCGTACTGTATTTATTAACTGTTTATGTGTTATATATACACTATATACATTATAATGTCAATACCTTTCTGTAAATACCCCCTAAAATTTTGATTTGACATACACTCTTATATCTGATAATATAATATAGCTTGCCGATATGGCTCAGTAGGTAGAGCGACGCACTCGTAATGCGTAGGCCACCGGTTCGATCCCGGTTATCGGCTTCATACATAAAAAACACCTCATTCAAAACTGAATGAGGTGTTTTTTTATTACAAAAATCCCTCTTGACATTTATAAAAAATATATTAAAATTATCTCGTTGGTTTATTTTTAGTAAACAAAAAATCTATTATTAAACCTACAGTAAATATAACATAAAATGTATTAGAAAAGGAAGTAAACATGGATATCGGACATCGTATGAAGGAGCTTCGTATCCAGTACGGACTTACCCAGCAGGAGCTTGCTGACAGGGCTGAGCTGACGAAGGGATTTATCTCCCAGCTCGAGCGAAATCAGAATTCACCGTCAGTCGGCACCCTGCTTGATATCATCCAGTGCCTGGGTATGACACCGGCGGAGTTTTTTACAGATTCGGAACCTGAGCAGATTGTATACAAGGCAAACGACTATTTCGAGAAAATTGACGAGGGAAAAAACAGCAAGGTGGAATGGATCATTCCAAACGCACAGACCCGCTCCATGGAGCCTGTCAGGCTCACTCTTCATCCGGGTGGCAGTTCTGAAATATATCTGCCTCAGGAGTGTGAGGAGTTTGGATATGTAATAAAGGGTACCGTGAAGCTTTGCTATGGTGGCAAAGTGCACACCGTAAAGGCCGGTGAGTCCTTTTATTTTAAAGCCGGTAAGAAGCATTTTATTGAAAATAAGTCTTCAAAGGATGCCATGCTCATATGGGTCAGCAATCCACCAAGCTTCTGACGCTTCATCTGCAGAAGCTCTTTTATAGGGCTGTAATTACTGCCGTACACATTTTTAGTGTGTACAGCAGCAAATTATAAACATACAGTTCCTACCAGTACTATAATTACATGAGAAAGGTTTACACCATGGGAAAGAAATTAATTGATTTTATCGATATCACAAAGTCGTACAACGGCAATGTTGTACTCGACGATTTAAATCTATACATCAGAGAGAATGAGTTTCTGACGCTGCTTGGACCATCCGGCTGCGGAAAGACCACTACGCTTCGCATGCTCGGCGGCTTTGAGACCCCGGACAAGGGAAAAATCATGTTTGATTCAAAGGACATCACAAATGTGCCTGCAAACGAGAGAAATCTGAACACTGTTTTCCAGAAATACTCTCTTTTCCCTCATATGACAATCGCTGAAAATATCGCATTTGGTCTCAAAATAAAGAAAAAAAGCAAGGCTTACATAGATGACAAAATAAAGTATGCATTAAAGCTCGTCAATCTCGACGGCTTTGAAAACCGCTCTGTGGATTCTCTTAGCGGAGGCCAGCAGCAGCGTATCGCTATCGCAAGAGCTATTGTAAACGAGCCTAAGGTACTGCTGTTAGACGAGCCGCTTGGCGCTCTCGACTTAAAGCTGCGCCAGAGCATGCAGTATGAGCTCATCCGCCTCAAAAACGAGCTCGGTATCACCTTCGTCTACGTCACACACGACCAGGAGGAGGCTCTTACCATGTCTGACACCATCGTTGTTATGAATCAGGGCTATATCCAGCAGATTGGCACACCTGAGGACATTTACAATGAGCCTGAAAACGCCTTTGTTGCTGACTTTATCGGACACAGCAATATCATCGACGGTATTATGATAAAGGATAAGCTTGTCGAGATACTCGGTGTAAAAATGCCTTGTGTGGACGAGGGCTTTGGTGAGAACACGCCTGTCGATATAGTCATCCGCCCTGAGGATGTGGAGCTGGTGCCTGCAGAGGACGGCTATATGCAGGGTGATGTCGTGTCCAATATCTTCAAGGGAGTGCACTATGAGCTTGAGGTAAAGGCAAACGGCTACGACTGGATGGTACACACCACCAAATATGTAGAGGTCGGCAGTCATGTGGGTATCAGGGTGATTCCATTTAACATCCAGGTAATGCACAAGCCTGAGTCCTCAGATGAAAAGGCGGTGGAGATAGATGTCTAAAATAAAAAAACAGCTGCTCGCAGGGCCGTACCTAATATGGATTATCGGATTTATCATACTTCCGCTTTTCATGATTGTGTACTATGCATTTAAAGGCTCTGACGGTGGCTTCACATTTGAATATGTGGCTGCAATAGCACAGCACACCAATATCATGGCACTGCTTTTATCCCTACGGCTTGGAATCATATGCACCATAATATGCCTTGTGTTGTCATATCCGCTTGCGATGATTTTAAACGGCTTAAAGATTAAAAATCAAAGCTTTGTGGTATTTGCTTTCATGCTCCCTATGTGGATGAACTTTATGCTTCGAATACTCGCATGGAAGCAGCTTTTGTCCAAAAACGGTGTCATCAACTCGATACTCACCACTCTCGGACTACCTGGCTTCAACATCATGAATACCTCCGGAGCGGTCGTGCTTGGCATGGTCTATGACTTTCTGCCATTCATGCTGCTGCCTATATACAACTCAATGACCAGAATCAAAAACGACTGGATCGAGGCGGCTCTTGACCTCGGTGCCAACAAAGTAACTATATTTTTCAAGATTATACTGCCACTTACAGTGTCCGGTGTCATAAGCGGAATCGTAATGGTTTTCGTACCATCACTCACATCCTTTGCCATCTCACAGATACTCGGTGGCGGCAAGGTCCTGCTCATCGGAAATATCATAGAACAGGATTTCGTCCATGGCTCGCAGTGGGGCGCAGGAAGCGGTCTCTCACTCGTGCTCATGGTATTCGTATTAATCAGCATGGCACTCGTCAATCTGTTTGATAAGGAAGGAGACCAGAGCGCATTATGGTAAAAAAAATAGCATCAAGGATATATATGGGACTGATTTTTTTGTTCCTGTATCTACCTATCGTTGTATTAATAGTACTCTCCTTCAACAACTCCAAATCCAAGGTTAAATGGGGAGGCTTCACGCTCGACTGGTACATAAAGTGCTTTCAGAGTGAGCGGATTATGTCGGCATTTTCTACAACACTGCAGATTACGCTGCTTGCAGCTGTGATTTCTACAATAATAGGAACTCTCGCAGCCATGGGTATAAGCGCCATGAAGAAACGTAACCAGACAATCTATCTGGGCGCTACAAACATCCCGATGCTCAATGCAGATATCGTGACCGGTATCTCAATGATGCTTTTGTTTGTAAAATTCATGAATCTGGGCTTTGTGACAGTGCTTATCGCACACATCACGTTCAATATCCCTTATGTGATACTCAATGTACTTCCAAAGCTCAAGCAGACCAACAAATACACCTATGAGGCCGCACTTGACCTGGGCGCATCACCTCTATATGCATTTTTCAAGGTCACCTGGCCTGAAATAAGCCCCGGAGTGTTCTCCGGCTTTATGATGGCGGTCACAATGTCACTCGATGACTTCTCCATCACCTACTTTACGAAGGGTGCCGGAGTAAACACACTCTCAACCATGCTCTACACAGAGCTGAAAAAGGGTGTAAAGCCGGAGCTGTATGCTCTGTCAACCATACTTTTCTTCACAGTGCTGCTGCTTTTGGTTGTGATAAACATCAACTCAAACCAGATACCTGTCAGCGCTGCAAAGAAGCCTGCAAGGGCTAAAAAGCTGCGCATCGTAAAGCGTAGTGTGAGCATCGCAATTGTTGCAGTACTCGTAATCGGCTGCTTTTCGGTATTTACGATAAGCGCCGGAGGCACGAACAATGACAATGCCATAACAGTGCTAAACTACGGTAAATACATCGATGAATCCGTGATCGACAGCTTCGAGCAGGAAACCGGAATCACCATTAAATACGAGGAATACGAGGAGCCTGAGGAGATGTACACGAAGTACAAGTCCGGTGCCATCGATTACGATGTCATCTGCACCTCTGACTACATCATCGAGAAGCTCATAAGTGAGGGTGAGGTCAACAAGATAGACTACAGCTCAATGCCAAACTATCAAAATGTAAATCAGGATATAATCGACATGTCCGCATCCTTTGACCCGACACATGAGTATACTGTGCCTTATTTCTACGGCACACTCGGCATACTATACAATAAAAAGATGGCTGATGCATCAGACCTGAATACCTGGGACTGCCTGTGGAACGGCAAATACAAGGACAACATGATTATGATTAATTCTGTCCGTGATGCCTTTACTCCTGCCCTTCGCACACTTGGCTACTCGATAAACGAGACAGACACAGCAAAGCTCGATGAAGCATTCGATATACTAAACAAGCAAAGCAATGATGTGCTCGCCTACTACGTGGATGAGACCTGCGATGAGATGGTTGCGGAAAATGCTGCAATCGCAGTGTGCTACTCCGGTGAGGCTGCTGCAGCCATGGCTGAAAACGATAACCTGGACTATATCGTGCCAAAGGAGGGCTCAAACCTCTGGATTGACTCATGGTTTATTCCAAAGACATGCAAGAATAAAGAGGGCGCACAGGAATTTTTGAACTATATCTGTAGTGATGAGCCGGCACAGCTCAACTTTGAATATGTATACTATGCATCACCTATCCAGTCTGTCATCGACAACCAGGATGAGGAAACAAAGGAAAATGAGGCGATTAATCCTCCTTCCGATATGCTCAAAAACTGTGAAGTATACAGAGCATTGAATGACGAGGATGCCACCTTGTACAACACACTGTGGCAGAGGCTCAAATCGGATTAAAAATAGATTGTGCAGCTATATTTTGTATGATGTCACAAAAATGAAGTCTAAAAATTGTACAAAAATACATATTGCAAACTTCAACAAACAATGATAGAGTAAAACCCACGAAGCGCCCTGCTTCGTGGGTTTTACTTTTCCACGAGATCCGATATTTTTATGCTCCGCAAGGAGATTCATGAAATACACGGAGTTTTTACATACTATAGAAACTGAAATAACCGCAAGACTTGACAATAATTTCAAGCTTACCATCCATCCTGTCAAAAAGAACAACGGGATGATCTACGACGGATTGGTGATTATCAATCCCAAATTCAATATAGCACCGACTATTTATCTCAATCCTTACTACCATTGGTATCTTGATGGTGTATCCATTGATTCTATTCTCGATGCAATTTTATCCACCTACAATGATTTCAAGCCAACTGAAGATTTTGACATAAGCTTCTGTGATGATTTTTCCAAGGTAAAGGAGAAAATAATTTTCCAGCTCATAAGCTACGACAAAAACCAAAAGCAGCTAAAGGACGTGCCCTATATCAAATATCTGGATTTTGCCATCATATTTGAAGTATATGTAGGAGCGCAACTGCCTGAATTTGGCACCATTACAGTCACAGATGCGCTTCTGTCACGCTGGGGCATAGATACAGAAACACTAATCCGCGCCTCAATGCAAAATACCCCAAGGATACTTCCATGCTCAATAATCAACATGGCAGAGTTTCTTGCCAAAAAATGTCCGGGCTATGCCAATCAGATGCGCGCAGTCTGTGATTTTGACAGCCTGCCTATGTATATCCTTACAAACAGCAGGCAGACAAATGGTGCATCCGCCATACTCTACCCGGGTGTGCTAAGCTCGCTGGCAAAAAAGCTCGGCGGCAATATGCTGCTCATACCAAGCAGTATCCATGAGTTTCTGGTAATGCCGCTGGATAGCGATATAGATGTCTGCAACCTAAGCGAATTCATCTGTGAGGTAAACTCTACAGAGGTACGCGACGAGGAAGTACTCGGCGAGAGGTACTACATATACGATAGTAAAACAGACACTGTCTACTGATAATCATATAACCTTATAATCATACCCGATAACACAAAATACCGGATATCATATCATAGATATGTATCCGGTATTTTACTTTCTAAGAACATAGTTGGAAATTCATGAAAGTTATTGGCCTGTTATTTGCAGAGCGATGTACTAGTTGCCAAGCAGCATGTCGTAAAGCTTCTCATACTCTTTCGCAGATGCCCTCCATGAGAAGTCATGCCTCATGGCGCGCTGCATCATCTCCTGCCATCTGTCCTTATGGTTTTCAAACACATCAAGAGCATATTTGATGACATGCAGCATATCATGCGCATTATAATTGGCAAAGGAAAAGCCATCGCCCGTATTCTCGTACTCATTGTACGCTGCTACAGTGTCCTTAAGACCACCGGTCTCCCTGACTATAGGCAGCGTACCATATCGCATAGACATAAGCTGGCTCAAGCCGCACGGCTCAAAAAGAGACGGCATGAGAAATGCGTCACAGCCTGCATATATCTCATGTGCATTTTCCTCTGAGTAGCCGATAAATACTCCAAGCTTCTGCGGATACCTGCCATGGAAATAATTAAACATCTCCTCGTACTGCTGCTCTCCTGTGCCCTGCACTATAAACTGTACATTCATGGTGGAAAGCATCTCCTCCATCACATATGCCACCAGATCAAAGCCCTTCTGATTTGTCAGACGCGAAACTATTCCAATCAGCATGACATCCTTATCCACAGCCAGACCATACTTCTCCTGCAGCTGACGCTTATTAACGACCTTTCCACTCAATTCCCTTACAGAAAAATGCTTATCCAGATATGTATCCTTCATAGGATTAAAGACTTCATAATCTATACCGTTTACAATGCCTCTCAAATGCCTGCGCCGCTCAAGCATCAGGCCATCCAGGCCCTCGCCGCCCTCAGGTGTACAGATTTCATCTGCATATGTCGGACTGACAGTCGTAATCTCATCTGCATATACTATGCCGCCCTTTAAATAATTAGCCTCACCATAGAACTCCAGCTCCCCTGAATTAAAAATGTGCTCCGGAAGTCCTGTAACATCAGCCACCTCTTTAATCTTCCAACGCCCTTGAAACTTCATATTGTGAATGGTAAAGACTGTCTTTATACCGGCATAGAAATTGTCTGAGCCGTACACAGTCTTTAGAAAAACCGGCAAGAGTCCTGTCTGCCAGTCATTACAATGTATCACATCCGGGGCAAAATCTATAACCGGCAAAGCCTCAAGCACCGCCTTTGAAAAGAAAGCAAACTTCTCCACATCCTCGTATATATTGTTGTATGGCTTATCTCCTGCAAAGTAAAACTCATTGTCCACAAAATAATATGTCACACCATCATACTGCGATGTAAAAATCCCCACATACTGCCTGCGCCAGTTGAGATTGACATAAAAATGACAGACGAACTTAAGCTGTGGCAGTAATTTATCATCCATACATTTGTACTTCGGAAGTATAACTCTCACGTCATATCTGTCCTTGTCAAAATATTTTGGTAAAGATCCCACTACGTCAGCTAGTCCACCTGTCTTCATATAAGGTATTGCCTCTGATGCGGCCATTAATATTTTAATTTTGTCCATGCTGAAACCTCCCCCAGATTACAGTTATTTAAACAACGATTAATCTGATAAAAAATATAGTATACATCCTGAAACCAATAGAATGTATACTATATTATATCACGCGGGAGTACATTTTGCCTAGTAAATTTATCAAAACGTGGTTTTATTTGTCTATAATGACGATTTTTACATTCCTAGACGTATTTTGTCTGTAATCAGGGCAATAAACTCCGAATTGGTAGGCTTGCCCTTACCATAGTTTACAGTGTATCCAAACATGGAGTCTATCGTATCCATCCTGCCTCTGCTCCATGCCACCTCGATAGCATGCCTTATGGCTCTCTCCACCCTGCTTGAGGTAGTCTTGTACTTCTTTGCAATAGTGGGATACAAAAGCTTGGTGATAGAACTAAGCATTTCCATATCCTCAACGCACATCACTATCGCAGTCCTAAGATACTGATATCCCTTTATATGAGCCGGAACACCTATCTCATGAATGATATCCGTCACCTGTGTCTCAAGAGATTTTTTCTCCATATATGTATCATCAAGTGGCTCAGTGTCACCGGATGCTCTCTTTACATACACAAGTATCACATCAGAACCGGCATTACCGTTTATCATGCTGTATGCTTCATCACTACTTCTTGCTGTTCCTAAAAACTCCATGCCTTTTAATAAACTCTGCATATTTTTCTTTTCGTCTGCTACTGCGACATTTAAAGTGCTCATCAAACTCTCCTATGCCGCCAATTACTGTCATGTCAAAACAAATTTTATGTTTTTATGATAACACATTTTGTCGAATTTTGTCGAGAGCGTATTTTTTTTTAAATTTTATGTAACCATTCAGCCCCACTCATATTCGCAAAACCGCACGATACCCGTGCTTTCTCTATTCTTCAAACTGTGAATTATACAGCTCTGCGTAAAATCCGTTCTTTGCAAGAAGCTCATCGTGTGTCCCCTGCTCGATAATGTCTCCGTCCTTCATGACAAGAATCATATCGGCATTCTTGATAGTAGACAGCCTGTGGGCGATGACAAAGCTTGTTCTGCCCTTCATCAGATTGTCGAGTGCCTTCTGGATACGGATTTCTGTACGTGTATCAACAGAGGATGTGGCCTCATCAAGGATCAGGATAGGATTGTCTGCAAGGATGGCTCTTGCTATTGTCAAAAGCTGCTTTTGTCCCTGTGACACATTGGACGCATCCTCGTTGAGCTCCATATCGTAGCCACCCGGCAATGTCTGGATAAAGTGATGCGCATGTGCTGCCTTTGCTGCCGCGATGACCTCCTCATCTGTGGCATCCAGACGGCCGTAGCGGATATTTTCCATAATGGTGCCCTTAAAGAGCCATGTGTCCTGCAATACCATTCCAAATGCATCTCGCAGATCGGCTCTGTTGTAATCCCTGATATCATGTCCGTCTACAAGAATGGCACCTGAGCTTACATCATAAAATCTCATAAGAAGCTTGACCATGGTAGTCTTTCCCGCTCCTGTCGGTCCAACGATAGCAACCTGCTGTCCTGGCTTAACCTTTGCAGAAAAATCATTGATGATGATCTGGTCAGGATTATAACCAAAGTGTACATGCGAAAACTCTACACTTCCCTCGATATGGTCTGGCTTAACAGGATTTTCCACTGTTATATCCTCTTCCTCCTCCTCGAGGAACTCAAATACACGCTCAGATGCAGCCGCCATCGACTGAAGCTGGTTTGCCACCTGCGCTATCTGCTGGATTGGCTGTGTGAAATTCTTCACATACTGTATAAATGCCTGGATATCACCGATTGTGATGACATTCTTTATGGCAAGTATACCACCTGAGATGGCTACTCCCGCATATCCTAAGTTTCCTACAAACTGCATGATAGGCATCATAAGTCCTGAGAGGAACTGTGATTTCCATGCGGATTTGTAGAGCACATTGTTGGCCTCCTTGAAGGTCTTTACAGTCTCAGCCTCTTTATTATATGCCTTTATGACGAGGTGGCCTCCGTACACCTCCTCGACCTGTCCGTTTATGTGTCCCAGATACTCCTGCTGCTGTCTGAAGTATTTCTGTGAATGCTTTATGACAAACGAAATAAGTATCATCGAAACAGGCAGGATAACGAGTGAAATCAGCGTCATGAGCGGTGAAATAGACAGCATCATGACAAGTGTACCTACCAAAGTGGCAACAGATGTGATAATCTGTGTGATACTCTGGTTCAAGCTCTGTCCGAGTGTGTCCACATCGTTTGTGATACGCGAAAGTACCTCACCGTATGTCCTTGACTCGAAATACTTCATAGGCATACGGTTGATTTTGCTCGTGATGTCCTTACGCATCCTGTAGCAGGTCTTCTGTGTGATGCCTGTCATGATGAGTCCCTGGGCAAACATAAAGATGGCACTCACCACATATAAAGCCAGCGTAAACAAAAGAACCTTTGCAATATAATCAAAATCTATGCCGCCTGTTCCAGCAATCTTGTTCATGAGTCCCTCGGCAAGCGCTGTGGTCGCTTTACCCATGACCTTAGGTCCTGCAACGGAAAAGACAGTCGAAACTGCAGCAAATATCATAACCGCAATTATAGCAGCCCAGTATCTGCCAAGGTACTTTATAAGCTTCTTTGTAGAGCCCTTGAAATCCTTGGCCTTCTCTGTAACCATTCCGGGGCCTCTGCCCATTGGCCCTCTTGGCCTCTTAGGAGGCATCTTGAACTGTTCGTTGTTATTCTCACTCATCTTACATGCCCTCCTTTTCATTATCTAAGCCTGATACAGCCGAAGTATCTGTTGCTGTTTTTGTTGCAGTATCTGCTGCTTTATCTGTTGCAGTTTCTGCCACCTTATCATCAAGTCCAAGCTCCTTTGCAGAAAGCTGTGACTGTGCAATCTGCATATATACATCGCAATTTTTAAGAAGCTCCTCGTGGGTACCTTTTCCTACGATTTTACCGTCATCGAGCACGAGAATCTGGTCTGCATGAATAATCGTGCTGATACGCTGTGCCACGATAATGACGGAAGCCTTCTCTGTAACCTCTGCTAAAGCTGCACGCAGACGCGCGTCAGTCTTCATATCGAGTGCTGAAAAGCTGTCATCAAACACATAGATATGAGGATCCTTTGCAATAGCTCTTGCGATGGCAAGCCTCTGTTTCTGACCACCGGACACATTTGAGCCGCCCTGTGCGATTGAGCTGTCATATCTGTCATTCTTTGTCTCTATAAACTCAGAAGCCTGTGCGATATCCGCAGCCTTTTTTATCTGCTCATCACTCGCGTCTGCTTTACCAAAGCGCAGGTTTGAGGCGATGGTTCCCGAGAAAAGAATACCCTTCTGCGGAACAAAGCCTATTGACTCGCGAAGCTCGCTTAGTGTGTAGTCCCTGATATCGTGTCCATCAAGCTCTATTGAGCCTCCCGTCACGTCATAGAAACGCGGAATCAGATTTACAAGTGTAGACTTTCCACAGCCGGTGCTTCCGATGATAGCTGTGATTTTGCCCGGCTCTGCCACAAAATCAATGTCTGAAAGCACATCCTCCTTTGCTCCCGGATATCTGAAATCCACATGGCTGAAACGGATAACACCTCTGTGATCAGCCTCAGTAACAGGCTCTTTTGGATCATTTACGGTGCTGTTTGTCCTTATGACCTCATCGATACGCTCTGCCGCAACACCTGCTCTCGGAAGCATGATGGACATGGCTGAAAGCATGAGGAATGACATAACAATCATCATGGCATATGTAATAAACGCAGTCATGGTACCTACCTGCATAGAGCCCTTGTCTATTCTGCCTGCTGCAATCCACACGATACCGAGTGTGATGCAGTACATGATCATGGACATACCCGGCATCATAAAGGTCATGACACGGTTTGTAAACAGCTGTGTGCGTGTAAGCTCACGGTTAGCCTCATCAAACCTCTTTTCCTCCTCCTTCTCACGGCCGAAAGCCCTGATAACGGAAAGACCTGTAAGAATCTCACGAGAAACAAGGTTTACCTTGTCTACAAGACTCTGCATAATCTTGAACTTTGGCATCGCAATACCAACCAGAGTGAAAATAAAAACCATGATAGCAGCAACCGCAATGGCAATCACCCACTCCATGCCGGATTTGGTCTGCGCCACCTTAATGATACCACCGATACCAACGATTGGCGCGTAAAGCACCATACGAAGCATCATAGTAGTAACCATCTGAATCTGCTGTATATCGTTCGTGCTTCTCGTAATAAGTGATGCCGTAGAGAATTTGTTAATCTCGGCATTTGAAAAACCTACAACCTTTGAAAAGGTCTTCTCCCTCAAATCCCTGCCGACAGCGGCACCGACCTTTGAAGCCGCAAAACCTACAACACATGCTGCTATAAGCATAATTGCTGCAAAGGCTGCCATCTTGGCGCCTGCCTTCCACAGATAAGCAACCTGATTGGCATCCACGTCGATTCCTGCATTCTCATCACACTTTGTCGCAAAAGTTACACCCATGGACTTTAAAGTAGCTGAACCCACCGCATCGATTTTGTCCTGCACCTTGCTTCTTATCTGCTTTATCATGTTATCATCGAGCGCTGCTGACTGCGGGATAGCTGATGCATCCACATCCATCTGCTCCCCCGACTGAAAAGCCTGATATGCCATGACAAGAGGAACCAAAAGCTCCTCATCCAGCTCATCAAGTGTGTCAGAATCAGCTGTCAGCTTGTATTTTGTCACACTGTCATCAGATTTTGAAGCATCCTGCGCCTCATAACAGTCTGTAAATTTTTCTTTCTCGTCAGACAGCATAAATGTCTGTGCCATCTGATAATCCTCCGATGTAATCTCCTTTGGCAGGATATGCTCAATGCCGTGATCCTGAATACCCACATCAATGATGTCTGATGTGTACGCAGGCAAAGCCAGGTCACAGTAAGCCTGTGCAATGAGGAAAACAAAAATTAATAAGATCCATCGCCAGTATGGAATCAGGTTTTTGAAAATTTTACTCATAAACGTTTCCTTTCTTTCCGGTTAATTATCCCCCATACACGAATGCAAAAATATCCGCAATCGTGCGCATACTATCTATTTTATCAATTAGCGCGGATAATTCAATAAAGAAAGTATAAAGAAACGGTAAAAAAACAAGGACCATACGAGCTGATTCTCAGCTCATATGGTCCTTGCTATATAGAAAAATATATTATATACACTAATCCAGGTCTGCAAGACCTACACGCTGTATCTGGAAGGTCTTGTATGCCTTGGCTGTTGTGGTCTCTTTATCCCCACCACTCGCCAGTGACTGATAAATCTTACTATATCCTACGGCATAAATCTTTATAGAATTATTTCCCTCCGGTAAAGTGTCCAATGGTACCTTTACCTTATATGTTTTATTATTTTCAAAGAAGTCCCTTGGATCTTTATTTAATTTACCGTTTTCTTTACTGTCATTTATCAGTTCATTTTCTGTTCCGTCATTATTCAGTGAATAGATATCCCAGTCCACCTTCTTTAAGTAAATCTTATCATCTCCGGTGCCAATCGTTTCATCATTTGGATTTTTTTGTGGATCCTCGATATAAAAATCCAAATAAACAACAGTTTTTTCATCAATCTGATTTCGCACAAGGTTTGAATCCTTTACCGTAAAATAAACATCCTGCGTACTGTCTGCACCATCTAGTCTGGCATCCGCTTTATTAGCTGCATCTTCTTCAATGGCATCGTCAATAGTTGCATATAATGTAGATATGTCATTTGAATCGGTATCAGCATTCTCCTTAAGATAAATTGACGGCTCATGAACTGATGCACTATATGCAGCAATCATAGTGTTTATATAAAGCTTCAATTCATCCTCATTATTTGAGAAATCAGAATGTCCTACACCTGAGTATGTTACATTTCCCATTGTGTAAATATAATAATTATTTCTTACATCCTTTGGAGACTGCTCATAAATTCCATGGTTTGACAAGGTATACCATACAACAATATCACTCTCACCATCACCATCAGCATCCTGATTCATATCCAGCTGGTAGTACTGCTTATGAGTGGTAGCTATATTTATTTCGTCAGCAATCTTAAAAGGATATGTGGTAATCTGTCCTGAATTAACCTTGACTGCCTTATTCGTCTTAGCTTCAAAATCATTACCATCTAGCCCTGAATACAGTCTGTACTCACCATGATCATTATCTGCCCACTGATACTGATTTAAATCCGCATAAGTAAATCCCTGATTCTGTCTGACAATAACTGAATTATCGGATTTTGGCTCATATGCAATATCAGTGTTATTCTTTTCAGCAGTCTGTACAGCTTTATCAAAATCCTCATCAGTACTCTGTAATGTATTGCCCTTCTTTAAATACGCATTTGACAAGATTCCATACCTATCCAGTCCGACAGTATCACGAATTATAGAGTTAAACTTATATCCCCAGACATTATTATATTTATTATCATTTTTATTATTACAAAATGACGTTGTATCATGAGCAAACAATACCGGTTTTCCTGACTGGATATATGCTTTTATTTTATCGAGATGATTATTTGTATTATCAATATCATAACAATCACCAAATCCAATCACAAGCATATCGTATGTCTGCAGCTTATCACATACCTCATCCATTTTAGGTACGTTGTCATAACGAACTGTTTCTATATCCAGGTCAAAATCCTTCACTTGACTAAGTAATTTATGAAACTTTGTATTGCTATCATTCTTCTGTGCCTGCATATCAAAATTTCCCCTAAAGCCCTCATTATGCTCCAACTTTGAATTAATCTGAAGAATCTTGACTTTTGTAGGACTGCCTTTTGAATTTTTGACATACACATATCCGGATTTCTGATCATATCTGTAGCTATTTGTAGCCTGACTTACACGAAGCTGCCAAGGCATAACTCCTACATAGCCATTCGGCAAATCATAGACCAGTTTATAATTATAATTGCCTGCATTCAGACTATACATATATTTACCATCATCACCCATTACCGGATTCACAATAGTACCATCACAATATAATTTTATTTTATTTGCAGCTATTCCTTCATTGGTTGTCGAAAACTTACCATCAGAATTTGAATCCAAAAACAGTTGTGCATTAAAACTTGCTTTGGAATCAGCACCACCTGCATTGTTTATTGAAAATTCCAATGTAATCTGATTATTACTAATCTCAACATAATCTGTATCTTTTACTTTTTCCTGCTCCTTGAGTAATATTTCAGGTTTTTCAGTAGTCAGGTAGGTAACAAGCTCCGCTGGCTCATTTGACTGTTTTTTTAAATTTCCCTTGCTGTCCACTTTAAGAACATTGTCTTTATCTTTTGCATAACATAAAAGAGTAAAAACATTTGAACAGTTGTCTATATACTTCTCATTAATTCCTCTGCCATAATCAATAGAGAAAAAGCCATCTGAAAAGACGACAGGAAAGCCTGCCTTTATATAATCCTCCAATTCTGAAACCTTCTGCTTAGTAATATCATTGCCTGAACCTCTGTATGTGTTTGGAGCAGTTAAATAATCAGCATTATTTCCATTTCCTCTTAATGTAAGCTGAGTATTAAGCGCCTCTCCATTATTTATATAATCAGTATCCAGCAATCCCGCATGGCCATTCTTGAGCATATCATATCCCCAATAATTTACCACATCTTTCGGATTTATAACAACAATGTCACCAACATTTGAGTATTTAAGCCCATCCATGTTCCAATCATTATATACTGTATGACCATCTCTATAATTCAGATTATCGGCTACGAGTCCCATATATATCATGTCATAGTTATTAAGGTCCTCTATTCTTCCAATAAATTCTGCACTCGTAACCCTTGTTATTGTAACCTTTTTTTTCTCTGGGCATCTTGATCCAAGCCAATTTTTTAGCTTATCATAATTTAAAGCGTCAGACTCATTTTTTACAGTTCCGGGCTCTATATCCAGTATGTTCAGACTATCTGTCGGATTTATAATGTCTCTTTTATCAGCATACGATATGATATAGCTTAAAACTATCGCCTTTGAAATCTTCTTGTCATAATACGCATACTCGTCCTTTCCAAGAGTACTATTTTCTTTTTTCCTGCTTGTATTCTCTGAGTTGATGTATTCTGCTATCTCGTCAAAATTCTCTGTTTTAGCATCATCGACAAATGCTGTTTCATCATCATTTTTAATAAACGCAGAAGCAAAATCGTCTCTTAAAACAAATGGCACATCATCTTTAGGACTATAGTTTCGTGGAATAACATATTCGTTGCCAATTACAAAACCATATTTATGGGTTCCACTGTCAACCTTATAGTATTTTATGTCATTCCCCCAGTTAATAAAATTATCAGCTGAGTCCTTGGTAAAATTCAAGGAGCTGAAATTGTTACAGCTCAAAAGACCTGCAAGCTTTTTAATGTTGCTGGAATAATCTGCATTCGAATCAGGCCACACAATACCATTATCCACTATAACAGGCATCATGATACCACTCTGGTGCACACGTTGGACTATCTGCTTTACCTTGTCCCATGAAATGTCATTACCGGTATTGTATCCGGTATTGTATTTTGCAGAATCGTCTCCTAAATCCTTGGAAAGAACAGACTTTGAGCCGGAAAGATAGAGTAAATCAATTGTTGACACATCTATCTGCTCAAGCTCCTTGGGTGTGACAGTTTTTACATTGAAGGTCATATTGGCAGTCTTATCATCATCGCCTGTCTTACCCTCCTGATTGAATACACCTGTTCTGAACCAGTTATTGTTCTTGAAACCACCCTTATAATATATGTGTGTAGTATTTACAGGATAATCAAGCGAGCCTTTTTTATCAGCCTCCATTATATAGTCACCTTTTCCTTTACCCACATAGGTATATGTCTGGCTGTCCTTAACTATATCAAAATATCCGTCTGTATCAGTGAGGATTACCCTGCCTGTGTTACCATCATTATTCTCTGTAGCAGAATCAGCTCTTGAAGCATCATCTGAAATATCATCTGCGCCGGTCTTACCTGCCGGCTGATTGTCCGGTGTGACGCCATCTATCTTCTCGTATGGATTCTGTGAATCAAGCACTGCTCCATACTCGCCGGTCTCATCGTAATTAAACTCAATAGGTACCTCAGTGTTCACCTCGTAGTAGGTCTCGTCATCAGTGATTTTATCTGCAGACACATACTCCATCTCAACCGTACAGTATGTATACTTCTCATAATCCGGCTTACTGCCATCCGGCAGACTTGCCATCCGGTCAGCTCTTGCAACAAATTCATATGGTGATGTGATATCTGAATTGTCTTTCCTGTAAATATATGCCTTTGGGTCATATTTTGCTATATTTTGCATGCTCTCATCGGAAACGATTGCATATGAACTCTTTATAGCATAGACTACATGCTTATCAACGGCATCGTCACCTGTGCCTGTATCTGTCGTATTGTCTGTGCTGCTATCGATGTTACCATTTGTACCGCTGTCTGTATTTCCATCAGCCTTCTGTGAATTATCAGTCTCTACCAGATACTGGGTGTTTGTCATACCATCCGGCAGCTTGACAGCCGAAAACGCAACACTGTAGTAGCCTCTTTTTCCGGGTGCCTTAATTTGATTGCCATTTTCAGTCTCTGTATTAGAGCCATCCGCGGTACTTCCAGTACTTCCTGTACTGCCTGTATTACCAGTACTACCTGTATCCACAGATTCAGAGCCATCTTCTGTCTCATCCTCGCCCTGCATGAAAACATAATGGTCAACATTTTGTCTGTAATGACCTGTAGGCAGTCCCTCTTCATTTACAGCAAGCTGGTAATCGGTATTGAACTTATAATCTCCCTCCGCCTGCTCTGTCATCTTATAACCGGTGGTACCCTTGTTTATTCTGTCCATATCTACAAGGGCAAGCTCTGTCCAGTCATCGCCCTGATTGACATAGCTCTCCTCATACGGCTCATAATAAAGAGGCTTTGTGTTATCCTTTTTCTCGGTAGTAATAGGCGCAAGCTTTGTTTTCAGTCCCTCCATATAGTCAGACCTTTTTTGTACACCTGCACCATCTTTGTCAGACATCCTTGACAGTGTTCCAAACCAGTCGTCAGGCTCCTGACCATCAATCAGATAACCGATGGATGCCATTTTCTTGTCAGGCACCACCTCCACTATATTGAAGGGCTTGTCCTTGCCATGTGAGCTGACTATATCAGATATTCCATTGAACGCTACATTTGCATCGACCTTTGTAAGGCTGTCATTCAGCACAAAAGCTGCCACAACGAGACATCCTGTAAGTGTGAGCGATATTGGAACCACTATTTTTTTTCTTAATTTGCTCATTGCGATTGCTCCTTTTGTTATTTGTCATATTTAAAAGTAACTACATTAGAAGAAATACTCGGATCTGATTTCAAGGTTACCCAAACATATATTCTATAATGTTTTCCTGGAATACTGACCTCTGATGTCATGCTTAGTTCCTTGGTTGCTTCATGTTCATGCCCAAAAACCCAACTGTCTTCTATATGGTATGTAAATATTTTTCCACCTTTATAATCAGCCTGCTCTCCTGCAAACTCCTCTATATCATTACTTGGACTTTCTATTCCATTTTCCAACGAATAAGTCTCAATGTGCCATTCAAAGTTATTCACATCATATGCTATACCACTATTTCTTACCTCATACGGATTTATATGTGTTTTTTCAGTATTTCCTCCATTAAGTCCATATATTCCCTCCGTAGTCAGCCAATTACGTGTATCAACCACATTTATCGTTACAGATGTATATTTGGAAGTATCTTCTTTTGAAGTCACCTTAACCACAAACTGCTTTGATGTTTCATTCTCTGCGATAGATAATTTTGCTGTATTTCCGGAAGAATTAAACGTTGTTCCATTCCCATCAGCAGCCCTGCCGGTGTATGACCATATAACCTCTTGGCTTGGATTATTTCCACCCAATATTTTAGATGTAAATTCAAGGACATTGCTATTATCTCTTCTGACATATGAAATGCTCTGACCAGAAACATCTCTGCCACCATAATATATATGTACAGAAATCGGCTCTACCGGTGCCACATACTCCACGTCTGCTCCGGTCGGTACCTTATTGCGCATAGTGAAGTTCTGCTTTGAAGTATACTTCTTGTCTCCTGCCTTAAAGTCCACAACAAGTCCGACAGAATTCTTGCTTTCTGCCTCACTTAAATCAGGTGTAAAGCCTATTACATTTTCTGCCATAAGTGACTCCTTGCCCTGACCATCAGCCTTCACCGCACCTGTTGCAGGATCAAGTGTATCCTTTCGCAGATAGATTTTGTGCTCTGATGGTCTGTATATGATATTGTATGTACAATCCTTGTTGTAAATAATCAGCTTGCTGTCGGATGATGTTTCCTCAGATGATGCTTCTTCGGATGACGCTTCTTCCGCTGATGCAGTTGCAATATAACCTGCCTCAGGGTTTACTGATGCCACTTCAACCGGTGCCGCCACTGTAGCAGGCTCATACTTGACACCCTTTTGCGCATCAATTATTAGGTCTCCTATCTGATTCATCGTAAGCTGTGCCTCATACTGTAAATCTACATCCTTTGAAGCGTATTTATACTGCTTCGTGCTCGTACCGATAAAGCCCACAACAGCCAAACCCAGTATTCCCATTATCGCCATTACAATGACAAGCTCAACAAGTGTAAAGCCACTGTTTTTCCTATTATTTGATTTGTTCATGCGCCTTAAAAGTTTCATGGTTCATCTTCCTCTCCGATTTCATCATATAACCTTATAACAGCCTTGCGTCAAAATAAAATATTCATCATTAAACTATGTAAATTACTCACATACCACCTTGCCAGTCTCCTTGTATATCGTGATAACCTTCTCGGTGCTGTTTTTTTGAACCCAGATACGGCTGCAGTACTTGCCGTTAGTATCCGGCTTTTGTGCACCTGAGCTTCTGTCGAACTGAAGTTCTATACTGTCAGAGACGTTCAATTGTGTCTTGCCACTATAATCATCATTCATGGAATAGTATACTTCAATCCTGCTCTTTCCGATTTTACTCGGATCAGATTCCGTACCATTTATAGTCATCTTATAATAGTAGGCACCATCTGATGCCTTGTATATCTTAAGAACTGCGCTGTCCTTTCCCATAGAGGTAACTCTTGTTTTGTTAATTATCGATTCAATATTTCTGGCACATTGCTTCACCTCAACACCCATGACCGAGCGAATGGATATGGTTGCCGCGCCTATCAGTACGACAGATATCGCTATCACTACTATAAGCTCCACCAGAGAGAAACCACCATTATTCTTTTTTACTTTTACAAACATATTGGATTCCTCCCTTGTATATATCGTCAAAATATGTCAAATATAAATATTTCGCAGCTGTTTTGTGTCTTGGAAACCGCTTATTTTCTACTCCTTTGTCCAGTTCTGGTATGTAATGAGTGTAGCATAATCTATTTTTGTATCCGCCTCTTTCTTGTTTGAAAAAGCAGAAACATTACCCAGATAGTTGGCACCATCCATGAACACATCATACAGGTGCAGTGCATCGTCTGCATCACTTACCTTTTCAAGAAGCAATGCCTTAAATACCTCCTGTGTACCATTATCAATCTCGCACTGCTCTTTGTTTACGATTATCCTGCCCTTTGCAATTATAGTACCTGTAAAGTCAGCATCAAGTGTCACATTTCCTGTAGCAACAATTATATCCACATTGTGTGATTTGTCATTTGCATCATAGGTGTAGTTACCGTTTTTGACAATTGCCTGGTATTTTTTCCCCTGATACTCAGTCTCAAATATATGTTTGTTACCGGAATTTGGCACTATCTTCTGCAAATTGGTATTGTTAACTATATTTGTAAAAAGCGAAACACTTGCTGCATTTGTCGGTAAATCCGCATAATTTGTCAAAAGCTTTGAGTTTAGTGCAGTATATGTGCGCTGTAAAGCATCCGACTGTGCATCCATGTCCACACCATCAGCTATGCCCTTCAAAAGGCTTAAATTGCTGCCATCGTAGATGCTGTAATTGCCGGCAGTATAGATGCTTGCTGCCTCATTTACCTTTATGCTGTCAGTATAGAACTTAGTGTATCTATTGAGCTTGTCACTGTCTGCGCCAAAATAGTCTCTGTAATACTCAGCAGCCTTATTCGTTGGCAGATTGACATAATAGTATACAAGTCCATCATCATTATTATCAGTAGAAGGAACAAAGACCTTCTTTATACAGTTGTCGATTGTCTTTGACTCCGGCATATATGCCGAGAGAGCCTTACCTGTCTTTGTGCTGACCACATTGGCATTTATCTCAGTATACTTTGTTTGATCATGTCCGGTTGCAGTAATATCCTTGTACTCCTTATAGGAAAGTGGATTCTTGTTGTAAAGCGATTTGGCATCCGCACCATTTCCACTTGTGCCTATGCACTCAGGCGGCACAAGGTATGCTATCTGGTCACCCTTTACAGAGATTGACTCACCCATAGCCACATTGCTGTTTTGTGTACCCACACCACTTGAATTTACAATAGCCTGTGTATTGATATATGCAGTTCCTGCTAACATAAGCTCCCTGATATTTGACATATCAAGAGATGCCTCCCTGCCGTTTATGATAATAGCAGAGCTATCGCCTGCGACAGGATTTTCCTTGTCAGCACCTCCGTTGCCAAAGCCGACGTACTTTGCATTGTTATTCTTATTATTCTTGCCAAGTGTGACATTTGAGCCTGTACCCTTTAATGTCATGTCATCCGCCACATATGTCATGCCATCCAGATTGACTGTTGCACCATTTACATTTATGTTGCCTGTCCACAGCTGACACTGTGCATCAACAGAAAGTTTACTGTTATTGTGTACACCAGCCATGTTATTTTTTATTGTAGCCGTATCTTTTCCGGCAAAGTCTCCCACCTCTATATCGCCCTCTGCAATCATATAGCTGGTATCCTTTACATCAAGTGTGGCATTGTTTGGAATAACAACACTCGTAGTAGAAGTTCCTGTGTCTGCCGCATTTTCGCAGCCGGCATAGAGATTGCCGGATAGATTTACTTTAGTAAGTCCTGATGTAATTTTCAGTCCTTCATTTCCTACAAGAGAATATGTAAAAAGCTCTGGAACTCCTCCCGATGCTGTAAAGCTCATGGAAGGAACCCCCAGAGAAATATCCGTCTCTATTATTGATTTAAATCCCTTTTCATCGGTATACTCTACCCTTAGTCCATTCAGCACGACACGGTTTTGGTACACCTTGAGATTGCCATTACCGTATACATCGGCATTGGTCGATTTGATAATAGCATGTGGCTGATTTTCTTTTTTCTCGAGAAGCTTCGGGTCTACATATTGTATGAGCTTTCCCCTATTAAAGGTCATACCTGTGCTGTCATACTCCAGACTGGTCTTTAAGCTCTTCAGATACTCCTGCGCAAAGTTGCTCTGTCTGCCAGCCTCATTTATGCTGCTGTCAGAGTAATTCTCCATAACCTTGGTATATCCTGCTGAGTAAGCCTTGGAAATATCTCCCTGCAGACCTGTACATATCTGATCCAGCACACCCTCTGCCGAGTAAAAGTTATCTGTATTTTTTTCATCCGTCACCTTCATCTGGAGGTTCATAAGTGCTATCCACAGCACAGTCACAGCTAAAACAGCCACTATAGCCATTGCAACTACAACCATCACAAAGGAAGCACCACGGTTATCGTTACGCTTCATAATTAATACCCCATGCTTCCGGTCATCGTAACAACCGGGTCTTTATCATTAAATATATCATCCAGTGAAGCCTTGCTCTCGTATACAGCCACCTTCACATCATACAGCCTTTCAGATGCATTGCTTTTTGTCAGATTCTTTATATCGACAATTGCCTTTACATCATTCTGAATTACATTGTTATTAAAGCCATATATAGCCTGCCCCGGCTGTAGTGGATTATCCGGTGCTCCCATATTTACATTCAGATTGGTGGCTATATGAGTATAAGCATGACCTGTACGATTTCCCGGCTCACTTACCTTCACATATGCCTTATATGTACTCTCCTTCGTGCTCAACTCTGACTGATCCGATATAGTCTTTTGCTTTACAATATTTACCGTGCAGTCCAGCTTGTCCTTATTATTGATTATAATGACATCGTTGCAGGTATTGTAAAGTGCTCCTGTAGATGTGTACCATGGATTGTAAAACAGATAGACATTTCTCAGATTATGGTTTACAGTATCTGAAGAATTGTCGTAAATCACCATGGTATAATCATCCTTCAGTGCACTATTCGGATCCGGAAAAGTCTTTCTTACTCCATTCTTATTGATAGAATACGAATACGACACCGTCACCTTGGTAGCCTTATTGCTCGCAGCTCCACTCTTTTCTATATCAATTGTGATAGTTCTCTTTATATCACTCTGCTGTACACTGAAGCCTAGATTCATATTGTTAAATGCAGATATAATATTTGTAGCAGAATACTTGTCTGCACTCATGCAGTCAAAATTTGCATCCATGGCCGACATATCCGCTACCTCGTCCATGTTGTACTTTTTAACCTTATTGTCCGACTCTGCGTCCGATTTTGCATCCACTGTCACAAGAGCATTGTATTTCTTTGTGCCTGACTGCACACCAGACATATAGAAATAATACTTGTGTGCATCCGACTCCCTGAAATCCCAAAGCGATGTATCGATTATTTTGGCTGATGCATCAGTCTTGTGAATACAGCTAGTGATGACATCGTCCTTGTTTACAATCTCAGCACTGATATCCTCAAGCCTCTTTACATTATCAAACTTGCCCGACTTCTTAAGAAGCTCACATGCACTGCTTCCATCTGATATATTAAAGCCGTCCGCCACGTCAAAGCCCTCCGACGGATAGTTGAACTGATACGCCAGTGTCTTCATGGAGTTCTTCTCAATGCCCTCCATAATGTTTGTCGCCAGATGTGTAGCATTCATCTCGTTTTTTGCCTTTACATTGGTCTTTGTAGCTGTGACAAATGCATTCAAAAAAGGAAGCACGATTATTGCGAGAATAGCAATCGACACAATAATCTCCACAAGTGTTACTCCTCGATCATCGTTTTTTAGCTTTCTCAAATCTGCTTCCTCCCCTCTTGTATTTTGTTATCTCATAACTCAATAATCTAACATTTGATATTTATCACTTACTGTCTCAATAACCCGCTAATCTAATAATCTAATATTATAATAATCCGTTAGTTTGTTGTACCAAACAGATTATTTGTACCATGTGGTACTGCAGGTATGTATGGTGCCTCATATGGCTTATCAAGTCCATACAGGAAATATGAATCCACAAGCATCTCACCTGTCAGCTTGCCTGTCGAATCATCAAAGCTCACATTGAGTGTGCTGATGGTCTTCTTCTGCGATGAACCAATCACCTCTCCAAGCATAGCCTTAAGCCCATGATACTCTGTCTTGAATGCCATAACTGTGCTGACATCATAAAGCTGATAGCCTGTAACCGTAGACTTTGCAGAGCTTGATGATGCACTGCCATCAGCTGCACCGCCGTCGCCTGTCTGTGACTGTGAGCTGTTGCCATCAGCGGTCTGAGAGCTCTGCGAATTGTCTGCATTACTGCTATCCGTGGTACTGCTGTCTGAACTGCTTCCTGACGAAGAATCTGTACCTGCATCGCCGGTCGGATTATTCACATCAATAGCAGTCGGTGAGCCGACTGTAAGCTCTGTAATATTTGTATTGGTAGATTTTTCAATTGCAACTGCGTCCATGATGCCGTTTTCTATCTGTAAATATGAAGGAAAATTGTCATACACCTGTTGCATGGCATCAGACATTTCCTTTGTCTTATTTGTGTAATCGTCAGCCTTTGCCGCAAGGGCTGAAAGCTGATTGTACTGTGATTTCAGATTCATATTTTCGCTCTTGAGTGAATCCCTCTTATTGGACTGCGGCATAAAAATCAAAAAAAATGTCAGTGCTAAAATGGCAACACCCGCTAATATAATAAGTAACTTTTTATCTCTTGTCGACATCCTAACACCCCCTACTGATTTGTACTGTCTGTATCTGATGATGAATTACTATCCGTCTGTGCCTGTGATGACGCATCTTTTGATGTATCATCTGACTCACTTTCTGTGCCATCAGCCGATTCAGAAGCAGCACTGTCATCAGCCTTTACATATGTGCAATCTACTGTGAACTGAACCTTTGAAGCACCGGTCTCATCAACCTCCTCTGTGATGGTTGACACATTGGATACCATGATACTCTCAAATGTACGAAGCTGTGCAATCACATCAGCCGCTATATCCTTGCTGCCTGTCTTGATGGTCATCGAAACACCATCTGTCGTAACAGACATATTCACAAGCTTGGCCTCTGACGGAAGCTTCTGCTCCAGCTCATCCACGAAGCCCGTTATCTCATCATTCTTGTTGGATGAGGCACTCTCAAGAAGCTTGGTCCAGTCATAGTCCTTCTTGGTCTGGTTGTACACATCATATATATTCTGTGCATATGATAAATCAGAAACACGTGCTTTAAGCGTCATATTGTCTGAAGTTAAAACAAGATTTGAAAAAATGCTATATGCCGTAATACCAACTGCAACTACCACACACAATCCAAAAATGAGAAGCTGCACCGCAAAAGAAACAGGCTTTTCGGCTTTCTCCCCTGCCGGTACGGGAAGAGGCTTCCCATCAGGGCCAACAGGCGGATTACCCTGCGTACCTGCCTGTGCACCGCCAAGTGGCATAGCACCTGTAGCTGCTCCTGCCATAAGTGGAGCACCGATTCCCTTGTTTTTCTTACTGTCTAATATGTCAAGCGGATTCAGTGAGCATCCAACACAATTGAAATACTCTGCCAGCTTTGCCTCTGCGAGGTTTATGCTCTTTGCCACATGCATACCGTCAAACTGCTGGAGCGGAACTACCTTAATATTCAGTTCATTGGTCAAAAGCTTTGAGAGTCCGCTGAAATCAGCACCTAAGCCAATGAGGAAAATTCTCTCGATAGGAGTATCTGAGTTTCTCGACTGATAGTAGTCTATCACTCGTCCGAGACTGCTTATCAGATTGGAAAGTGCGTATGACACATTCAGGCGAAGCTTCTTAAAGCGCTCTGAATCAATCTCATGCCCCATAGGATCCATGCCACCGCCTGCAGGCTCATCTGGCACTGTACCATCAGGCTTTATTGCAAGGCATGTCTTTCTGCGTGCCACATCAACTGCATCGGTAAATGACAGATACTCTCCAAAAAGCTCACTATCCTGAATTTCCTCTATAGCATCAGCAAGTCCATAGTTGACATTGCGCTGCAGCTTTACCATGCTTCCATCCATTACAGTCAGTGTGGTAGAAACCTCATCCACCTTGACAGTCACCTTCACATCTCCGGGAATCTCTCTTCTCATGAGCTGCTTGATGGCATTTCCACTATAGTCAAGAGCTACAAGCTGCAGTCTGCAATAAGCTGCAAGAGCACCATATGACAAAATAAGGTCATTAGGCACAGCAATAACCGAAAGACGTAATTTCTTTTCTTCCGGTCTGTCAATCTTTTCTATAATCTGATGTACCAGCTTGTACTGGCTCAAATCCACCGGAAAATAATCCGATGCATTCATTGCAATCATTTCCCTAAGCTGCTTTTCCTTAACAAGTGGAAGCTCAATATCCCTGCTTGCTATACGTGCTGAATTTAACACAAAAACAACTTTTTTGGTGGCAATCTTCTTTTCCTTTAGCTTGCTGTATAAGATAGAACGAAACATTCCATCCGGCTGTACCACTCCATCATCAATCATCCCCGGTGGTGTCGGAAAGCCGAACATATTGTAAATCTTGGGATTTTTCGCTTTGTAATCAATCTCAACTACTCTGGTAAGGTTCTCCCCTATTTCAATGCCGAGTACCCTGTTTGCCATAACCTAATCCTCCATGTTTATCTTTGTTTTACACTGTATACGTCTGTAAAACTTTCGTAACTGTACTGAATAGTTACAAACTTTCTATATAAATTTCGGTATATCTGTGCTTTACTCTGCTTTTATCTCACCGTAAGTCATATTGCCTGCGCTTGTGTCAAGCACGCTTTATTATAACACACTTTTCAAAAGCCTGCGAGTGCCAAATATGCCGTTATCATTTTCTCACCCCATAGCATCGAAATAAAAATTCCGGCTGCCAAGTATGGTCCCATTGCAAGCCTGTTGCCTGCTTTTGTTACTTTCATACGAATCAGATGTATCACGGAACCTATGATGCATCCCAGGAAAAATGCTAATGTAATATTCTGCCAGCCTATCGCAAGGCCTGCGCATGCCATAAGCTTGACGTCTCCGCCACCTATGGCTCTTCCTCCACTTACAAGAAGAAGGAGTTCAAGGAATAAACTGACACAAAAGAATCCTATCACATATTCAGACCAGTTATCATGGTCTAAAAACACATGCAGGATTCCAAGTACCAGTATAAATATATTGATTCCGAATGGAATTTCATATGTTCTCCAGTCTATCACACTCAGAACTATGAGTGCAGATGTAAGAAAGCAGTAGATGATACTCGTAAGCTCAAGTCCATTTACTGCAAATACTACTATGTATAATATACCGTTTAACGCCTCAATAATAGGGTATTGAGGTGATATCGGTTCTTTGCACTTGCGGCATCTGCCACGAAGAAACAGCCAGCTGAAAACCGGCACCATATCGTACCACGAAAGCTGATACCCGCATCTCATGCAGTGGGACCTTTCGGTCACCACTGTCTCATGCTGCGGTATGCGGTAGATACAGACATTTAGGAAGCTGCCTATAACTATACCGAATGCAAATATTAAGATGTAGATGGGTATCAGTTCTGTGGTCATGGTTGGTGGTCCTTAAAGAATATCTTCTAATTTTTATTTAGGTGAAATCTGTGAAGCCGTTTTGCCTGCTCCGCCTGTTGTGTAATATTCAGTTTTGCCTGACTGATAAGACACCTCATATTGAATATCGCCTGTGCCTGGTGTATATGTAATTACAATCTTAGACCAGTTTTTACCTTTCAGCTTAGTTTTATCTAATCCAGCGTCGGACAAAGCTGTTGTAGTCTGTGAGTCACCCGCAGCAAATGTCGGCGTAGCAGCACTAGTCAATGTAACAGTTACATTGTCCGGATATGTTTCTTTATCTGAATAATATGTCTTAATAGCAGTTGCAATGCTATCAGCATTTTGGATATCTGTAGACTCTCTAGACTTCTCAACATACTTGATAAGCTGTGGAGCAAGTACACCTACAAGTACTGCCATGATGGCGATTACAACAATAAGCTCTACGAGAGAGAAACCTTTGTTGTTCTTCTGTTTCTTTCCTAACTTTTTAAATACATTCTTTACCATAGTTCTTTTCTCCTTTTCATTATAACATGGTTTTTGTGCAAAGAGCTGTGCCCTATCAGCATCTCTTTGGTTTGTATGCGCTCATTGTACCATAAATCAAAGCATAATGCAAGTTATTTTCTAGTACAATAGTATCATTGCTGTATAATTTTTTCGCCTTTTTTAGCAATTTTAACCAAATTTTAACCGATTTATTGCATTTAAATCATATTTTTTCAAAAAAATTATATTTCAGGCTATATTTTGGCACAGTGTGAGGGGCTTCATCCCATGTGCCCGGCTAACGCATACACTCTCGTGAGAGCTACGCTACACTGCCAAGATACTGTAGGAATTATGCTTTTAGATTTTCTATGCTTGACGAAACCGTCGAAACGCGCCGTTCGTAGAGAATGAAGCCCCATCCTACTGTCAGCAAAAGAGGAAGCAACCCCCGAGTTCTCGTCCAAAGATTGCTTCCTCTAATTTACATTTCACTACAATATTAGCTCACAAGCCATTTTTTTACAGTTTCCTCATCAAAATCCACACATTCAGCTATATCTTCTATTGAGTGACCTTTTTTCTGAAGTTTTAAAGCCGTTACTTTTGCCTGACGAATTCTGCCTTCTTCTCGACCTTCTTCTCTACCTAATTCTCTGCCTTCATTTTTCTGTTCTTCCCACGCCTTACACATATCAATCA
>OGNN01000221.1_pt1 | contig 44854 bp, 33 predicted proteins | sample 1573461 | NCBI WGS metagenome assembly OGNN01 (sample SAMEA2581998, study PRJEB24529) | metagenome | biome: Human gut stool | place: China | collected 2011
CCATCTGCACGACACCTACCGAGGTCAGCACGTCATCAACAACATGTACTTTGGCAGAATCATAGGCCTCTCCCTCATCTATCGTTTCGGCGGCTACAAGGCCAAGCAGCATGAAGAAGTAGATACTTCCAGATTCGGGAAATAAAACGAGAAAAGCTCACCAAGACCATCAAAGTCCTGGCGAGCTTTCTCTTTTTATATACTCTATTCAAGTTTCTTTACTTCAAAATATTGACATATCCCTTATTCTGTACCAATTCAGAATTTAAATCAATGCATTTCTGAGGAATCGGGAAGACTGTGGTGTAGCCGGAGGATTCACCCTGAAGAGGCGTACGGAGATCGTAGGCACCGGTGAATTTGCCGAAACGGATGAGATCCTGACGACGCCATCCTTCCCATACCAACTCCAGCAACCGCTCTTCCAGAATGTTATCGAGCGTAGCCTTACGATAAGGCATTCCCACACGGGTACGAATCCTATTCAACTCCTCATCACCATTCTCTCCGTTTCGGACCTTTGCCTCTGCCTTCATCAATAAAGCATCTGCATAGCGGAAAAGAACTATGTCGTTACTCTGCAACTTGCCGTCCATATAAGAGGTTCTATCCACCTCATACTTCGCCATTCTCGCTCCAGCCGTCTTGACAAACTTACTGTTGGTCAGGTTTTGAGCCACTTCAAAAGGCTGATACTCCAACGGCTTTCCATTATCCATCAGCAGTTCATGACCATCTACCTTTACCACTCCCGCCACAAAGTTCATCTTGCAACGGGCATCTTCATCAACCTCGCCATAATGATTGGCTTTCATCGTAGAAATCGTGGCACAGGTACCATTCTCACTTCCCCATCCCAAGACACCGCCATGCGTATAATGGTAAGAGCGGAAGAGATAATGGAACTGGTTGGTATAGATATTCTTATCCATCGGAATCGTGAAGATATTCTCCTTCGATGTCTCATTATGCGTAGAGAAATTGAATGAATCATCCGACTCCAGGACATAGCCTTCTTCTGCCAGTTTATCACAATAATAAATGCAGGTTTCCCAGGCATTCAACTTCCTGCAGTCCACCTTATCGCCATTGCGCAAAGAGGCATCAGAAGCCGGCACAGAGAAATGAATGTCACTTCCCTTCGGACGGCTCGCATAACCCTGGGTCCAGTCATCATACATATAGATTTCTGCATTCAAAGCCAACTTCGCCAACAGAAAGTTGACTACCGGCCGGGTGATGCGACCATAATAATTGCCTTCCTTATTGCTGTGCTGGTCGGGAAGTGAAGGCAATACCTGCTGCAACTCCTGAAAGACAAACTGGAAGATAGAACTGCGATCTGTCTGACCTAGGAACAGGCTGGAATGGAGCTGTTCTGCACTGGAAAGGACCAATGGAACCCGACCGAACATGTCCATAGCATAGTAATAGAACATAGCCCGGATGGCTCTTATCTCAGCCCGATATTCCTCCTGCTGTGCGGCAGAAAGCAGGGCCGACTTGTTGCTGATAATATCCAAAGATTTATTAGCCAGCACGATAACCTTATAAAGGTACTTCCACGTATCATAAAGAGACTGGTCATCGGCACTCCACCGATGCTGGTACATGGCATTCCAGAGGCCACCATCATACCAGTCGCCGCCTCGAATCGGAATCATCGCCTCATCGGTGGTCAGCGTATTATAATCATAAATGCCACGGCAGGTGCCCTGGATGCCCTCACTCTCGTTAGCTCCACCTATATAATTATAGAGCGAAGCCACTGCATTGATATAAATATCAGATGCAGAGCCATAGATGGCATCCTCGTCCAACTGATCCTTAGGATGTTCGTCCAGGCAGGATGTCATAGACAATGCCGCCAGCAGCAGAAATAAAAATCTATATCGTTTCATAACTTTCTGATTTTAGAATTGAACACTTAAACCCAATGAGAAGGTTCTGTAAACAGGATAAGTCCGCTTATCATCAATACCCATCGTACTGTTCACCACGTAGCAGTTAATCATCGGAGTCAAGCCGCTGTAACTGCTGATGGTGGCAAGATTGTTGACACTCGCCGAAACTCTGAGCGACTGCACCACGCCCTTTCGGATAGGGATATCATAGCCCAGCGTGAGATTCTCTAAGTTGAGATAATCGCCCTTCTCCAGCCAATAATCAGAAACATTCTGGTCAACGATATTCTTCTCAGGAGCTCCCTTCAGCACATTATAATCCGGGAAACTCGACATATTGGTGTAGGCTAAGCCCGTACCATTGAATATCTTATGTCCGAAGGCTCCGTTCATCTGCAATGAAAGATACCAGTCGCGATAACGGAAACTGATATTGGAACCCAACGTTACTTTAGGAGTAGCCTGACCGGCAATATATCTGTCACCGCCATCACTCAAATCTACGGTTCCGTTCTTGTCCAAATCTTCGATATCATAGCGGTAATGCCCATTTCCATCTTCTATAATCCCCTTGCAATGAGGAAGATAGAATACCCCCAAAGGCTGACCAACTATCTGATAGACCACATTGTTGTAACCACCATGCTGACCGGCACCCGACAAGGCACCCATTGCAGTAATATCGGCTGCCGACATCTGCATTCCGTCATATTCACCACTCAGCGAGAGGAGTTTGTTCTTCTGCCAGGAGAGATTCATATTGATATTCAGTTCCATGTCCTTCTTCTGGATAGGAGTGAAGGAAACGCCGACCTCCAAACCCTGGTTGCTCATAGAACCCAGGTTTGCCAACAGTTTATCATAGGCAAAAGGCGGAACCGGCACATCATAGGCATAGAGCATGTCGGTGGTCTTGGAATAGTAATATTCTGCCGTCAGAACCAGCCGGTTGTTCCACAATCCCAGATCAGCTCCGATATTCCAGGTAGCGCGGGTTTCCCACTTCAGATCAGGATTGTTATTGCTAATCATTCCCATCGTAACCGTAGGAGAACTGTTCACCGAAACAATACCATTCTGCCGCACCGTATTCAAAGTGGTATAAGAAGATATTCCGCCAAGATTACCTGAGCGTCCATAGCCCGTACGCAGTTTCAGCATGGTAATTTCTTTGAGAGAACGGAGCCATTTCTCCTGCTTCATATCCCAGGAAAGAGAGACGGATGGGAAGAAACCCCAGGTATGGTCATTGCCCACCATCGAAGAACCGTCGCCACGCATGGAAACCGAAAGACTATACTTATTATATAAGGTGTAGTCGACATTACCCATCACAGAAGCCAGGGTCGGATCTTCGTACTTGCTGTCTGTCCCACCGAAAGGCCGTGATGCAGCAGCACCTATATTATGGTAATACATGTCGTTGTTGGTGATTCCCTTCGCAGAAGTCCAGAATCCCGTTCGGATATCCTTCTGATATTCTGCACCCACCATTGCCTTCAGATTGTGGATTCCCCACGAATGCTGATAGTTAAACGATACATTGGCAAGCCAGTCCTCGCTCTTGAACTCCCCACGATAGAGATTGCCCTGCGCCCAAACCCAGGTAGGACAGAACTGGTTGTTCTCGTTGGAAGCATAACTGTATGCTCCGAAGGCAGAAACACTCAGAGAATTTGTCATATCATAGTTCAACTTCAGATGAGCATTGAAGTTCATGTTCTTCGTATCATTACGCTCCTTGAGCAAGGCACCAGGAGGATTCACCTGAGATGCAGCCCCATTCTTCACCCAACTGCCGTTCAGCTTATCATAAGGATAAGTAGGATTCATGGCATCGGCAGAATAGAAAAGCGTCTGACTGTCGAAGATATCATTGTTCTTGAAAGACGAACCGAACACGCCGAAATCTCCCGTCAGTTTATCGCCAAACGCCTTCTGGGTGACATCAATCTTAGCCACCAGATTACGATAGCCCTTGCTCCGAATAATCGTGTTATGGTCGATATAGCCAAAAGAAGCGCGGTAGTTGCTCTGCGGAGTGCCACCGCTGAAGGCCAGATAATGGTTCTGAATATTTCCGGTTCGGGTAATCGCCTTGCGGAAATTGGTATCATATCCCTTATTGTTATACTCCAGCCCATACTTCTGTGCAGCAGCTATGTATTCGGCGGCATTGAGCATCTCCATACTTTTGTACATCGCCTCTATACCATAGTTTCCCTCGTAAGAAATCTGAAATCCCTTACCCGTACCCTTCTTGGTTTTTACCTGGATAACGCCCGAAGCACCACGGGAACCATAGAGTGCCGTTTCGCTGGCATTCTTAAGTACTGTAAAGCTCTCTATATCGGCGGGATAGATTGTAGCAAGCGTCGCCACATCAGAAGTAACACCATCAATAATCACCAGAGGATCATTGCCGCCCATGATAGAAGTTGTACCGCGAACCCGGACGGAGTTCAACATAGCAATACGGTCAAGACCATTGGTAGTGACGTTAACACCTGCCGTCTGTCCGCTCAAGGCATCCAGGGCATTATTGAGTACACCCTTCTTCAGAAGTTCAGGCTCCACTACACTCACCGAACCTGATAAGCGCAAGGAGTCTAGGCCTTCGATGTTCACAGACTGAGCACAGAGGGTTTGGGGTGCAAGAATCATCGCACCCATCGCATAAAATATGGTTTTTAACTTCTGTTCCATAACTATTTCATCGTTTAGTCAAGGTTCAATTCGATTTTCGATTGCAAATATAATAAAAAAGAATGATTCAAAGTCCATTTCCTTGAAAAAACTTCAAAAAAAACGCAGGTCTAAGAGTTAAGACAGAAGAAAAGCTCGTCAAGACCCTCAAAGTCCTGGCGAGCTTTCTCTTTTTATATCAGCATTTTATTTCACTTTCACTTCTATCACATTCTTCGCAGCCTCAGCACTCGAACCACCTACGAAGATCTGATATTTGCCGGGAACCACACGCATGGTATTGGTCTGGGAATCCCAACCCTCGAAACTCTGGCGAGGCAGACTGATGGTTACCTGTTGCTTCTCGCCCGCCTTCAATGTAATGCGCTTGAAGGCTTTCAGGGTCTTGATCGGTCCCTCAGCATCATCCATTCTACGGATGTAAACCTGCGTCACTTCCGTTCCTTCCCTATTACCTTTATTAGATAAAGAGAAGCTCAAGGAATAAGCCGAAGAATTCTTCACTTTTCGTTCTTCATTCTTCACTTTCTTCAATGCCGGCTTTCCATATTCATACGATGTATAGCTCAATCCATGACCGAATGGGAAGAGAGCCTCACCCTTGAAGTAACGATAGGTGCGATTCTTCATCGTATAATCAAGGAAATCAGGAAGATCGGAAGTACTCTTATAGAAGGTTACCGGAAGCTTGCCCGATGGATTCACCTCGCCGAAGAGCACCTTTGCCACGGCTTCGCCACCCCGTTCGCCCGGATACCAAGCCTGAAGGATAGACTCCGCATTTTCGGTTTCAGGAACCATGGCTATGGCACTGCCCGAACAGTTGACGAACACCACTCGCTTGCCAGCCCGATGCAACATCTCTATCACCTTGCGCTGAGCCTGAGGCAATTCGATATCAGTTCTGTCGCCACCCTTGAAACCCGGCTCAGAAACCTTCATCTCCTCACCCTCAAGACTAGGAGAAATTCCGCCTACGAATACCACCACGTCTGCATCGCCAACCTCAGCCAGAAGCTGAGACTCGGTTGGCGTAGAGTTCTTCACGATGTCAAACTGCATCACCGCTATATCGGTCTTCTGGAAATAATCCACCTGTATCTTCATCGGCTTTCCCGCCTTCACGGAAATTGGCTTGTTGAGCATCTGTACACGGGCATGTCCCTTCCATACATTCGCCACCGTATCGCCATCAATGATGAGTCGGTAACCATCATCGCATCCCATTCTGATATTCAAGGTTTCATCCTGTTCAGGAATGAAGACACCCTCGTATCGGGCAGAGAAGTTGGTAAGGTTCACGCCCGGTGCAAAGACGGTATTTCCGCCATTGCTCTGGTTGATAGGCGAAGTCATCATGGCTGTAGCCACCGGCTCGCCCTTCATCTCAGAATTGTTCCAATAAGTAGCCTTCATCCCCTTGCTGCCATCGGCAGAAGTCAGGAGATTGAACCGGCTTTCTGAAACCTCATTTCTGGTCAACGTGCAGGCAGGAATATACTTGGCGTCCTTTACATATTTTCTGATGCCCTGCAGGATGGTGGTGGTAGAAGTAGGATAACCCGAATAGTTGCCCCACTGCATGATGGAATCATTGGCGTTCGGCCCCATCACTACCATCTTCATTCCTGATGATTTCAGCGGCAGAAGATTGTTCCGGTTCTGAAGAAGCACGATTCCCTCTTCTGCCATCTTCTCTGCCAAATCCTTATGCGCCTTGCTGGCGATGACGGAAGATGGAATCTGAGTCCAAGGCACGTTCTCGTCCTGATCGAAATCACCCAGGCGGAAACGGGCTACCAGCAGGCGCTTCAAGCTCTCGTTCACCTTTTCCTCGCTGATCATTCCCGTCTTCACCGCCTCAGGGAGCGAACGGTAAACGCTTCCGCACTCCACGTCGGTTCCGGCACCAATCGCCTGCGCCGTAGCCTCACCAGGAGTCTTCGCCGTACCATGTCGGCCAGGCACATAAAAGTCGTTGATGGCTCCGCAATCGGAAGTAATCAGTCCCTTGAATCCCCATTCATCACGAAGAATCTGTCGTTCATACCTGGCATTACTGCAACAAGGCGCTCCGTCAATGCGCTGATAGGCGCACATCACCTCAGCCACATTTCCATCCTGCACCAGCGATTTGAAGGCAGGCAGATAAGTCTCCCACAAATCACGCTCTGGCAAATCCTCTACATTGAAACTGTGTCGGTTCCATTCCGGACCGCTATGCACGGCAAAATGCTTGGCACAGGCCAGGAGCTTGACGTATTGGGGAACCTGGGAGGAAGCCGTAGCCAGAACTCCCGGAGCCGACATCGGTTTGCCGTCGAAGGTCTGTCCCTGCAAACCATTCACCACGGCAAGTCCCATCCTCGTAGTAAGATAAGGGTCCTCGCCGTAGGTTTCCTGTCCACGTCCCCATCGTGGGTCACGGAATATATTGATGTTCGGAGTCCAGAAGCTCAGACTCTGGTAGCGCTTAATGTTGCCGCTTTTCTTCGCCTCCTGCGCCTTGGCTCTCGCCTCATCGCTCACGGCAGTAAACACCTTATATAATAAGGTATCGTCCCACGAAGCCGCCATATGCATCGTGATAGGAAAAACGGTAACAAAACCGTTTCGCCCCACTCCGTGCAGCGCCTCGTTCCACCACTGGAACTGCGGAATGCCCAATCGGGCGATGGCCGGCGAAGTATCCATCATCAACTTCGTCTTCTCCTCCAGGGTAAGACGGGAAAGCAAATCGTTGGCTCTAGCCTCAGCAGAAAGGTTTGGATTCTGATAAGGAAGAAGCTGCTGGGCGCTGGCAGAAAGCGAAATCACCATCAGCATCGCCATAGATAGTAGTTGTTTCTTCATCATTTGTTATTATGCTTTGTTCTAAAGATTGTTTTATAATTGGTGACAAAGTTACATTTTTTATTCGAAACAACCGCACAAATTGACAGAAAAGTTTAAAATAATTATACTTTGCTGCCAATATTGCCATTCATTTTCCGCTGGCACACAAGTTGCTCAGTAAGAGAGTGAAAGCTGAAGCTAAAAGACGAAGGAGTTCGAAAGAACAACGGAATTTCGAGGCGAAGGCAATCGAAAAGAACAGATAAATAAATAACAAACAGAAATCCCGACGGAGCCGCAAGGAACCGAGAGGACGAGTAAAATAAAATTGGAGGTTTTAATTATGTTGTTAGCACGTAGAAATAATAATTCAGATTGGTTGAGTAACTTCTTTGATGACGCATTCTTCAACACCGACATGATGCCACGTATGAATGCTACCGCTCCTGCCATTAACGTAAAGGAGACCGAGAAAGCTTACCAGATGGAGATTGCAGCCCCTGGCTTGAAGAAGGAATGGGTTCGCATCAACATCGATAACGATGGCAACCTGAATGTGGCTATCGAGAACAAGATGGAACACAAGGATGAAGATAAGCACGAGCACTATCTGCGCCGCGAGTTCTCTTACAGCAACTATCAGCAGAGCTACACACTCCCTGAAGACGCTGACCGTGAGAAGATTTCAGCAAAGGTAGCTGATGGTGTTCTTGAGGTTGAGATTCCAAAGCTTGCTCCTAAGGAGGAGGCTAAGGCTACCAAGAATATCGAAGTCAAATAATCATCTCCCATAAATGATCGAGGCAGATTCCAAAGCTATTTGGAACCTGCCTTTTTTTATGCCCTTACCTGAACCATTGCATTTTTCATCTACCTTATTATTGTGATTTTCATCTATCCATCGGGATATTTCTTCCATAAATCTTGCGGGGGTCATAAATAATATGTAATTTTGCAGGCAGAAAAGCAGATATGAAAGCTTCTGCTAATAGATTTCAGAACATTTATATAAGAAACAGATGAAGAAAACAATTCCAGTAATAGGCATGGCTTGCAGCGTATGCTCTGCCAATGTAGAAAAGAAGCTGCTGTCGCTCGATGGCATCAACTCCGCCTCGGTTTCCCTGGCGAGCCGAACTGCCCTGGTAGATTATGACCCCGACATCATCTCTCTGGAAGATATGAAACGGGAAATCAGCAACGCCGGCTACGACCTCGTTATCGAAAACGACAGAAGCGTGGAGGAAATCAACCGCCGTGAGTTCACCCTCCTGCGCCGCCGAACTCTGGCTTCCTGGCTCTTCGCCATCCTGACCATGTGTTTCTCCATGGGCTGGATTTCCCTGGGTATGGAACAGAATATGATTTCAGATGGCGTTGCTTCGGCTCATCATACCAGTTCCTTCGCCAATCAGATTTGTCTGCTCCTGGCACTCGCCAACCTGCTCTACTGCGGCAAACAGTTTTATGTTTCCGCCTGGAAGCAGCTTTTACATCATACGGCAAACATGGATTCGCTCGTAGCACTCAGCACCCTCATCGCCTTCCTCTTCAGCACCTTCAACACCTTCTTCGGAGAAATGGTATGGGGAGCGAGAGGCATAGAATGGCACACTTATTTCGATGCTTCCGTGATGATTATCACCTTCGTGCTGACCGGCAGATGCCTGGAAGAAAAAGCGAAGGACAGTACGGCGAGCAGCATCCGACAACTGATGGGAATGCAGCCGAAAACCGCCCGACTGGTGACTTACGAGAAGATAGAAGGCACCAACGACTACAAGATGGAGGAAGTGCCGATTTCCACCATTCAGATAGGCGACATGATAGAGGTAAGAGCCGGCGAAAAGATTCCGGTGGATGGCGTGGTTACCCAGGCAGAGAGTTTCATGACTCCCGATGCTGCCTATGTAGATGAAGCGATGATCAGCGGCGAACCGACTCCGGCGATGAAAAAGGCAGGCGACAACGTGCTGGCTGGCACCATTCCGAGTCAGGGAAAGCTCCGCATGAGAGCCAAGCAGATTGGCGAGAACACCGCCCTGGCACACATCATCCGCATGGTTCAGGAGGCGCAGGGCAGTAAGGCGCCCGTGCAGCGCATCGTGGATAAGGCGGCTCTGATTTTCGTTCCAGCCGTGGCAGCCATCGCCCTCATCACCTTTTTAACATGGTGGCTGATAGGCGGCAACGCTGCTCTTCCGCAGGCCATTCTCTCAGCCGTAGCCGTATTGGTCATCGCCTGTCCTTGCGCCATGGGTCTTGCCACTCCTACCGCCCTGATGGTGGGCATCGGCAAGGCGGCGCAGAAGCAGATTCTTATCAAGGATGCGTCGGCGCTGGAGAATCTCCACAAGATCAACGCCCTCGTCATCGACAAGACCGGCACCCTCACCATTCCTAACCAGAACATCGATTTCACCAAGCAGGAGGATTTGGATCTGGAGACGAGAGAGACCCTCAAGCCTCATGCCCAGGAAGCAATGAAGCAGTTGCAGGAAAGGGGAATAGAGGTCTATATGATGAGTGGCGACAAGGAGAAAGCGGCTCATTATTGGGCTGATAAAGCCGGCATCAAGCATTACCAGAGCAAGGTGCTGCCTGGCGACAAGCAGGCATTGGTAAAGAAACTTCAGGACGAAGGCAAGCAGGTAGCGATGGTGGGCGACGGAATCAACGACACCCAGGCTCTGGCCCTTGCCAACGTGAGCATGGCGATAGGAAAGGGAACGGATGTGGCGATGGATGTGGCGCAGATTACGCTGATGAGCGACGACCTCTTGGCGCTTCCGGAAGCCGTAAAACTGAGTCAGAAGACGGTTCACATGATTTGGCAGAATCTGTTCTGGGCGTTCATCTACAACATCATCTGCATCCCATTGGCAGCCGGAGTCCTTCATATCTTCGGCATTGATTTCCAGATAACCCCAATGTGGGCAAGTGCCCTGATGGCCTTCTCCAGCGTAAGCGTAGTGCTTAATTCATTGAGGTTGAGATTAGCGTAAAATGAAAGAAAATGGCAGATCTTTCATTGCGCTCGTTGGCAGCATCTCTACAAACGATAAGATTTCAGTAACAAACAAAACTACAGCTTTATGGAAAAAGAGAAACTTTCAGCAATCCTGTCAAAGGGAAGAAACGGAACCAAGGGATGGTTTCTGTATCGTGCATGGCCTGGCATCAGAAGTGCCATCTACGTCTATCTGATGTCCATGCTTGCCGCATTACCGGTTGGCATTGCAGCAGCTTTTAGCTGCGAATTTATCGAATTCCTGACGAAGACAACCATCAATAGTTCTGCTTGGGCCATGGCAATTTATATGCTGGCTGCAGAGCTATATATAATTCATAAATGCCGGAAGAAGTTCCATCTTCGTGTTCGCCTGGAAAAGATTCAGCAGATGCCTAAGACCATCATCTTCTTGCTGGTTTTCTTGGTGGGATTGTTCCAGTTCATTCCTATGGCTGCATTAGAGAACTTCATGGATTTGCCTGATTACTTGGAGCAGGATTTTGTTGACTTGGCGCATAATCCGATTGGAATCCTGGTGCTCTGCATCATTGCTCCTATAGCCGAGGAATACCTCTTCCGCGGATTGATGATGCGAAAGATGCTGAAATGGAACATCAGTCCCTGGTATGCTATCATCGGCTCAAGCATCATGTTCGGCCTCATTCATCTCAACCCGGCACAGATTCCTGGAGCCATCATTCTGGGAATCTTCATGGCGTGGATGTGTTACCGAACCAGGAGTTTGATTCCGGGCATCATCATCCACATCACCAACAATACGCTCTGCCTGATTCCTGAAGAATGCTACGATACTTACATCGCCAGCACTCCGATGATGGAAGCAAGCCTCAGCCTTGTAAGCATCGCAATCATCATCCTGTCGATTTGCCTCTTCAACAAGAAGACCGCTGCATCGTAAAAAGACTTCATAAAAGGAAGGCTTCATAAGTAAGGCTTCCTTATCAAATTCCTCATCATAAGGGGAGAGTTATTCCTCCCCTTCTACCTTGCAGCTGTCGAATCCCATTTCCTTGGCTTTATCAGGACCGAAGGTGAAGTAGATGGCTTCGCCCTCATCACAAACCTCGCCTTTGGAGTTCTCCAGGGTCAGGTGGATGGTAACGATGTTACGGCGCTGACTGGCGATGTGACCACGCACCGTAATCTGCGAATCGGTGGTCATCACAGGCTTCTTATACTTCACGTTAAGCTGCATCGTCACACCCGTGGTCTGCAGTTTGCGGTTGATGACCCAGCCTGCCACTTCATCCATCAGCATACTGATGATTCCGCCATGCAGGGTATTGATCCAGCCCTGGTAATTCTCGCCGGGATTCCAAATGGTAAGCACATCCTCACCCTCTTCCCAAAACTCAAGATGCAAACCTACAGGATTGTTGGGGGCACAGCAAACGCAGTTGTAACCCTCCTTGTTCAAATATGGATTTAATATCTTCTTCATTTCCAAACTGATTTCTTACTGATTAAACTATTTTTAAACCTCGCAAAGGTACGAATAATATCTGATAAGGCAAAGACTTTTAAATATTTTACGGTTAATTTTCCATAATAAAAAGACAAGATTCATAGGAATCTAAAAATTTGATGTACTTTTGCAGGCTAGAAAGAATCACAGGAACGTGATTAGAATATTGATGTTCGTATGATTAAAACCCAGATAATAGTATGATCAAGATTTTAGTGATAGAAGACGAAAAGCGAGTGGCTGATTTATTGAAAATCGGTCTGGAAGAGAACGGCTATCAGGTTCTGGTGGCTTACGATGGTGAGATGGGATGGAGACTGTTTCAATCGAATGATTTCCAACTGATTATCTCAGACATCATCCTGCCGAAGCTCAATGGTTTCGAACTCTGCCAGAAAATCAGAAAGGCGGATGAAGAAATCCCTATTCTGATGCTCACGGCTCTGGGAACCGCCGATGATAAGCTGGAAGGCTTTGATGTGGGAGCCGATGACTACATGGTGAAGCCATTCGATTTCAGAGAACTGCTGGCGAGAGTGAGAGTGCTGCTGAAAAGAAGAGCCGTGGCTAAGGTTGATGTGGTGAAGGAGATTTCATACGCCGATCTGTACATCAATCTGGAACGACAGGAAGTGACCCGAAACGGCGAACCCATCAAGCTTTCGCCTAAGGAATACAACCTGCTGGTTTATCTGGTGGAGAATGCCGAAAGGGTGGTGAGCCGAGTGGAAATCGCCGAAAAGGTCTGGAACACCCATTTTGATACGGGAACCAATTTCATCGATGTCTATATTAACTATCTAAGAAAGAAAATGGATAAGAACTTCGAGGTAAAACTGATTCATACCAAACCGGGAGTAGGCTTTATCTTAACGGATAAAATGTAATGCCCCCAACAGATAAGCCGAACAAGAAATTCATTAAAATCAGATAGAAATCATGAAAATCAGAACAGCCCTTACACTTAAATACACCTGCATTACGGCAACCATATTTCTGCTTTGCATGGTGCTCATTTACCTGGTCAGCGAACATACCCGCGACCAGACTTTCTTCAGAAACCTGAAGAGCGAAGGCATTACCAAGGCCAATCTCTTCCTGGCCGGACAGGTAGATGCCAAGACCATGCAGTCGGTTTATCTGAACAATAGAAAGTTTATCAACGAGGTAGAAGTTGCCGTCTATACCACCGATTTTCACATGCTTTACCACGATGCCATCCACAACGACATCGTGAAGGAAACGCAGGTGATGATCAACGAAATCATACAGAAAAAAGAGATTGAATTCCATATCGGAAAATACCAGGGCATCGGAATGGTTTTCCAATATAAGGGAAAGGATTATATTGTTACGGCTGCCGCTTATGACGGCTACGGCTACGACAACCTGGTGGGCCTGCAGGAAACCCTCATCTGCCTCTTCATCATCGGATTGTCGCTGCTCTTCATCGCCGGCTATGTTCTGGCAAAACTCTCCCTCAAACCGATAAGAAACATCGTGAACGAGGCTGAAACCATTACCGCATCCCACATAGACCGCCGCATCCCCGTGAAGAACGAAAAGGATGAGTTGGGCGAACTGACCATCGCTTTCAATGAACTGCTCAAGCGACTGGAGATTTCATTCAATTCACAGAAGCAGTTTGTGAGCAACGTGTCTCACGAACTGCGTACTCCTCTGGCTGCCCTAACAGCCGAAATCGATGTTTCGCTGCAGAAAGAGCGAACCAACGAGCAGTACCAGCTCGCCATGCAGAATATGCAGCAGGACGCCAAGCGAATGACCCGACTGATAGATGGTTTGCTGAACCTGGCAAAGGCGGATTACGGCAAGGAAGAAATCAGCATGCGAGAGGTTCGCCTGGATGAACTTTTATTAGATGCAAGAGAACTCATCCTGCGGGCACATCCGGAATACAGCATCGACCTACTCTTCTGCAACGAGGAAGAAGATGATGATAGTCTGATTACCGTCCTCGGCAATCCCTATCTGCTGAATATCGCCTTCTCCAATCTGATAGAGAACAACTGCAAGTATTCGGAGAATCATTCTTCCATCGTCCAGATTTCCTTCAGAGATAAATGGAGCATCGTCCGCATGGCAGACACCGGTTTTGGAATGTCGGCAAAGGATAAAGAGAATCTCTTCACCTTATTTTATAGAGGAGGCGGAGATGAGAAAAAGAAAGTAGAAGGCTACGGCATCGGGATGACACTGGCCCATAAGATTATCCATCTGCATGATGGCAACATCGCCGTGCATTCGGAGCAGGGCAAGGGAACCCTCTTCATTGTGGAGATTCCACATATCTAGCATAATCCTCACAATATACATCTCCCTATTAATAAACGACTTACTGATTCTCTAATAGTTTTCTAATACCGTTCTAATTCTTTTCTAACGACTTCTTCCACATAGTTTGCTTACCTTTGCAACCGCAAAACAATAATTCACATCAAGTAAAAGTAAAGCAATTATGTGGAAGAAGAAAAAGAACATCAGAAAAATGGCTTTCAATACCGAGACGGTATTGATGGCTGCCAAGACACCACTCAACACGGTGCTTACTTACTTCCAGACTACCTCATTGGGACTCACCGATGAAGAAGTAGAGAAGAGACAGGGACTCTATGGCAAGAACGAGATTGTACACGAGCAAAAGAAGAAGCCGCTCGTAATGCTTGCCAAGGCTTTTATCAATCCTTTCGTAGGAGTGCTCACCGTACTGGTAGCCATCTCTTACGTGATGGATGTGTGGATGGCAGATCCTGGCGACCAGGACTGGACTTCCATCATCGTAGTCTCGACCATGATTATTCTGAGCACCATCCTCCGCTTTGTGCAGGAATGGAAAGCCAACCGCTCCAGCGAAGCTCTACAGAAGATGGTGACCAACACCTGCTATGTAATGCGTCTCGGCACAAGCACCCGTGGCGGTTCGCCAGGCGATGAAATCAGCAACGAGGAACTGGTACCTGGCGACCTCATCATGCTCTCTGCCGGCGACATGATTCCTGCCGATGTCCGCATCATCGAATCCAAGGATTTGTTCGTCAGCCAATCCAGTTTGACAGGCGAATCAGATTCCATCGAAAAATTCCCGAATCTTTCGGAAGCCCGCAACCATACGGGCAGCATCGTTGACCTCGACAACATCTGCTTTATGGGATCCAACGTGGTGAGCGGATCGGCAAAAGGCATTGTCTTCGCCACCGGCAGCCACACCTATCTGGGAACCATTGCCAAGAACGTGGCGGGCCATCGTGCCGCTACGGCTTTCGACAAGGGAATCACCAAGGTGAGTCTGCTGCTCATCCGCTTCATGCTCATAATGGTTCCTATAGTATTCCTGGTCAACGGAATTACGAAGGGCGACTGGTTGGAGGCTTTCATCTTCGCCATCTCCGTGGCCGTGGGACTTACCCCAGAGATGTTGCCGATGATTGTAACCGCCAACCTTTCGAAAGGAGCGATGGTAATGTCGCGCAAGAAGACCATCGTAAAGGATTTGAACGCCATTCAAAATTTCGGTGCCATGAACATTCTCTGTACCGACAAGACGGGCACCCTGACGCAGGACCACATCGTATTGGAGCGCCACGTGAACGTGGATGGAACCGAGGATAAGGAAAACCGCATTCTGCGCCACGCTTATTTCAACAGTTATTTCCAGACGGGACTTAAGAACCTGATGGATCGCGCCATCCTCTCGCACGTCAAGGAACTGGGACTGGAATCGCTGAGCAGCTCATATAAAAAGGTGGATGAGATTCCGTTCGATTTCACCAGAAGACGCATGTCGGTGGTGGTAGAAGACAGAAATGGCAAGCGACAGATTATCACCAAGGGAGCCGTAGAAGAAATGCTGACGGTTTGCAGCTTTGCGGAATTCGGCGGAAAGGTTCAGCCTTTATCAGACAGCATGCGAAGCAAGGCACAGAGATTCGTGAAGGAGATGAATGCACAAGGTATGAGAGTGCTGGCCCTGGCGCAGAAGAGTTTCCTGAGCAAGGAAAACAACTTTGCCATCGAAGATGAAAAGGAGATGGTTCTCATTGGCTATCTTGCCTTTCTCGATCCTCCAAAGGAATCAGCTTCCCAGGCCATCAAGCAGTTGCACGAGCACGGCGTGGAAGTAAAAGTACTTTCGGGAGACAACGAGGCGGTGGTAAAGGCGATTTCCCGACAGGTAGGAATCAATACTTCTGATTCCGTTACGGGACCGGAACTCGAAAACATGAGTCAGGAGGCGAAACAGAAAGCGGTGGTAAAATGCAGCATCTTCTCGAAGCTTACACCGATGCAGAAGTCGGAAATCATCCAGCTCCTGCAGAAGAAGAACAACACCGTGGGCTTCCTGGGCGACGGAATCAATGACGCAGCAGCCTTGCGAGAATCAGATATCGGAATCTCGGTAGATTCAGCTGTAGATATTGCCAAGGAGAGTGCCGACATCATCCTGCTGGAGAAAGACCTGATGGTTTTGGAGAACGGCGTACTGGAAGGCAGAAAGACCTTCGGAAACATCGTGAAATACGTGAAGATGACGGCTAGTTCCAACTTCGGAAACATGTTCAGCGTACTGGCAGCGAGTTCCTTCCTGCCTTTCCTGCCGATGCTTCCGATTCATCTGCTCATTCAGAATCTGCTTTATGATATTTCGCAGACCACCATTCCTTTCGACCGCATGGACAGGGAATACCTCGCCAAACCATGCGTGTGGGACTCGGGCGACCTGAGCAGATTCATGATCTGGATTGGACCAATCAGTTCGATATTCGATATTGTCACCTACATGGTGCTGTGGTGGGTATTCAAGTGCCAGGGGCCGGATATGGAATCCCTTTTCCAGTCGGGTTGGTTTGTAGAGGGTTTGCTCTCGCAGACACTCATCGTTCACATGATCCGCACCCGCAAGGTTCCGTTCATCCAGAGTTCTGCCTCATGGCCTGTGATGCTGATGACCTTCTCCATCATGGCTGTCGGCATCTGCATTCCGTTCAGTTCATTCGGCAGTTCGATAGGCTTAAGTCCTCTTCCATGGACTTACTTTCCATGGCTGGCAGGCATTCTGCTGTCTTACTGCGTATTGACACAATGGCTTAAAACTCTTTACATCCGAGCTTTCAAACGCTGGCTATAATACAGAAAAATGTTTATTGTTAGTTCCGTCTAATTACCTATAAATAGGGATTAGGCGGAACCACAACTATTTAGAATAAACAAAAATACCTAGAAATGGGGATAAAGATAGCCACTCTGCTATTTAGAAGAAATAAAAATACCGATTATTAAGTATTGCAGGATTTTCAAATACCCAGTACCTTTGCAGCATGAATTAGCGAGATGCTCGCAGGCGGCGAGTAAGTGAACAAGAAATGATACAAAACATGAAGATTATACAAAAACATAAAGAAATGAAGAGAATTATTTTTATTATTTTAGGCAGCATCAATATTTGCCTTGCTTATGCACAGAGCTTTAACGGACAATATATTTCTGAATGGCAATGGGACATGAACAAAAATACGAATCTGATCAATCAGCTGAGATTGGAACTGAGTGTTCCGATAGGAAAAGGAAAGGATTCGTTCGAGGCGGCTACGCTGCATGTGGCAAAGACCAACGATGGCATTATTGATGACTGGCAGGGATTTTCGAATATAGATGCAGACAATAACTTCGCCATGCTTGCCGTGCTGGGCTACATGCACGAGTGGAATTCGGGCCATCTGTTTGTAGGTGTGAGAAACGTGAACGAGGATTTCTTTACCTCTGATGTTACGGCACTTTTCCAGAACAGTTCTGAGGGAATCTTTCCTACGGTTGCTTCCAGCTATCCGATAGCCAACTATCCGTATTCAGGCTTGACCCTTTACTTTGATGTAACCAAGGGTGGATGGACTTTCAGAAACAGTCTGTATAATGGCGTAGGATATAATGGCTGGAAAGCCCACGACAATCCTTTCCTGGTTCGCCCGAAGAAGGATGGAATCTTCAACATGTCGCAGCTGGAGTATGAACATAAAGGTGGAAAATATTTTGCGGGTGCTGCCGTCCATACCCGTCAATATCCGATCAACGAAGATGGCGAAATGGTTTCTTCCGATGAATCCAAGGGCAAAGTCACCTGTGCCTGGTGGATTTACGGAGAGCAGAGTGTATGGAAGGCTGGCGACAAGAACATTTCGTGCATGGTACAATATTCCGAGAACACCAGTCATCAGAATGCCTGCTACCGATACGCAGAACTGGGCGGTGCCTATCAGGACGAGAAGAACGAGTGCGGTCTGTCGGGCCAGTACGCCCGCTTCCAGCAGGGTTCGGAATATTCGCTGGAAGTAACGTGGAAAAGACAGCTGACGGAATCCATCTCCCTTCAGCCATCCTTCCAGTACATCAAAAACGACAATGGAGATTTCACGGCTCTTAGTGCCCGACTCTATGTCAGTTTCTAAAGGAAAGAGATAATTAGCAAAAAGTGTACATCGTTTGACTTCAAAAAAAACGATGTACACTTTTTATATGATAAAACAGCAGCTAAGCAGCTACCTACTATTCGGAATGAAACTATAACATCCGAGATAATTCCCATGCCCTCACATGCGTAATGCCTTTACGAGAAGGCAACTGAAGATCGTCAAGCGATACTACTACTTTTTCATAGTTATCTGCTATACATTCCAACGGAGCATATTCACGCTCTATTGTCTGTTCATCTACAAGCATATAAGTGGCTTGCACATAGATGATACGATCGTTCTTGATGGCAACGAAATCAACCTCTTTATCCTTAATACTCCCCACATATACATCATATCCATGACGTAATAGATCTAGATAAACGAGATTCTCCAACAAATACCCCGCTCCATATCCGAATCCGGCATAGAGATAATTCTTGAACGACAAATCGTTCATATAGTATTTACAACTGCCAGAAAGAATCTCCTTCCCCTTGATATTATAGCGCAAAGCACGATGTGCAAGATAAACTTCTTCTATATATCCCAAATATAGAGATACTGTATCATACGAAGTCTTGCGTCCTTTGCTTTTTATGAAGTTGGTAATATTGGTAACAGAAAGAAGATTGGAAGAATTATTAACCAGATAGGCAAACAAATCTTCAAGCAGTCGTACATCGCGAATCGTATATCTGCGTATGATGTCTTTCAGTAATACCGTATCCTTCAATCCCGAAATATAGTTACGCTTTACATCGGAAGACTGGAAATGCACGAGTTCAGGATAACCACCATCCGCCATGTACTGCAAATAACTCACTCTGCCGGCAGGAAGCTGATGAATACTCGCATATTCCTCGTAAGACAACGGGAATATGTGAAATTCCACATATCTACCAGATAGAAGAGTAGATAATTCTCCAGAGAACATCTTAGAATTAGAACCTGTGATAAATATCTCGTAATCTTCAGTATAATCTTGAGACAGCGAGTTGACTACACGTTCCCAACCATCAATATCCTGCACTTCATCTATAAAGATATAAATTCGTCCTTCAGGTTTCAATTCCTCCCGGTACAAACGGATAAAATTATCCAAATCTTTATAGTTCTCTATAAAATCAAACGCTGTTAGTTCACGGTTGATAAAGACAATATTAGTGCTACTGACACCCTGCTGCACAAGATGCATGGCTGTTTGACGCAATATATAACTTTTTCCCACACGTCGCTGTCCCGTAAGTACCTTCACCACCTTGCTGCCAAGATACGAAGCGACACTTTCGGTATAAAGCGGACGGGGAAAACCGCAATCGATGGTGTTGCCAAACCAAAGATTATACTTCTTTACTGATTCTATATTTTCGTTCATACTCGATTTTTTGTGCAAAGATAGCATTTTTTTCGTATATAGACGAAAATATCCCTGTTTTTAACAAGATTTTCGTTCATAGGCGAAAATTTTCTCATTTCCATCATTTCTTTCGTCTATGGACGAAAATTTTGAAGTATCGAGATTGTTTCAATCTTATTTCCTTGCAATCCATTTCGGCAAGACCAGGGTGCCCATCACCAGGAAAGGGTAATAGAAGATGGCGCGCCAGAGCATGGCGGCAAGGATGGCTACCGAGGCATCGGGCAGGAAATCGGCATAATAAAGGCGGAACATCAACTCCGCCACGCCGCTTCCACCAGGCGTAGGACTCAGGATGGAAATCATCCACATCACCCATTGCCTGCACCACGCCACCAGCATGTTGCCCTGACAATGGAAGGCTACGAGAATAGCTACCACGATGGCGAATCTCGACAGCCACGCCAGGGAAGTATAACCCATCAGCTGCAGCCAGAATCTTCCGCCCTCCAGCTTTGCCTCCTCCGAAGCCATCGTCATCTCCTCGGAAAACTTTTCTACCTTCGGCAGGAATCTGCGAAGGAAAGGAATCTTGCAGCATCCCTTCAATACCCAGCCCAGAATCTGAGGACGATGCAACAACAAGAGGTAGAGGATGGCAGTCCAGACAGCAACAATAAGGGTGCTGACGATGAAGACAACCTGTACTCCACCCTTGATCCATTCGTTCGTTGTATCCGTAGAAATTCCCACTCCATCTGCCAGACTGAAAAGCAGATGCGATGGAACACAAAAATACAACAGGCAGCAGCTGATGGCAAGGAATGCTTCATCAGCCAGCAAGGCAGCAAACATAGTGAAGATGCTTCTGCCCATCGATATCCCCTCGCGGTTCAGATAGACAAAAGCCAAACCACTGCCACCCACCGCCGAAGGAGTGACGGCAGAAGTAAACTCGCAGAGCACGTTGATGCGAAACGCCTCGGCTATCGACAACTTGCGCTGGCAAAGGTGACGGAAGCGGAGGGTGAGCATCATATTCTGGACGGCAAAGAGCAATACAGCCAAACCTACCCCCAGGAAAAATCTCGGAGACAATTCTATCCTGCTCAAAGCTTCCACGTCAAACTCCCGAATCATCATTCCGGCGATGACCACCAAGCCGATGGAAGCCGCCACCCATAAATGCCATTTTTTCATATTACTTTCAAAATAAAACTATACCTTATTATATATAGTAATATAACGATTAAATGGCCAATCTATTTTGCTGTCTGTCAATTAAATGTTGATATCTATCCAAAACTTCCACAGCAATGTCATTCCAAGAGCGCACCAGGGTCTCCGCGGTTGCAATTTATGGGCATTTATAGACTATTTCTGCTCCACCTTCACTCCCGTAATGCGACTCTTGAAATCGCCTGCCTTCTGGAGCGGGAACACCAGCGTGCGCTGATAGTGCATCTTGGCTGAAGGATTATACACCACAGGCTGCCAGGCTGTAGCATCGCTCTTCTGGAAAGTAGCCAGGTCTTTCAGCTGCATTGCATAAAGGGTGAGCGCACCAAGCTCCTCGCGCAACTTGCCATCTACATAAAGACAGGTCTTCCTGTTGTCGCCCGTAATCGCCAGAGTTACCTTCTTGCCCTTCTCTACCCTATAGTTGAACTTGTTGAGATAACCCTCGTGGGCAAAACCAAGCTGGCCACTTTCAGGTTCAGAAAGATAGAACGTGGCGTTATCAGATGAGAACAACACCGTGCCCTTCGGCTCATCGGCTCCCTCGATGGTGAACTCCACCCGATAGCCATAACCCACTTCCTGCTCGCCCGTGGTCTGACCAGGGTTCAAAGTCTCTATCCTGAGCTGCTTGCCCTTCTGCCAGCGTGCTGCCTCGTTTACCGCAGGAGCCTCGCTGAGCGCAAGACGAAGACGATTGAAATCTTCAAAGGAGAAAGATGTAGCAGCACCCGTCCAGCACTTGACAGACAGCGTTTGCAAGGCAGGGAACAGACGGTCGTGAATATCCTTCACCGTAATGCCGTTGCCCGCATGGTCGTTCCATACGGCAAACATACCGCCGAGAATAGCTGGGTCGTTCTCCTCGAACTTCTCGTTGCCAATCTGAGCTGGGGTCCATGAATCGTAGAGATACTGGCAATTCAGATAATCGTAATAATAGCCTGCTGCCGGAACGATGTAAACCAATCCGTCAGGAATGCTCACCAGTTTGTAGCCCTGGCGCTTCATCTCCTTCGGGTCAGCATAACCATTGTACCAGCAATGCATCATCACGTTCTCCGACTTCACCTTGGTGTCGCCCTTGGCATGAGTAAGTGCGCCCCAAACGGCTGCCTGCTTGCCAAACGACTCCACATATTTAATATAATGATCGGTGAAATAACGGAATTTCTCCACCACATCCTTCTTGGCGTTGGAATACTCATCGGTACCGATGTGCACTACCTTACCACGGAACACGGGGTTCTTGCCCTCCAGATACTCCTTGAAGAGCCCATCCACAAACTTGTAGGTCTCGGGATTGAAGAGGTCGAGATGATCCATGCCATATTCCTTGGAACCGATTTCCGGCTTGTAATGGGTGAAGGCGAGCGAATGGGCAGGCACATCTATCTCGGGGATGATGTTGACGCCATACTGCTCTGCCAGTTTCTGTAGTTCGATGAACTCAGCCTTGGAATAGCTGCCATCCTTCGCCGTGAGTCCCGGATAGGTATCGCATTCCAGGCGGAAGGCTGCCGGAGTTTTCGCCCAATCGTTACCGAAGAACTGTCGGAATCCATTATCGTTGAGATGAATCTGCAGGGTGTTCATCTTGTAATAAGACATCATCTTGACCAGCGAGCGCAGATAAGACATCGGGATGAACTTTCTGCCGCAATCCATCATGAAGCCTCGCAGCCCGTAGGCAGGCTTATCCTGGGTAGAACCCTTTGGCAGCACGAAACCAGCCGAGCGCTGCTGCTCTGAAAGCTGCAGCACGGTGCGGGTTCCCCATACCAGTCCTTCTACCGAAGATGCCGTGATGGTAGTTACGTCGCCGATGGTGAGGCGATAGCCCTCCTTGCCGAGCAGTCGGGCTGATTTCCTATCAGACTGGAGCACCAGCACAATGTCGCCGGCAGAGGGTTTTCCCGTCTTAGGCATGAGCGTTTTTCCCACCAGGTCATGATAATCGGCAGCAAAGAGTTTCGCCACATCCTGAGCGTTCTTTCCGCCCTTCACCACGTATTTGCCCGATGGGGTAAACATTCCCTCAGCCCCGCTCCATTGCTTGAGTTCAGGGATTACAAAAGGTTTTTCGTTGACCGTTGCCCAGCCACACGAAAGCACCAAGGTGCAGCAAGCCGTCAGCAAGAGACGCTTGAAATCATTTAGGTTTTTCTTCATATTTTCCGTTTTAATTTTATGATTTAATATTCCATTATCAATCCTTGATGCTGCTATTAGAACATCTCATTACTAACTGTTGATGTTGTTATTCACACCTTTTAACGGCAAAGATACGAATAAAACCTGAGACTCCTTCTACTTTTTAGAGATTATTTACAGAAAAAACAGAAGAAAAAAGAAAAATATCCCCCCTAAAACTTGTTTGTTTCTTAAAATAATCGTATCTTTGCTGCGGATATTCTATGAAAATCCGCAACGCTATTGCGGATAATCTATGAAAATCCGCAATAGAAACTCATAAAAAGAGCTATTATGATTAAACGTATCTGCCATATTGACAATGATTTAGAAGACAGCATTTTTCTGTTTGGAGCGAGACAAACAGGAAAAAGCACTTTCTTGCGCCAGACTTTTCCTGACTGTATCTATATTGACCTATTAGATACTACCATAAAAGGACGATTCAAACGCCGTCCTTCCCTGCTCTACGAAATGCTTTCAGATAAAGAGACGGGAACATTGGTCATCATAGACGAAATACCGGAAGTGCCTGAACTACTCAACGAAGTGCATCGTCTGATGTCAGAAAAAGGAATCGTATTTATCCTATGCGGATCCAGTGCCCGAAAACTGAAGCGAAAGGGTTACAATACCTTAGGCGGAAGAGCTTATCCGGTTTACCTCTTTCCATTCGTTAGTGCCGAGATTCCAGACTTCAATCTCCAGCAAGCCATTAACTATGGAATGTTGCCTCCACATTACCTGGCAAAGAATCCGCATCGACGTCTTTCAGCCTATATTGATGTTTATCTGAAAGAAGAAATCAAGGAAGAAGCTTTGGTGAGAAACCTCAACTCTTTTCAGCGTTTTTTGGAGGTTGCAGCCCTGACAGATGGTGAAATCGTCAACCTCAATAACATCGCACAAGACTGTGGGGTAAGCGCCAATACCGTAGGCAACTATTTCGATATTCTGGAAGATACTCTCTTAGGTTTTCGTATTCCAGCCTACACCAAGACGATGAAGCGCAGATTGGTACAAGCACCCCGATTCTATTATTTTGATGTAGGTGTTGCCAATCACTTACTACATCGCAAGGAACTGGTAAGGGGCACTGCCGAGTATGGTCATGCCTTTGAGCACTTGGTAATACAGGAGTTAAGAGCCTGGCTTTCCTACCAGGAAAGTACAGAACAATTAAGTTATTGGCGAGCCTATACAGGACAAGAGGTAGATGCCGTGATAGGTGACGGTAGAGTTGCCATTGAAATAAAATCTGTTGAGGAAGTATTGCCAAGACACCTGAAAGGTCTCAAGACTTTTGCATCTGATTACCCGGAAAGCCGACAGATGATTGTATCGCTCGACCCGATAAACCGGAAGATAGGTGATATCGAATGTATCTATGTTTTGGATTTCTTTAAAAGACTTTGGAGGGAAGGAATATAATTCTTCCCTCCAAAGATTATCCGAGTGCTTAATCATAGAGATAGAAAATACGCTCCATCATGTGCCACTTCTCATCGCTCGTAGCACCCTTGCCGCACTTCTGGAACTTGCCTACCACTTCCTCCCACTCTGCCTGTCTAGGAAGGGTGGCGAGCTCTGCCATTTTCTTGTCCCAATCGAAATCTACGGGAGCATCCACAACCATCACCAGTCGGTTGCCGAAGATGTAAATCTCCATCTCCAGGATACCAACCTGACGGATTCCGTCACGAATCTCCTTCCATTGCACACCTTCTGAATGCAGGCGGCGATATTCACGGATAGCCTCCTCATCAGATTCCAGTTCCAACCACTGCACGTAGCGCTTGGTGGCTACCGGATATTTCTTCTGTTCATAACCTTTCATCATAATCATTAGGGTTTTAAAGATTCAACTTTTGTTATTTGTTTATTTTATGCAAAAATATGAAAAAAGATTGAGGTAAACAAACCAAGTTACCGATATTTTGTTTATTTTTGCATTATCATTGCAGAAATGCATGATCAAGATTTGCAAAACGATTCTATGAAATTTAAGAAACTAAAGATTAAGATATGAAGAAACTACTTTTATCCATCGCCTTTCTGCTCCCAGGTATGGGAATGATGGCGCAGACTCAGGTAACGACTGCCGAAGGTATCCTCGAAGGAAAAGACCTCTCAGGCATCACAGTATTCAAGGGTATTCCGTTCGCTGCCCCTCCGGTAGGAAATCTCCGCTGGAAGGCTCCGCAGCCAGCCCAGAAATGGCAGGGCGTTCGCGAGGCAAAGGAGTTCGGACCGAACCCGATGCAGGAACCTATCTTCGGCGATATGAACTTCGGAACGAAAGCAAACAGCGAGGATTGTCTCTATCTGAATATCTGGACTCCGGCAAAGACCATGAAGGAGCATCTGCCGGTTTTGATTTATTTCAACGGTGGAGGACTGATGGCCGGTAGCGGAAGCGAACCAAGATATGCGGGCGATGCAATGGCGCGCAAGGGAATCATCTCCATCACAGCCAACTATCGTGAGGGCATCTTCGGCTTCTTCGCTCATCCTCAGCTCTCCAAGGAGACCTTCTATAAGGGTTCCGGCAACTATGGTTTCATGGACCAGGTGGCTGCCATCCAGTGGGTGAAGGACAATATCGAGGCCTTTGGCGGCGACCCTAACCGCATCACCATCGTGGGCGAATCGGCTGGTTCCATGTCGGTTAGCGCCCTGATGGCTTCCCCTCTCTGCCAGGGACTCTTTGCCCAGGCAATGGGTTCCAGCGGTTCAGTGATAGGATTCAAGAAGATTGCCACCCAGAAGGAAGCCGAGGAGAAAGGCGTGCAGCTTGCCCAGACAATAGCCGAGAAGATGGGTAAGGAAACAGGCAAGAAGGTGGGAAAGAAAGCAGGACTGAAGAACCTCAACGAACTCCGTGCCCTGCCTGCCGAGAAACTGATGAAGCTGGCGGGCATAAGAGCCGTTCCGGTCTATAACATCGACGGATATTTCATGAAAGAACAGCCTATAGAGGTATTTGCCAAGGGCGAACAGACCAAAGTGCCTCTGCTCATTGGCGGTAACAACCAGGAGATGACTCCATGGGCGGTATTGATGGGCAAACAACCTACCGTTGAAAATCTGAAGGCTGGCGCCAAGGCTACTTTCGGAGAAGAGAACATCGATGAACTCTTCCGTCTTTACAGAATCAACAGCGACAAGGATGTGTTGGAGCAGCCGGGTGTAAATCTGGCTTCGGATATCTTCCTGGATTATTCTACCTGGAAGTGGGGCAACATGCACAAGCTGACCGGCGGACAGCCAGTTTACCGCTACCGCTATTGTCATCCTCGTCCTGCGATGGCAATCAAGGGCAAGGTGGCAGCTTTGGCTGGCGGCGTGGTAGATGCCAAGGAAGGTGCAGCTCCTGCTCCACGAGATAAGGGTGCCGTTCACTCTGCCGACATCGAGTATGCAATGGGCACATTGCCAACCAACCGCGTATTCGACTGGCAGCCTGACGATTACATGATCAGCGACATCTTCAGCCAGTATTATGTCAACTTCGTGAAGACCGGCAATCCAAACGGCTTGGGCCTGCCAGAGTGGCCATCCACCAACGGCAAGGCAGTAGCCCCTGTGCTTCAGATTGATGAAAACACCGTCGTGAAATCTGATGCCCAGATGGAGAAGCGCTATGATTTCATCGACAAAATGTTCTGGGAGAAGAAATAGAGATGTTTCAGAAATTCATCATCAATAGAGACGGAGTGCTGAAGTTCGGCCACGTCTACCTGCATCGCGACATGCTGGCTCCAGGCGAGCAATGCACCTACGGCGGCGGATTGTGGAAGATAGACGAAGGCAGAGGTGCCATCGTACTTTATGGCAGAAGTTTTGACTTCGGTCCTCCCGATTTCGACTTTGTGAAACAGATAGATTGGACGGGCTTGGGGGGAACCCCTCGCCCGCTCCTCTATCTGCCTCATTGGCCTAACGAAGAAGAGATTGTGCCAGTCATCATCAATTGAGAAAATAGTATAATATTCTATAAATTCTATGCAAAAAGTTTGCTCGTAACAGATAAAAGCGTACTTTTGCGAAAAGAATTCATCCCCAGGAGAAGGACTCTTAAAGGAAGCATTCTATAAACCCAGAAGGGATGTATTCAATAAAATAAGTATTCACTTAAAAAAGCAGTATAGTATGAAAAAGAAATTAGTTTTGACTGCAGCCGTTATCGCTGCATTGTCTGTTGTCTCTTGCAACGGCAAGAAGACAAATAATAAGGAGGCTGACCAGGATAGCCTCAGCTATGCAGAAAAAGATTCGCTCAATTCGAACGATGTGGTTCTCGATTCTATCGCAGGCACTTACGAGGGTACTCTCCCTGCTGCCGACTGCCTGGGAATCAAGACTGTATTGACGCTCAATGCCGACAGTACATACCAGTACTCAGCTGACTATCTGGAGCGCAAGGACGGTCACGACGAAGCAAGCGGTATCTTCAAGGTTCTGGCAAACAACGTAGTGGAAATCACCCGCCCATCAAGCGGTGAGACTTCTTACTTCAAGGTGAAAGATGCCAACAGTCTCATCATGACCGACTCTCTCGGTACCGAGCCTGAAGGCGCCATGGCTAAGCACTATGTGCTGACTAAGAAGAAGTAAATTCCTTATTTTAAGGAAGAAAGAAAACAAAAGAATAATGTAAAATCCCTCGTTCGAAAAGAATCGGACGAGGGATTTTTCATACTTAATTATCAACTTATAAATAGGAATTTGTATTATAAGCCAACATCGGTGCCATTATTGTCTGAAGAACTGTCACCAGTTTGGGAATTGCCACCCGATGGAGTATTACCACCTTCACTGGTTGAAGCACTACTCACAACACTAGCCTTCTTCACACTGGCAGAACTGTTAAGGTTAGCATTGCTCAAGGTACCGGTAGCACGAGCTCTGAGTTTCACACCAGCAATATTGTTTGCCGCAGTAAATTCAGCCTCAGTCTTGGCTCCCTCCTTATTGCGGATACCCACGCTGAAGATGGCAAGGTTGTCAATCTTCACATTCTTACCAGCCAGGAGCTGCTCCTTGATACACTTCACCATGGCAGTCATCATACCCAGGCACATCGCCTCAGTGAATCCCGTATTGTGCTCCTCCATGTGCTTGGCAAGTTCAGCCAAATCCATCGTCTCTTCTACCACAGGGAAAGCATACCACTTACCAAAAGCAAGACTCTTCTTGTTCTTGTTCTGCTTCAAAACGTACTTAATCATACCTTTCAAAATTTTGAGTTAATTACTGTCAAATCCACATCTCTATTTTCCTTCAAAGGCATAGGATCCATCGCCTTGTCCGTCAGAAAGTTTCATCGAGTAAACCCCTTTGGTTTACATAGCAAAGATACAACATTTTGAAAGGTCATTCAGACGATAGCATACGTTGCGTGAGATAGCATACTTTATAAGGATTTTTTATGGTTCACCCAGGTATTCAATGATAAGAGCCACCTCCTTAGGAGTGAAAAACTTGGCCGACTTACGATAGCCTAACTTATGGAGCCCATTTACGAGATCCGGGTTGCGACGTACCCAAGCCATCAAGTGATTCACAGCCGTATGAGCCGAATTGGCTGTTGGAAAATAAAGCCAGGCAAGCTCTGACTTGCCATAGGCTCTGACTTTAAATTCTGTCATATTATCAATCTTTTGAAATTACACAATGAATAAAATTATTACCCCCATACTTACGCCTCGTAAAGATGATACTTACGGAGCGTAAACCTTATGTTTAGAAAGGGCAGACATCAGAAGGAGGTGGCAGCAGGATTTCGGGTTTCTGTTGAGCCTCACCCAACAGAATATCGGCAATATCAGTATTCGCCTCAAACTGCTCCATGAAGTCCACTACCCTATAATCCCGGCATCCGCTCCTTGCCATCTGCTCCTTCCACTTATCATACTCTCCGCTATCGGGATAAACCACGAGTCGCCGATGCTGCAAGGGTATCAGCTTATCGGTCTGCAGATTTCCACATCCGCCCGTTGCCAGCCACAGGAACTGTGGATAGCGGCAGGCACAGATAAGCGATGTCTTCTCACTCTCCACGATACATACCGTCTTATCGGGATAGCGGGGAAGCAGATGCTGTCCAAAGAGCACCTTTTCGGTATTCTGAAGCTGCGGTCCTACATGAGAACGCTCGCAGATGGAACGCATGGTATTGGCCCATCCCTGCACCCGATGACCGTCATTGCGATAAGCCATCAGCTTGGCATCATGCACCCGCTGCTGTTCGTCTATCAGCCAGAACACCACTGCCCTGCCATAGTTCACGCCCTGCACAACGACATCTCGGGCAGTACCTCCCACACAATAATCGGCTAGCACCTGCCGGGCATCACCACCGATATTCAGGCCTTCAAGCCACATGCCGAAAGCACTCTGCCTCAGCATCGCCTTCTGTACCCATTCGGGGCTGAAGAACTCGGTCTGTCGCCTATCCTGCGATTGCATCATCAGTCTGTTCTTATGAACGTTCAGGGTGTTATCTGAGTTCTGTCTCCTGTTTCCCAATCCCAGCAAGGGCTTACCGTTTACGTATTCCGTCTGGTAATCTTCCCTGCAGCTAAGTTCTGGATGATCATGGAAGTATTGACGTGGTGGATAATGATAGCCGCAGGATGCCGTATGGTCGCATTTACCACAGTCGTCAGCCACATACTCGCCCGTTTCCAGGTCTACATATCGTGTAAAGCACTTCTTGCGTCCGCATTGAGGGCAGACATAGCGATTGGCTCCACCGGCATGATAGCGCTCCAAAATAAATCTTATATCATTTTTCATTTTTTCTGAAATTTAATGATAAAAAAAAAGTATCAGAGTGTATCATTTCCGAATCGATACAAAACAATCATTAACCTATTGATATTCAGAAGGTTATTATGTATCAAAGATAATACATTCCCTTTGTATCAGATACAGCAGCTGTATCACTCATGATACAGCTTAACTATATCTATATCAATTAATTAAGTATCATTTTGTATCAAAAATCGGAATGAAACATCCCTGATACAAATGCTTACTTCTTGTAAGGCTTACTTGCCTTTTCTGTTCAAGTTATTGCTCTTGGCAACACGCTGAACCATACTCAAACTGGTACCCAGTTTGTCAGCAATTTCCCGATAAGAAGAGCCATTAGGCTGCTTGAGTTCCTTCACGATGTCACGCTCCAGTTCAGCCTTCTCATCTCTTGATCTTGGCAGATGTGCCCGTTCTTCATCATAGCCTCCATATTCAAAATGGAGCCATCCGTCAGAACTGGTCAACGTAAGTTCCTGCACGTTCTTGAAATCAAGTTCGATTGGGAGAGAACGATACTTCAGCTGAATGAGGTAGCGCATGTTCTTGTCCTTCTTCGATTTGTTGAAACCAATTACGTTATCGGCAAGGTTACTGAGAAGCTTACTACCAGCCAGGTCGTCTATTGTAAGTGGATCGCCCTGCTTGCGCTTAGGCGTATGGGCAAGGATGAGCATGGTCCAGTTGTGAGTCAAACGCATAGCTACCAGTTTCAACATGATGTTTCCGGCTTCGGCAGCCTCCTTAGAATTGATACAGAGATTGGTAAAGTTATCTATGATTATCAACTCTATATTCAGTTCCACGGCCAGTCGCTCAATCTCAGAAAGAATCAGGTTCTGGTCAGTAACATCGTGCATCTTGGTATAATCGATGCTAGCGTGGTAGAGCGTATTAGGAAACTCCTTGTTGGGATATCTCAAAGCCAATTGCTGCTTCGAAAGCTCAAAGTTGACAATAAGCGCCCGCATTCCCTGTCCAGCCAACTCAAAAGCTATCTGCGTGGCGAGGGCTGTTTTTCCCACACCTGGACCGCTAAAGAGAATCGTAGTCTCATGCTCCACCAGAATATGTGGACAAAGTTCCTTCGGTGGATCCATCTTCCGTCCTTCTTCCAGACACTCATTGAAAGGAGACACATTGACAAAGCTAGGCTTGTCCTGCTGCAGAGCAGCCCCTGAAGCGAGAGCCTGAGCCTGTTTCTGGGATTCAGTCTGCTGAAGAGCAGCCTGAGCTACGACTTCATCCAATTTCGGTTTAGAATCTTTATTAATCATACCGTTCTCCTTTCTTGATATAATCAACAGATTCATTACTTGCCATCATCTCCTGCACGTGCTTGCGATAAGCCGCAGCCGGAGGGGCGTTGCTGTGGAGTAAATACTCATTGAGGATTTCTCCGATAGATAATACCTTTTTCATATTATATTTTGGTATTAATCCTTCCGTCTATGAAGCAATTTGCATTCAGATAGTCCAAGTCCTCTAGCTTCCTAGTCAGGATGCTTGTCTGCCTGCTGGACTTAAGTGAATACAACGGACGATATCCAATAAGCCCCAGAGATTTTCATTTTATCAGCTCCATCTGTCTTCAGTTTATTGAATACAAAAAAAAGCCGACAAGAACTAAATCTCGCCGGCAAAATTACAACAGGTTTTGGTAAGGTTGCAAGCACCTTACCAAAACCTTACCAAAAATTTAAAATAAATTAAACTTTAATAGTAGATTTCCTATAACTTCCATACGCCCAGAACTGGCAGCAACTTCTAATCCTGGGCAGTGTTCTAGATCATTTCAACATAATAATAATGCGCCCTATAATTATAGGACGCATTACTAATAGTATATGGACTAAGCATTTTTAGCTTTCAGCCTGTTCTTCAACTACTTTGAAGAGTTCAAAAACTCTGTCTTTATTGTTTGCTCTTTTAAGACAAGCCTTATAAAAGGTTTCTGCTTTACCTTCCAACTCTACGAAAGTATTTAAATAGGTATTTTCTGTAGCTTTAACGCATTTATTTAAAAGAGAAGAATAATTTTTGCCGTTCAATTGGTCGGAGTGAAAAGCTTCACTCATCAGATCCATTACATCACCCTGATTAACTTTGCCACCATCTTTTTTCTCAAAATAATTAGCATCACACATAGCTTTTATAACTTTCATGAAACCAGACAAACGTCCTCCCTTAATACATATATCAGAAGTTTTATCTGATTGTGTTTTGCTTTTCTGCTCTACTTGATTTGCTGAATCCGCAAAACTATCCTGTATATCTGCATCTGGCTCTATAAAACCAGGCATTTGAATATTTTTCTTCGATAAAGCCTCATTAACCTCATATTCTATTGCCTTTATAAGTTCGTAACCTTTATCAGCCAAACTATAATAATCATAACTATAAGTTACCATTTTATCTCGGCGCAAAAGAGAAATTCTTTTAAAAAAGCTGGAATCATCCTTAATTTCTTTGGAAAAAGTATTAGAACCATTATTTTTTAAATCGAGAAGAATCTTATAGTCACATCCTCGTATATTTTTTTCACAAAGAACATGATTAAGGATTACCTTTTCCTGTTCTTTTAAATCATCCAAAACAGCACTGCCGGCCATCTTAATCTGAGAAGAAACAACCTTTCCTCCTTCCTTAAAAGCAGCATATATCAAATTTTTCTGTTTGAGCAATTGTACTGCAATACAGAACTGAGCATCAGTTAATCCTTTTGGAGCTTTATCATGTTGCTCACCATCTGACAATGTTCGCAAAACGCGAAATTCATTAATGCTTATACACATAATTAAAACTAGTTAAAAATTTCTTCAAAGTTACTACTTTTTATTGATAGCAAAAAATAAAATAACATCTTTTAAACCTTAAATAAGAACAAAACTCTACACTTTTAAAGAATTTATTGAACTTTTTATGGGGTCAGGAGAAGATAATAAAGTGCGGAAGAGATTGAAAAACGCTTTTCTCGAAAACTTTTTCAGAGAAACTTACAATAATCTCAATTATTCTTTGTACCTTTGCCGATGGATTAGGCGGAAGCCTTTTCCAAGACATCGTTGGTAAAAAAAAAGCATTCGCTATTATTTCGCGTTTAGCCAAGAGCGTCGGAAACTCATTTGGAATAACAAGCACGGAAATAATATGTGATAGGTGGCTCGTATATATACGTTTCGGATGAAGCCCCTTATCTACCAGGTAAAGCAATGCAAGCACGCTATAGGCGTGATGCATTCTTATGGTAGATCTGGGGCTCCATCCGACGCCGCCCCGTGCTAAACGCGATAAGAGGCATCACGCCCTTTTTGCGTCTTAGCGGATTGATAGTTGTTTGCAGATGTCTTGTCTTATAACTATCAATCAAAAGTATATGGCAAACAAAAATCTGAATGCCGCCAAGACGGCAAAGAAGGATGAGTTCTATACTCAACTTTCTGACATAGAGCGAGAATTGCAGCATTATTGGCAGCACTTCCGCGGGAAGGTGGTGCTCTGTAATTGTGATGATCCCTACGAAAGCAACTTCTTTAAGTATTTTGCTCTTCGCTTCAACCAGTTGGGTTTGAAGAAACTTATCTGTACCTGTTATAATGGTTCTCCTGTAACGGGCAATGAACTCATGCTCCATTTTGAAGGCTTTGGCGATGAAGAACCAAAGAAAATTGCCTACAAGGTAGAGATTACGGAAGTAAAAGATGAAAACGGAGATGGAGCTGTTGATCTGTCGGATGTCCGTTATCTTTTGGAGAACGACAAGAACGTGATGTCGATATTGCAGACTGGCGACTTTCGTTCAAGCGAATGCATTGAACTCCTAAAAGAAGCAGATATCGTAGTTACAAATCCTCCATTCTCTTTGTTCCGAGAGTATATTGGGCAGTTGATGAAATATGATAAGAAGTTCCTGATAATAGGCAACATCAATTCTGTTTCTTACAAAGAAGTCTTTCCATACATTATGAATAACAAGATGTGGATTGGCTTAAGCATATCAAGTGGAGATAGGAAATTTTTCGTTCCTGATGATTATCCTTTGAATGCATCAGGATGCGGCGTAGATTCAGATGGCAAGCGCTATATTAGGGTGAAAGGTGTAAGATGGTTTACTAATTTAGATATATCAAAGAGAAATGAAGAAATGGATCTGGTATGCAGATATTCGCCTGAAGAATACCCTTCGTATGTAAATTATCAAGCCATTGATGTCAGTAAAACAGCAGATATTCCTTTTGATTATACAGGTCTTATGGGAGTTCCTATTACCTTTTTAGATAAATACTGTCCAAATCAATTTGAGATTATCGGACATAGCCTAGAATTGGCAGACATGAATATTATCAAAAAGGAACTGGGTAAGCTAAATGGCGGTCCTCGTTTCTATGTTCGAGAACATGGACAACTTTGTCGCAAATTTGAAAGAATCATTATCCGTAACAAACATCCACAAATATTATGATGACAATTAAACAACTGGAAGTAACCGTGGGCGAGATAACCAAGGGTTACATCAACAATGAAGAACAAGGAGTACGTGGCTATAATGGTCTTTTGGATATACGTCCACCTTATCAGCGAGAGTTCATCTATAACGAAGCCGAACAGCGTGCCGTCATCAACACCGTGCTTAAAGAATATCCGCTCAATGTGATGTATTGGGTGAAGAGAAGTGATGATGCAGAATGCCCTTATGAAGTAATGGACGGACAGCAACGCACACTTTCGCTTTGTGAGTACGTAGCAGGATTGTTTGCTTTAGATTTTAAGAATTTCTTTAATCAAACAACTGATATTCAGAAGAAGATTCTCGACTATAAGCTGACTGTATATGTTTGCGAAGGCAAGGAGTCAGAAAAACTGGAATGGTTCAAAACCATCAATATTGCTGGTAAGCCATTGAATGAGCAGGAAATCCGCAATGCAGTTTATGCAGGTCCTTTTGTTAGTGATGCAAAACATCATTTCTCCAAAAGCAAATGCGGAGCTTATAACCTAGGTAAGGATTTAGTAAATGGTTCACCTATTCGCCAAGACTTTTTCAAAAAGGCTTTAGAGTGGATGGCTGATCATGAAACTCGCAATGGAAAGCCACAAAGTGCCGTTGGTTATATGGCTGTTCATCAACATGACAAGAATGCCATTCCTCTTTGGACTTATTTTCAAAACGTATTGCATTGGGCTATATCTACTTTCAATATAAAGAAATTCAAAATCATCATGAAGGGAGTGGATTGGGCTTTATTTTATGATAAGTATCATGAACAGCCATTGGATATCAAGGCGTTGGAGGCAAGAATCTCAGATCTTATCGGTGATGATGAGATTCAGAAACCGAATGGTATTATTCCTTACGTGTTAACTGGCGATGAACGTTATCTAGATCTTCGGACTTTCAAGGATAAGGTTAAGAAGGCAATATGGGAAAAACAGAACCATAAATGTGCCATCTGTGGCAAAGAGTTTGACTTTGAATTAATGGAGGGCGACCACATCAAGCCTTGGCGGGAAGGTGGAAGAACCGACATCAAAAATTGCCAAATGCTTTGCCGACAGTGCAATCGTAGTAAGGGAAGCAAATAAACACAAACGTAACCACTCTGCCATCTTTTTATCTGATTATCTGACGATTTATCAATATGACAGAATGGTTACTTTTATCCTTATCTAATGACTATCGTCTATAGTCAATATCATAACGTACCATTAATAGAGAAAGGAAACAAGAAATAGATTTCTAATCTCTCAAGCACCCTATCGGCACAACATATACACCGTCCTGCGGACGCTGGTAGGCATATTTACCGACACCGGTCAGCACCATTTTGAAAGATGGGGACTTCATCTTATCGGTATCGATTTTACTTTCCAATGTCACCAGGTTTCTTGCGCCCTCCTCTATGAGCTTGTCGCCACCCAGCTTCACCTCTATCAATCCATACTTACCATTACGAAGATGAACCACAGCATCACACTCCAGACCATTTTTATCACGAAAATGATAAACGGAGCCGCCTAATGCATCGGCATAAACTCTCAAATCACGCACACACAAGGTTTCAAAGAATAAGCCAAACGTACTCAAATCATTGATCAAATCATCCGGTCCCATTCCCAAAGCTGCCGTTGCAATCGAAGGGTCGGTAAAATATCTGGTATCAGAAGTACGTATCGCCGACTTGCTTCTCATATTCGGGTTCCAGGCAGTAGAATCCTCTATCACAAATATCTTCTTCAAAGCCTTGATGTAGGAATAGATGGTATTCTCGCTAACCTCAGTACTCTCATTGTTGGCAATATCTGCCAAAATGGTACCTGCTGTAGCCTGACTTCCCTGATTTCTCGCATACGAACGCATAATCCTCCGTGCTAATTCACTATCACGGTTGACTCCATCTACACGGGACACATCGAATCTGGTTACTGCCTCAAAATACTCAATGGCCTGCTGTAAAGCTGCTTGTTTGCTTTTCTTATCCAAGGCTTTCGGCCAGCCACCCCGACAAGTCAAATATGCCAGATGCTCCAAGTCGATTGGGTTGATTCCTTCTACGAAGTAATCCGTCCTGTCGGTTGCAAACAATTTGGCAAGGCTCACCTCTCCTGTAGAATCTCCTGATTCCCACAAACTCATTGTTCGGAGTTTGAGCCAGGCAAAACGCCCCGTTCCCGAATGAAAGATTTCATCATAACTAGGTGGCACAGCAGACCCGGTTAGTATGAACTGCCCATCATCATCACGCTTATCCACTTCATTTCTGACGGCATCCCAGAACTTTGGTGCTATTTGCCATTCATCTATCAATCGTGGCGTTTCACCCCGAAGCAACAGTTTGATATTGGTATTGGCCATGGCTATGTTCTGCTCCATGGTATCCGGATCAGACATAGACAGGATACTTTTAGCCTGTTGGCTGGCTAGAGTAGTCTTACCGCAATACTTAGGACCTTCTATCAAAACAGCTCCCATCGCATCCAGTTTTTCTGCCAATATTTTATCTGCAATTCTTGCTTTATATTCTTTCATAAAATCTCATTTTTAATTTCTGATGCAAAAATAATATATTTTATTGAATATCAAGCAAATAAAACAGTTAAACCTTGTTATTTTCCTATTCTATTATGGCAGTTGGCGCATTTTCGTTGTGGCAGTTGGCGCATTTTCGTTGTGGCAGTTGGCGGAATTATTTCTTCTGATACACTCTTACATAATCGATGAGATACTTCATCGGAAGAGCGGAATCATCTATTTCACCACCATTATCGCCACCCAGGGCCAGATTGAGCAGGAGATACTGCGGCTTCTTGAAAGGCTGCTCGCCATTGCCCAGCTTGCCATTCACCGCCTCTGCCTGACTAATCTCGTTGAGAAGTTCATCGTCCAGATAAAGACGGATGCTCTGCTCATCCCAATCCATGCGCCAAACGTGGAACTTATCAGCCCACTGTGCATCACGATCGGTGAAATGGGTGAAAGGGATAGCCTTGCTGTTCCATTTCGCCGTCCAAGGCTTGTCGGTACCCCAGCAGGCATTGGCAAGGATATGAGGCACCCCCTGCCTGCGATAATACTCCATCATGTCGATTTCTCCATTCGACGGCCAGTCCATGCCGCGTCCCAGAAGCCAGATGGCAGGCCAAGCTCCACCCGCTGTAGGAATCTTGGCCCTTACCTCTACCCTGCCATAGAGAAACTCCTTCTTCTCTGCCGTATTCACCGAGGCAGAGGTATAATGAATCTTCTCGATGTTCTCAGGCCATCGGCTGCTGTTCTTCCTGAAACCGGGATTCCTGCGAGACTTCTTCTCCTTGCGTGCCTCGATGACGAGATTGCCATCCTTGCAATAGGCATTGGCTTTCTGATACCATTGCGCCTCATGGTTGCGCTTGAATCCCTCCTCGTAATTCCATACCTTGGAATCGAGAAGTCCATCTGTATTGAACTCATCGCTCCATACCAGTTTCCTGTCGTTCTGAGCCATCAGGGCAGATGGAGACAAAGCCATCGCCAACACTCCGAATGCCATTCCCATTTTCAGCTTTACATTCATATTGATTGATTTTTTTGTTATTAATTTCCAATGATTGTCAGTTTCACTTATAATCACAGAATCAATGATGCTTATGACTACAGTCCAATGATACTTGATGATTACTGAAGATGATGCAAAAATACAAAATTACGAAAAGAAAGAAGAGTACTTTTCGAGAATTCAGGAGTATCTTTCGAGAAATCAAAAGTTATATTCTACATTCCAACATATTACAAACCCATTACATTCTCATCTTTCACGTTAAATTCAATTAAGTTTTACCTCATAACTTTCGCTATTTCAGATATTTTTCCTAATTTTGCGTCCACGTTTCTAACGGATGAAATGAATATGAAGATTCAACTATAAAATTAGGTATTATATAAAATAGACAAGGAAAAAAGAAAAATGGAACATGTTTTTACTGAATCGATGTTTTTGGTGGGCTTCGTGATATTCATCGCCGCCATCCTCGTATTAGACATGCTGGTCATCGACCGAAAGGCGCATGTGGTTTCCATCAAGGAAGCTGGCTCCTGGACGGCAGTATGGATTATTCTCGCTCTCGCCTTTGCCGTGTTCATCTACTTCCATGGCGACATGGTGCACGGCATAGAGAACTTCGACGACCTGAAGCTGATAGCCTCGCGCTATGCTTCTCATCTCAAACTGGATCCGAACGATTATGAAGGGAGTCTGCAGCAATATCGCCACTACATGACCATCTCTTACATCTCGGGTTATCTGATAGAGAAAACGCTCTCGGTGGATAATCTCTTCGTGATGATGATGATCTTCAGTTCGTTTAGAGTGGATAAGAAAGATTACCAGCACGTATTGAACTGGGGAATCCTGGGAGCCATCGTGCTTCGCTTCGTCTTCATCTTTGCAGGTGCAGCCCTCATCAGCCGATTTGCCTGGATATTGCTCATATTCGGAGGATTCCTGGTTTACAGCGGCGCCAAGATGTTCCTGAACAGGAACAAGAAAGAAGAGATCAACGCCCTCGACCATCCGGTGGTGAAGTTCATGCAGCGACGCCTGCATCTGGGTCCTCTGGTGATGACGGTGGTGTTCATCGAGTTCTGCGACCTGATATTCGCATTCGACAGTATTCCTGCCGTATTCTCGGTTTCACTCGACCCATTCGTGGTGTTCTTCTCCAACATCTTCGCCATCCTAGGCTTGCGTGCGCTCTTCTTCCTCCTGGCAGCGATAGCCGATAAGTTCCGCTACTTGAAGGTGGGCGTGAGCGTGCTGCTGGTGTTCATCGGTGTAAAGATGCTCATCCACGATTTCTTCGAGATTGATGCAGTAAGTTCGCTGGTATTCATCATCCTCGTCTTGCTCGTCAGCATCGGAGCTTCGGTGGTGATTCCACAGAAACAAGAAGCTTTGGAAAATGTGAAATAAGACTCAAAAACATAAAGTTATCTTTTAGAAAACAAAAAAGTTCTGTTTGCAAATACAATGATGCAAACAGAACTTTTTGTTTATTAAATTAATCTTCCTAATACCTCCTCAACGGTCTATACTTAATGGTGTAAATCCGGTTGAAATAATCCTTCCATTCATTCGGCTCCTTGTCATCATCCCGAACTATCCGGATGCCATAAAACCTGGTGCCCGTTTCCTTATACTCCTTGAACCTCGCCAACATCTGCTGCGGCGGATTCGGTATCAGGAAATCCGTAATCCAAAGCACATCGGCATTCACATAATGCAGACCATCGTTATCCAGCAAATCAAACATCTGGTTCATCATTTTCTTTGCCGAAGTTCCTCCGCCAATAAAAGGCAGATGGGTTGTAGTAGGCTGGCGCCTGATACCACGCCCCGTATGAGCCTGACCATCAGAAGACAAACCTGCAGAATTTTCGGGAGATTCTGAAGTTCCGGGAATTCCGGAAGATTCATGAGCTTCCACAACCGTGATTCCAATCCTCTTCAACCGCTCCGCCTTCCGCTTCGCCATCAAATCGATGGCACGGGTGCTCACGGAGAAATCTATCAGAAAGCAATCCCGCTCCAAATCCTCTGCCGTTTCTTCCAATAGGGAAATCAGCGTAGAAGAAATCCTTTCAGGCGTTCCATACATACTCGCCGAAGTATCCAGACAAACTATCATCGGACCCTTTCGGGAAGCATGGGTAAAGCCGAGTTTGCGGGATGGCTTCGACATTTCGCTCTTATACCGGAAAGTCTGGAGCCTGCGGGTTCGATACTTATAGATAAAAAGCCCCTCCATATCCTCATCGCTGTATTGCGCCAACTCCAGCGGAAGAAGCGAGTTGAGATCATCGCCCACGGTAATGCCCTCGATGTCGCTTCCTGCGGAATGCTCCATCTTCATCTCCACCCCCGAAGCAATGGTGAGCCTATCTTTTCCGTTGGCATCTGCCACACGACCCATCCTCGCTACAATCTCCTTGATTTCCGGATATTTATCCTGAATCTTCACCTGGTTCAGACGACGTTCAAACTCCGTTTCCGTCCATCCGTTCGTCATCAGTTCCCAGGCTTGCACGGCACGCTGCTCCGAAACGCCCTTCGTCTTCATGTTGCGGGTTATCTGGTCCATCATTCGAACCAGTCCCGTTTCGAAGTTATTCTGACGGAGAGAGAGAAAATCCTTCAGTTTGCTCAGTACCTGATGGTCGATGCACACCTTCCAGTCTCTAACCAGTCGCTCCCAGTTTTCGGGTTTCGAAGCTCCATCGCCAGCCATCAGTTTCAGGAAGAAAGACTTATCGAATCCATCCTCCTGGTGTTCCTGCTCCAACTGGTCGATGAGCGGAAGCCACACCTGCTCATCCATTCTCTTAAAGGGAGTCCAGTCGAGCACATCATCTGCCCGATGACTTTCTGTCCAGGCACGCTGGCGCTGGAATCGCATGTGATGAACGCATTCCACGATAAACTTTCCCACGCAATCATAGAACACCTTGCTCTTGATTTTGCTGTTCACCATCTGGCGCACGAATTTCTGCACTTCTTCACCAGTTTCCGGAATCGTCACTTTCAGGGTAAAGAGATGAATCAGATAATCCTTCAGCGGGTCTTCCTTCAAATTCCAAGGCATGGCTGTGCCAGTCGGATCAGGAATCTTCACCTGCCCCGACTTGCAGAAGTCGTCCAGCATCTTCAGATAATACTGCGCCTCCGCCAAATCCTTGTTATTCTGGTATTTCATAGGAGTAAATCCTTATTTTTTCTCCATCAGATATTCAGCGAAAATTCTAGCGGCACTCTCCACTTTGGCTGCGCAAGGGCGAGACTTGTAGTATTCTGCCGTTCTTGCCGAAGCTACATAGCTGGATTGCGCCTTCTCATGGCCCTTCAAGCCCAGAATCTCGGCACAGATGATGCTGCCATTCTGCTCCTTCGATTTGGCTAACAAATCCTGCACCACCTTGTAACATGCCGACTTTCCCTCGCGGTCATCCCCCTCGGTCTGTCCGCAATCCAAACCCACGAGCACCACAATGCCCGAAACGGCTCCGCACATCATTCTCATTCTGCCTACTCCACCACCGAAGCCGGCACCAATGCGCTTCGCCATCTCATCACCAAGACCATATAAATCAGCAAAGGCAGCCACCACCGACTGGCAGCAGCCATAGCCCTGCATAAAGTTCTCCACCGCCTGGTGAACACGCGCCTCCAATTCTGGAGTCAATATTTTCTGTTCGTTCATAATGTTTTGAATCTTCTGTATATAATTAATGTATAAGTAATAGAAGGCGAATAAAACTCATAGAGTTTCATCGTATTATACCTCATAGAACTTCATCGTATTATGCCTCGTAAAGTTTCATCGTATCCTGTCGGGTAAACGCCAACTCCTTATAGAAATCACGAAGATAGACCGAAATTTCTGTCTTATCATCCGAAGACACGAAGAGATTCTCGCCCAACCGCCTTTCCAGCGAAGTCAAGCCATCCGAAAAGGTTTCGATTTCCCCCTCATAATCTCTGCCATCATCAGGATTTCTGCGAACCCGATGATACTTAATATCCTCGGCAAGCGCATTCTTCATCTCCACGAGTTTTTCTGCGAAAGGAGAAAAGAGTGCACGGATTACGATGCTTCGGATAGCGTCACGCTCCTCAGGTTCCTGCCACAGACAATGGTAGATAGGAAGCAGATCACAAATATCCACCTCTTCCCTATCCTGCATGAAGGCAGAAGTGCGAAGCAAGCGAACGATATTCTTCCATCGGCGGTCGCTCACATAGATGTTTCGGCGCTCGGCAGCCTCATCCACATTCACGGCTCTCAGAGATTTGCGGATGGCAGAAATCGCATCAAGCACCTCCTCCTTTACGCCAATCTTACAGATTTTCTCCGCCCATTCAGCATACTCCTCAGCAGTAATCTTCAAATCAGAAAAATCCGTAGAATCAGAGAAATCCGTAGAATCAGAGAAATCTGCAGAATCAGAGAAATCCGTGGAACCAGATTTCCCCTTAGAACCAGAAAAATCTGCGTTATCTGCGAAATCTGCGTGACCTAAAACTCCCATAGAACCAGAGAAATCTGCGTGACCTAAAACCCCTGTAGAACGAGAGAAATCTGCGTGAGATTCCAGCAGCATTGCACGGAAATTCTTCTCCAGCTTAATCGGTCGGCTCTCTATTCTAATCACGAATCGGTCCCAGAGCGCCTCCAGTCCTTCTCCCTTAGCCGGCAGCTCATTACTAGCCGCCACGAGAAGTTTCAAAGGAAGATGCATCTCGCGATTACCGTTTCTGAAGATTTTCTCATTAATCACCGTGAGGAGCGTGTTCTGGATAGCAGGTCCCGCCTTCCAGATTTCATCTAGGAAAACCACATCGGCAGTAGGCAGATATCCCTCCACCGCACGTTCGTAAGTATCCGATGTCTTCAGTTTCTGAATACTTACCGGACCGAAGATTTCATCTGGCGTAGAGAATCGCGACATCAGATACTCGAAACTCCGGGCATCCTTGAATGCCGTCTTCAACTGTCGTGCCACCATACTCTTCGCCACTCCCGGTGGTCCCAACAGGATGATACTCTCACCTGCCAAAGCGGCAAGGAGCGACAAGGATATCTCCGTCTCCTTCTCATAAATGCCCCGGTTCATCTCACCGAGTAATTGTTTGAATCTTTCAAGCATATCTTTACTTTCTGATCAGAATCGTATAAAGACGAAAAGAAGTTAAGAGATAAAATTCATCATCCCTTAACTTCCTCATATTCTTTTATATAAATAAGGTATAACTTACTTTACGTTGCCAACCTTAATCAAATACTCAGCAATCTGAACTGCGTTCAGGGCAGCACCCTTACGAATCTGGTCGCCGGTCAACCACAATGTGTTACCATTGTCATCAGCCAAATCCTTACGGATACGACCTACGTAAACATCGTCCTTACCGGCGCTCTCCAATGGCATTGGATAAACGTAGTTCTGTGCGTCATCCTTAACGGTTACGCCTGGAGCAGCCTCCAAAGCCTTGCGGATATCAGCTACCTCCAATGGCTTCTCTGTCTCAAACCAAACACTCTCAGAGTGAGAACGAAGTGAAGAAACGCGAACGCAGGTAGCACTTGTGCGAACATCAGAGTGCATGATCTTGCGGGTCTCGTTATACATCTTCATCTCCTCCTTGGTGTAATCGTTAGGAGTCATCTTGTCAATCTGTGGAATGACATTATATGCCAACTGATGAGGGAACTTATTGATATGCTCAGTCTTACCAGTCTCGATGATGTCCTTATACTGCTGTTCAAGCTCTGCCATGGCAGCAGCACCAGCACCTGAAGCACTCTGATAAGAAGAGATATGAATCTTCTTGATATGGCTTAAGTCATCGATAGGCTTCAACACTACTACCATCATGATGGTGGTACAGTTAGGGTTGGCGATGATGTTGCGAGGGCGGTTCAGGGCATCCTCAGCATTTACCTCAGGCACAACCAGAGGCACGTCGTCGCACATACGGAATGCGCTAGAGTTATCAATCATCACGGCACCATACTTGGTGATAGTCTCGGCAAACTCCTCAGAAGTGCCGCCACCAGCAGATGTGAAAGCAATATCGACATCTTTAAAGTCATCGTTATGCTGCAAAAGTTTGACCTCATAGTCCTTTCCCTTGAAGTTGTATTTTCGTCCGGCAGAACGCTCAGAACCAAACAACACCAAATCATCCATAGGGAAATTTCTCTCGGCAAGGATACGCAAAAATTCCTGTCCTACTGCGCCACTTGCACCAACAATTGCTACTTTCATAATCGAATCTTTTAATTTATAAAGTTGTTATAAGTGAATCTATATATGAGAAAGATGCTCCTTTCCAGCCGGATGTTTCTCCATCTTTAATTGCCGAAACAGCTTATCTTCTCAAATCCGCTGCAAAGTTAAGACTTTTTTTACAATAAAAAGCATAAATTCCTAAAAATTATTGCTTTTTGATGCATTTTTATCATTTTTGCTTACTTTTCTGCATAAAGCTACCCTAAAACTGAAATTAGACAGCAACAGTTGTCATTCAGCAATGAACTGTAAGTAAAAGGGTAAAAGAGTAAAAAGGTAAAAGAGTAAAAAGGTAGAAGAGAAAAAGGTAAAAGGAAAAAACAGCTAAAAGAATCTGCGTCATCTGCGAAATCTGCGTGACAAAAAAATAATCAGCATAAAAAAGCAATCAGCTTGAGAAAACAAAATCCGCATGAAAACAAAAAAGCCCCGACTACTTTCGTAATCGAGGCTCTTGATAAAAGAAGGCGGCTACCTACTCTCCCGCATTGCATTGCAGTACCATCGGCGCAAGT
>OGNN01000242.1_pt1 | contig 43064 bp, 36 predicted proteins | sample 1573461 | NCBI WGS metagenome assembly OGNN01 (sample SAMEA2581998, study PRJEB24529) | metagenome | biome: Human gut stool | place: China | collected 2011
GAAGAACCGAGGAAAGACCAGGGAAGAACCGAGGAAAGACCAGGGAAGAACCGAGGAAAGACCAGGGAAGAACCGAGCGATGGAATCGCTCGGAACTGTGGTGCAGAAATAAAGGAGCAAGCGTAGCCCCCTCGCGCTCCCGTTCCGAGCGATTCCATCGCTCGGTCCCCCGTGCTCCCTCCTGCTTCCCCCTCCTTCCTCCCATCTATAACCCCATAAAAAGATAAAGCTTATGGCTGACCAACAGGAAATATTAAACACCATCCTCCTGACAAGGCTCAACTACTTCAGCCTTGCAGGGATGCTGGAGCTATACAGAAGAACAGGCTCCGCCACGCTCATCATGGAGCATAGAAACGACATCCGAAGCCTTCTCCCAGATGCCTCGGATAAGCTCGTGAACGCCCTCAAGAACTGCGACGAGGCGCGCAAACGCGCAGAAGTAGAACTGGAATACGACATCCGATACGGCATAGAGCCGATAACGATGAACGACGACCGATATCCCCAGCGACTCAAGGAGTGCGACGACGCCCCTCTGATGCTCTTCTATAAAGGCAACGCCAACCTCAACCAGCAGCGGGTCATCAACATCATCGGAACCCGCCACTGCACCCCGTACGGCGAAGACCTCATCCGCCGCTTCATCTCCGACCTGAAGCAGCTCTCCCCTCGTGTGCTCATCGTGAGCGGCCTGGCCTATGGCGTAGACATCTTGGCGCATCGCCAGGCGCTCGCCTGCGGCTACGAAACCGTGGGCGTACTGGCTCATGGCCTCGATGACCTCTATCCCCGCCAACACAGGGATACGGCAGCGAGAATGATAGAGCAAGGCGGATTGCTCACCGAATTCCTTACCCAGACAAACGCCGATAAGATTAACTTCGTGCGCCGCAACCGCATCGTGGCGGGAATGTCGGATGCCAGCATCCTGATAGAGAGCGCTTCTCATGGCGGCGGTCTCATCACCTGCGGCATTTCGCAATCCTACGGCCGTGACGTCTTCGCCTTCCCAGGCAGAATAGGCGACCACTACAGCGAAGGCTGCAACAACCTGATTAGGGACAATGGCGCCACCCTCATCACCAGCGCCGAGGACTTTGTGAAGGACATGCGCTGGCAGGATGACGCAACCCTGATGAGAGCCAAGCAGCAGGGCATCGAGCGCAGCCTCTTCCCAGAACTATCGCCCGAGGAGGAGCTCATCGTCCAAATCCTCTCAAAGACCAACGACCTTCAAATTAATCTCATCAGCGTGAAATCAAATATCGACATCGGTCGCCTCACCTCCCTCCTCTTCCAGATGGAAATGAAGGGAATCATCCGCACCCTGGCAGGAGGAATGTATCATCTTTTGAAGTGAATCAAAGGAGGAGTTAAGGAGTTAAAGGGAGTTAAGGAGTTAAGACAACAGTTATGAGATACTCATGTTTTTTTGTATATCATGGCAATTTCTCATAAAAAAAGTGTAACTTTGCAGCCGAAATTTTGGAGAAGGAATATCAAGGATTATCATTTTCGAAGCATTTGTCTTAACTCCTTTAACTCCTTAACTCCTTTAACTCCTCATAAAACGATGAAAATAGGTAATATAGAATTTGGGCCTCAGCCCCTCTTCCTCGCTCCGATGGAAGACGTAACGGATATTGGCTTTCGCATGCTCTGCAAGCGATTCGGAGCTGCCATGGTTTATACTGAGTTCGTATCGGCGGAAGCCTTGGTGCGAAGCATCAAGAGTACTGTCAGCAAGCTTACGATAAGCGATGAGGAGCGCCCTGTGGGCATTCAGATTTACGGTCGCACCACCGAGGATATGGTGGAAGCTGCCAAGATCGTGGAACAGGCGAAGCCGGATGTGATTGATATTAACTTCGGTTGCCCGGTGAAGAAGGTTGCCGGAAAGGGTGCGGGAGCCGGAATGCTCCGCAATATTCCGCTGATGCTGGATATTACAAGAGAAGTGGTGAAGGCGGTGAATGTGCCCGTAACCGTGAAAACCCGACTGGGTTGGGATTGCGAGAACCTCATCATCACCGACCTTGCCGAGCAGTTGCAGGATTGCGGAATCCAGGCGCTCACCATCCACGGCAGAACCCGAAGTCAGATGTATACGGGCGAAGCTGACTGGAGCCTCATCGGAGAGGTGAAGAACAATCCCCGCATCCATATTCCTATCATCGGCAACGGCGATATTACGACCCCGGAAGAAGCCAAGCTTGCTTTTGAGCGTTACGGCGTAGATGCGGTAATGATTGGCAGAGCCACCTTCGGAAGGCCTTGGATTTTCAAGGAGATGCGTGATTATCTGGACAATACGGGTGCAGCCCCATTAACCGTGGATGAAAAGATTGACCTTCTGGAGGAGCAGCTTCGCATCAACGTGGAGCGCATCGACGAGTACAGAGGCATTCTCCACACCCGTCGCCACCTTGCTGCCTCCCCTATCTTCAAGGGCATTCCTGATTTCCGCCAGACGAGAATCGCCATGCTGAGAGCCACGACCGTGGAGGAATTGAAAGAGATATTGAAAGAATGCCGAGAGAGAATCAAGGCGATAGAATAAATTTTAGGCACGGATTATTTTTAGGCACGATTTATTTTTAGGCACGATTTATTTTTAGGCACGATTTATTTTTAGGCACGGATTACACGGATTACGCGGAGGCTTGCGCCATGTATTTTTTAGAAAAATCTGTGTAATCCGTGTAATCCGTGCCTAAAAATCTGACGAGAAACATCACCAAGACAAACAGCTCGCATCATTAACCACATTAAGGAGTTAACAGGTTAACAGTTAACAGCTGTTTTTCTATACTTCCCCGAGGATGAGGGGGATGACTCCTCATTTTCTGTGGAAGCTTTACTTCTTCAATATAGAAGCACCTTCGAGCAGGGCGAGCGCCTTGTTCTCATTCTCCTCCATGATTTCGCGCTCTCCCGGGCCTTTGTCGTTGATGCCGCAGAGGTGCAGGATGCCGTGGATGATGACGCGATGAAGCTCATCATCGTAGGTCTTGCCAAACTGCTCGGCATTGGTGCGCACGGTATCGAGCGAAATCACGATGTCGCCGTTAATCACATCATCCTCATCATAATCGAAGGTGATGACATCGGTATAGTAATCATGACCCAGATACTCGTTGTTCACTTCGAGAATCTTCTCGTCATCTACAAACATATAGCCTATCTCTCCCACTTTGCGGCCATGAGAGGCAGCTACCTTGCGAATCCAGGCACTGGTGTCGCGCTTCTTGATCTTTGGCATTTTCACGCCATCTACATTGTATGTTATCATACGCTTCTTCCTCCTATTTTTATTTGATTTTTGGTAAAAATTCATCTACTTCTCTTCCGAAGAATCTCAATTCCCTCACCAGCGTTGAGCTGATGCTGCTGTATCTTGGGTCGGAAAACAGCAGGATGGTTTCTACGCCGCCCAACTGCCTGTTGATGTCAGCCTGCTCTCGCTCGTACTCGAAATCCTTGGCAGAGCGGACGCCGCGAACCAGGAACTTGGCTCCCAGGCGATGCGCCAGGTCGATGGTGAGATCATCGTAAGAAACCACCTCCAGGCGATAACCCTTAGATGCATCCTCCGCATCCACCAACTCCGAACATTCCTTCGGAAAAACAGCCATAATATCCTCCACACGCTTCGAGATTTCCTCGCTGGCGTGCTTCAGTTTGCTCACCGCCACAGCAATCACGAGCTTGTCGAACATAGGCAGAGCACGCTCGGCAATGTTCTGATGTCCTATCGTAAATGGGTCGAATGTACCCGTAAATATTCCTATCTTCATTACTTTGAACTTTATTCAAACAGGTCGCCCTGCATAATATTGCTTGTATACGGATTCCTGCCGAGATGATCATAGGCAAGCTTGGTGGCCATTCTGCCTCGTGGCGTACGCTTGATGAAGCCTTCCATGATGAGGAATGGCTCGTAAACCTCCTCTACGGTGCCGCCATCTTCGCCGATAGCCGTGGCAATGGTGCTTACGCCCACCGGACCTCCACGGAACTTGTCGATGATGGTGGTGAGTATCTTGTTGTCTATCTCGTCCAAGCCATACTGGTCGATGTTCAGTGCCTTGAGCGCCACCTGAGCAATCTCGAAGGTGATGGTTCCGTTGCCCTTCACCTGAGCGAAATCCCTGACTCTTCTGAGCAGCGAGTTGGCAATACGAGGGGTTCCACGCGAACGGCGGGAGATTTCCACAGCCGCCTCATCCTCTATCGGCACCTTCAGGAGCATCGCACTTCGCTTGATAATCTTCTGAAGCGTCTCTGGGTCGTAATATTCCAGATGCAGATTGATTCCGAAACGGGCACGGAGAGGAGCCGTGAGAAGACCGCTGCGGGTAGTGGCTCCAACGAGGGTAAACGGATTCAGATCTATCTGGATGCTTCGTGCCGAAGGACCCTTGTCTATCATGATGTCGATGCGATAATCCTCCATCGCCGAATAGAGATACTCCTCTACCACTGGCGAAAGGCGGTGGATTTCATCGATGAAGAGCACATCGTTAGGCTCCAGGGAGGTAAGGATACCTGCCAGGTCGCCCGGCTTATCGAGCACTGGGCCTGATGTAATCTTGAAGCCCACGCCCAGTTCGTTGGCGATGATGTTGCTCAGCGTGGTCTTACCCAATCCGGGAGGACCGTGCAAGAGGGTATGGTCGAGCGGTTCGCCACGATACTTGGCTGCTTCAACAAAGACTTCGAGATTATCCACCACGCCATTCTGTCCGCTGAAATCAGAAAACTTCAGCGGGCGCAGCGCCTTCTCGAATTCCTTTTCGGCTGGCGAAACCGTCTCTTGTCTTATATCAAAATCTTCGTTCATTCTATGACTATTATCGATAATATGGGTGCAAAGTTACACATTTGTTGCGGAATTAAAGAAGAAAAGCCGAATTATTTTGCCTCAGATATTGCACAATCCAAGATGATTCGTGCAGATTTGTAAGCTCAAACCAAGAAAAATGTTATAATTTGATATTTAATTATTAAATAATTTGTTTATTCAGTAGAAAAGACGTACTTTTGCACCCAATATTGAAAGAGAGGAAAGAAGGAGGATAGTAAGAGAGATTATATAATAAGAGAGAAATATCAGGATTTTAAAAGAAATAGAATTATGCTTAAGTTATTTCAAGGGCTCAGCAAGCTGCTGGCCAATTACACATCTATCTTCGTGATAGGTGTTGCAGTGTTCACATTCTTCTTCCCACATACCTTCGACTGGGTGCGCGGAACTACTCAAACCGTCATTCTCGGCATCATCATGCTCACCATGGGCTTGACCTTGACCACCAACGACTTCAAGATTCTGGCTCAGCGCCCGCTGGATGTCTTCATTGGAGCCTGTGCCCAGTTTATCATCATGCCGGGTGTGGCTTACACCCTGGTTCATGTGTGGCATCTTGACCCAGCCCTGGCACTCGGAATCCTGCTGGTAGGTTGCTGTCCGGGCGGCGTTTCGAGCAACATCATGAGTTATCTCTGCCATGGCGATGTGGCTTTCTCCGTAGGAATGACCTGCGCCTCTACAATTCTTGCGCCAGTAATGACTCCGCTGCTGATGAAGATTACGGCAGGCGAGATTATCCATGTAGATGCTGTGGGAATGTTCATCAACATTCTGATAGTTACGATTATCCCTGTGGCCATCGGCTGCGCTTTGAATTATATCTATGGCAAGAAGGATTGCTTCCCTACCATTCAGAGTCTGATGCCGGGCATCAGCGTTACGTGTCTGGCAATCATCGTAGGAGGCGTGATTTCTACGGTTCACGATGATTTGGTGGCTCGTGGCTTATCACTTTTCCTCTGGACTTTTGCAGTGGTTTTCTGCCACAACACGCTGGGTTACTGTCTCGGTTGGCTCGCCGGAAAACTTGCCGGATTCAATACCGCCAAAAAGCGTACCATCAGTATTGAGGTGGGAATGCAGAATGCCGGTCTTGCTACGGTACTTGCCGGCAATTTCTTTGCCGCCCAGCCTCTTGCCGTATTGCCTTGCGCCATCAGCTGTGCCTGGCACAGTATTTCGGGCACCATCCTTGCCGGAATCTATCTGAAATGGGATCGCATGCATGAGAAGAAGTAAATGAATTCAGAAAAAGATAAATGCACAATAAAAGGTCGTGAAGTTCTATCAGAAACCTCACGACCTTTTATTATATCATTACCTCACGGGTTACGGGTTAACAGGTTAACAGTTAACAGCCGTTTTTTCTATAGTTACTTCCCCGTAGTCAGCAGCTGCACGGCTCGCTGAACAATCTCGTTGGTCTCGTTCCAAACCTGGAAGTATTGGCTCATATCCCAGATATCTCGCGCTACAAGGGCTTTCAGCTGCACAGCCAGGTATTTCTTCGTCTGAGCCAATTCAGCCTCATCCTTAGGCTCTATCTTCTCCTTCTTGCCCTCTGCGATAATGCCTTCAATGAGCGAAGAAGGAACCTCGTAGCTTGCCAGGAACTTGTTGAAATCCTTATACTGGCTCTTCAGCTCCTTGCGGTGAGCATCGATAAACTTCAGACTGTGGTTGATGACAATGCTCTTGGCTGCCAGCTGACGGTGCATCTTGGTGTACTTGGTAGTATCCAGCGGAACGAAATAATCAGGCATGATTCCGCCGCCACCATAAACCACACGATGCTTGCGCAAAGTATAATACTTCAAGCTGTCGGAAAGATGGATGCTGTCCTGGTTGGTGAACTCGCCATGCTTGTAACGGTTGTCGAGATCCATCGCATAATCCAGTCTGTCGCCCTTCTTATAAGGCTTCTGGATGCATCTGCCGCTAGGCGTATAATAATGGGCGATGGTGAGGCGAATCTCGCTGCCATCATCGAAGGTGAGTGGACGCTGCACCAATCCCTTGCCGAAGGTTCTGCGACCTACCACTACTCCACGGTCCTGATCCTGGATGGCTCCGGAAACAATCTCTGCGGCAGAAGCGGTAAACTCGTTGGTAAGCACTACCACCTTGCCCTTGCGCCATCTGCCGTTAGCCTGCGCCTTATACTCCTGACGGGGAGCCGCACGACCGCTGGTATAAACGATGAGATCGCCCTTCTGAAGGAATTCATTGGCTATCTGAGCCGCAGCCTGCAAGTAACCGCCACCATTATCCTCGAGGTCGAAGATAAGGTCTTTCATTCCCTTCTTTTTCAGCGAATCCATCGCTATCGTCACTTCCTTATGACTGGTAAGGCCGAAGCTTCCCAATCGGATGTATCCGATGCCCGGGCGAATCATATAAGCCGCATCCATCGTGGTTACAGGAATCTTGTCACGTTTCACCTTGAAGGTGAGCTTATCCTTGATGCCACGGCGCACGATGGTAAGATTCACCGTTGTTCCCTTAGGACCGCGAAGGCGCTTCATGATTTCCTCCTTGCTCATCTTGACGCCCGAAATGGCTGTATCATTTACCGCCACGATACGGTCGCCAGCAATGATACCCACCTTCTCGGAAGGCCCATTCACTACGGGCTGGATGACGAGCAAAGTATCGTCTACCATGTTAAACTGCACGCCAATGCCATCAAAGCTTCCATTCAACGGCTCGTTCATTGCCTTGGTTTCCTTGGCCGTGGCGTAAGAAGAATGAGGGTCCAGCTTTTCGAGCATACCTCGGATGGCATCCTCCACGAGCTTGTTCTCATCCACACTATCCACATAGAGGTTGGTAATGGCGATTTCCGCCCTACCCAACTTCTCTATCGGGCTGTTCTTGCCCATCTTAATACGCAACTGGGCACTGGCAGAAGTTACTGCCAGGAATGCTACCAGTGCTATAAATAGATATTTCTTCATAAATTCTTATTTTATTTTTTAGGCACAGGGATAATTTTAAGCCCCCAGGAATAAATTCAACTCCCAGGATAAATTTAGGCACGGATTACACGGATTACACGGATTTTTTCTAAAAGAATACAAGGGCGCAAGCCTCCGTGTAATCCGTGCCTAAAATAAAATCCGTGCCTAAAAATCCGAGCCTTTTGTTAACCCGTGACTATCAATTCTAATCCAGCGGTGCTGAGTCTTCCTCCGGAATATCCTCTTCAATCACCAGGTTGTCGATGATGAAGTTCTGACGTTCCATCGTATTCTTACCCATGTAATACTCCAGGAGCTTCTGCACCTGGTCGGTCTTGTGCAGCGTTACCTGCTCCAATCGCATATCCGGACCGATGAAATGGGCAAACTCCTCTGGCGAAATCTCTCCCAAACCCTTGAATCGGGTGATTTCCGGGTCAGGACCCAGCGCCTTGATGGCCTGCTGGCGCTCCTCATCGCTGTAGCAGTAATGCGTAATGAAGTCACCCTTCTTCTCTTTAGGTCCCAGCTTGGCATCAGCATCCGCTACAGCCTGCTTGTTCTTGATTTTGGTTCGCTTGTTGCGCACTCGGAACAATGGAGTCTGAAGCACGTAAACATGTCCCTTCTTGATAAGGTCTGGGAAGAACTGCAGGAAGAAGGTGATGATGAGCAGGCGGATGTGCATTCCGTCAACATCGGCATCGGTAGCCACAATCACCTTATTATATCTCAATCCATCCAGACCATCCTCTATGTCGAGGGCTGCCTGGAGAAGGTTGAACTCCTCGTTCTCGTAAACCACCTTTTTGGTCAGACCATAGCAATTTAACGGCTTTCCTCGCAGCGAGAACACCGCCTGGGTGTTCACGTCGCGGCTCTTGGTGATGCTTCCGCTGGCAGAATCACCCTCGGTGATGAAGATGGAACTTGCCTCCTTCAGCTCGTTCTTGGCATCGCTGAAGTGGATGCGGCAATCGCGCAGCTTGCGGTTGTGGAGGTTCGCCTTCTTGGCACGCTCACGCGCCAGTTTGGTTACGCCAGCCATCGCCTTGCGCTCACGCTCGCTCTCCTTGATCTTATTCTCCAGAATCTCAGCCACATCCTTGTGGATATGGAGATAGTTATCTACTTCCTTCTTCAGGAAATCGCCCACATACTTATTGATGGTTTCGCCTCCGTTCGGAGACATTGTGGTACTTCCGAGCTTAATCTTCGTCTGACTCTCGAACACCGGCTCCTCTACGTTCAGTGCAATGGCAGCCACCAGTCCGTTTCGGATGTCGCCATACTCATACTTGCCGTAGAACTCCTTGATGGTTCTGGCGATATGCTCCTTGAAGGCGCTCTGATGAGTACCACCCTGGGTGGTGTGCTGACCATTTACGAAGGAATAGTACTCCTCGCCATACTGATTGGTATGGGTAAAGGCAATCTCGATGTCTTCGCCTTTCATGTGGACAATCTCATAGAGACCCTCGTTGGTCATATTATCGGTCAGGAGATCCTTCAAACCATGACGGCTGAGGATGCGACGACCATTGTGCATGATGGTGAGTCCGGTGTTCAGATAAGTATAGTTGCGGAGCATCGTCTCCACGAAATCATCGTGGAAAGAATAGTTCTTGAACAGGGTATTATCCGGTTCGAAGAAGATGAAGGTTCCGTTCTCGTCCTCGGTATCTTCGGTCTTGTCGCTCTTCAGAATACCTTTCTCAAACTTCAGATGGCGCACCTTACCGTCGCGGAACGACTTTACCTCGAAATGAGAGCTGAGGGCATTCACCGCCTTCACACCCACTCCGTTCAAGCCGACACTCTTCTTGAACGCCTTGCTGTCGTATTTACCTCCGGTGTTCAGCACGCTTACTGCCTCTACGAGCTTTCCCTGAGGAATACCACGACCATAGTCACGCACGCTGACCCGCAGATGATCTTCGATATCAATCTCCAATCTGGCTCCAGCGCCCATCTTGAACTCGTCGATAGAGTTATCTACCACCTCCTTGAGGAGCACGTAGATTCCGTCTTCCGGCAGATTACCGTCACCCAGACGACCGATGTACATACCCGGACGGGTACGCACATGCTCCATATCGCTCAAGTGTCGGATGTTGTCGTCGGTATATTCTACTGGCTGCTGCTCCTGAGGGGCATTGGCAAGCTCATCAGCGGCATTCAAATCGTTATTATTTAAGTTTTTATCTTCTGCCATGATTTCCTCCTTAGTAATTCTTATTTATTTTCTTATAATATAGCAAATGATGTTGCAATATTCTGTTTATCAGAAAATTCCAAATACAACAATTGCTATTTACTTGATACTCTTAATATAACAGTTGCGGCGCTTGTGAAGGACTGGATCCAAGACGCCCCATTGTCCCTGCACGGCAGCATTATCTTCCATTTCTACCTGTGTTTCTCCCCACTCGATTCCATACTTCTGATAGATAGGAATCAGGTCGGCAAAGAGCAGCGCATTGGCACCCTTTGCACGGTATTCCGGCTGGATACCGATAAGCAGGAGGTCGACAATCTTGGTCTTATGGAACTTGATGGCACGCAACAGATGCCACCAGCCAAAAGGAAACAGCCTGCCCTTATGGCACTTCTGCAGGGCTCTGGAAAGGGAAGGCATCGTAATGCCGATACCTATCATCTTATGATCCTCGGTAGTCCAGTCTTCTATGGCTGTCACAAAGTTCAGATCGAGCAAGGACAGATACATCTTGATGTACTGGTCTATCTGCTTCTGTGAAAGTTCGGAATAACCATAGAGATGTTTGTATGTATCATTGATGAGGTCGAAAATCTTCTGTCCGAATCCGCCCTGATAAATATCCTTACGGGTAAGTTTGCGGACATGGAGATTGTATCTTTTCTCTATCATCGCCGCAATCTTGGCATATTTATCCGGGATGGTATCTGGCACCATCAGTTTATACTCTACATACTTATTATCAATGGTAAAACCCTCCAGGGCCTCTATGTGCTCCGGATAATATGAATAATTATAAATGGTAGGCATTGTGCCGAGCTGGTCAAAGCCCCAGGTAAGCATGCCTTCTGGATCCATATCGGTAAAACCCAGCGGACCTACAATATCTTCCATTCCCTTCTCCTTACCATATTTTTCTACAGCATTGAGAAGAGCCTTGGAAACCTCGCGGTCGTCAATGAAATCAATCCAGCCGAAACGGACCGATTTCCTACCCCATTTATTGTTTGCCTTATGATTGATAATGGCAGCGACGCGACCTGCCAACTTGCCGTCCTTATAGGCAAGATAATACTCTGCCTCGCAGAACTCGAACGCTGCGTTCTTGTCCTTGCTCAGAGTATTCATGTCGTCGCTGAAAAGATTAGGCACATCATATTCGTTGCCTTCGTAGAGGTCGTAATGAAAGTCAATGAACGTCTTCAAATCCTTCTTGCTTTCGACCTTTTTAATTTCTATTAATGACATGATTTCAAACTAGTTTGCAATATTATAGGATGCAAAAATAGCAATATTTCGCCAAATGACCAAATATTGCTATCTTTATTTTCAGTTTTTTAGGGGTTCAAGAATGATTACGAGCCACAAAGTGGCTTATATCACCCGATTAGTGGTGGTTTTGGCTGAATCATCACTTGATGAGAGCATCTTTAAAAGATGCTTCTTGATAGGATGCGTCTTTACTTGATGAGATGCTTCTTAATCCACTCCATCTGCTTGCGATTGGTGTCGGTGGTTGTCCAATGCTCGTTGATTGGTGTAAGCAGCGATTCCTTCTCGCATTTCAGGGTGTTCCACACGGCGTAGCTGGTGGTTGGCGGACAGGTATTGTCGTTGTATCCCCAGGTAAGATAGGTTGGAACCGTTACCTTGCGGGCAAAGTTTACCACGTCATAATAAGCCATCGTGTTGAGACAATCCTTGTTCTTCAATATCTCATGATATTTATTGAAGTGAGGATAACCGCCCGTTCTTCCCTTCTCGGCATAAGCAGCCATATCGCTGAGCGCAGGATGATTAGCCACGCACTGGGTAACGCGCTTGTCTAAACCAGCTGCGATAATAGCCAAGGCTCCACCCTGACTTCCGCCCTGCACAGCCACATTCTTACCATCCCACTCTGGCAGAGAGGTCAGGAAGTCGATGCAGCGCACCAATCCCTGATAAACATGCTTCATATAATAGCGGTTCTTATCTTCCAATCCATTGGCAAGATAACCGCCGTTTGCATCGTTGAATCCCCTGCTTATTTCATTGAAGGTTTCGGTAGGGATGCGTGGATCAAGACCATGAATCTCTATCTCGAAGCGGATGAAACCGTTCTCGGCATAATACTTATTGCGCATAGGTTCCTTGATGGTTTTGATGCCGGCTCCTGGAGGTGTGAGAACTACAGGATGGCTACCCTGCTTGGCATTCTTTGGATAAAAGAGATAGCCACACATCGCATGGCCTTTCTTATCTATCTGAAGTTTTACGAGATAGCAATCTATCTTATCTGTACAATATTCCTTGGCGAGTTCCTTGGTATAGCTCAAAGGAACGTTCTTCAGTTCGTCCTTTGCCTGCTGCCAGAATGCATCAAAATCCTTAGGCTCCTGGGTATAAGGCTGAATCTTATCTACCGAGAATCCTACTTTTATATGATGCTGGTAGGTTTTGCCATCGAGCTTATAGAATAATCTCAAATCTCGGAAGCCCGGAGTCTTTCGGGTTCCTATGTTCACTATGGCGCGCCCATTCTTCAACCTGAAGCTTCCCTGCTTGTCTGCCTTCAGCATGTCATCGCCAATTTCATAGTTCACCTCGCCGTCACGGGGAATTCCATACTTATAGAAACTTACTTCCACCTTAGCCTGCTCGCCCGTCTTATAGAGCCAGTCGGCATGGTCGGGCACGGTAAGCCAAAGATAGTCACAGCGATAGGGATAATTCTCCGCCTTCACACTTAACACACTCGCCATGTTCATCGCCAGGATAAACATGAACGACAGATAGATAGTTCTTAATTTGTTCATAACTTTATAGTTTGTTTAATTTATCACATTCTGCTATTTTTTATTCGTAATCACCAGCACATGGCTCTCATCGCTCAAAGTGGTGGCGAAAATATAGGTTTCGCCACCATCCTTCAGCTTCAGACGCTTGCGCAATTCTGCCACGGAAAGTGGGAAATTGCGGGTGGCGATGTTCGCCTTGGTGATTCCTGACAGATGACGCTTCAACTCCTTTTTATTAAAGGAGGATACGGCGATGATGCGGAAACTTCTGCCGGGGAAGGCGGCGATAGGTTCACGGCTCACGAAAAGATGGCTGTTCTTGGAAAGCATCCTTGCATCATAGCGCCCGGAAAGAACGCCGAAACAGCCGGCTTTCATCAACGACGCATTCGGCTCGTAAAGATACTGCATCTCTTCAAGCGTGGATGGGGCAATCTTGACGGAAGAAGCCTCCATATCCGACTCTTCGCAGACGAAGGACTGGGCATCATTGACACAATAAATGCGGAGATTGCCCATATTTCGCGCTGAGAGCACTAAAAGAAGCTCCTTGCACTCATTGTTCACGGAGATGATATGAACCTCTCTTACGTGGCTTAATTCGCTTATAGCACGGTGCCAGTCGAGCATCGGAGAGAGTTTGACGATGACGTAATCAGCCTTCAAAAGCATCTCTTCCTGCAAAACGGTGACATCGGGCGTACAATCCTTCAAGGATACCACCTTGTTGCCCGTATCGTCTCTACGGGCAGGATCAATGAAGATTATCTTAAGGCCAAGGTTGGTCTTAAGTAATGACAGAGGTTGGTCATAAGTGATGCCTAAAGAATCATCAGCTGATGCTACATCTTTTTTCTTTGGATGAAAAGAATGAAGAACCTCAATTCCATCCCCATTCTTCACGATGGCGTTCTTCAAGCCCAATCGCCCGAAATTCTCCTTCGCCGCCTCGCAGAGATGAGCCTGACGCTCCACATACATCGACTTCACTCCCAACTGGGCTGCAATATAAGAGAAATCTACTCCAAAGCCACCAGTCAAATCTACAAACCCGATTTCTTCTGAAAAATCTGCTTTGCTGACATCTTCTTTTGTTTCGTTAACATCCTCACCTGGTTTTGTTAATATCTGTTGATTTTCAGAAGTGGCTCCATTTTTGGCGAATTCTGAATCAACCGCCCTATCGCCCGCAAATTCGCGAATTTTGGAAAAATGAGAATCGGAAGCTTTTGCAACCTCATTTTCATTTGCGCTCTCATTTTCTTTTTCTGCAGAAGATGAAGATACTGGCAAGCCGAGCAATCTCGCAGCCAGTTCTGCCTTGTAAAGCGCAGTAGATTCAGAGGAGCATTGCTCCATAGAAATATGAGGAGGATAGATGATGCCTTCGAGACTTGCCCAACGAGGCAACTTGACGCGAGCCATCTTTCGCCCGCGAATCTGATCGAGAGCGAAAGGCATATCTACTTCCGGATACTTGCTTCCGAGAAAAGCCAGCTGGCGGACATCATCGTCCTGATGCTGGCGAATAAAGTCTTGAGTCGCTTGGTTCATCATTTATGCTCTTTTTATATCTTTATAGAATAATACTTTATTTATTACTATTTACTGCATCTAACTATGATAGTTACTGTATTCTGCAGCTCTCTCACGACATAAGGATTATTGCCTAGCAATGGCAATAAATTGCCCTCCTAAAGGGCAAAAAGATGCCATAACTAGGCAATAATTGGAATGAGGCCTAAACCAAATCGGGATGTAGCCTTACTGCCGAGCAACGTACTCCTTAACCTTCAGGATGCAGCATTAGTTTTATCAGCTGTTACTGCTTTTTGAATGATGCAAGGTATAAATGCGGGGGCAGCTTACGTTTCCGTCGTAAAAAGCCTACTCTCGTTTTCACTCTTCACTCTTCACCATTTAGCCTGAAATCCCGATAAACACAGGGGATTTGAGAGGTGAAGAGTGGCGCTGACTCTTCACCACTCTTCACTACTCTTCACCTATAAATGTAAATCGCTGACTCACAATGGAATAGCTACAGAGCCGAAGAGCCCCAAAAGCTCCAGTCCTATAAAAAGGTGAAGGGTGGGTGAAGAGTCACTTCAACTCTTCACCCACCCAACTGCCTATCCTTCAACCGCTTACGCCCAAAAGGTGAAGAGTGAAGGGTTTTTGAGAAAATTCTCTCGCATTCGTTCGAATGCGAAGAGAAAAATCCGGTGTCTTAAGAGATACGGTGGATTAGTCAGCCAACTTTGCCTTCAAGAACTCACGGTTCAAGCGAGCGATGTTAGCGATAGACTCGTTCTTAGGACAAACAGCCTCGCAAGCACGAGTGTTTGTACAGTTACCGAATCCGAGCTCATCCATACGTGCAATCATCTTCTTAGCACGGGCAGCAGCCTCTACACGACCCTGTGGGAGAAGTGCCAGCTGGCTAACCTTTGAGCTGACGAAGAGCATTGCAGAACCATTCTTACATGCAGCAACACAAGCACCGCAACCGATACATGTAGCGCAGTCCATTGCCTCGTCTGCATTCTCCTTAGGAATCAGGATAGCGTTGGCATCCTGAGCCTGACCTGTACGGATGCTGGTGTAACCACCTGCCTGGATGATCTTGTCGAATGCTGAACGGTCTACCATACAGTCCTTGATGATAGGGAAACCAGCAGAACGCCAAGGCTCAACGGTGATAACGTCACCATCGTTGAAACGACGCATGTAGAGCTGACATGTTGTAGCACCACGCTCTGTCTTACCATGAGGTGTACCATTAATATAGAGAGAGCACATACCGCAGATACCCTCGCGGCAGTCGTGGTCGAAGACGAAAGGCTCCTGACCTGACTCGATGAGCTCCTCGTTCAAGATGTCGAGCATCTCGAGGAATGAGGTATCATCTGGGATGTTCTTCATCTCGTGTGTATCGAAGTGACCCTGTGCTGTAGGGCCGTCCTGCTTCCAATACTTAACTGTGAAACTTATATTTCTTGCCATTGTCTTGTTCGCTTTTTAATTCTTGTAATTTCTTGTCTGTACCTTAATTGCCTCATACTCGAGAGGTTCCTTGTTGAGCACTGGAGCAGTTGTATCGTTGCCCTGATACTCCCAGCAACCTACGTAGAAGAAGTTCTCATCATCACGCTTAGCCTCGCCTTCCTCTGTCTGGTACTCCTCACGGAAGTGACCACCACAGCTCTCGTTGCGGTGCAATGCATCGTAAGCGATCAACTCGCCCATCAAGATGAAGTCACGCAAGTGGATAGCCTTATCCAACTCTACGTTCAAGCCTTCCTTCTTGCCAGGGATGAAGAGGTTCTTGTTGAATTCCTCGCGGAGAGCCTTCATCTTCTTCAAGCCTTCCTCAAGACCTTCCTTGGTACGACCCATACCTACGTGCTCCCAAAGGATGTGACCCAACTCCTTGTGGATAGAATCTACAGAGCGCTTGCCCTGGATACCCATCAGGCGGTCGATTTCCTTCTGAACACCTGCCTCTGCCTCTGCGAACTCTGGGAGATCGGTAGAGAGCTTTGGCCACAATGCCTGGTCAGCCAAGTAGTTCTGGATAGTGTATGGCAATACGAAGTAACCGTCAGCCAAACCCTGCATCAAAGCAGAAGCACCAAGACGGTTAGCACCGTGGTCAGAGAAGTTACACTCACCAATAGCGAAGAGACCTGGGATAGTGGTCATCAACTCGTAGTCAACCCAGATACCACCCATTGTATAGTGGATAGCAGGGAAGATCATCATTGGGTTGTAGTACTTCACGCCATTAATCTCGTTAGCCAACTCACCTGGGTTAACGTCGGTAATCTCCTCATACATATCGAAGAGGTTGCCATAACGCTGCAGGATAACGTCGATACCGAGACGGTTGATAGACTCAGAGAAGTCGAGGAATACGGCAAGACCTGTGTTGTTGACACCGAAGCCCTTGTCGCAACGCTCCTTAGCTGCACGAGAAGCCACATCACGAGGAACCAGGTTACCGAATGCTGGGTAACGGCGCTCCAAGTAGTAGTCGCGGTCTTCCTCAGGAATATCAGAACCCTTCTTTGTACCTGCCTGCAATGCCTTAGCATCCTCAATCTTCTTAGGAACCCAGATACGACCATCGTTACGGAGTGACTCTGACATCAAAGTCAACTTACTCTGGTTTGTACCGTGAACAGGGATACATGTAGGGTGAATCTGAACGTAAGATGGGTTAGCGAAGTCAGCACCCTTGCGGTAGCACTGGATAGCTGCTGTACAGTTACAACCCATAGCATTTGTAGAGAGGAAGTAAGCGTTACCATAACCACCGGTAGCGATAACTACGGCGTTGGCAGAGAAACGCTCCAACTCACCTGTGATCAAATTCTTGGCAATGATACCACGAGCGTGACCGTCAACGATAACTACATCCTCCATCTCGTAACGGGTGAAGAGCTTTACCTTACCAGTCTCAACCATGCGGCTCAAAGAAGAGTAAGCACCGAGGAGGAGCTGCTGACCAGTCTGACCCTTAGCATAGAATGTACGAGATACCTGAGCACCACCGAAAGAACGGTTAGCCAACATACCACCGTACTCACGAGCGAAAGGAACGCCCTGAGCTACGCACTGGTCGATGATGTCGTTGCTCACCTCAGCCAAACGGTAAACGTTAGCCTCACGAGCACGGTAGTCACCACCCTTTACTGTATCATAGAAAAGACGGTAAACAGAGTCACCATCATTCTGATAATTCTTAGCTGCATTGATACCACCCTGTGCTGCGATAGAGTGAGCACGACGTGGAGAGTCCTGGATGCAGAAGTTCAAGATATTGAAGCCCATCTCGCCGAGAGAAGCGGCTGCAGAAGCACCTGCCAAACCTGTACCTACGACGATGATGTCGAGCTTTAACTTATTCTTTGGGTTAACCAAACGCTGGTGAGCCTTATAGTTGGTCCACTTCTCAGCAACTGGTCCTTCAGGTATTCTAGAATTTAATGTTTTTGCCATAATCTTTTTTAATACTTAAATGATTACACGAATTATGCGCAGCACAAAGATGGAGCGCAACCGAAAGCGAATGCCAATACAACTACGATGAAGAGGAGAAGCAGGATGGTAGAATAAATCATACCGATCATCTTCCAACGGCAGAACCAAGTCTTACCGCTCCAACCGAGAGTCTGAATAGCACTCCAGAAACCGTGAGTGAGGTGGAACCAAAGAGCTACCAACCAGATGATGTAGAGAACTACAAATACTGGGTTAGCGAAGGTGTCCTGAATGAATGCGAAGCCGTCTGCTGGGCTGTGGCCGAAGCTTGTGCCCAAAAGCTCAGCAAACATCATGTTGTACCAGAAATTGAAAAGGTGAAGCAAAAGACCGAGAACGATGATGATACCAAGTACCAACATATTCTGGCTAGCCCACTCTACTTTCTCTGGCTTTGCTGTTACCTCGTAACGCTGGTTACCGCGAGCACGACGGTTCTGTGCTGTCAGGATGAAAGCGTAAACGATGTGACAAACTGCCAAAGCTGCCAAACCCAAAGTTGCAACTACGGCGTACCAGTTAGCACCCAACAATTCGCAAATCATGTTGTAAGCATCTCCTGAGAAGAGAGCAACAACATTCATGCAACCGTGGAATGTCAAGAATAGAATAAGAGCGATACCAGTTACTGACATCACTACCTTTCTACCAATAGATGAATTGATTAACCACATAAATGATTGAATTTTAATTATTTAACTGTTTGAAACTAATTTATATTCCACACTTTTCGTCCCTGCAATACCTATTTTTAGGCATTCTGCAATCCTCATTTCTAGGTATATTTTCGCAAGTCTGCTGCAAAATTACTATATTTTAATGATTTATCAAAGTATTTTTGCTAAAATTTCGATTTTATTTCTTACTTTTGCCGAAAATTAGAAAAAATATAGATTATGAGATTCAATTATGACGTTCTCGTTATCGGTGGTGGTCACGCCGGATGCGAGGCTGCAGCTGCCTCCGCAAACATGGGAGCCAAGACCTGCTTGATAACGATGGACATGAACAAGATTGGTCAGATGAGTTGCAATCCTGCCATCGGAGGCATTGCAAAGGGACAGATTGTACGAGAGATTGACGCACTGGGCGGACAGATGGGTATTGTCACTGACAAGACCGCCATCCAGTTCAGAATGCTGAACATCGGCAAGGGACCTGCTGTATGGAGTCCTAGAGCACAATGCGACCGAGGCAAATTCATCTGGGAGTGGAGAACCATACTCGACCATACCGACAACCTCGACATCTGGCAAGACCAGGCCGACGAGTTGCTCGTTGCCGACGGAGAAGCCATCGGTGTGCGCACCATCTGGGGCGCTGAGTTCTACGGCAAGAGCATCATCATTACTGCCGGCACTTTCCTCAACGGACTGATGCACGTGGGAAGAAAGATGGTGGAAGGTGGAAGATGTGCAGAACCTGCCGTTCATCATTTCACAGAAAGCATCACCCGATGGGGAATCACCACTGCAAGAATGAAAACAGGAACACCGGTCCGCATCGATAAGCGCAGCGTTCACTTTGAAGATATGGAAGAGCAACCTGGCGACAGCGACTTCCATCAATTTTCATACATGGGCGATCATCGCGTACTGAAGCAACTTCCTTGCTGGACATGTTACACCAACAAGAAGGTTCACGACATTCTGAAAAGCGGACTCGATGACTCTCCTTTATATAATGGTCAGATTCAAAGCACCGGTCCTCGCTATTGTCCAAGCATCGAGACCAAGCTCGTCACCTTCCCCGACAAGGAACAGCATCCGTTATTTCTGGAACCAGAAGGCGAAGACACGAATGAAATGTATCTGAACGGATTTTCATCAAGTATGCCGATGGACATCCAGCTGAAGGCACTCCATGAAATCCCAGCATTGAGAAACGCCAAGATTTACCGACCAGGTTACGCCATCGAGTACGATTACTTCGACCCTACCCAACTCAAGCATTCGCTGGAGTCGAAAATCATCAAGGGTCTCTTCTTTGCCGGACAGGTGAACGGAACCACCGGTTACGAGGAAGCTGGAGGCCAAGGCACCGTTGCAGGAATCAACGCAGCCCTACATTGTACTGGCGACAAGACTTTCGAAATGAAACGAGACGAAAGTTACATCGGCGTACTCATCGATGACCTCACAACAAAGGGAGTTGACGAGCCTTACCGAATGTTCACCTCAAGAGCCGAATATCGCATCCTACTCCGACAAGACGACGCCGACTCCCGACTCACCGAGAAAGCATACGAGCTGGGCATTGCCAAGCGCGACCGTTACGACTGGTGGATGGAGAAGAAAAATGCCATCGAAAGAATCATTGACTTCTGCGCAAACTATCCTATCAAGAAAGACGAGATCAATCCAAAACTTGAGGCTCTAGGCACAACTCCACTTCGAGCAGGCTGCAAACTTATCGACCTCGTTGCCCGTCCACATCTGAACCTTCAAAATCTGTCGGAGATTATTCCCGAGTTGAAGGCTGCAATGGATGCACCAGCCAACCGAAAGGAAGAGATTGCAGAAGCGGCGGAAATCAAAATGAAGTACAAAGGATACATCGACAGAGAGCGACTCATTGCAGACAAAATGCACCGATTGGAGAACATCAAAATCAAGGGGCGCTTCAAGTATTCCGAGATACTGGAAATCTCCACAGAAGGCCGCCAAAAGCTTGAACGAATCGATCCGGAAACCTTAGCTCAGGCAAGCCGAATCCCAGGAGTTTCTCCAAGCGACATCAACGTGCTGCTGGTACTGCTAGGAAGATAAGCAGCCATACGGAGAAAGCCGTACCAGATTCAATTGTTTCACGTGAAACACAACATACATAAAATACTTGATATCTAGCCAATTAAACATGGTTACATCAAGTATTTTATGGTTAAAGTAAAACTTTATGTTTTATGAAACAAAAGAGGATAAAACCGAAGAAAAGGAATAAGAACAGTACGTATTAACGGGCAAAATGGAGGTACAAGACCAAGAAGCCACAACCTGTTTTCTACGATAGGAAACAAGATAAAAAAGAAAGAGAATAAGTATTAATAAATAAACAAAAAAGTAATGAATAATCAGCTATTATTAGACAATCTGCGTTGCATTCCAGATTGGCCAATCAAGGGTGTAAACTTCCGCGATGTCAGCACCCTTTTCAAGAATCCAGATTCTCTCAAAGAGATTTGTGACGAGATGTACGAGATCTACAAAGATAAGGGAATTACCAAAATCGTAGGTATCGAATCACGCGGTTTCGTAATGTCTTCTGCCCTTGCTATCCGACTCGGTGCAGGCGTAGTTTTATGCCGCAAGCCAGGTAAACTTCCTTGCAAAACCGTACAGGAAAGTTACGCAAAGGAATACGGTATGGATACTATCGAAATCCACGAAGATGCCATCAATGAGAACGATGTAATCCTCCTCCACGACGACCTTCTCGCTACCGGCGGAACCATGAAGGCGGCATGCAATCTGGTGAAGAAATTTCACCCGAAAAAGGTATATGCAAACTTCATTATCGAGCTTGTAAACGAGAATTTCGAAGGCAGAAAAATCTTCGATGACGACGTAGAAGTATCTACTCTATTACAGTTGTAAAAGCATTTAATATGCTGTTTAAGGCAGCAAAGATGTACTTTAACAACACACGAGCGTTGCAGTTTCACGTGGAACAGCAACGCTCTTTTACCCTTAAAAACTCCTTAGAGATATGACGAAACAAGAAAATGAGGAAAGATTAGCAAGGCTAAAAAGTATAGTTTTAAGCATGCCGGAGAAGCCAGGAAGCTATCAATATTACGACGAAAACCATACGATTATATACGTGGGAAAGGCGAAAAATCTGAAGAGAAGAGTGTCATCCTACTTCCATAAAGAGGTAGATAGATACAAGACAAAGGTACTTGTTTCTAAGATTTTCGACATCTCATACACCGTCGTCAATACCGAAGAAGATGCACTTTTGCTGGAAAACAGCCTTATTAAAAAGTATAATCCAAGGTATAATGTTTTGCTGAAAGACGGCAAAACCTACCCCTCTATATGCGTTACAAACGAGTATTTTCCTCGCATTTTCAAGACTCGCCATATCAATAAAAAGGTGGGAACATTCTTCGGTCCTTACCCTCATATAGGCAGTATGTATGCAGTTTTAGAGGTCATCAAAAAGCTCTACAAACCACGCACATGCCGCTTTCCCATCACAAAACAAGGCGTTGCTGAAGGCAAATATAAACCCTGTTTAGAGTATCATATTCATAACTGCGGAGCACCTTGCATCAACAAACAAAGCTACGAGGAATATCAGGAAAACATGCGCCAAGCACGTGAAATCCTAAAGGGAAACACCCGGGAAGTTGGCAAATATCTCTACGACTTGATGATGAAAAATGCCGAACTTCTCCGCTTTGAGATAGCCGAAGAATACAAAAAGAAGTATCAGTTATTGGACGAATTTGAGGCAAAAAGCGAGGTGGTAAGCCATACGATTACCGACGTAGATGTCTTCACCATCGTGAATGATGACGCCAACAAGAACGCCTTCATCAACTATATTCACGTGAAAAACGGCACCATCAACCAGAGCTTCACCTACGAATATAAACGCAAGCTGGAGGAGAGTGACGAGGAGCTTCTGATTACCGCCATACCTGAAATCAGAGAGCGTTTCCACTCTACTTCAAAAGAGATTATCGTGCCTTTCGAGATGGAATGGAAACTAAAAGACGCCACCTTCTTCGTGCCGCAGAGAGGCGACAAAAAGCACCTTCTGGAGCTATCGGAAATGAACTGCAAGCAGTATAAATTCGACCGTTTGAAGCAGGCAGAAAAGCTCAATCCGGAACAGAAGCAAACCCGATTGATGAAGGAATTGCAGGTAAAACTAAAGCTGCCGAAGCTACCTTACCAGATAGAATGCTTCGATAATTCCAATATATCGGGCACGGATGCCGTGGCTGGCTGCATCGTATATAAAGGCATGAAACCATCCCGAAAAGACTACCGTAAATACAACATCAAGACAGTGGAAGGACCGGATGATTATGCTTCGATGCAAGAGGTAGTAAGGCGAAGATACAGCCGCATGATAGAGGAAGAAACACCACTTCCCGACCTTATCATCACCGATGGCGGCAAGGGCCAGATGGAGGTGGTTAGAGAAGTAGTAGAAGATGAGCTGCACCTGGAAATCCCTATCGCAGGTCTTGCCAAGGACGACCGCCATCGCACCAACGAACTTCTCTACGGTTTTCCGCCACAAACCATCGCTCTACCACCGGAAAGCGAGCTTTTCAAGGTATTGACGCAGATACAGGACGAGGTACATAGATACGCCATCACCTTCCATCGCGAAAAGCGAAGCAAGCACGCTCTCCATTCTGAGTTAGACGACATCAAAGGCATCGGTCCTAAGGCAAAAGAAGCGCTCCTGAACAAATTCAAGAGCGTGAAAAAGATAAAAGAAGCATCACAGGAACAGCTTTCAGAGGTATTAGGACCTCATAAAGCCGAGATTCTCGTGAAATATTTCACAGAAAAGAGCGAGAATATGAAATAAAAGTCGTATATTTGCAGTTGAAACTAAATAATAATAATAAAGATTGAACAGAACCCAGGATTCCACAAAATGCTATTCATAAAGTTCAATGTTCAACATTCAAAGTTCAAAGTAGTAATATGAGAATAGTAATACAGCGTGTCGGCCATGCCTCTGTTACCATCGAAGGAGAAGTAAAATCAGCCATCAGACAAGGCTACCTGATCCTTCTAGGAGTTGAGGAAAGCGACACATCAGAAGATGTAGATTGGTTGGTTAGAAAGGTTACGGGACTTCGTGTTTTCGATGACGAGAATCACGTAATGAACCGTTCCATCATGGATGTAAATGGCGAAATTCTTGTGATTAGCCAGTTTACCCTATTCGCCAGCTACAAGAAGGGCAATCGCCCTAGCTGGCTCAGAGCAGCCAAGCACGAAATCAGTGTCCCACTCTATGAAGAGTTCTGCAAAAAGCTGTCCGATGCACTCGGAAAGCCTGTAGGAACAGGCGAATTTGGTGCCGACATGAAGGTAGAATTACTGAATGATGGTCCTGTTACCATCATGATGGACACCCATAATAAGGAATAAAAACCAAACATTCGAGAACAGATGGAAAAGATTTTAAAATATAAAAGTTGGTTCCTGGCTATAGGAATGATCATAACGTTTACCTTTTCTCCATGGTTTTTAAACAATCCATGGGCAGAATATGTTGGTGAAACCCTCGTTACCATTAGCTTGAATATGGAGTTCATCAGCGACAAAATGGAGAATGGAAAAATCGGTATCTACAACACCATTGCCGCTATATTCATCACTGGAGTATGGCTATGTTTGACTTATTTCATAATTAAAGATCATCTGTTATGACTATAAAAGAAGCACAGGAAGCAGTAGATAAGTGGATTAAGGAATATGGCGTTCGCTATTTCAGCGAACTTACCAATATGGCTTGTCTTACGGAAGAAGTAGGAGAACTGGCTCGTGTCATCGCCCGAACATACGGCGACCAGAGCTTCAAGAAGGGCGAAAAGCCTAACCTCGGCGAGGAAATGGCTGACGTTCTCTGGGTTCTCATCTGTCTTGCCAATCAAACGGGGATAGATCTTACAGAAGAACTTCAGAAAAGCATCGACAAAAAGACCCAAAGGGATTCGGAAAGACATAAGAATAACCCGAAATTGAAGGAATAAACAAACCGAAATTGAAAGGAATAAAACACCCGAAATGAAGGGAATCATATAAATAACTTAACTTTAATAATTAAAAAAGTAACATAAAGTATGAGCAGTATTAAAGAACAGGTTCTTGCACAGCAGGGACAGTATAGCGAGTCGGACGACAAGTATTTATCTGTATTGAAACAGTACAATTGCGACCTCAATGATGAGGAAATCGCAGCAGAAGTGAAGAAGATTCTCGATGAGAAGTTAGCTGAGAATGAGACTATGGAGGTGAAGAAGTTCCTCTTCGGTAGTATCGAGCTTACTTCTCTTCACACAGAAGATACAGAAGAAAGCATCCTGGCAATGATTGAAAAGGTAAACCAGTTTGCAAAGGATTATCCAGAACTTCCTCATGTAGCAACCGTATGCACCTACCCTAACTTTGCAAGTCTTATCAGTCAGAGTTTGGAGGTAGATGGCGTAGAAATCGCAGTAGTAAGCGGCAATTTCCCATCTTCACAGACATTCATCGAGGTAAAGATTGCCGAGACAGCCATGGCTATCAAGGATGGTGCTACAGAGGTAGATATCGTAATGCCTGTCGGTAAGTTCTTCAGTGAAGATTACGAAGGCCTCTGCGATGATATTCAGGAACTCAAGGAAACTTGTGGTGAGCATAAGATGAAGTGCATCCTGGAAACAGGAAACTTAAAGAACTGCAGCAACATCATGAAGGCTTCAGTTCTGGCAATGTATGCTGGTTCAGACTACATCAAGACTTCAACCGGTAAGGAGAAGATTTCTGCTACTCCAGAGGCTGCCTACGTTATGTGCCAGGCTATCAAGGCATACTACGAGAAGACGGGCATCCAGATTGGTTTCAAGCCTGCAGGTGGCATTAACACCGTTCACGATGCAGTGGTATACTATACCATCGTAAAGGAAGTCTTAGGCGAGAAATGGTTGACCAACCAGTGGTTACGACTGGGAACATCACGCTTGACAAACCTCCTTTTGAGCGAAATCGTAGGTAAGGAAATCAAGTACTTTTAAAGATACGCCAAGAAAGAATAAAAGTACTTAGAATAGGGGTAAAACCCTAAGTATAAGGTTAATAATAAAATCGCCCTGAAATGGCAAAAGCATTCATAGACAATGCTTTTGTCTTCTCAGGGCGACTATTTTTATAAGAGTCAACAAGCGAATTATGCTTTGCGCTCAATCACAAAATCAAGATAAGCCTTCAAGGCATTATAGACATCCTTGTCTTCAACATAATTATCAAGGAAATCCATAGCCTCAGCATGAAAATCCCACATGCGCCTGTCTGCATATTCAATACCACCATTCTCCTTTGTGAAAGCAACTAACTGAGCTATTTCATCTTGGGAAACCGTATGCGCTTTAACCTTTCTTGCCAACTTTATCATCTCCTCATCACCAGTAGCTTTCAACGCATAGATAACAGGAAGAGTGAGTTTACCTTCTGTCATATCATTACCAGTAGGTTTACCTATCTCCTTAGAATCGTAATAATCAAAAATATCATCACGAATCTGAAAGATAATACCCAGATTCTGACCAAAGCGCTTAGCCTCTTCTATCTGCAATTCTGAAGCATTCGCAGACATGGCACCAATACCGGCACAAGCCTCAAAGAGAGCAGCCGTCTTCTGTTTGATCACCTGATAATAAATATCTTCCGAGATTTCTTCATTACTGATACTGTTCAACTGAAGTATCTCTCCATTTGACAAGATACGTCCCAACTCAGCAAGATATCGAACAATCTCTTCAGAATGAGAATAAGAAACATGAAGCAAGGCAGTAGAGAGAATAAAATCACCTACTAACACTGCAACCTTATTATTATATGTGGCATTGACGCTAGCTTGGCCACGGCGCTCTCCACTCTCATCTACAACATCATCATGCACAAGAGAAGCTGTGTGAAGAAGCTCCAATCCTACTGCAGAATGCTGTGTGACGGTAGAAATTTGACCAAAATTACGGGCCATCAACAAGATGAGCATAGGTCGCATACGTTTTCCTGCACGCTGACGTATGTGATCGAGCACCTGAGAAAGAAGCCCGTCACTATGCATCAAAGACTTGTTGAACAAATCTATGAAATCTGCCAATTCAGCCTCAATAGGCTGCTTGATAAGTGATAAATAGTCCATTGAATATGAGTAAATCTACTTAATTTCTAAATTTTGATACAAAATTAATCAATTCTTCTTGAAATATCGCATTTTTTTAGTAATTTTACACCACAAAAATGAATATTATGGATAAATTGTTCCTTTTAGACGCTTATGCGCTCATTTATAGGTCGTATTACGCCTTTATGAAGTCTCCTCGTATCAATTCGAAGGGACTCAATACTTCGTGTGTCATGGGATTTTGCAATACCCTCAATGAGATACTTACCAAGGAGAAACCTACCCACATAGCGGTAGCTTTCGATCATGGAAAGACTTTCCGACATGAGGCTTTTCCTGCTTATAAAGCTCAGCGAGAAGAAACTCCTGAAGACATCAAAATCTCAGTCCCTATCATCAAAAATATCCTGGAAGCCTACCATATTCCAATCCTACAGGTAGACGGTTTCGAGGCAGATGACATCATTGGAACTGTAGCAATTCAAGCAGGAGAAAAAGGTATTGAAACCTATATGCTGACACCAGATAAAGACTATGGTCAGCTGGTTCGAGACAACGTATACATGTTCCGACCAAGGCATGGTGGTGGATATGAAAAATTAGGAGTGGAAGAGATTGAAGAAAAATACAGCATCGCTTCCCCACTCCAGGTAATTGACCTCCTTGCTTTAATGGGAGACTCTGCTGATAATTTCCCTGGCTGCCCAGGTGTTGGAGAAAAGACAGCTGTCAAACTCATCAATGAGTTTGGTAGTGTAGAAGGCTTGATTGAAAATTCATCTAAAGTAAAAGGCAAACTCCGAGAAAAAGTAGAAGGAGCTATTGAAGATATCAAAATCTCAAAGTTCCTGGCAACTATCAGAACGGATGTTCCTGTAGACTTGAAAATGGAAGACTTGAAATTGGTAGAGCCAGACAACGCCAAGTTGGATGAAATCTTCACAGAACTAGAGTTTAAGTCGTTCGCCAACCGAGTTCTTAAAAAGCCTCAAAAGGTGCTAACAAAACCTACGGGAGAACTCGATTTATTTGGCGCACAGCCAGCAGATGGTCAAGAAGAGCAAAAAAACACGAGTTTTGAAACCATTAAAACGGTTGAGCATTCATATAAACTCATTGAAACAGAGGAAGATGCAAAATCTCTTTATGACTATTTAATTACAAAGCAAATTCTCAGTCTAGATACAGAGACTACATCAACGGTTGCAATCGATGCAGAATTGGTAGGATTAAGCTTTGCAGTCAAAGAGAAAGAGGCTTTCTATGTTGCAATCCCAGCAAATCGTGAAGAAGCCTTAAAAATCGTAAACATCTTCAAACCGCTCTATGAAAATCCAGAAATCTTGAAAGTGGGACAAAACATCAAGTACGACTACGAGGTCTTGATGAACTATGGAGTAGAGATTCAGGGAAAGATGTTCGACACGATGCTCGCCCACTACATCATCCAACCAGAACTCTATCACAACATGGATTATCTGGCAGAGGTATTCCTTCATTACCAAACTGTCCACATCGAAGAGTTGATTGGCCCAAAGGGAAAGAATCAGAAGTCGATGCGCGACCTCGCCCCATCTGAAGTTTACGAGTATGCAGCTGAAGATGCCGACATCACACTGAGATTGAAAAATGTGCTGGAACCAAAACTCAAGGAGATAGATTGTGAAGACCTGTTCTGGAATGTAGAAATGCCACTGGTACCGGTTCTTGCCCACATGGAGATGAACGGAGTATGCATTGACACGGACACATTAAAGGAAACGTCTAATAATTTAACTAACAGACTCTCAGAAATAGAACACCATATCTATGAGTTGGCTGGCGAATCCTTCAATATTGGTTCTCCTCGCCAAGTAGGAGAAATCCTCTTCGGAAAGATGAAGATTGTAGAGAAGCCAAAGAAGACGAAAACGGGACAGTATGTGACAAGCGAAGAAGTACTTCAACAATTGCGCAGCAAGAGTCCTATCATTGATGAGATTCTGAATTACAGAGGTTTAAAGAAACTTCTCGGCACCTACGTAGATGCTCTTCCAAAGCTTATCAATCCCCGTACCGGACATATTCACGCTTCCTTCAATCAAGCCATCACTGCCACAGGTCGTCTTTCTTCAAGCGATCCAAACCTGCAGAATATTCCAGTTCGAGATGATGACGGAAAGGAGATACGCCGATGCTTTATTCCAGAGCCAGGTTGTCTATTCTTTTCTGCAGACTACTCTCAGATAGAACTCCGTATCATGGCGCATTTGAGTGAAGATCCAAACATGGTAGAAGCATTCCGGGAAGGTTCCGATATCCACGCAGCTACTGCTGCCAAAATCTGGCATGAGGACATCAAAGATGTCACAGACGCACAGCGCAAGAAGGCAAAAACCGCCAACTTCGGAATTATCTATGGTATTACTACCTACGGACTTGCCCAGCGCATGAACATCGAAAACAAGGAGGCAAAGCAAATTATCGAAGATTACTTCCGTACCTTCCCTGGTGTTCAAGCATATATGGAGAAATCTAAAGAAATGGCAAGAGAGAAAGGCTATGCCGAAACTCTCTTCCATAGACGACGTTATCTGCCAGATATCAACAGCAAGAACGGTACAGTAAGAGGCTTCGCAGAGCGCAATGCCATCAATGCCCCTATCCAAGGTTCTGAAGCAGACATCATCAAGGTTGCCATGATCAGAATCTTTAACCGATTCAAGACTGAAGGCATCAAGAGCAAGATGATAATCCAAGTACACGATGAACTCAACTTCTCTGTCTTCCCTGAGGAAAAAGAGAAAGTAGAGAAGATTGTTGTAGAAGAAATGCAGAATGCTTATAAGCTCTGTGTACCTTTAGTAGCCGATGCCGGCTGGGGGAAAAACTGGCTAGAAGCACATTAATAAAATAGAATAAATAGCAAAAACTATTCCCAAAACTTCAGGTCCCGATGTAGATATTTCATCTATATCGGGCCTTTTCTTTTGCATATTCTTATAACCATCTACATAGCATTACAATCCGCTTTCTTAATATAATAAGGTGATAATGTTAACATTACGTTAAAGTATGAAAATAATTGCCCAAAAGTTTGGAAGTTATCGCAGAAAAGCATACCTTTGCAGTGTTCTATTGAAGTAGTACACTAAAACATTAAAGATTATGATACAGATTAAAGACATTGATTTCAGATACCCAGGTAGCAAGCACCTTGTATTTAGAGATTTCTCTTTGGAACTCAAGGAGAACAACATTTATGGCTTGCTTGGTAAGAACGGTACTGGCAAGAGCACCCTGCTCTACCTCATCAGCGGATTGCTCCGCCAGCAACAAGGTACCGTTCTCGTGGATGGCATTTCGGCACAAGATCGCAAAGCCGAGATGCTGAAGGACATCTTCATGGTGCCCGAAGAGTTTGAACTGCCCAACGTTTCCCTCGCCACCTACGTGAAGATGAACCAGGAGTTCTATCCTAACTTCTCGCAGGAAGTGCTGGACCGTTGCCTCAAGGATTTTGATTTACCACTCTCTCTCAAGTTGAACGAACTCTCGATGGGACAGAAGAAGAAAGTATTCATGAGTTTCGCACTCGCCACGGGTACCCGCTTTCTTCTGATGGACGAGCCAACCAATGGTCTCGACATCCCATCGAAGAGCCAGTTCCGTAAGGTCATCGCCAATAACATGACGGAAGACCGCACCCTCATCATCTCTACTCATCAGGTACACGATGTAGAGTCGTTGCTCGACCACATCATCATCATGAACCAGAGCCAGCTTCTGCTCGACGCTTCGGTTTCAGACATCTGTGAGAAATACACCTTCGAGTACCGCAACCCACAGGAGATGGACGACACCGTACTCTACGCCGAGCCAACCCTGCAGGGCAATGCCGCCATCTGCAAGCGACAGGAGGGTGAACAGGAAACACAGATGAACCTGGAATTACTGTTCAATGCAGTGATAGGTGGAAAACTTACAGAGTAAGCGTTATCCATCAAGTTCATCAAGAATTAGGAAAAATATAAAATCATCTTTAAATAACAACGATTATGAACAAGACTTTTGATTTACATAGATTCGGAATGGTGCTGCGTTGGGATTTGCTTACCAACTGGAAAAGCTATTTCTACAGTATAGCAGGATTGGCTATCGGCATCATCATGCTTTCCATTTCCATGCTTTATACCTTCCCTCATAGCCATTACATTGTAGGAGGAGATTTGGGTAATTACTACGAAGATGGCATGACAGGATTCCTTGCCACTATTTTAATAGCGTTTTTCTTTGTATCTGCCTGCAACATCTTTAGCAATACGAAGACCAAGCTGCAACGTGAGAGTTTTATGATGTTGCCAGCTAACAATCTGGAGAAATATGCAGCACGTTTCCTGATGATGAGTGTAGGCAGTATCCTCATCATGGTGATTGCTACGCTTATAGCCGACTTCGTGCAGTTTATATTGAGCTTTTTCATGACTCCCGGTTACCATGCAAGCATCATCGGAAGTTCTCTAAGACAAATATACGAAGCCGCAACCAATACCGGTGACAACCCTATCTGTATCTTAGCATGGCAATATAAAATAGATGCAGCCATACTCGGATGGAGCTTTCTCACCATGATTTACTCCTTCTGCCTGCTAGGCGGCACTTTCTTCCGCAAACAGCCTATCATCCTGACAGCCGTATCAGGTATTATCATTTTCATGATTATAGGTTATTGTGGCAGCGAACTTGAAGAATGGGGAGCTTTCGATTTCTTCAAGCATCTTAACTATGATAATCCGGGCACTTCTCTCTGCATGGCAATCTTCTGGTCTGTCATATTCCTCGCTTTGGCAGCCTCCAGCCTCTGGGCATCCTACAAGCTCTTCACCCGCATGCAGGTAATCTGCAACAAGTGGATCAACATGTAAGAAATTAAAATTGAAGATTATGATTTTCAGTAACGATAAAGCAATATACGTACAGATAGCCGAGCGATTGAGCGATGAAATCCTGGCAGGCAAGTACAAGGAAGACGAGCGAATACCGAGCGTCAGGGAATATGCCGTACTGCTGGAGGTAAATGCCAACACAGCCGTGAAGGCATACGACCTGCTTGCCACCGATGAGATCATCTACAACAAGCGAGGCCTGGGCTACTTTGTTTCCGCTGGAGCCAAGAAGCAGATCAAAAAGACCCGCAAGAAGGAGTTTATGAAAGAAAGACTCCCGGAACTCGCCCGACAGATGCAGCTTCTCGACATCTCCATCGATGAAGTGAAGGAAGAGTTGGAGAAGAATCTCAAAAAGATAAAGATATGATGACACTATTCATTCTCAAAAGCATATTTTTAACTACTATCTTTGCCTTATATATAATAAGGTTGATGTAATCACGTTTTTTAAAAAATAGCTACGCTTGCAACTTTCAAAAGGTTGCAAGCGTCTAACGTTTTAAATTCATATCAATAAACAAGCGTATTATATGTCATTAATTCATCTAAAAGACGTCAACAAGACCTATCAGGGTGCTCAGCCACTCCATGTACTGAAGGGCATCGACCTCGACATCGAACGTGGCGAGTTCGTCAGCATCATGGGTGCTTCCGGCTCAGGAAAATCCACCTTATTAAATATATTGGGTATTCTCGACAACTACGATACGGGCGAATACCGACTCAACGATGTACTCATCAAAGACCTCTCGGAAACCCGTGCAGCCGAATACCGCAACAAGATGATAGGCTTCATCTTCCAGTCATTCAACCTCATCTCGTTCAAGACGGCGGTGGAAAACGTGGAACTTCCACTCTTCTATCAGGGCGTGAGCCGCAAGAAGCGCCACGAACTGGCGATGGAATATCTAGAAAAACTGGGCTTGAAACAATGGGCCAACCATTATCCCAACGAGATGTCGGGAGGACAGAAGCAGCGTGTAGCTATCGCCCGTGCCCTCATCACCAAACCCGAAATCATCCTTGCCGATGAGCCTACCGGAGCCCTCGACTCCAAAACGAGCGTGGAAGTGATGGACCTGCTGAAGGAACTGCACCAGAAAGAGGGAATGACCATCGTGGTGGTAACCCACGAAAGCGGTGTTGCCAACGAGACCGATAAGGTTATCCATATCAAGGACGGACTCATCGGAAGCATCGAAGACAACAGAGACCATCATCTCGTATCGAAAGACTACGTAAAGTAAGTGAAGAACGAAGAGTGAAGAGTGAAGAATCCAATTGTCTTTCTCTGACATCTCTTCGGGGTTATTAATTTTTAAAACAATACACAATGCATATGAATTCTTCACTCTTCACTCTACACTCTTCACTCCTCTCAGAGGTATGGAGCACGTCGAAGCGCAACAAGCTCCGCACTTCGCTCACGGGATTTGCCGTTGCCTGGGGAATCTTCATGCTGATATTCCTGCTGGGCGCCGGCAACGGACTGATTAATGCCCAGTTGCAGCAAAGCACCCGATTCCTTGCCAACTCCATGCGAGTATTCCCGGGCGAAACCTCCAAGGCTTACAAGGGACTGAAGGAAGGCAGAAGTATCACGCTCAACGACAGGGACATCCTCATCAGCAACGAGACCTATGGTCAATACGTAGATGATGTGGGTGGAAGATTGGAACAGTATAACGTGAATATCAACTACGGCGATAATTATGTGGCAAGCCAGTCATTGGTGGGTGTGGCTCCTACACATCCCAAAATCGACAAGACGGAGCTGATTGCCGGACGATTCATCAACGAAATCGATATGAAGGACCAGCGCAAGAATGTGGTGCTGAGCCGAAGCCAGGCCAAGGAACTCAGCAAAGACTACCGTTCGCTGGTGGGCAAGAACGTAAAGATCAGCAACCTCAACTTCCAGGTGGTAGGAATTTACAAGGATGATGAATCGCGCAACAATACCGAAGCCTTCATCGCCTACTCCACCATAAAGACCATCTACGCCAAGGGCGATGATGCGGGAAGTCTGGAGTTCACCATCAAGAACCTGAAGACCCAGGAGGATAACGAGCAGTTTGAGAAGAACTATCGTGCCAGCATCAACAACAACCACCAGGCTGCCCCTGATGACGACCGCACCATCTGGCTCTGGAACCGATACATGGACAATATCCAGATGAACCAGGGAATCGCCATCATGCAGACGGCACTCTGGATAGTGGGTCTGTTTACCCTGCTGAGCGGCATCGTGGGCGTAAGCAACATCATGCTCATCACCGTGAAGGAGCGAACCCGAGAGTTTGGCGTAAGAAAAGCCATCGGAGCCAAACCTTGGTCTATACTGAAGCTCATCATCACCGAGAGCATCATCATCACCTCGTTCTTCGGCTACATCGGAATGGTCTGCGGCGTGGCGGCAAACGAAATCATGGACGCAACCATCGGCCACACCACCGTAGATACCGGACTGTTTAAAGCCGCCATGTTTGTGAACCCTACGGTGGGCATCGGCACCTGCATCGGCGCCACCATCGCCATCGTCATCGCAGGCACCATCGCCGGACTCATCCCAGCCATCAAGGCTGCAAGAATCCGACCGATAGAAGCGCTGAGAGCAGAGTGATTACAATTTATAATTAATATAGGCTATGCGATTAGATTTAGATACATATAAAGAGATTCTCGACACCATCACGAGGAACAAGAGCCGCAGTCTGCTTACGGGCTTCGGCGTGTTCTGGGGCGTGTTTATGCTCATCGCCCTGATGGGTGGCGGCCAAGGACTGAAGGAGATACTGCAAAACAACTTCGCAGGCTTCGCTACCAACACCGCCATCATCTGGGCGCAGAACACCACCAAGCCCTACAAGGGATTCAACAAGGGGCGCTCCTGGCAGATGGAAGAGAAAGACCTGGAGAGACTGCGGCACAGGGTGCCCGAACTCGATGTCATCACCCCGCTACTCTTCGGAGGTAACAAGTCGGTGGTGTTTGGCGACAAGAAATTCAGCGGCAGCACCCAGGGCGTGAATCCCGATTACGCCCAGGTTTCCGCACCTAAAATGTTTCACGGCAGATACATCAACGAGATGGATGTGCGCCGCCAGCGCAAGGTTTGCGTCATCGGCAAACAGATTTACAAGACCCTCTTCCCCGGCGGAGGCGACCCGTGCGGCAAGAGCGTGCGAGTGGATTCCACCTATTACACGGTGGTGGGTGTGGATTACCGCTCGGGAAATGGCGTGAACTTTGGCGGTAGAGCCGACGAAACCATCACCATTCCGCAAACCGTGCTCCGCACCGCCTACAACCGCGGAACCGCCATCGACATCATCGCCACCACCGGTAAGCCGGGCGTGGTGATGAGCAGCATCGCCCAGCGAATGCGTGAAACCATAGCCAGGGCTCACAACATCGACCCTTCAGACGAAAAAGGAATCATGGTGTTCAATACGGAGGTGCTCTTCCAGATGCTCGACAACCTGTTTAAAGGTGTCAACTTCCTCATCTGGCTGGTAGGTATCGGCACCCTTCTCGCCGGTGCCATCGGAGTTTCCAACATCATGATGGTAACGGTGAAGGAGCGAACCACCGAGATAGGCATTCGCCGAGCCATCGGAGCCACGCCGAAGATGATTCTCTCGCAAATCATCTCAGAGAGTATTCTCCTCACCCTGGTGGCAGGCATGAGCGGCATCATCTTCGGAGTAGCCATCCTGCAGATGCTGGAGATGGCGAACACCACGGATGGCATTCTCACCGCTCACTTCCAGGTAGATTTCTGGACAGCCATCTCTTCAGCCATCCTCATCTGCATCCTTGGTGGCCTAGCCGGACTTGCCCCAGCCTGGCGAGCCATGAGCATCAAGCCGGTAGATGCCATGAGAGACGAATAAATAACTTTGAACTTTGAGATTTGAACATTGAACTTTATGAAATGCTTCAAGTCAATATCTCAGAGTTCATCAGGTAATCATAAAGTTCAACGTTCAAAATTCAAAGTTCAATGTATAAGAAGTATTCAAAGTTGATAGTTGCGGCGATAGTCGCCTTGATTTTCATCGGAACCTTCGTGTTCCTTTATGAGAAATCACAGCCTAAGCCTGTGGAATATACCGAGTTTACCCCAAAGATGGGCGATGTGTTGAAGACCACGGTGATTACGGGTAAGATAGAGCCTCGCAACGAGGTGAACGTTAAGCCTCAGATCAGCGGTATCATCACCGAAATCTGCAAGCAGGCAGGCGATTTCGTGCAGGCAGGCGAGGTAATCGCCAAGGTAAAGGTGATTCCGGATATGGGACAGCTCAGTTCGGCGCAGGCTCGTGTGCGCCTTGCCGAAATTAACCTGAAGCAGGCACAGGTAAACTATGGTCGCGAGGAACAGCTCTACAAGAAGCAGCTGGTCAGCGCCGATGAGTTTGACAAGGTGAAACAGTCGTTACAGCAGGCAAAGGAGGAGAAGGTTGCCGCCCTGGATGCGCTCGAAGTAGTTCGTGATGGTGTTTCCAAGAGCAACGCCAGTGCCTCTTCCACCCTCATCCGTTCTACCATTTCGGGAATTATCCTCGATATTCCTGTCAAGGTGGGTAACTCCGTGATTCTCGCCAACACCTTTAATGACGGAACCACCATCGCCAGTGTAGCAAACATGAACGACCTCATCTTCCGTGGCAACATTGATGAAACCGAGGTGGGCAATCTGGTAGTAGGAATGCCGATGAAGATTACCATCGGAGCGATGCAGGACCTGAAGTTTGATGCCGACCTGGAGTACATTTCTCCAAAGGCTGTAGAAAACAATGGTGCCAACCAGTTTGAGGTAAAGGCAGCCGTCCGCTCAGTAAAGGGCGGCAAGATCCGTTCCGGCTACAGCGCCAACGCCGAGATAGTATTGGCAAAGGCTAACCACGTGATCACCGTGCCCGAGAGTGCCATCGAATTCAGCGGCGACAGCACCTTTGTTTATATAGTAAAGGGCAGCGGCGAGAAGAAGACCTACGAGCGCAAGCAAGTAACCACCGGCTTAAGCGATGGTGTGAATATCGAAATCAAGAAAGGTCTGAGCCTGAAGGACAAGGTACGCGGTCCACAGATTGTGGCAGACAATAAGGATGAAGAATAAGGCATAAATACAAAAAGTTACCCTCAGCTAATTAGTTCAGGGTAACTTATTTATAATTTTGAGAAATGAAACAAAAGGTCTTATATTTAACATGCATCATATTGTTTTTTGCCGCTTGTTCTGGCAACAGCAAGTATGATGATTTGATGCAGCGGGCAGATAGCATCATGGAAGTAGATGATGACTCCGCAATGGTTGCCATCCGGATGCTTGATGGAGTCAAATCCCAGCTGCCAGAGTTTACCCAAGCGCAAAAGATGCGCTATGAGTTATTGCGTCATAAGGCGATGAACAAGGCATATATTCCCTTTACTTCTGATAGCATTATGTTGGAAGTGACAGATTATTACAATCATCATGGTTCAGATAATGAACGGATGTTAGCCTACTATATCTTAGGCTGCGTATATAGAGATATGCATGAAGCACCTTTGGCTTTAGAATACTATAATAAAGCAACAGAGCAGGCGGACACAACATCTACAGATTGTGATTATGCAATTCTTTTTAGAATATATGGTCAGATGGAAATACTGTTTGACAAGCAATATTTACCCTATCAAGTAATACAATCATTTACTAAAGCAACCCAATATGGCTATTTGGCAAAAGACACATTAAATGCACTGCTCTATTACCAGAATATATCTGGTGCGTATGAGTTTTTAGGAATGCCAGATTCTGCATTTGCCATAAATACAAGAGTTGCGAAGAAACTACAATTATTGGGATATAAGCGTGAAGCAGCCATTGCTTTTGGCTGTAATTATGATTATTATATGAAAAAGAAAGATTGGGTAAATGCAAAGAAGGCATTTGATGCGTATCAATCTACAGGCTATGAAGGGAATACCAATTATTCTGATTCTAAAGCTTTTGTGTTATACGAGAAAGGATTGTACTATTTGTGCACTTCCCAATTAGACTCTGCTTACACTTATCTTATGAAGAGCTGGGAAATATGTAAGTCATTTGGAAACAAATGTGTCACTGCTAATGCTTTGGCTCAATATTATTTAAAAAACAATCAACCTTTACTGGCATCAAAATATGCTTTGTTGAGTTCGGAGTATAATGATTCGAGTATAATAGAAGCTAGACATTCTCAGTTGCAGCAAATGCAAGCGATGTATGACTACAGTAGAAATCAGGAAAAGGCAAGGAAAGCGGAGCAAAAAGCGGAACAGAGAAACCGAACAATATATATTGTAATCCTGGGAAGCATTGCTATCCTGTCTGTTGCAACCATCATTTATAGACGACAGTTAATCCTGAAGAAAAAGCGAAATGCCGCAACCAGGTTGCTGTACGAAGATAGTTTGTTAAAACTAAAGAAGCTACAAGATGAGTTAGAACATGTGGTTACAGAAAATGGAAAAGAACAGACTATGATTGTCCGGGAGAAAGAGGAAGCTATCAATCGTCTGAAGAAAGAGGTTAAAGAGATTCGAGAGAAATATTCCAATCCATTGCTCTCTGATACCGATGTTATTTTGAGGAACTCATCCATTTACAAAAAAATAAGATATATAGAAATGCATCCGAGAGAGAGCCTGCAATATGAAGATTGGGGTGAGCTGGCTGCAACCATAGAACGTTTGGTTCCGTCATTTGTTCCAATATTGAAAGAGCGTGTAAGCCCTAAAGACTATCAGATTTGTCTGTTGGTTAGAATGGGAATTCCTTCTTCATCAATAGCAAATCTCGTTGATCTTTCTGCATCAGGAGTATCTGCTGCAAGAAAGAGAATGCTAGAAAAGTTATGCAACAAGGTAGGATCTCCAAAAGATTTAGATAGATTTGTCTGCCAAATTACATAAATAAAATCGACTTGCATATCATGAAGCAGTTCTATAAGTAGTTAATTTCGTGCAACTTACGGAGCTATGTAAAATTTGAGTAAAATTTGAGTTCAAGTTTCTCTTGTTGCTTTCGCCGCAAATGAGTACTTTTGCAACGTTTTTAAATTAGATGAAAATGAAACGTTTAACAAGTACATTGATTGTTGGAGGGATTTTATTGGGGAGTCCCATCCATTCGAGAGCAGAGCCTTATGAACTGGTTTCGAGTATTGTTTATAAGAATCAAAAAGCAAACAAAGGAACTCGTTCTATAAGTCACCCTTTGATTGTCAATTTGGTTAATCATACATTGACTGTACCAAAACACGTCATAGGTTATACACTCATCTTAGAAAACGAGAATGGAGAAACCTGTACCTATATTATTACAGATACAGTCTTCATTTTACCACAGGAGTTGAGTGGACATTATCAACTGTCTATTTCAAACGACAGTATAATGTACAAGGGAAATATTTATGTAAATTAAAAAATAATAGAAATAATGAAAAAGATTTTATTTTTCGCATTTATGTTGACAATGTCAACAGGTGCATTTGCCGCTTCTGAAGAGAACACATTTTGTACAATTGTAGTTTCACCATGTGAAAAAGTTCCAAATACTTTATTTAAAGGTTCTCCAACTAAAGAGGATATTGCCAAAGCACAGCAAAGAATGATGGAGGAATGTAACAAATAAAAGACATAGGAACAAGAATAGGAATAAACTACTCTTGTTCCTATATATATTTAAGAGAATCAATATGAAACAGGTATTAACAGTCGTATTATTCCTTCTTTCACTCCATTGTTCAGCTCAATTGCGCACCGTTGACAGCGTGCTTTATCGTTTCAATTATGCGATGAAATATACTTCTTTTGAGGGAGGTAAGCGCTTTGATGATGAGATGGTAGTTGATATAGGCAAGAACAAAGTTCACAATTATGGTTATTGGGATGTAAGAAATGGCTTTCTGATAGATAGCATTCGTGGACATGGCGGTGACATTGCAGATTATTTTGCAATGGGAACTCCTGTGGCCATATATGATGCACATATCCTGAAGAATTATCCACAAAAGGGTATGTTAACCTATACTCAATACGAAGGCAAATCATTCATTTACAATGAACCCATTATGAAAAAGAATTGGGTCCTGGAAGAAGGTGACACTACGATATTAGGATATACCTGCAAAAAGGCAAGCTGTACATTCAGACATCGTAGCTGGAAGGTATGGTATGCTCTTGACATTCCATTTTCAGAGGGGCCATGGAAGTTGGATGGACTGCCTGGAATGATATTGAAGGCAGAAGATACCAAGGGACAATATCTTTTTGAATGCATCGGTATCAAGGAACACGTCAATCAACCTATGCAACTGGAATTAGACAAGAGAGTTCGAATTTCTCCTATTAGACTTGAGCAGTTAAGAAAACTCGCAAAAAAAGATTACCCTGCTTATTTAAAGGCTGTGGGTGAAACAAAAATCATAAACCCTTATAAAGGAACACCAAAAACAGCTTGTCTGTTAGAGTATTATGAGCCGAATAAGAAATAGAAGAGAGCTCAAAAGAAAACATCACTCCAAATAAAAGAGTAGAACACACGACAACAGATAAAGGAAAATATGAGAAGAGAGATTTTAGGATTGCTGCTGCTGATTTTACCGCAGGCAATGGCGATGGCACAAACGTTTTCTGGAACAGTAAAGGATAACCGGTCCCGTAAAGGATTGGATTATGTTTCTGTCGTTGTTTTCGATGGAAAGAAAAAGCCTATCTGCTTCCAGCATACCGATGAGAAAGGCAGGTTCCAAATAGAGGTAAATCCGGATAAACACCCTTCTTCTCTTTCTTTCTCATGCCTGGGATACGCCAGACAAGTACTTTCTGCTGCCACTTTCAAAAATGGACAGACGGTCTATATGCGAGAGGCAGAAACCAAACTCAAGGAGGTGGTGGTAAAATCTCAGCGTCTCAGGCAAAATAGCGACACCCTGATCTATTCGGTAGCAGGATTCAGACAGAAGCAAGATCGCAGCATAGCAGATGTCATCGCCAAAATGCCGGGATTGGAAGTAAAAGACAATGGCACTATCACCTTCCAGGGTATCGCCATCAACAAGTTTTATATAGAAGGTATGGACTTGATGGGAAAGAAGTATGCCATGGCATCCGAAAACCTCTCTGCCGATAAGGTGAAGAATGTAGAAGTCCTCAAAAACCATCAGCCGATCAAAGCCTTGAAGAATGTAGAGTTTTCTAATCAGGCAGCCCTGAACATTGTTCTTAATGATGATGCCAGGAATGTGTGGTCTGGCAGGATGGATGTGGGAATGGGTTCCCAGCTACAAAAGGCAGATGGAAAAACATTCCTGCGCGATGGAAAACTAACAGCCATGATGTTTGGCAGGAAAATGCAGAACATATCCATGTATAAATGCAACAACACCGGACTGGACATTCAGCACGAAGTAACCTCCCTGGCACAAAATTCCGACTTGCAGGATAATCATTCTGGAGATTGGGTCTCGGAAATTCCTATAGGCAGCAGCCAATTGGATTTGAAACGATACAACTTCAATGACACTCGTCTCTTTGCCACCAACTGGTTGGCTAAATTGGAGAAGGACAGGAACCTGCGTCTGCAGGCTACCTTTCTGAAAGACCATAGCCTGGGACATATTGAAGAGCAGACTACTTACACGGATGTTTTGGGAATGCCTGTGGTAACAGAAGATACGCAGGCAGACAAATATAGGAACGAATTGACTACAGAGCTGCAATACACCCAGAACTCCAGCAAGAACTATCTGAACGGAATGGTCATGTGGACGATGGACTGGAACCATTCCTCGTCAAAGACTGGATTAAAAGATGGGGAGATGCTTCAATACGTGAAACCCCACCATCTATTTGTCGGTGAAGATTTCAAGCTGATACACAACTATGACAACAACCGTAGTTTTACCATCAATGTCGTAGGCTCCTATCAAAATCAGTCCAATCTCTTAGCCCTGCTTGAAGATGGAGTACAGAAGCTCAATCATACCGCTTCCTCCTTCAGAGCATCAACAGGATTCCGTCATAAGGTGATGGGATTCAACATCTCCTACGATGCCAGTGTTGATTACAGGAAAGAAAGTGTGAATCAGGTATGGCAGACTGAACAGAAACAGACTCTGGAGCAGGTAAACGGGATGCTGATGCCAAAGTTCAGTCTGGAAATCCTGTCCGGTTTCAATTTCTCAGCATCATGCAATCTAAAATTATCGCAGGTCAGCTATTTGCAGGAATCCAGACAAATGTTCCAATGGAGTCCTACGCTGAACATGTCGTATCAGCTGACAGCAACCACGGAGGCCAAGGCAGGATATCGAAAGACAAGTACGCTCGATCCATTTTCAGCAATAGCCTCCTTTCCCTATTACAGCAGTTATATGACCAGGATGATTGGAATAGGAAAAATAGAGCGGATGACCTCAGACTTGCTTTGGGGCACATTTGCTTACGGTAATCCGGTAAATGGATTGTTCTTCAATCTTTCCGGCAACTATTCTGGCAACGGCAACATCCCCGTTTATCAGAGCCAATTGTTGGATGGTCAGATTTTCCAGGCTAAGGCAACCGATATGCGCACCCATACAGAAAGATACTTCCTGAACGGAGACATCACCAAGGCCTTTGCGCTGGGAAAACTGAGCATTACGATAGGAAGGGAGATGATGTGGTACAACTATCAGCTATTGATATCCGACCAACTTACACCCTACCAGACCAAGAGCGACCAGGTGGAATTCAAATTATCTTGGATGCCAACGCCTCTGTTCTCTTTAACTGAAAACAGCTCTTACAACCATTCCAAGTTGCACAATCGGAAAGACGCATCGCAGGATGGGGATGGCATCGATTTCTTCCAGCATGAACTGAAACTGTTCCTGATGCCAGGCAACTGGCAGATGGAGTGGAGACACGAGTTGTATCACAGCTATGATGAGAGCATGAAAACGTCATACTTTTCAGATTTTATGCTTTCCTATCGCACCAAGCGATATGAAATCAGTACCCAGATCAACAATCTCTTTGGAACGAAGACATTCTCTCATCACTACATTTCGAGCAGTTACATACATCATACCATCTGCCGGTTGCGTCCTCGTGAAATCCTATGTAAAGTATCATTCTCGTTATGATAAATTTAAGTAGTGCTGCGCATTGCCTATGATCCTTTCTGAATCACAATGCGAAGATACAACTTTATCGAGAAACTGTTATTTTTTCCCCCATTATTTTGGGGTGGGAAACTTTAGTAAGGTAAGAGGTCCGCAAATCGTAGCCGATAACAATAAGGATGATGACGAGTAAGTCACCATCCTTATTGGATTATTAGAAATTATATTTTACGCTGAAAGTGCATCCGATAGG